>Ga0196963_10001917_pt1 | contig 13159 bp, 17 predicted proteins | sample S1_5metaG_FD_148600 | JGI IMG/M metagenome (GOLD analysis project Ga0196963, IMG submission 148600) | Soil microbial communities from Anza Borrego desert, Southern California, United States - S1_5 | ecosystem: Environmental > Terrestrial > Soil > Desert | place: USA: California | collected... | reverse complement strand
CCTCAATTTGATCTACGGTCTTACCCTCACGCATTAACTTTATAATGCCAGGAAGTCCTTGCTCCATTCCTTTAGCAGTATATAATTTCTTCGCCAAAGACCTAGCTTGCACTTCTTGTGAGCCAGTTAAATCTGACGTATCAACACTGCTTCCTGATTGACCTAAAATTTCCTTTCTCCAAAGAGCCTCTTCATCCGGCGTCAAGGCTATACCTTGAGCTTTTTTCTCTTGGATTCTTCTAATAAAAAATTCTTTAGGCTTCTCCTCAACTCGTTCAAAGCTCATTCTATCTTTGCCAATTTGCAATCTTGGCTTTATAGGCTCTTCAAATACGCTTTTCTTGCCCGTTGGAACAGAGATAGGTGTTGGTGTGGATGTAGGAGCTGCCGAGGGATGAACGGCTTGGCGTTGATCTTGTCCCGGATAACTCATTATCTGTTCACCTTGAGCATTAAAAGCCTCTCTAGGTGGTGCTAATGCCGGATTAATGGTCTGCAAGACTAATGAGCGTCCTTCTGGGCCTGATTGAGCAACGTTTTTAACAAAACCACCTGCTTGATTGAGCCTATTTTTCTCTTGTAGCTCTACTTGGTTAATTTCAGCGGCCTTGCCCTTAGCAATATCTTCTTGTTGCTTAAAATATTCCTTCATTTGTAATTCAAGCATTTGATTTTGAAGATCGTTTGTCTTTCCTTCGGCGGCAGCCTTTTGAAGCTTAATCTTCATTTCTTGTTTATTAAGCTTTAGAATTTCATCCTCTTGCTGACGTTTCCGCTTGGCCTCTTGTAGAGCTGCGAGATTATCAGCCGACTTTCTCATGCTGTCTACTGCGCCAGCCATTACGTTTCCTATATCCATATAAGCCTCCGTTAATTCAAGCTTGCTAAAATTTTCATTATCATATCAGCATCAGTGCCACCGATTTTTCCGATATTAGATACTCCCGGCGTAGTGGTTGAAGATTCTGATACAGGTTTCTTAGTCGCGCTAATAATATCCAGCCATTGATTGGAAGAGCTTCCACTGCCTCCACCAAATGCAGAACCTCCCATTTGGCTCCCCATCGCGGCTCCAGCAGGACCACCGGCTGCAAATCCAATACCACCACCTACTGTTGAACCAATATCACCTAAGAAGCTCCACCCTCTTTCAAATTGCTTATCATCGAAAGCATCGCTATAGGCACCTTTCATAAAGTCGAATACTGACCCCTGTACATTAAAATCATTTTTTGCGCCTTGATTTTTAAAAGCTGCATCCCTAACATCCGCTTGTGTGTTGATGCCAATGCCAAGCAGATCCTGACGGCCTTTCATTGCTCTGATATAATCTTGATAGGCTAAAGCTGCATTTCGTTCTCCAAGAACATCCGCTGCAATTTCTCCACTTCTACCACCTCTACCACGCCCAGCACGTGCTAAAGCTTCATCAACACCCGTTAGAGTCTGACTATTGGTAGCATTGATAAAATTTAAGAACTCAGGCGTACCATATTCTCCAATAGGTGCAAAATAATCATTCGGGCCCTTGGTCAATAGGTCTTGAGAATACGTCTTGAGAAACTCTTGTGTAGAGTCAAAATTAGGGTCAGAGTACCATGAAGGATATTTAACCTCCGTCGCCTTACTATCACCACCAAATATGTCTTTAACAAAATCAAAAAATGCCATACTTCCCCCCTTAGTTAATTAAAACCTTTATCTCATCATCAGTAAGTCCTTGGGCTTTTAGCTTATCGGCCACCGATGCTTTATTCTTGCTCATTTTTTCCGCTTTCTTAGACTCTTGTATAAAGCGATCCTCCTCATCTGCAACCTTTTTGGCGTTTAAAACAATCTTACCGTCGACATATTTGTAATATGACACTGAACGATTCAACTCTTCCTTTTTGAATTTGTCAGGAACAGGGGCAGTCGCAACTCTAGCTTTATCCTCAGAAGATAAAAAAACCGAGCTTGATTCTTCGATAAATAAAATCTCCCCAGTATTCTTATCGTAGAACACCTCTTGAGCTTGTACTGTTGCCATAAAAATCATTAAGAATAAAAACCACATAAATATCTCCTTTTTAGTATCCTATTGCAACCCATCCAATTTGTGCACTACCCGCTAAAGTGTCCCCTATGGTAAATGATGAAGCCGACTGCGAACTAACATAGACATCTTGGGAAACCGCTGTCGAATTAGTCCTTGTTAAAATAATTGCATAAGACGTTGACGACGTGAAAGGTAGATTGCTAATCGTAGCTGCCCCAGATGATAAAGTAACCAATCCATGTGCTATGTAGTACGTTGATAAGTTTCTCCTCGTCGAAGAACTTGCACTGGTGCCATAATCATAAATCCCTACCGTGCTGGCAAGGATACCGCTGGATGTAGTAAATGGAAATCCGGCTGGTTCTGTATAGACCTTATTAGGGTCAATATCAGAGGATGAATTGTTATAAATAGAGCCTAGCTTTCGATAGTAAGTCACTCCTGAGGGAGCCGAAGATGATGTTGACAAATAGAATGTGCAAGTTGAAGCCGTCGCTGAAGATGTTCCACAATAAAGATAATAGGTCGTTGCCGACGCTTCTGCCCCTGTATCAATATTTGCAAATGTAACATTTGAGCTACTAGTATTTTGTAAGAATAACTTTGTTGTCCCTCCTGAATCTGTGACAACTACTTCCCCTGCCGAGACTGCAATAGTCGTGGCTGAGGAATAAGTTATGGCATATCCTTTTCGATAGTTAGAAAGAAGTGTGTTGAGAATGGCCCATTGAGCATTTACCTCTGTAGGCCAATCAGTTAAATTATCGCCAGTAGCAGGTGCATTGGTATATTGCCATTGAGTAACTGCATATACAGGCGTTGAGATTAAAAGTAAAACTAGTAAAATCCTAAACATAACTCCTCCTTTAAGGTTCCCGAATTATAATTCCCGAAAATTCACATGATGTAATCTGGCTAGGATGCCCAGAATCAAATACTTTTATTGCTCGTAAGACGAGATTTCCAGAAGCTACAGCGAATGTGCATGAACCAGAACCATTTGGGGCAGCTGTATAGTTGACCATATCATTGACTGGGACAACCCCATAGTAAGTAATCACGTCATACACGCAATTTGATGTATCGGCAGTTATCGAATATGCCTCTGTAAAATTTGATCCGTAACTTGTTTGCGTACCACTTAGGCACGATCCGCTTGAGCTGTCAAAGCTACCTCCATAATTCCCGTAAATAAATACCTTACTGTTAGCTGTCCAATCTCCTGTAGAACTTATAGCTGTGTCTACTGTTTGTGATGGGCTACCTGTTCCAGTTTCGGCTTGTACCCTATTAGCATAAATAAACTTAGGTACGCTCGGAGGAGCGTTGTAGTAAGGAATGCTGCCATTGCTTGTTAGAATATAACCACTCGTCCCTATTCCTACATTCCCAATCACTCCTGTAGATGAGAAGTAAGGTATAGTTCCAGTTGTCGCCGTGCTTAAGTCTTTCCCTGTCCCACCACGACTAACCTCTAGTATGCCCGTAGTGCCTGTGCTTAAAGGTATGCCGTTCTCTAATTCACGCAATCTTCTGGAAGTTTTGCGTACTTCATCATTAAAGGCAGAAATAGTCCTCTTGTTATCGTAGGATTGAGGCACAATATCCTGTGTCTCAACTGCAGCTAAGACTGGAAAGCTAAATAGAAATATAATTAGGATAAAAATATTCATTATTTTGAGATAACGTATGCGTTAATATCTGCTCTAGCAGCAATCCTATTAACACGCCACGCTGTCGCTCCATTTTCTGTTATGGAAAAGCGCCATTTTCGTCCTATTCTTGATTCCGTAATGGTTGGAACATGTACAAAGTATTTCTCCGTTGAGTTTCCGAAATAATTGTCTGTTGAAGATGCTGATGGAGAAACAGACAGATCAATATCAAAACTGTAAGATGCAACGTTATCGTTCTCATAAGTCACGGTTAACGTTCCAGCCGTACCTTCATAAAATATCTGGACTTCCTTTATCCGCACGGGATTCTCACCACCTCCAAAATCGGTAAATCCACCCTTCCATATAGAAAGAATGGAAGTTTCAGCCGTGGTAGCTACTTTTTGGTAGGTCATGTGAAAAACAAAGTCGTTCTCTAGGTTGATCTCAGGAGCAATCGTAAAATCAGTGGTAGTAAAAGTAGCGCGAATCTGAATCCATGTATTTGCGGTTACTCCTGAAATATCAGAACCTGATGGATTGGTAAATTCACTCGACCAAGAGGCTCCTGATATCCCCCCTTCCGTTGATGCTAGACGGACGGCAAACGTAACATTCCCTGCACTTCCTAGTGATTCGTTCCAGTAAAGTTTATCTAATGCTGTGGCATCAATTTGTATCGCAGGAGATGTCCATGTGCCTGAACTAGCCTCAACTAGCCATGTTGCGCTTCCTTGAGCTGACCATGCCCCGGCCACAGTAGCCCACGTCTCATCCCATCCAAGTCTTACATAGGGGTCTTCTTCGTCCCCTCCTACATAGACATTGGCCTCTGTTCCACTAGTAAATTGGGTTTTATAGCGATAAACAAGATTGCTGAAGGCATTAGAATGGGCATAAACCTTTCCATCGGTTGTGCTAGATCCACTATATAAAACCCCAAAATCATCTCCGCTGTTAAAATCAGCCCAACTATCTATGCTTTTTGTGTCTTGAGTGTAAGAATTTCTAACAAGGTCAAGGAGTAATACCCTATCATTGGTACTCGCCCCTGTTGACTCGCTGGTATAAGCCATGAAATACTGATTGTCATGGTAAACGCCTACAACATCATCTTGGCTTGTTTCAAGAACATCTCGGACAACATCGGTTACAACATCGGAAATGAGCTCTACAGATTGACCATTAAGGGTATATAAGCCATGACGACCTAAGAATATGAGTCCTGTTTGAGTTTCTGCGGCACTATAAGGAGCCACACATCCAACATTGGAGAATGGAGCTCCAATCGTCCAATCACTATCATCTGAAGCGTCAGTGTAGAATTTACTCCAACTAGTCTGCTTCCCAACCTTGATACTTAAAGGGTCATTTGCGATGACGGTAATCTCATCCCCGTCATCAGGACGGATAAGCTCATAATCAGAAGCGGTGCTAAAGAAATCAGGATTATTAACATCAGACCAATAAATCGTAGACTTTCCAGAAACCGTCCCGGAGGGGTCATTGGCCATAAAGAGACGCTCTTTGCTAATTAAAGAATATTTCGCATATGGAGGCGTTACATCAGATGCGCTATTAGAAGAAATCCATGTGTCATAAGCTGTGGTTAAAGAACCGTCGGCAATCGCATCGTTATACGTTCTAGCAGTATTGTTAGCAATACTAGCGACTAGCTTATATCCACTATTACCAAGTCCTACTACAGTAGAACGGTTAGCTTGCCCTTCTGTTCTAAATATGTATCGTGTCGTTGTTCCAGTAGGGCCAATTGGAATATCCGTTAGAGTAATATCCCTAACGGCAGCTCCTGTCTGAATGGGATTACTAGCTGCATTAGAATATGAATAGGACGAGCCGTTATAAAAGGCCACCTTATACATATACCAAGATGAGGCATCGAGATTACTTCCTGTGTTTAATTCAGCAAAAGGAGCTCCTAAGTCCGCAATTAAATCTCCGGCAGTACGATGGCCGTCCGTATTGGCAGTAACTAAGAGCTTCCCATCCCATTTCTTAGCTCTGTCGGTTCCGTTTGTCCCAATAACAACGTCTTTATAGGTTACAAACTTCCATCGTTTACCATCGCTTAATCCAGTGGCCAAATTCGTACACGCCCCAGCATCGGAAATATAATCCATAAAAGTAGATGCTGTCTGGATAGTAAATTGAGTGGAATCTGATTTATAGTATCGGTATAGAGACTTGACCGCCGCAGAACGGCAAGCGGACAATTGAAGCATTTTGGCACGTTTCGCTAGAGAGCCAAACCGCTCATTGTAACGGACGTTTTGAGATATTGCAGATCCACCCTTTTGAATTAGATATGGAGAAACATGGGAGGTTAGTCCTTTAGAAAAGTCCTCAATGTTGTACCATTTATCGACAACAACGGCACCTGTTGAGCTTTGTCCAAAGGCAATCTGACAAGAAAGAACTGGTAAAAATAATATAGTGAATATTTTTTTCATATGCTCATTGCGTTCTCATTACTGATGGCTATGTCCGGTCTGCGCTTAATCTGGATAGAGGCCCTTCTACACTCATTCAGAAACTCTTGTTCTCTTAAATCTGTATCTGTTACAGCTCCTACCGCAGGAGATAGTTTCCACCGACAATAGGCCACAATAGCGTCATCTGCAGGCAACAAAGCTGTTATTTCAGTGGTAGAACCACTAAAAGGATAGTGATCATCATTACCCATATCTGTACGCTTTTTAAGATGGAAAATCTTGCCACCACTTGTTTTTGAAGTAGAAGGTGGCGGATAAAGCCCTAATTCGTCCCCTTCTTGCCAGTAATATTGTGGAAGGTCTACTGATTCAGCATTAAGCCAATTAGGGTATTTTTTTGTAATCCATTCTTTAGTTCTTGGATGTATTTCCTGCCACTCATTGTTAGAATCTTTAAAATAGATAGGCTTCTTTTCCATTCCTAAGAATGTGGGAGCAATCGTCGATAATTGATAAATCATCTGATCGGCAACGATATTAAAATCAGTGGAAGTCTTGTAGAACTTGCCTTCTAGGTTTGTTTCATCGCAAGCTTTGTTAATTAGAAAGTCAATCTCACTATCATCAACTCCACTAATATTCGGACACTGAAGTTTGACTCTTGTGCGGAACTGTCTAAGTTTCATATTTTAATCCTCTTTGTTAAATCCAGAGACATCCCCATTGGAATGTTGTTTCAGACTTATAATGCGTATTAACATCACCCATCCCGTAAGGAGTTTTAAGCTTTTCCCCTTCCACGGTAATGTCTGTGGTTCTATGAAATGAGCATCCCGATAAAAATATAAGTAGGATTAGTCGTGCCACCAGTACCCTACCGCTTCAAAAACATCTGGATATTGTTTAAAAATTCGGTCTAAATCAGCCGGACTTGGCCTACCAAACTGAATGTTCTTTAGCCGTTCGATTTGATCTAAATAATCGTGTTTAACCTGTTCCGAGCAGTATTCTTGCCACGGGCTTTGTAAAAACCGTAATCTTAAGAACTGTCCCAAAAAAGTACCTACAAAATCATAAGATCTTCTCCACCACGGCAAAGCAAGACGTCGTTGAATGGCAGCTAAAACGGAGATTTGTTCGTAATTACTCATATCTTTCAAAACCCAAAACTTTAAGAACTGACTCGAATTCATATATGCAGCAATAGGTTTTTCACGAAAACCAACAAAATCTTGAGACACCACTTCACCTAATTTATGCATGATCATCGCATGGTTATAGTTGCCAGATGTATGGTTACGAATCGCCCAACCTACAAATCCTCTGCGGTCATCACATAGAACAATAATAGGAAGGTCATCATCTTTAAAATCTGTTGGGTCTACGAACTTTCTTTGCATTTATGCCTCTCATTATCAACATTGACTTGGGTGGACTTTAAAGGTCTCATAGCTAACTGTTTCATGACGCACCCACTGAAAAATCTTATGACATCTATTACATTTATCGTATCCAACTGCCCTACCACATTTATCAGCAAACTCTTTTGTGTAATCCTTTGGTGCTTTACAGTTGGGACAGATAATTTCGTTACTTTCCATGTGTTTTTATTTTTTTAATATGCTTAATCATCCCCTTCGGGATAACTTGAAAAGGACTTGCAAACTGTAAACCTATGCCATCCCAAAAACATGAAAGAGTAACTTCCTTGTCGTCCTCTTTAACAATCACGCCCATAGATATTGTTAAATCATTTTTGTGATCTAGGGCAGGATTATCGTCAGTTGTAACGTATGCATCCTTCCAGAAAACCAATGCGACTTCTTTAAAAGGTGCCTTAAACGGACGCATGGATGTCGATATAGATGTTTTCTGTACCAAGACCTTGTTTCCTTATAGGTGTTAGTTCAATCTTAACCACTCCCATATCAGTAGGCGAAAGGCCAGCATCAGCTATATAGCTAGCCTCCTCTGGGACATATCCTTTTAGGAAGCTTCCAGTTCTAGCCATCAATACCTTTCGGTGATTTAATGCTAGCTTCCCTCCAGCTCTACACAGACGGAGCCTATTAACAAATCCAACGCTTTTTTTATGGTCATGGCCCATTAGATAAATATCCGCTTCCGCTGCCTCTGCCATTTGTTGAACTCTGTTTAAGCTTCCACCTACCAACCGTGACGCTCCTAAACCATGATGAGCCCAAATATCCACTGTATTACTACGATTACCAGACTCGGGCACTCGAAGTCTTACGAATGAGCTAACGCCTAAATATTTACAATCAAGCATTGCGCACATGCGCTGTGTAGATGTCGTCCCATCAATAAAATCGTAATAGTGATTACCTTCCACTAAGCCTATTAAGCGTCCTTTCATAAAAGACATTTCTTTGACAATGAGCCGTACATATTCCATCGCCATATCATCTAAAGTACGTCTTGAGCTTTCATGCAATGCGCTATGCGTCAGCAGTGGCCTCTCGGAAGTCGAGGCTAAATCTAAGTAGTCACCCATGCCTAAGAAGTAGGCATTTTTCTTGCTTTTTGCCCAATTACAAAAATCTAACCACCTGTCAACCGCACAATGAGGAGAGCTTCTATGAATATCTCCAAATGGTATTAAATAAAACGTATTGCCAAACTTCTGCTCTGCCACTTCATAGTCGTAAATTGTAAACACGCCCGTTGTGCGCATTAGAACCCTTTATGGTCATAAAATTACTTTAAGCCAACCTTAACGGCTATATATCCAAGAACAAGCGTTATAATGAAGCGGAATACAAATGTTGCCGTATCTCTACCTTCTTTGCTGCGCTCCTTATTGTGGCTTTCTAATCCAATAATCTTGTCGTTATGGATGGACACTTGAGCCACTAATCCGACTTTTCCATTTCCATTCAAGATATGTTTTATGTCGTGCAAGTCTTTCTTTATCTCTGACAGGTCAATCTCTACTTTTCTACGTTCTGTCTTTTGATCCCAGCCGTCCATGCCGTCCTCCATTACGGTTTTAAAGTATTTCGCCAAAGGCTCCGATAGATGGACTTCCCGTCGCCAAAGGAGCAACAAAATCACCGCTAGCCGTAAATGTATGTATGGTATTACCGTTAGCGGTAGTGATAGTCCCTCCAGTGCCGCCGCTATATTGAGCGGTTGGATAAGCGATTATGACGACACCGTCACCCCCGTCACCACCCGATCTTCCTGTACCACCACCACCAGCACCGCCACCTTTCCCATCTGCTCCGTCACCCCCTGCGGTTGAACTATTCCCACCTGTACCACCTCCGCAAGTACTAGTACCAATGTTTCCTCCTTCAAAGGTTCCCCCTGCTCCACCGCCCGCGTAACAAACTGAAGCTCCACTAATACTATTCGTGCATCCAGCCCCACCATTACCTCCGGTAGTCGCATTTGGAGCATTTTGGCCAGCCCCACAACCACCGCCCCCGCCTCCTGCTGGATAAGGTGAACCCGTATGCCCTCCATTAGACCCACCAGCAAAACCTTGTCCGGCAACTCCGGTTCCACCGTTAGTAGTTCCAGTAGAAGCGGCAGAACCTCCGCCACCGGAGGCCCCATTGTCACCATTTCCAAGGTTACATCCTGCGCCACCTCCACCTTGAGATGTTATAGTGCTAAAAGTTGAATTCCCCCCATTCCCCGGATTTAAGGCGTTTGTACCCCCCGCGCCGACTGTGATGGCATATGTCTGACCTTGCGTGATTGATAGCTGCCCTTCGACAGAAGAGGCTCTGTATCCTCCTGCTCCTGAACCGGCTGCATATTGGTCACACCCACCACCTCCACCACCTATTACTAACCAATCAACATTCATGGTCGCCGCCCATGAAGCAGTGTGGAAAGTCAATAAAAATAGAATTGTCAGTATAATTTTTTTCATATTAAAAATTTAAAGTTGCGCCACAATAATAATTAGTACCATTCCAGGTACAATTTATGATGTCCGACTTGTTAGCTGTGGTCGTTAAAGTAGGAGCCGATCCCCCAGACCAAAGGACAGCCGCGGGCCAGGAATCAATTATTCGACTTCCAGTAGCATCTTGCTTAATACGAAGCTGAAGTTTTCCTAAGTTGCCATTAGTAGGCGGAGTAAATGCGACATGGGCCCCCGAATGAGTGCCAATGCCGACGTTTTGATAGTTTCCATTATTCCAATTAATCGTCGTCGTACCTATGCCAATATTTGAAGCCAGCGTATATTCGCTGTTAAAGGTAGCGACGTTTTGAGTAACGATAAATGTTCCCACACCAACATTGCCGACAACATCAAGCTTATACCGTGGTGCGGTCGAATTAATGCCTACATTATCGGTGGATGTTGTCAATCTGACTGTTGTACCTGCATCAGTCCATCCTCCGGAAGTAACCCCTGTGATAGCAGACCCATCACCAGAGAAAGCCGTAGCTCTTACTGTTCCAGTTACATCGACTTTAGTCCCTGGATTATCTGAACCAATACCTACGTTTCCAGAAGCGTTTAATATCGCATTACTACCAACCCTTTTAAAAGGGTCAGCAAGCGGACTACCAAACTCCCCACCTCCAAAGTTTTGAGAAAAAGAAGGTGTCGTTATTAAAATTCCTAGAATAAAAAATATTGTCTTTAACATGGATTTCCCCTTATTCGTCTTCTTGAAAGATAATATCTGCCGTGATTTGAGAATCAGCATCTGGGTCAAAAACAAAACGCATGTATCTGGCAAGTCTCGCTTGGAAATAAATCCTACGGGTTGCGTCTCGTAAAGTTGTTACAATGTTCCCCTCTTGAGAAATTGTTCCAGCTAAATCGCTTACATATGCTCTTTGCCATGTATTTGTGTTCCCGGTGTCTGAGTATTCGGCATAAATATCAACGTCACCTGCGCCACCCGCCTTGTCCTCTTTGATTAGAAGACATACTTGACCAGTGTTTTTTTCAACCTTAATTGCCTCACTATTCACAGCAACTCCGTTCGTCAGTGCCAGATCAGTAATAGTGGCCCCTGCCGAATTTAGTAATCTTCTAGAATTAACAAAACGCATTTTTATCCCCCTTGTTAGATGTGAACATTGTCACGCCTGTTATATGCAAGACCGATTAATAAAACGGTCAGAAATGCCAATTGAGGCACATGCCAAATTGGGTTTGTCATGGATAATAAAACCAAGGCAGAGATGGATGCCAATATTGCTATGTCGCAATTAGCTGTTTTTTTATAAAATTCGGCCCATGCCTTCCAAAAAATAGCTAAACCAATGAATCCTAAAGTGTATAAAACCTCTAAAGCCTCGTTGTGGGCTTGGAAAAATGGACTTTCATGATAAAAAGGAAAAAATACGGCGAATGAACCAAGGCCATATCCAGTTAGAATGTGTGTTTTACTAATCCCAGGGAAGGCAGGGTTAAAAATGTCTTTAATTACGTCTAACCAAGTGGCAAAACGGCCTGTATCGCTAATTAAATGGATTTTTGGGCTGATGAAAGTGAGTACAATAAGAGCAACAACGTAAATAAAAGCCAAAATGATCGCTGTACGATGAAAATACTTAGTCATATAGAGCAATACGAACAAGGAAACACAAAGACCGCTTCTATTCCCTGTTAAATGGACTGCCAGTAAGCAGAAACCTACTCCAAACCACCCTTTATGCTTTAAAACGAACGGTAGTAAGCAAGCAATAACAGCCGCACAGAATACTGGCTGACCAATTAAGCCTCCAATGCGTGGATTTCTACCCATCATGTGGGGATTATCAATATGGTCATTGGTAGGTTGATAAAGCTGATCTAATCCCATACTTTGCAAGATTACATACCCAGAATAGACAATAGCTGTCCAGGCAAAGAATCCCCCTAATGTCTTTAATGTGCACATGGGTATATTTCTGTTTACAATCCCCCAAAGCATAAGTAAGAACAGAAAACTCATAACCAATGGTTTAAAGTTGTAAATCCCGTTATCTTTGGGTAGAAAACTTGATTCAAACCTTACGTTAGGAGATTGAAAATGAGAAAAGACTGCCCATGCAAACAGCAGGAATATCCAAGCATTAGGAACTGGCTTAATGCTTTGGATTCTTACCAAAGGATAAGCAAAGTAAAGTGCTGCTATGCTCACTATAAAGAGTGCTACACTCCCGTCTGACGGGAAAATAGCAGTCACCGTCGACGGGAGCAATAGCGTAAGCAATGCGTCGTAAAAGAAAACTAGGACTAGCAAGCTCATTAATTTCATTAGAGTGAACCTGCAGCCCAAGTGTTTCTCATACTTTTAACAGACCATGTACCAGCAGTCGCACAAAAGACGGTAATGCTATCGCCCTTTGCAGGAGTAGAACTGTTACATAGGTTTTGACCAGCCGCCAAAGACGCAAAACTAATTGTGTCGGTTGATTGCGGTTTGACGCACATATAATTCGTACCGTCAGACACGAACGAATACTGCATACCAACAACGGCAGTGGGAAGCGTCATCCGTGTGTTATTAGCAGACGGGGTTACCACCACAGTTGTTCCAGTTTGTGCAGCAGTCATAGTGGTATTAGTAGTTGCTGTCGTATAAGGCAACTTGATACCAGTGTCCTGTGCGAGTGTCACAACGCCATCAGTATCAACTTCGACACGATGAACATTGCTTGAATTTTTGTCACCTAATGTTGCCGTTAATCCCGCAAAAGACGGAGATGCCAGCAACATTAAGACAAAAGCTATTAATAGCTTCTTCATCTGTTTCTCCTATTTTTTAACGTCAATAAGGACTTCGCCATTGTCAGGGTCATAACCAAATAAACGACCTTGTTCGGTATATGCTTGCACCTCTTCAGGTGTCGCTTTAATCCAATTGCCAGGATAACGTTTCTTGGGCTGCCTTAAGCCTTCAGCAACGGTATTCTCACTTTCGGTTTGGGCAACACCTTCGGGAAGAGCGGGAGCAGTATCCTCGAGTTGAGGTGTTTCTTTAACTAAGGCGTCTTTTGGTTTCCTTGCCATTGCAAAATCCTTTCTTTAT
>Ga0196963_10001916_pt1 | contig 13165 bp, 9 predicted proteins | sample S1_5metaG_FD_148600 | JGI IMG/M metagenome (GOLD analysis project Ga0196963, IMG submission 148600) | Soil microbial communities from Anza Borrego desert, Southern California, United States - S1_5 | ecosystem: Environmental > Terrestrial > Soil > Desert | place: USA: California | collected... | reverse complement strand
GTCCACCTCCTGCAGCGGGCGCACGTGGCCGCGCAGGCCGGCACTGGTGAGCAGCCGGTCGAACCACGCCACCAGGGCGGCGGCGTCCAGCGGCGTGCCGTCGGAGAAGGTGACGCCCTCGGGCAGCACGATCGTCCAGGTCGTGTCGTCCTCGCCGTCGATGTCCGCCAGCGCGGTGAGCGGTTCGAACACGGCCATCGCCACCGTGAGCTCGCTCGGCGTCAGTGGTGCAACGGTCGGATCGATCCGGGCGACCGGCGACTCGAGCCCGACGACGAGCCGGCCGCCGGGGTCGATCTCGACCTCGCCCGCCGCCGTCGTCGTGGTGCGATCGCCGCCGCCGTCGTCGCCGCCGTCGTCGCCGTCGCCGCTGCACCCGGCGAGACCGGCGGCCACGACGAGCGCGAGCAGGAGCGCGACGAAGCGACGCACCCCCTCAGTGTTGCCTTACTTGCTGCCGTTGACCGTGACCGGGATGCCGGCCTCGGGCGGCGCCTCGCCGCCGAGCAGCGGGAAGTGGCAGGCGACGTAGTGGTTGGGCGCGACCTCGCGGAGCAGCGGCTCCTCGTTGGCGCAGCGCTCCTGGGCGGCGGGGCAGCGCGTCCGGAAGCGGCAGCCCGACGGCGGCGCGAGCGGCGACGGCAGCTCACCGGCGACGCCCGCCTTCTCGACCCGCTCGAGGGTCGGGTCGGGCACCGGGATCGCGGACAGCAGCGCGTTCGTGTAGTGGTGCGACGGCTGGGCGTAGAGCGCGTCGGGCGGGGCGACCTCGCAGATCTTGCCGAGGTACATCACGACGACGCGGTCCGACACGTTCTTCACGACCGCCAGGTCGTGGGCGATGAAGATGAGCGTCAGGCCGTAGCGGGCCTTCATGTCCTCGAGCAGGTTGAGGATCTGCGCCTGCACGGACACGTCGAGTGCCGACACCGGCTCGTCGCAGATGATCAGCTTCGGGTCGAGCATCAGCGCGCGGGCGATCGAGATGCGCTGGCACTGGCCGCCGGAGAACTGGTGGGGCCGGCGCGACATCGCCTGATCCGGGTCGATGCCGACGGACTCGAGGACGTCGCGCACCGCCTTCTCGCGCGCGCCGGGATCGCCGCGGTCCCACACCTTGAGCGGCTCGCCGATGATGTCGGCGACCCGGCGCCGCGGGTTCAGCGACGAGATCGGGTCCTGGAAGATCATCTGCAGCGCCGGGCGCATCTGGCGCAGCGCCTCGCCCTTCAGCGCCGTCAGCTCCTTGCCCTCGAAGACGACCGAGCCGGCGGTGGGCTTGGGGATCTGCATGATCGCCCGGCCCGTCGTCGACTTGCCGCAGCCCGACTCGCCGACGAGGCCGAGGGTCTCGCCCTCGACGATGTCGAGGCTGATGCCCGACACGGCGTGGACCTTGCGGCCGCGACCGGCGGGGAACTCGACGACGAGGTCCTCGACGCGCAGCAGCGCGTTGTCGCGCAGGTGGGCCTTTCCGCTACCAGCCACGTCGCGTCCTACCCGGGGATGGCGCCGACGCCCTCGGCGGCGGTCGCGGCCTTGAGACCGGCGGCGGTCCGGTTCTTGCGCAGGTTGTTGTTGAGCGCCTCCTCGCCGGCGGGCGTGCCGACGGGGTACCAGCAGCGGTAGAGGTGACCGGGCGTGTCGGCCTCCATGAGGGGCGGCTGCTCGTCGAGGCAGCGGTCCTGGGCGTAGAGGCACCGGGCGGCGAAGCGGCAGCCGGAGGGCGGGTTGACGAGGTCCGGTGGCCGCCCGCTGATCGCCTGCAGGCGTGTGTGGCTCGGCATGTCGAGCTTCGGGATCGACTGCAGCAGGGCCTCGGTGTACGGCATCTTCATGTTGGCGAAGAGCGTGCGCGTCGGCGCCTTCTCGACGATCTGGCCCGCGTACATGACGGCGATCTCGTCGGTGCGGCCGGCGACGACGCCGAGGTCGTGGGTGATCAGCATCATCGCCATGAACCGCTCGCGCTGCTGCATCTGCAGCAGGTCGAGGATCTGGTCCTGGACGGTGACGTCGAGGGCGGTGGTCGGCTCGTCGGCGATCAGCAGGCGCGGGCCGCATGCGAGCGCGGTGGCGATGACGACGCGCTGGCGCATGCCACCGGAGAGCTGGTGCGGGTACTCGCGCAGGCGCCGCTCGGCTTCGGGGATGCGCACCGACTTGAGCAGCGCGAGCGCCGTCGCGTTGGCGTCGTCCTTGCTCTGGTGCAGGTGGTGTCGCAGGCCCTCGGTGATCTGGTGGCCGATGCGCTTCACCGGGTTCAGCGACGTCATCGGGTCCTGGAAGACCATCGACATCTCGGTGCCCCAGAAGCGGCGCATCTCCTTGCCGGAGAGGCCGACCATCTCCTTGCCCTGGAACTTGACGCTGCCCTCGCGCACGACGTTGCCCGACGGCAGGAGGCCCATCACCGACCGCGACAGCACCGACTTGCCGCAGCCGGACTCGCCGACGATGCCGAGCGTCTTGCCGCGGTCGAGCTTGAACGACACGCCGTCGACGGCGCGCACCAGGCCGCGCGGGGTCTTGAAGCCGGTCTTGAGGTCGGTGACCTCGACGACCGGCCCGCTGTAGGACTCCTCGACCTCGATCTCGTGGTTGCTCATCTAGATCTGGCTCTCCCGGACGTCGAAGCGGGCGCGGAGCACGTCGCCGAGGTAGTTGAGCGACAGGATCGTGAGGAAGATCGCCAGCGACGGCGCGAACACGCCCCAGGGCTTGCCGAGGAACAGCTGCGAGCGCATCGACGACAGGAGGTTGCCCCACGACGGGCTGTCGATCGCCGCCGGGACGCCGACGCCGAGCAGCGACAGGCCGCCCTCGGCGATGATCAGCAGGCCGATGGCGAGCAGCGAGATCTGCACCATCGCCGGCAGGACGTTGGGCAGCACCTCGCGCACGATGATGCGCCAGGTCTTGGTGCCGAGCAGCTTCGATGCGAGCACGAACTCGCGCTCGGACCACACGAGGGTGTTGGCGCGCGTCACGCGGGCCACGGGTGCGATCGACACGATGCCGAGCGCGAACACGACGACGAACACCCGTCGGGCGTACGACACGCCGGCCTCCGAGGCGAAGATCGTCACCAGCGCCAGGGCGAGGACGAGCGTGGGGTAGGCGAGCATGATGTTGAAGATGCCCGACAGGACGGTGTCGAGCCTGCCCTTGAAGTAGCCGGCGATGAGGCCGAGCGTGCCGCCGATCATGAACGCGACCACGGTGCCGATGACGCTCACCATCATCGAGGCCCTGGCGCCGTAGATGACCTTGGTCATCAGGTCGTAGCCGGAGTTGTCGATGCCGAGCCAGTGCTCGGCGGACGGGCCGAACTGCTGGGCGACGATGGCCTCTCGCGAGCGCTCGTCGAGGTCGGGGCCCGGGAAGATGCCGGGCACGAAGACCATGAGCGCGACGAGCGCCAGCCACACGATGGCGATCCACCCGAAGATGCCGAGGCGCTTCGCCTTGGACTTCTCGACCGAGACCGGCGCCGCCGCCGGGACGGCGGCGGCGAGCGTGCCGGGCACGACCAGCGCGGGGTCGGCCGCCGGCGCGGCATCACCGTGCTCGGGGACGATGTCGGGGTCCTGCTGCAGGTCCTGCTCAGCCACGGCGGATCCTCGGGTCGACGATGGCGTAGACGATGTCGACGAGGAAGTTCACGACCACGTACCCGGTCGCGACGAGGGCCACGAGGCTCTGCACGGCGACGATCTGGCGTTCGTTGATCGCCTCGAAGAGGAGCCGGCCCATCCCGTCGATGTTGAAGATGATCTCGATCACGAGCGCACCACCGATCAGGGCGCCGATGTTGAGGCCGGCGGCGGTGATCAGCGTGATGCTCGAGGGGCGGAGGGCATGGCGCCATAGCACGCGGCGCTCGCTGATGCCCTTCGACTTCGCCATGAGCACGAAGTCCTGCTGGAGGGTGGCGACGAGGTCGGTGCGCAGCAGCCGCATGTACGTCGCGACCAGGCCGATGCCGAGGCTCAGCGCCGGCAGCAGCATCGACCGGAAGTGGTCGACGGGGTTCTCGCTGAAGTGCACGTACCCCTGGGGCGGGAGCCACTCGAGCTCGACGCCCACGAGGTAGGCGAGGACCAGCCCGAGCACGAAGTTCGGCGTCGACAGCAGGGCGAACGCCACCGTGTTCGCCGACTTGTCGATCATGGTGCCGGCCCGCCGGGCGGTGACGATCCCGAGCGGGATCGACAGGGCCAAGGCGATGAACTGGGCGTAGATCAGCAGCTGGATCGACTTCGGTGCGGTGGCGGTGATGCGATCGAGCACCGGCGTGACGTTGCCCTGCCGGTAGAAGCTCCCGAAGTCGCCCTGCACGAAGTTGCCGAGCCACTTGACGTACTGGACGGGCACGGACTCGTTGAGCCCGAGGTCCTCGCGCAGCGCCTCGCGCTGCGCGTCGCTGCCGAAGGGGATGCTCACCTCGGCGAGGTCCCCCGGCAGCTGGCTGAAGAGCAGGGCGGTGAGCGCGGTCACCGCAAGCAGCACGATGATCAGCTGCCCGACTCGTTGTGCGATCACTCGCATCGCGTCACCGCCCTGCTCTTCTCCTTCACGTCGTGTCCGGTGTCAGCCGACCGCTACTGGTCGACCCACACGCCGTGGACGTAGTGCCCCGTGCCCAGGCCCGGGAACCGTGCGCCCGCCGGCAGGGTGTCGCCCTGCACGCCGTGCACCGACGGCTGGTGGGCGATCGCCCACGTCGTCCACGAGCCCCAGATGTTGTAGACCTCGCTCGCGAAGCGCTTGTTCAGATCGATGTAGATCTGCTCACGTGCCTCGGGGTCGGTCTCGCTGCGACCGTCGTCGAGCAGCTTGTCGAGCTCCGGGTCGTTGATCTTCCCGAAGTTCACCGGCGAGCCCGAGTGCCACCAGTTGTACTGGGTGTCGGGATCGGCGCCGGGGTGGTTCCGCCAACCGACGGCCTGGAAGTCACCGGCGAGGGCCTTGTTGATCGTCGTGGCCTGGTCGCCAGCGGGGATCGGCTCCATCTCGATGCCGGCTTCCTCCATCTGGGTCTGGATCTCCTGCGCCGTGAGGGTGCCGGACTCCGAGGTCACGTACGTGTAGCCGAAGGAGAGCGGCTGCCCGGTCTCCTCCTCGTACGCGGCCGCGTACTCCCTGGCCTTCTCGACGTCGTGCGTCGGGTAGCCGGTGTCCTCGGTGTAGCCGAGCACGCCCTCGGTGAACGGGCCGTTGGCGAGGTTGCCGATGCCGCCACCGCGCACGTCGATGAGGAGCTGGGTGTCGATGGCGTGGGCCACGGCGAGACGCGCGTTCTTGTTGTCGAACGGCGGCTTCGACACGTTCAGCATCGTGTAGTTGACCTCACCGAAGAGATCGGACTCGAGCAGCTCGATGTCACCGTTCTCCGCTGCCGGGCGCAGCCGCTGGGCCAGCTGCTCGGTGTCGGAGGTGTGCATGATGTCGATCTGGCCCGACTCGAGCGCGTTCACCCGCTGCGCGACCTCGGGGATCGGCGTGTAGGTGATCTTGTCGAGATACGGGAGCTGGTTGCCGTCGACGTCGGTCTGCCAGTAGTTCGGGTTCTTGACGGCGACGAACTCCTCGTTGACCGTCCAGCTCTCGAGCATGAACGGACCGGTGCCGACGAGATCGTTGGCGCACGCCGACTCCTCGGCGTCCAGCTGGGCCTGGCCCAGGATGCCGACGCGCGACGAGCCCCACAGGAACCAGTCGAACGCGACCCACGGCCGCTTCATCGTGACGAGCACCGTGTTCTCCGGCGTCGCCTCGATGCTCTCGATGTCCTGGAAGACGAAGACGAAGAGCAGCGGGCTGCGGGCCGGGTACTTGCCGGCGTACGCGTTCAGGTTGTTGGCGATGACCTGCGCGTCGAGCGGGGACCCGTCGTGGAACGTGACGCCTTCGCGCGGCGTGATCGTCCACTGCGTGTAGTCCTCGTTCGGCTCGACCGACTCGGCGAGGAACGGCTCGACCTGGCCTTCCTCGTTGACGGTCATCAGCGTGTCGTAGATGGTGCGGGCGACCTGGATGCCCGAGATGGCGAGCTGCGCCTCGGGGAGGCAGTAGCCGCCGCTGGTCTCGGCCTCGAGGCCGTAGGTGATCTCGCCACCCGGAGTCGGAGTGCCCTCCTCCTCGGGTGCCGCTGTCGTCTGGCTCGTGTCGTCGTCGCCGCCGCCACCGCCGCTGGTGTCGTCGTCATCATCGTCACCACCGCACGCAGCGGCGACGAGGAGGAGCGCGAACAGCAGGGCAATGAGACGTCGGAGAGCAGAAGCCGGCTGGCCGGCACGTCGTTGGACCACGTATCCCCCTGGTGCGTCGTGTGACCGCAGTCACATTGGGTGCCCGGAGAGTACGTGCCGCTCGGGTCCCCGTACATGACGGAGGCAGGAAGAATCTCCTGCTTCGCCGAAAGCCGTCTCTTCGGGTCGGTGGCAACCTAGCGTGCCCCCGCAGCGGGGATTGACGAACGAGCCCCCTCGGAAAGGGACATCCCCATCGAAACCGCGCTCGGTCTCGGCGCCGTCCTCGCACTCATCCTCGCAACGTCCTTCTTCGTCGCCGTCGAGTTCGCACTCGTGGCCGTCGACCGCGATCGGGTCGAGGCCGCGGCCGCGGAGGGCGACCGGCGAGCGCAGCTCACGGCGACGGAGCTGCGACGGCTGTCCTTCCACCTCTCCGCCGCCCAGCTGGGCATCACGATCACCTCGCTCGTGCTCGGCTTCGTCGCCGAGCCCACGGTCGCCTCGGTCATCGACGACGTCGTGCCCTCGCACGCGCTGTCGGTGGTCCTCGCGCTCGTCATCGTGACCGTCGCGACGATGGTCGTCGGCGAGCTGATCCCCAAGGGGCTCGCGATATCGAGCCCGCTGCGCGTCGTGCGGCGGCTCGTGCGTGCCCTGCGGCTCTACGGCCTCGTGTTCGGGCCGCTGATCCGCATGCTCAACGGCGCGGCCGACTGGGCGGTCCGGCGGGTGGGCATCGAGCCGCGCGAGGAGCTGCGGTCGGTCCGCACGATGGAGGAGCTCGAGCTGCTCATCCGATCCTCCGGTGAGGAGGGGACGCTCGAGGCCGAGGCCTTCGAGCTGCTGACCCGCACGATCCGGTTCGCCCACAAGACCGCCGCCGACGCGCTCGTGCCGCGCGTCGACATGAAGGTCGTGCAGGACGACGCCACCGTCGCCGATCTCGTGCAGGCGTCGGTCGACACCGGTCACTCGCGGTTCCCAGTCGTCGCCGGCGATCCCGATGACATCGTCGGCATCGTCGACGTGAAGGACGCGCTGCGGGTCGAGCCCGACGCCAGGGCGACCACGCCGGTGACCTCGCTCACTGCCGACGCGCTCGTCGTCCCCGAGGGCATCGACCTCGAGGTCCTGCTCACCCAGCTGCGCGACCGGGCCCAGCAGCTGGCGATCGTGCTCGACGAGCACGGCGGCGTTGCCGGCATCGTCACGCTCGAGGACCTCGTCGAGGAGATCGTCGGCGACATCGAGGACGAGCACGACGTCCGCGAGCTGCCCCGCCTGCCCGACGTCGTCGAGGGCACCATCCACCTCGACGACCTGTACGAGTCGACCGGCCTGCGCCTGCCCGACGGCGCCTACGAGACGCTCGCCGGCTTCGTGCTCGACCGGCTCGGCCGCATCGCGCGCGCCGGTGACCGCGTCCAGCACGACGGCTGGACGATCGAGGTCCTCGCCATGGACCGCCGCCGCATCGACTCCGTGCGGCTCACGCCGCCCACCGTGACCACCGCGGCCGACGCCGGGGACGGCACCCTGTGATCGGGCTGCTGATCGCGGCGCTGCTGCTGGTGGCGAACGGGTTCTTCGTCGCCGTCGAGTTCGCGCTCGTGGCGACGCGCCGGTCGCGGCTCGAGCAGCTGGCGGCCGAGGGCGACGCCAGGGCCAGGGCGGCGGTGGCGTCGGTGAGCGACCTGTCGTTCATGCTGTCGGCGGCACAGCTCGGCATCACGCTCGCGTCCCTCGCCCTCGGCTACGTCGCCGAGCCCTCCGTCGCCCACCTCATCGAGAAGCCGCTCGAGTGGGCGCACGTGCCGCACGACCTCGTGCACCCGATCGCGCTCGTGCTCGCCCTGACGATCGTCGTCTTCCTGCACATGGTCGTGGGGGAGATGGTCCCCAAGAACGTCGCCATCGCCGAGCCCGACCGCACCGCGCTGTGGCTCGCGCTGCCGATGCGCGGGTTCACGGTGCTGTTCCGCCCCGTCATCCACGTCCTCAACGTGCTCGCCAACGGCGGCCTGCGGCTGCTGGGGGTCGAGCCCACCGACGAGCTGGTCACCCACGCCACCGGCGACGAGCTCGCGGGGATGCTGGAGGCCTCGCGTGAGGAGGGCCTGCTCGACGAGGTCGAGCACCGCCTCATGGCCGGCGCCCTCGGGTTCCCGCAGCGCGAGGTGACCTCGGTGATGGTCGCCCGCGACGACGTCGTGGCCGTGCCCGTCGACACCCCGGTCGAGGAGGTCGAGCGGATCGCGGCGGGCTACGGCCACTCCCGGCTGCCGGTGTACGGGCGCGACCTCGACGAGCTGCTGGGCTACGTCCACGCCAAGGACCTCCTCGCCCTGCCGCCCGAGCAGCGCTCGGGCGACCTCGGCCGGGCCATCGTGCGGCGGATGCTCACCGTCCCGACCGACCGGACCCTCATGGACCTGCTGCTGGCCATGAAGCGGACCCGCCTGCACTTCGCCGTCGTCGTCGACGGCGCCGGCGGGGTCGCCGGCATCGCCACCCTGGAGGACGTCCTCGAGTCCCTGGTGGGCGACATCCGGGGCTGAGCCGGGGGGTGAATGGCCCGATCGGGCCATTTACGTTCATCGTCCGAGGTGGGCATGAATCTGACAGGAACACCCGACCGGGTGTCGAAGGTCACGTCTTCGTACCCGTCGGTAACAACGAAGCGGACAGGGGTTCAACCCAATGCAACGATCGATCGCCCGGCGCTTCGCGCCGCTCGCTGCTCTGGTGGCGGTGCAGCTGCTGATCATCGCCGTCGCCCCCTCCAAGGCCCCGGACTCGGCGGTGGGCGCCTTCCAGGGCGTCACCACCGGCACCGGCTCCGGCTCCGGCGACTCGGGCTCCGGCGGCGGGTCCTCGAGCGGGAGCGGCTTCACCCCCGGGGCCGGCACGGGGACCGGCAGCGGCGCCGGCGGCACCGGGAGCGGGGCGACCGGCGGTGGTGGCGGTGGTGGCGGCGGCAGCAACGCTGCCGGTGAGGGTGGCGGCGGTGGCGGTGGCGGCGGCGACACCAGCCACTGCGTCGGCGACCGCCAGTACGACCCGGCCATCGACTTCTACGCGCCGCCGTGCGTGCCCAAGTGGGAGGGCGGCGACAACGGCGGGGCGACCTACCAGGGCGTCACCGCCGAGACGATCAAGATCGTCGACTACGTCGGCCGCGGCAGCGACGCCGTCGACACGATCCTGAAGGCGCAGGGCGCGTACGTCGACGTCGCGCAGCGCCGCGCCTTCGACGACGCCGTCGAGACCTTCATCAACGAGAACTACGAGCTCTACGGCCGCAAGATCGAGATCGAGATCGTGCAGGGCAACTGCGCCACGATCCCGCCGGACAACGCGTGCCTGCGCAGCGAGATGCGCCAGATCGCCGCCGACAACCAGCCGCTGTGGTTCAAGTGGAACGCGTCGCTGTCGTCGGAGACCTACGACGAGCTGAGCCGGCTCGGCATCTTCAACTCCGGCGGCTGGCACTTCCGCGACAGCTTCGGCGAGTCGCACGCGCCGTTCCACTGGGACGTGCAGATCAGCGGCACCGACATGGCCAGGCACGCGGGCCAGTGGTACTGCCAGCAGATGGCGCAGTTCCCGACCGAGTACGCGGGCACCGCCAACCCGGCGGAGAACCTCAACGGCCGGCCGCGCCTGCTCGGCGTCATCAGCACGAACGATCCCGAGAACCAGGCGTCGGTCACCGAGGACCTGCGCGCCGAGCTCGCCAAGTGCGGCGTGGACTTCGGCGGCCGGTTCTACTTCTACGCCCAGGACATCACCACCGCCGACCAGCAGCGCCGGGCCGCGGTGCTGAAGATGCGCTCGGACGGCGTGGCCACCTCGATCATGTGCTTCTGCGACCTGGTGGCGCCGAGCTTCCTGTACTCGGAGGAGCAGCAGCAGAACTACTACCCGGAGAACCTGATCGTCGGGTCCGGCTTCATGGACGCCGACGCGTCGTCGCAGGCGTACATGGGTCCGCTCGGGTGCCCCGTGGCGGCGCGGCCGTGCACGTTCGAGGACGCGTTCGGCATCAGCTCGATCGCCGCCCAGGAGCCCGAGTTCAAGGACCGCGGCTCGCGCGTGTGGGCGGCCGCCGGCGGCCAGGGCAACCCGCCGTACTCGTCGGTGACCGCCGACTGGGACTACTTCAACATGATCGCCTCGATCCTGCAGATGACGGGCCCGGCGATCACGCCCCAGACCGTCGCCGAGGGCGCGGCGCGGCTCGGCTGCCGTGGCGGCGGCGACACCGGCCAGATCCTGCGGTGCTTCGAGCCGGGCTCGTACTCCTGGAACCAGGACATGCGGCCCGTGTACTGGAGCACGACGACGGCGAGCCCCTTCAACGGTGAGCCCGGCTCCTACGTCGAGCTCGGCCCGCGCATCCGCCTCGGCGAGTACCCGGCCGCCAAGTGGACGATGCCGGGCAAGCCCCGATGACCGATCCCGAGGACGACACTCGCGTTCTCGGAGCAAGGGACCACAGAGAACGTGGTCTGGTGCTCCGAGAATGGATCGGGCGGCTGCGCGACGACTCGACCGGGATGAAGGTCGGGCGCGGCGTCCTCATGGTCGTCGCGTTCTTCGTCGCGGTGAAGATCGTGTTCGGGCCGCCGAACGCGCTGTTCCTGTTCGGCATCGCGACCGGCTCGCTCTACGGCCTCATCGCGGTCGGCATCATCCTCATCTACCGGACGAACCGGATCATCAACTTCGCCGCCGCCGCGATCGGCGCGGTGCCGGCGATCTTCGGCGTGCTGCTCCAGGTGCTCAAGGGCACGCCGTACTGGCTCACGTTCGTGATCTCCGTCGTCGGCGGCATCGCCCTCGGCGGCATCTCCGACGTGCTCGTCATCCGCCGGTTCCGCAACGCGCCGCGGCTGATCCTCACCGTCGCCACCATCGGCATCGCCCAGCTGCTCGCGTTCGTCGCCATCCACATCCCCGGCTGGCTCGGCAGCGAGGACATCGGCGCCAACGTGAAGACGCCGTGGGCGAGCTTCCGCGTCGAGACGTCGTCCGGGAACCTGCTCTACAACGGCGACTACATCTTCTCGGTGGCGATGGTCCTCGCCCTTGCCGGCGGGCTGGCGGCGTTCTTCCGGTTCACGAAGATGGGCATCGCCCTGCGCGCGTCGGCGGAGAACGCCGACCGGGCGTCGCTGCTCGGCATCCCGGTCAAGCGGGTCCAGACGGTGTCGTGGATGATCGCCGGCCTCTTCGGCGCCATGACGATCTTCCTCCGCTCGCCGCTCGTCGGCGTGCCCGTCGACGGCACGCTCGGCTACCAGGTCCTGCTGTTCGCGTTCGCCGCCGCGGTGATGGCGCGCATGGAGAGCGTGTGGCTCGCGGTGCTCGCGGGCTTCGCCGTCGGCATCCTCGAGCAGTCCTCGGTGTACTCGACGGGATCGAACGACCTGTCGGCGGCGATCATGCTCGCCTTCATCCTCGGGACGCTGCTGCTGCAGCGAGGCAAGCTCTCGCGGGCGCAGGACACCGGCATCTCGTCGTGGCAGGCGCTGAAGGAGTACCGCCCGATCCCGTCCGAGCTGCGCAACGTCCCGACGGTGGTGGCCGCCCGCTGGGCCGTCGGCCTCGTGCTCGTCGGCTTCGTGCTGTGGGCGCCGAACCTCATCAGCACCGGCGAGGTCGCCAAGCTCTCGCTGGTCCCGATCTTCGCAATCGTCGCGGTGTCGCTGGTGATCCTCACCGGCTGGGCGGGCCAGATCTCGCTCGGGCAGTTCGCCCTGGTGGGCGCCGGCGCGGTGACCGCGGGGAAGCTGGCCACCGACTTCAACCAGGACTTCTTCGTCACGCTCGTCGCCGGCTGCCTCGCCGGCGCGCTGGTGGCGGTGATCGTCGGCCTGCCGGCGGTGCGCATCCAGGGCCTGTTCCTGGCGGTGACGACGCTGTCGCTCGCCGGGGCCACGCAGTTCTACTTCCTGAAGCGGAACTACAGCTTCGGGAGCGCCATCCTCCCGAGCAGCGAGAACAGCCGCGTGTCGCGGCCCGTGCTGTGGGAGCGCATCGACCTCGCGCCCGAGCGCAACTACTACTTCTTCTGCGTCGTGCTGCTCGCGCTCGTGCTGCTGGCGGCGCGCTCGTTCCGCAAGCACCGCTCGGGCCGTGTCGTCATCGCCACGCGCGACAACCAGCGGGCGGCGCCGGCCTTCGCCATCAACCTCGTGCGCACGCGCCTGGCGGCGTTCGCGGTGGCCGGCGCCATCGCCGGCCTCGCCGGCGTGCTGCAGGTGTACCAGTCGCAGTCGGTCGACGCCTCGACGTACGGCATCGTGCCGAGCGTCAACGTGTTCGTCGCCTCGGTGATCGGCGGCCTGACGTCGCTCGCCGGTGGCGTCGGCGGCGCCGTCGTCGTGCAGAGCGTCTACCTGTTCGGCGATCCGCGCATCGACGGCATCTCGTTCCTCGTCACCGGCCCCGGCCTGCTCCTCATGCTCATGTTCGTGCCCGGCGGCTTCGCCCAGATCGGGTTCGGCCTGCGCGATCGCTTCCTGCGCGCCGTCGCCAACCGGCGCGGCATCCACGTGCCGTCGCTCGTCGCCGACCGGCGCATCGAGACGGGCGAGGACGAGCAGCACGTGCTCGAGGACGCCGAGCACTCTGTGACCGAGCACGAGTCGTTCGACCTGACCCACGCTCGTCGCATCGTGTGCCCGGTGTGCAACGCGCAGCTCACCGTCGAGGAAGCCACCGAGCACGAGCACCTCATGGCGGGAGCGCACTCATGACCGACGCACTGCTCAGCTGCACCGGCGTCGAGGTCGCCTACGACAAGGTCCAGGTCCTCTTCGGCGTCGACATGGACGTACAGGAGAACGAGATCGTCGCCCTGCTCGGCACCAACGGCGCCGGCAAGTCGACGCTGCTCAAGG
>Ga0196963_10001915_pt1 | contig 13165 bp, 12 predicted proteins | sample S1_5metaG_FD_148600 | JGI IMG/M metagenome (GOLD analysis project Ga0196963, IMG submission 148600) | Soil microbial communities from Anza Borrego desert, Southern California, United States - S1_5 | ecosystem: Environmental > Terrestrial > Soil > Desert | place: USA: California | collected... | reverse complement strand
GGGGCCGCTGCCTGCGGATGGTTCTGCTCGGGCGCTATCAGGAATCCGGAAACCTGGCCGTCAGCGGCGAACACCCATTGCACCAGAATCACGCCCGGGAACTTGGCGAAATTCGCCCGGCGGCGATAGACCTGCTTGCCGCTCTCGACGCTCACGCTCTCATCGACCACGGCTTGCTCCGCGCCGAGCTGCGCTTCGACCTGCTCGCGAAAGCTGGCCAGCGCATCGCGCGACTTGAGTGCAGTGCGCATCGGCTGATCCATGCGCGCCCAAACGCTGTCGATCTGCCGCGCGTAAAAGGCCGCGGTGAGCTCGTTGCCGGCCTTGCGGGCATCCGGGGTTTGCGCCACTGCGGCCGCGGCGAGAAGCAGCCAAAGCAGGGGCACGACGGCTATTCGATGCATATCAATTGTCCTCGGGAGGGGCGATCGGGATGCCAGCGACGACGCGCGCCAGGCGCTGGCGGTAATCGGAGAGGGCCTGCCGCCCGGAAGGCGTGAGGCGCAGTGTGGTCAGCGGGCGCTTGCCGCGAAACGACTTGTCGACCGCCACGAGGCCAGCGGCTTCGAGCTTGGCCAGGTGGCTGGACAGATTGCCCTTGCTCAGTCCGCTGAGTTCCTCGAGGAAACGGAATTCGACCGATTCCGCCCCGGCCAGGATCGACATGATCATCAGGCGCGCGGGCTCATGGATCACGCGATCGAGTTCGAGCACCGCGCCGATCGGATGATGACCGTTCATTCGATGCCCCCCGGCGACTGCGCGAAGCGCCGAATCTGCGCCTCGATGTCGCGGAACCGGCGATGGTCGCGAAGGCCGGCGTGAATCACGAGGAGGGCGGCCAGCGGAAATACCGCGGCACTGCTCCACAGCGCATAGGGCTGCGCACGGAACGCGAGCGCCGCCTGGCACACCAGGAAGATACCAACCACGAGATCGAGCGGACTGCGCGAGCACAACCAGGCGATCGGCGGCATCGCGAGCAAGGTCAGCAGATAGGCGACCGTCGGCAGCGTCCAGGGCTGGCTGCCGAAGGGCTCGAGTTCGCCGACCACGGGGGTGCCGACGGCAACGACGACGAGCGCCATGAGGCAGGTAAGCACCCGTCGACGCCGGCGCTCGGCGTCACTCACCTGCTCCAGGACATGGCCGAAGCGTTGGTAATACCGTCTCGCCCAGTACTGCCTCGTCGCCAGCCAGAGGAGCGGGGCCAGGATCAAGGCGATGCGCAACGCCATGCTCGGCGGCAGCAGCGCACCCGCCAGATACGAGGCGAGACAAAGCACGCCGCCGCCCAGCGACGCCAGCCCGCCCGCACTGCCGGCGTAGCGGGCGTACTCGCGAGTCAATGCCTGTAGCCGGCTCGAGCGATCGAGCACGCCCTCGGTCGTGGTCATGCGAACCTCACTGAACATGAAAATATGTTTGCATTGCAAACCTGTCTGCGTCAAATAGATCTCATCGCTGCCGCCGCGCAATGCGCGGACGCAGGGGGCCGGCGCCTTTGCCGATCTGCTTACGCCTTGGCGGCTATAATCCGCGCCCCATGTCCGACCACCTCACCGAAACCCGCCGTCGCCGCACGTTCGCGATCATTTCGCATCCGGACGCCGGCAAGACCACGCTGACCGAAAAGCTGCTGCTGTTCGGCGGGGCGATCCAGATGGCCGGCTCGGTGAAGGGCCGCAAGGCGGCGCGTCACGCGACCTCGGACTGGATGGCGCTGGAGAAGGAGCGCGGCATTTCGGTCACATCGTCGGTGATGCAGTTCCCGTACGAGGGCCGCATCGTCAATCTGCTCGACACGCCCGGCCACGCCGATTTCGGCGAGGACACCTATCGCGTGCTGACCGCGGTCGACTCGGCGCTGATGGTGATCGACGTCGCCAAGGGCGTCGAGGAGCGCACGATCAAGCTGATGGAGGTGTGCCGCCTGCGCGACACGCCGATCATGAGCTTCATCAACAAACTCGACCGTGAAGGCAAGTCACCGATCGATCTGCTCGACGAAGTCGAGCAAGTGCTCGGCATCCAGTGCGCGCCGGTGACCTGGCCGATCGGCATGGGCCAGCGCTTGAAAGGCGTGTATCACCTGATCACCGGCGAGGTGCACCTGTACGAGCCCGGGCGCAATTACACCCGACAGGACTCGACGATCTTCAGCTCGCTGGACGACCCGCAGGTCGAACAACGCGTCGGCGCCGACATGCTGGCCGAGCTGCGCGACGAACTGGAACTCGTGCAAGGCGCCTCGCATCCGTTCGACGTCGACGCCTATCTCGCCGGCCGGCAGACGCCGGTGTTCTTCGGCTCGGCGGTCAACAACTTCGGCGTGCAGCTGCTGCTGGATTTCTTCGTCGAGCACGCGCCGAGTCCGAAGCCGCGCGCGACCACCTCACGCCTGGTTCAACCGGAAGAGGAGACGTTCTCCGGCTTCGTGTTCAAGATCCAGGCGAACATGGACCCGCAGCACCGCGACCGCGTCGCCTTCCTGCGCGTGTGCTCGGGGCGCTACGAGGCCGGCATGAAGGCGTATCAGACGCGACTGGGCAAGGAAGTGAAGCTCGGCAACGCGCTGACCTTCATGGCCTCCGACCGCGAGATCGTCGAGCGAGCCTATCCGGGCGATGTGATCGGCATCCACAACCACGGCACGGTGTCGATCGGCGACAGCTTCTCGGCCGGCGAGCCGCTGAACTTCACCGGCATCCCCAACTTCGCGCCCGAGCTGTTCCGCCGTGCGCGCCTGCGCGACCCGCTCAAGCTCAAGCAGTTGCAGAAGGGACTCGCCCAGCTCAGCGAGGAAGGCGCGACGCAGTTCTTCCGCCCGCTGATGAGCAACGACCTGATCCTCGGCGCGGTCGGCCTGCTGCAGTTCGATGTCGTCGCCTATCGCTTGAAGGACGAGTACGGTGTCGACGCCACGTTCGAGCCGGTCGGCGTCGCCACCGCGCGCTGGATCCACTGCGACGATCCGAAGAAGCTCGAGGAATTCCGCGAGAAGAACGCGATGAACCTGGCGCTGGATGCGGCCGGCGAGCTGGTCTATCTGGCGCCGAGCCGGGTCAATCTGCAGCTCGCCCAGGAGCGTGCGCCGGCGGTGCGCTTCGCGGCCACCCGCGAGCACGCCAGCGCGGTCGCGATGGATTGAGCCGACGCCGGCAGCGGCGTGCATCAACCTCGTGCGGCGGGAGGATTGTCGCTTCGGAAGGCTCGATCTGAAGATGAAGCCCCCAACCGCAGACGAGCGTCCCGATGAAGATCTTGCTCGGCATCGCTGCCGCCACCCTTCTGCCCATCAGCCTGGCGCTGGCGCAAGCCCCCGCCGACAAGGCGCAACGCCCGCTCGGCGCTGAGCTGACCGGCTATCAAGAAGTGCCGCCGGTATCGACCACGGGCAGGGGCGTATTCACCGCCCGTATTAATCGTGACTCAACGGCGATCGATTTCGAGCTCAGCTATGTCGATCTCGAGGGCGCCGTCCAGCAGGCGCATATCCACTTTGCGCAGCCTGGGGTCAACGGCGGCGTGATCGTCTGGCTCTGCTCGAATCTAGCCAGCCCGCCCACCCCGACCGGCGTGCCCGCCTGCCCAGCCGCACCCGCCACGCTCACCGGCACGATCGGCGCCAGCCAAGTCGTCGGCCCCAGCGCCCAAGGTATTGGGCCCGGCCAATTCGCCGAGTTTCTTGCCGCACTGCGTGCCGGCGCGACCTACGTCAACGTCCACACCAGCCTCTATCCGGGCGGTGAGATTCGCGGCCAGATCGGCGGCCCCGGCCGAGGCAAATGATCGATACGGCCGATCGCTCACCTGGGCGATCGGCTTGCAACCGATACGAGCAGGCGCGCTATACGCGCCTGCGTGCCGCTCAGGAATCGAAGCCGGCGGCGAACATTCGATCGTCATCCTGCTGCGCCGTCGCCGCCTCTTCCTCGAACGAGCTGTCGAGCAGCGTCGCCGGCGCGACGTTCTTCTCGGCCAATTCAGCCGGCGCCTGCGACTCGCGCGGCCAATACAGGGAAACCGCGACCGCCAGGCTCGCCGCAAGCCCCCAAAGCGGCCAACGCGGCACGGCACGTCTGGCCGGCTGCGTCGCGGGCGCCGGGCGCGCAGTTACGGCGCTGGCGACTGCCTCAGCATCCCCGCGCACTGCCATCAGCACACGGGCAATCGCCGCGGCGTCATCCGATTGCGCCAGCCGCCCCAGCCCATCAGCGCGATCATCGCCATCGCCGTCACCAAGCACGGCCGCGGCAATCCGGCCTTCGTCAGCGGCCGCCAGCGGCGCCGCGGGCTCGCGTGCCTGGCGCCAGGCCTGCCGGATCCATTGTTCACTCATCATCCACCTCCACCCCGGCGTCGCGCAGTTGCTGCTTCACCGCGTCGAGGCCGCGATACACCAGCTTGCGCGCGGCATCGAAGGTTAGCTCGCACAACTGCGCCACTTCCGGCACGGTAAACCCCTGCAGATACAGCTCCAACGGGCGGCGCCGACGCTCCGGGATCGTCGCGATGGCTTTCAGCACGCAGCTTGCGGCCTCGGCGGCAATCGCGTTGCGCTGCGGCGCGGCGCCCGTCGATGCGAGCTGACCATCGAAGGCCTGCTCGTCGTCGGGCAACGGCTCCGCGGCGCGTACCTCGGCACGGCGCACCGCATCGACCAGGACGCTCAGCACCACCCTTTGGATATAAGACGCAGGAAGGTCCGCTTCCGGGTCACGCTCCAACGTGCGCCACAGGCGGATGCGGACTTCCTGCTCGATTTCGTCGGGGTCGATGCCGCGCCGGTCCAGCCCCTGCTGCACGATCTGCGCGCGCACCCGCGCGCCGAACCGCGCCAGCACCCGGCGCAGGGCCAACTCGCTGCGATTCACCCGGGCGCGGGTCCCTGCGCGGCCATCATCCCGAGATGTAGGCCTGCAATTGGGCGATTTCCTGCTGCTGCTCCTCGATCACGGCCTTGACCAGATCGCCGATCGACAGCACACCGATCACCTTGCCATCCTGGACCACCGGCAGATGGCGAATGCGGTGCTCGGTCATCAGCCGCATGCAGTCGTGCACGGTGCGCTCGGGGGTGACCGTCTCGACCGGCGCGGTCATGATCTCCCAGCATTTCGCCTCCGCCGACGAACGCCCCTTGAGAATCACTTTGCGCGCATAGTCGCGCTCGGACACGATCCCTGACAGCGTTTCGCCCTGCATCACCAGCAGCGCGCCGACATGGTGCTCGGCCATCATCTGGATCGCCTGCAACACCGGGGCGTCCGGATCGATCGCGTAGATCGTGCTGCCCTTGGCATCGAGCAATTGTTTGGCGGTTCGCACGGCGTCCCCTCCCGGTCAATCGGTGGATGATATTCCGCCGGCCCGGCGAGGCAAATCGGTGCTGCGGCACACGTCCTGAACCAGGTACAGCGGGCGGCCCTTGGCTTCCATGTATAGCCGGCCGAGGTATTCGCCGATGACGCCGACCGCCATCAGCTGCAGGCCACCGAGGAACAGGATCGCCACCATCAACGACGGATAGCCCGCCACAGGGTCGCCCCATACCAGCGTCTTCGCCATCACCCACAGCCCACCGGCGAACGCGGTCAACGCGGCCATGAGGCCCACATAGGTCGCGATGCGCAGCGGCGCCGTGCTGAACGAGGTGATGCCCTCGAGGGCCAGGTTCCACAGCCGCCAGTAGTTGAACTTGCTGCTGCCGGCGTTGCGCGGTTCGCGCTTGTAATCCAGCGCGTACTGGCGGAAGCCGACCCAGGCGAACAGCCCCTTCATGAAGCGCTGGCGCTCGCGCAACTGCTTCAGCGCATCCAGCGCGGCCCGGGACAGCAACCGGAAGTCACCGGTGTCGCGCGGGATCGGCGTCGCCGACAGCCGGCTCATCACGCGATAGAACGCCGCCGCGGTCGCGCGCTTCAGCCAGCTCTCGCCGGGCCGCTCGGAGCGACGGCCGAACACGACGTCATAGCCTTCCTGCCAGCGCGCGATGAATTGCGGGATCAGCTCGGGCGGGTCCTGCAGGTCGGCATCGATGACGATGACGGCGTCGGCATCGGCGGCATCGAGCCCGGCGGTCAGCGCCAGTTCCTTGCCGAAGTTGCGACTCAGCCGGATCGCATTGATCCGAAGATCGGCGGTCGCGAGCCGCTGCATGACCGCCCAGGTCCCGTCCGTGCTGCCGTCATCGACATAGATGACCCGACATTCGAACGCCAGCTTGTCGAGCACGGCGGCCAGGCGGCGATGAAAGGCCTCCAGGCCGTTGGCTTCGTTGTAGGCGGGAACGACGACGGCGAGCGAGGCACGCATGCGAGGCGAACGCGGGAATAAGGCCGCGGATGTTAACCCGCGCTGCGTACGCCAGGGCGGTCAATCGATGCGCTGCAGATACGCGGGGCCGCCCAGCTGCTGCACCTGGCGCTCGATCCAGGCCGCGCGCGCACGCACATAGGGACCGGGGCGACGGGCATCGTAGCGTCGCGGGCTCGGCAGCACCGCCGCCAGGCGCGCCGCCTCGCCCGCCGTCAGCTGGCGTGCCGACTTGCCGAAGTGCCGTTGTGCGGCTGCCTCGGCACCATAGATGCCATCACCGAACTCGGCGATATTGGCGTAGACCTCGAGGATGCGCCGCTTTGGCCATAGTGCCTCGATCAGCACGGTGAACCAGGCCTCCAACCCCTTGCGCAGCCAGCTGCGCTCGCGCCAAAGGAACAGATTCTTCGCCACTTGCTGGCTGATCGTGCTGGCGCCACGACGCGGCGTGCCATCCGCAGCCAAGGCCGCCTGGATCGCCTCGACATCGAAACCGCGATGCAGCGGGAACTTCTGGTCCTCGGCCGCGACGAGGGCGACCGGCAACTGCGGCGACAATGCCGACCAATCGCGCCAGCGATAGTCGAGACGCCAGCCCGGCTCGGCACGCATTTCCCATTGCCGCACCAGCATGAAGGCGGAGGTCGGCGGATCGATCCAGCGCAATGCCGTGACAAGGCCGACGCTGACCAGCGGCGGCAGCAGCAACAGCAGCCACAGGCGTCGGACGATGCGTCGTTTCGGCCGGCTTTGGGATAATCGGGCAGTCCGCATAGGCGCCTTCCGCTGGGCGGACGCCACACTAGCGCAATGGAGCCGCCACGATGAATGAACCGCGCGATCTGCTCGCCCGCTTCCTACTCAGCCGCTGCGGCGTGCGCGGCGTGCTGGTGAAGCTGGGCGATGCCTGGCAGCAGATCCGCGGCCGCGCGGATTATCCGCCGCAGCTGGCCGAACTGCTGGGACAGGCCACGGCCGCGGCGGCCCTGTTCGCCGGTCACGTGAAGGTCAATGGCCGGTTGTCGGTGCAGCTCAAAGGCGACGGCGCACTGCGCACGCTGTTCGCCGATTGCAACAGCGCCGGCCAGTTGCGCGGCATCGCGCTGTGGCAGCCGCCCCTGCCGGACACGCTCGGGATGCGCGACCTCGGTGGCGGCGCGGTGCTCGCGATCACCATCGAGCAGCAGCGCAGCAGCCGCGGTGAGCCAACCCGCTACCAAGGCCTGGTAGCCCTGGAAGGCGAGCGCCTGCAGCACGCGTTCGAGCGCTATTTCGATCAATCCGAGCAATTGCCGACGCGGCTGCTGCTCGCCGCCGGCGATGCGCAGGCCGCCGGCCTGCTGCTGCAGCAATTGCCGGGCGAAGCCGGCGACCCGGACGGATGGACGCGTGCGCAGGCGTTGTTCGATACGCTCGGCGAACGCGAGCTGCTCGCCACCGACAGTGCCACGCTGCTGCGCCGCCTGTTCCATGAAGAGGACCTGCAAATGCTCTCCGAGCGCGGCCTGGCGTTCGGCTGCAGCTGCTCGCGCGAACGGGTCGGCGCGATGCTGTTGTCGCTCGGTCATGACGAGGCACTCGCCGCGCTGGACGCCGCACGCGGCAATGTCGAGGTCACCTGCGAATTCTGCAACGCCACCTACCGCTTCGACACCGTCGATCTCGAGCAGCTATTCGCCGGCGGCGGCAGCGCGCCGGCAAGCGGCGCCGCGCATTAGCTGGAATTTGACCGTCGATGCGGCAGGAGCGCCGCGGCGGCGCCGTTCAGCCCGGCAGCAGTGCCGCCAGCGGCTGCGGCCGCGCCAGCAGGAAGCCCTGCCCGTAGCCGCAGCCGAGCAGGCGCACCCGCTCGAGCTGCCGCTCGGTCTCGATGCCCTCGGCGATCACGTCCATGCCCAGCGAGCGTCCTAACGTGCAGATCGCGCGCAACACGGCCTCGGCGTTGCCGGGCGCTGTGCTGTCCAAGGCCGTGACGAACGAGCGGTCCACCTTCAGCGCATGCAGCGGGAACTGGTGCAGATAGCTGAGCGACGAGTAGCCGGTGCCGAAATCGTCCAGCGCCAGACGGATGCCGGCCGAGCGCAAGGTCTGCATCATTCGCAGCACCTGCTCGGGATCCTCCAGCAGCACGCGCTCGGTCACCTCGATGCGCAGGCACTCGGGCGCGAATGCATGGCGCTCCAGCACGCGCAGCAGGTCGGTAACGAAGTTGGCATTACGGAAATGGCGACCGCCGACATTGATGCTGACGTAGCGGCCGAGTTCGGCCAACCGGCGCGCCTGGGCGAACACCAGCTCGTAGATCTGCCAATCCATCGCTTCGGCCAGGCCCGAGTCCTCGGCAACGCTGAGGAACTCGGTCGGCCCGACCAGCCTATCGCGTTGCGGATGGCGCCAGCGCATCAAGGCTTCATAACCGACGGTTGCGCCGTCGTCGAGGGTCATGATCGGCTGGAACACGGGCTCGAACTCGCTGCGGAACAACGCCCGGCGCAAGTTGCCCTCGAGTTCGAGCTGATGCAGCGCGGCACGGCGCAGCTCCTCGTCGAACAGCTCGCAGCAGCGGCGACCGCGCGACTTGGCGCGGTACAGCGCGACGTCGGCATCGCGCAATAGGTCCTCGGGGCTGGCATAGGCCGGCCGCGACACGGCGATGCCGACGCTGGTCGAGGTGAACAACTCCTTGCCGCAGACCCGGATCGGCTCGTCCAGCGACGCGATGATCTGCTCGGCGAGGTGCACGGCCTCGTCGTCGCGCGCCAGCGGCTCGAGCAGCACCGCGAACTCGTCACCGCCCAAACGCGCGACGATGCCCAATCCACCGACGACCTTGGCCAACCGCTGGGCGACGACCTTCAGCAGTTCGTCGCCGACCAGATGCCCGACCGAGTCGTTGATCACCTTGAAGCGATCGAGATCGAGGAACAGCACGCCGAAGCGGTCGCGATGGCGGCGGTGGTAGCGCGACAGCGCCTCGGCCAGCCGCTGTAGGAAATGCGCGCGATTCGGCAGCGCCGTGAGCATGTCATGCGTGGCCGCGTACTGCAGTTGCCGCTCGAAACGCTCGCGTTCGGCGATCTGCTGGCGTAGATCGCGGTTCGCCGCGAACAGGGCCTCGGTGCGCTCAGCCACGCGCCGCTCCAGTTCCAGGTTCACCTGCAGCAGCCGCTCGGCAGCACGCTTGCGCTCGAGCGCGTTGGCGATATGGAACGAAACGAAGGTGAGGATTTCCTGTTCGCGGCGCGTATAGCTGTGCGCATCATCGTAACTCTGCACCGCGAGCACGCCGACCGTTCCCGATTCGCAGACCAACGGCACGCCCAACCAGGCCGTCGATCGCGCGCCGTGCGCGACGATCTCGCCCGCCGCCTGCAGCGCCTCGTGCGTCGCCCGATCGGCGAGCACCGCCTGACCGCTGCGCAGCACGTATTCGGTGAGGCCACGCCCGAGCCGCCGCGGCTGCCGCGGGCCGTCGAATTGATCGACTGAATACGGGAAGCTCAATTCGCTGCCGTCCGCCGACAGCATCGCGATGTAGAAGTTGTCCGCGTAGAGCAGGCGGCCGACGATGCGGTGGATGGCCGCGTAGAACTCCTCCAGTGAGCCCCCGGCCGAGCCGAGCTCGGCGATGCGGAACAGCGCCGTCTGCAACTGCTCGCTGCGCTGCCGCTCTTCGATCTCGGCGCGCAGCGCGCGATTCGCCTCGCGCAGCTCGTCGGTACGCTCGGCGACACGGCGTTCCAGCTCGTCATGCACGCGCTTGCGCTGCAACGCCGTCGCCAGATGCTGCGCGACGAACGTGAGCAGGGCGCGGTCCTTGTCGCCGTAGCGGAAGCGCGGGTCGTAGCTCTGCACCACCAGCGCGCCGAACACCTCGCCGCTGTAGACGAGCGGCACGCCCAGCCAGTCCACGCTTTGCGGGCCGTAGGCATCCGGCTCCGCGCCGATCTGCAGGCACAAGGCCTCCGACGGCCCCATCAGCGTCTCGCCGGTGGCGATCACATGCGCGGTCAGCGAGCCTTTGAGGCTCGCCAGATCGAAGGCGATGTCGGGCGAGGGCGGGTTCGGATCGCGATCATCGCTGAAGTACAGGAAGCGCAGCCGCTCCTGCTCCAGCAACGCGATGTAGAAATTTTCCGCATAGGTCAGACCGGCGACGATCCGGTGCACGACCGCAAGCACCTCGGCCGTGTCGCGGTCGGACGCCACCAATTCGGCGATCGTGAACAGCGCGGTCTGCAGCCGCTCGGCTTCGGCGAGCTGCGCGGCCGCGAGATTCAGCCGATCGAGTTCCAGCGCAGCCGGCAGCCGGTGATGCAACAACTCGGCTGCCTGGACGATGGCGCTTCGCGCCGATTCCGGCGACGGCAAATCCACCAACAGCACCGCGACGCGTTCCCCTGCCTGCGCGATCGGCAACAGCAGGCGCCGCCCCTCGATTGCAGACTGTTGCGCGATCGCTACCCGGCGCGCGAGGCGACGGTCTTCGTCATCAGCCGCGCGCCCATGCGCGGCGAGCAAGTGGAAGCCGCGCGCATCGGTGACCCAGAGCTGGGCGGCCGTTGCCTGAAAGCGGCGCCAAGCCCATTGCGCGACGGCATCGATCAGCTCCTGCCCGCTGCTGCCGGTCAGCAGTAGGTCGGTGCGCGGTAGCTCCGATGCGTAGGTCCCATCCTCGGCACCGCTGCCGAACGCGAGCGCACGTGGTTCAGACATTCTAGAAACCGCGGCAGCGTGCGCCCGTCAGCGCGCTCGGGTGGATGGCCGGCAAGCGCCACGGAGGCGCAGGCGGACAGCGCGGCTGCGCGGACGACCGGTGATCGCGAAGGCGTGCCATCGGGTACGTCACGAGCCTCCCCCTGCGAGCGAGGTCGCGCAGATCGTTCCCCTCAAGCGGCATGCAGCCTCCAGCGACGCGAACGGCAGTCAACTGCGGTCTCCGGATCCATTCCTTCCCCGCTCGTACGGGCAGTCTAGCAGGCTCTGCACAAGGGAAAACCCGGATTCTGACCCGTGCACGGCAGACGGCAATCTGCACGACGCAGCGGGGTCGAGGCAGGAGGGTGGATGTTAAGGGTCCGTAAAAACGGCTATCATGGCACTGAACTGGTCGGCCCCTGCGTGGTCTACGCCCACTGCAGATCGACCCATCGAGACAAGGACTGGACCTACGTGTTGCGCGGCTTGACAGCATGGTGTGTGGCGTTGCTGGGCGGAATGGGTTCCGCCGTGGCCGCTGACGCCTTGCCGGCACACGCTCCGCTCGATAGCCCGGTGCTGCAGATTATCTCAGGGCGGCAGTTGCCCACGTTGGGCAGCGAGGCGCTCGGCTTGCCGCAGGCGGCAGCCGGGCTCGGTCTGCGGCTCGACTTGCGGCGTGATTCGCAACTGCTGCTGCGTCTCGATAGCGACAACAGCAGCCTGCTCTGCGCCGATGGCTATGGCCTCGCGACCGCCGTCGGCGGCTTGGCCGAGCGCTGCCTGCTCGACCAGCTGGATCGCAGCCTGAAGTCTCAATTGCCGGCGCAGGCACGCCTCGGCGTGCAGTTGTTCTGGCCAGCGACTTCCGCGGTGGACCTCAGCTTCGGGCTATCCTGGCTGCGCCCCGTGACCGCCAACGCTCAAGCTGAGCAGATTCACGGCATCCACCTGTTCGGCGAGCAGTTCCAGCCCGGCCTGTACGGCGAAGTCAGCGGACTGCGCCTGGATCTGCAGGGCCTGATGCAGAGCGACCAAGGCGCCTGGCTGCGAATCAGCGGCGGCCAAGGGCGCTACAACCTCCTGATGCCGGAACTTGGCGCGCCGCACCGCTGGAGCAGCAGCACGCTCGGCATGGATGCCGGCTATGGCACGTTCAGTGGCGGCGTGCTCGGTCGGCGGGTCGATTCGCCGCTGCTGCGCCGCCCGTATGTCGACTTCGACGTCGGCCTGTCCTGGCGAACCCCTTGGTCCGGCAGGGTTACCGTCGGCGCGCGCAACCTACTCGGCAATGCCGAGGCCGCGGTCGGTGTTCCGGCACCACTGTCGCGCGAGGACGACAGCGAAGCGCGCATGCCTTATGTGCGCTATCACCAGGATCTCTAGTTCGAGCCGCAGGGCTTGCGCAACGCCTCAGCGCTGCCCGCGCACCCCCCAGCCGAGTAGTTCTCCGCCAGGAAAGTGGATTGGTTCCTGCGTGAGCGACTTCAGGCCCAACGGCTGCAGTAGGGCGAGCGCGGCCTGCTGATTGCAGGCCGCACGAACCAGTTCGTCCAGCTGCAGCGCCCGATCCGCTAGCGCCTGCGCCCAGGCGGCCAGCATCACCCGCCCCCGATCTGCCTCCCCGCTCTGCGCCGTGGCCTGCAGCGCAGCCGCGAGCGCCTGCTGCGTCTCGAACAGCACATCCGGGCATGAGGATGTTCGAGCGCGCAGCTCAAGGCGCTGGAGCGCGACATTGAATTCGTGGCGAGCCGCATTCGCACGCAGGTCCTGGGCCAGGGACTCACGACCCGCCGGCATCGCCAACCGACTCATCGGCACCAGTAGCGCCTCGGCCCGCCGTGCGAGCTCGCTTTCGTCACGCAGCCAGGCAAGATGCTGCAGTTCAGCTTGCGCCTGCGCGACGACCAGCGACTCGGCAGCATGAACGACGAGCGCGACGCGCCCTTGCGGTCGCAGTACGCGAGCGACCTCATGCAACGCCGCGCCGATATCGGCGTATTCGAACCCGAACTGGCTGATGACGAGATCGAATGTCGACGCGTCGAACGGGAGGCGCTCGATTGCAGTGGCGCCGTGAAAGCGGACCCGAGCGCGCTGCGCCGGCCGCAGGTCATTGATCCAGGGCGGCGAGATCGCGGCGATA
>Ga0196963_10001914_pt1 | contig 13166 bp, 27 predicted proteins | sample S1_5metaG_FD_148600 | JGI IMG/M metagenome (GOLD analysis project Ga0196963, IMG submission 148600) | Soil microbial communities from Anza Borrego desert, Southern California, United States - S1_5 | ecosystem: Environmental > Terrestrial > Soil > Desert | place: USA: California | collected... | reverse complement strand
GTGACGGTTTTAAAGTACTTATCAATCTTACGCTTTTGCAAGACGTAGAGTAAGATTGCAGACAGGAGAACGAATAAAATTAGGCGGTTCATAGTGTTTTACCTGTTTTGCGTAACTTTTTTTTTTCTGTCACTTACGAAATTTAAACAATTAAAACGCAAAATGTCAATAGTATAGTGGTTGCGGGGTAGGTGGTGTTTTGAAATGGGGAGAGGTCTGCGATGTGTCAAAGTGCTGTCTATGTCGAGTCTGTGATCTTTTTAGGGGTGTTTAAAGGTGGATTTAAAATTTTTAAATGTTGTCCATTTTTTCGATAAAATTATGTCGATAGTCAGTTTTTCGGCTACCTATCGACATAATTTTGATTATGGGTTTAAAATGGCGGTTCGTCCAGAATCGTTATGGATTCGATGTTCTGGAACTTTAGTAGATATTCGTTTCCAGAGTCTTTTACTATAGTAAAGCTCCCGGCGGGAATTCTGGCTCTTGATCGATTTTTTACGTGTACCGGCGAGAAAAGGCAATGATTGGTGCCTATAAGCTTTATCCATCCGGTAAAATATATGATTCCCGCTATCCTTGAAACCTCAAGGCAGGCGGTGCCGCCTTCATGCTCTTGTACGGTGACTAATTGCGATAGATTCCAAGGTGTGGTCCATCCATCGAAATCAAAGTTTTCGGGCAAGTCCTTCGCTTTGAAGCCGAAAATTTCTTCGATCATTCTTGTTCTCCTTGTAGGGTTCGTAAAGTTTTCTCGTTTGCATTTAGCTCGATAGATTGGCTATCAAAGTCAATGAAATCCTCACTCACGAATATATCGTGCAATTCTTTCTTCCGTTGAAAATATTGCGATTTGCGGAAAGCAAGATTGCACGATTTATGTATTATCACGCCTTCCTGAAATTGATATATCTCAGGAACATATTTTTTGTACATTCTTTTAAGCATTAATTCCTTGGCATTAACCATCATCGTATTGCATACGGCACAGTGGCAACCAAGTCCATCGCGCAGATTCATTGTTGATTTCCTTAAGGTTCGATCAGAAGAGAGCGCGTTATTGCGCTCTCAGGGTTATTCTTCGATAACGGGAGGAAGAAATCTTGATACGCGATTTATTTTCTTCCCGTCTTTTTCTGATAGTCGTATGTCGCATACATAAATAACGCGACGATTAAGAAGACGAAAAGTAGAGTTGTTACGAATTCTTTATTCATTATATTCCTTTCTATTCAAGTTTTTCCTTCTGTTCGTTGCTATTGAAAATCTTCCTCTCTGAATATTACATTATCACTCCATCTATAGATGGTTTCCCCGCAATCTATACATTTATGTATCAGCCGGTTTTCATCTATCTTGCACACCACCCAATAGTGGTAATGTTTATCCATATATAAGCCTTATATAAGCCTTACAACAGAAGGATCATTCTGAGACGTTTTCGTCGTCTTTCCATGCGCGCATTATCGCAAGTTCTCCCTCATATATTTTAGATACCTCTGTCACTCCAGAATGGACGCCATAGATAAATCCGGCATCCCATGAGCAGACCAGCACAACAAGGGAGAGAACAAGAACAATATACGCTTGGAGGAATATATAATAAACGATTATTGACACAACAAGAACGAATGACGCCAGTAGTCTTACTAAACCCAAAAGCGTAATTCTCATGTTACCTATTTGAAAGTTTGTATTCATAACATAAACCTACTTATTGGACGTTATGCCATCCCGCCAGAAGGTGGCGATCTGGTCGAACCTGATTTTCTTCTTTCCGCGCTGGGGAACCTCGAAAATCTTAAAGAATTCCTCTGCGACTTCGTAAACATATCCCATTTTGGTGTACGGCGTCCCATCGTCCAGTGTGGCTGGTTTCCCATCAATCATAAACTGGAAAAGGAGCGTTTCGGATGGGAGAGTTATTCCATTGAGATATTCTCTTAACGAGATAGATTGCGGTATCCATCCGCATTGCTCCGGAGTTTTGTTTTCCATGTTATCTACCTTTTGCTGTTATTTTTGTTTTGCACTTATTACAAATAGTACTTTTCTGAACGTACTCCGGTAAATATTCTGGCGGCAAAGGTAAAAGGATCTTCTCGCCGCAAAGATAACACTCGACATAATCAGTCATAAAGTCTCCACATAAGCCAGATTATCGGACTGTTATTTTCGCCTGAATCTCTTTAAGGTTGCCTTCTTTTGCCATCGTCAATTTGTTCGGCTTTACGCATCGTAAGACCGTCGATCCATCTTTCTTTAGTACCTTAATCGTAATTCGTCGAGGCGAAATTTTTTCAATGATCGCAGGAACCGGAACAGTCAGGCCGTATCCACCCGGCTGTTCATAGTGCCAAGTGACATCCTGGCCCACGACGAGCTTGTTATCTAAGAATTGCTGTTGTTTTTCCATATTGCACCTCTGTTATAACAATTCAAAATCGCTCAACGTTTTCGAGACTATCCTATGGATTTCAATGAGCGATTTTTTAGCCACATTCCCACGGGAAGAATCTTCCCCACACGCATCCACAAATTTCATGAGCGTATGTATTCTAGGAATCAAAGTTTCTTTTAACTGCTGGCTATATTTCTGTTCATTCTTGACTTTTTCGGACATTAATTTTAGATCATGTAGAAATCTATCGCCATGTCGGTTAATCATTGCCATGACTGTAAATTTCCCCTCACTAAAATCTTTCAAATCCTTCTCGTAATTCATTTAACATAACCTTAAATATGCGCCGTTTCCGGCGCGAATAGTTTAGTATAGCTTTCGCCACATTCCCTTTACGTTGGGGCTATTTTTCTTGAGATGCCGCGTACATGCATTTTTTGCACCTCGTAGCGTTTGAAATTTCCCAGTTTTTCCGATTTTTATCTCACCTGGAATCCAGACCGCTTTGAAGTATCCACCAGTTCGCGTTGTGTTCATCTCGTAAATATAGCATGGGTCTTTGTAGTCTTCAGAATGAAAGACCCATGCGTGGCGAATATTGTTGAGTTCGTCTCTATGCATTGAATTACCTTATCGAAATAACTTTTAACGTATCTTTGTAAAGTGACCGAATGTCGTCGTCCGTATATGTGCCGGAAAGATGCTCCGGCACGATTAGAAACTTTGCGCCATCCTCTGATATGATGACCCCTTCATATTTTTCGCCAGAATTAACGCCAATGGCCTTTAAAATCTTCCATTTATTTTCTTCGATTAGTCCGTTTTCATTAGTTCGCATGCGGAATTCCTGTTAGCTTGCTTATCTTCTTGCGGAGAAAATTGCGGATTTCCGCGCAATCAATCGCTACCTCATTCAGTTTCTTCAGTACGTCGCGTTTGATTTCTGCGACAATTTTTCTGTAGCCTACGACGACTTTTTCCCCAATCTGTTCAATCTCGTTAGAAAGTTGCTCTACCGTGTCAGACATAAAGAAAAACACTGTTTGCGCGGGATTGTGTTTAGTTTTCATTATAATAACTCCTGTTCGTATTGGTTAGCACCAAAATCAAAAGATTGCTGATTTTTATCACCGGATTTTTCCGGGCATCGGTTTGCAGCAAGACCGGCTATGTTGCCGTTTTCGTCTGTAAAGTATGTTTTATCCATTCTGTAGCAATAGATCATTCTCGTTTTCGCATTCTTGCGCCGTTCGCGGTATACGCAGCGATCCTTGCCGCAAACGGGGCATTCGTTCATTCTTATCCATCCCTTAGCCATTCTCTTCTCCTGAAAGTTAAAACCGGAAATGCTTTTTGAAGGTGTTGGAAACTTTTTCACGAAAAAGTTTCTGACATACTAAACTCACGATTCAAATTTTTCATGGTACTCGAATTCGATCCATGCGTTTTGATTTTTCGACCAGAAACCGATCAAATTGCCAGTTTCGTAAGTATGCAGTAGTCCATGAGCCTTAATTTCTTCCTCGATAGACGGATTGCTTGATTTTTCAGCGTTTGCAACAATGGAATCTATGGCATCTCCAAAAAATAAGTGATTTAGTAAGTTCTCGTTTTCGGGGTTCGGAATACAATCCCACTTTCCAGCGCGGCGCGTGACGCGGAAAGCGTTTCCGATGTCCTCGATATTTAAAACGCCACGGAAGCAGTTTTGAGCATGTTTCAACGTGGGCAATTTTTCGGATTTTCTGACATCGAAAGATATTACATGCTCTACGGAGGTGTAGTTGAAAAGAAAACTCATATCAAGTTTATAATTCCGGGCGGCGAACGGTACGCCCGGTGCGGGCGTTTCTACTTGATGTTTGTTGGCCAGCACGGCAACATGCTCGTATTTGCTTTCCTTCGCTAGTTTGAGCTTAGTCTTATCACTCCCGAACCACCAGTAACCCATCTGGCGACGGTGTGCGTCTTGTATATCTATGGCGATTTTGCCTTCCGCGTGGTGTCCAGATGCTTTCGAGGCGTATTTTGCGACATATTTCGCGGCGTTCTTATGGTCGTGGATTGGTTCAATGTCGACGATTTTGGAGCCGGACGATTTTTCCCATAAGTGCGAAATTAGAACCTTTGGCAACCCGCATAATTCTTGAGTTTGCGCGGCGGCGTTCGCTTCTCCTTGATTTTGCTGCGGTTGGCCTGGGATCGTTATTTTTCCTGGTTTCATGGCAATGATCGCGTGAATGTGTGGATAGACGGTATCCTTAGATTTTACTTTGATTTCAAGCCTTGCGAGACCTTTGACAATGGCATGTGTCATTCGTGCGTCTTCCGCAGGCAATAAGCTCATGAAACTCTCTAAGTAATTTTGCTGTAAGTCGCAGAAATACTCGCAACCGTGATAGATAGAGCGCTTTTTTTTATCGGGGTGGCGGCGATATTTTTCAGCGTTTTCTCTATAATCGGCAATAGCTCGGTTGAAGTATTTGTGGATGCTGCGTGGCTGAATTCTTCTGCGTGTGAAGGAGTTCGCGGCTTTGCGTATGTTCTTTAGTTCGGCGGCAAGTTCTGTAATCGGAATAGGGCGATATGTAAGAGTGAGGAAAAAAAGTTGCAGTTTGTTCGCTTCGGCGTAATTGGCGAGTAGATTCGCGGCTTCCGTGAATTCGCGTTGAAAAAGTGCGGCGCAATAATCGCAAGCGTAGACCTGTTTGCAGGTCTGTTGAAGCACGCGGAAACGACGTTCCGAACGGAGCGCTCCGACAAATGATGGTTTGCCGCACCTCTTTATTTTCTGCTTTATTTTATCGCGATTATTGAGTATAATTTGCATGAATAATTTATAAGTTAAGAATATTTTGGTCTTTCGGGATGCTACCCGAAAGGCTATTTTTTTTATAAGCTTTAAATAATCTTAACAACCCTCCATGCAGTTTGTCAATACCTTACTATTCAAAAAAAATATCGCACTCGTATCTGTGCCGCGAAAATAAAGATTCTCCTGTGAATAAAAATCTTGAAAAAATGTATTTGTTTTGTATAATGCATGTATGAGATTTTTGAGGAGAATTTTATGAGAAAGTTGGATATTAGGAAGATAAGATTGTCGCTATTGCTTACGCGGAAAGAGTTCGCGGCGAAAATGGGCGTTTCTGTCCCGACGGTGGCGTCATGGGAGATAGGTGTTAGAAATCCAAGTATTCCGGCCTTGCGGAAGATTGAAGCTATCAGGCCGAAGCGTAGGCGAAAAAAGTGATGAATGCCGGGAAAATCCCGGCTTTTTGGGTTTCTAGGCATTCTATTTAGTCTCCTACGTCAATAAAAGCGGTCGCCAGGATCGCCAGCGACACGACTATTAATACAATATCCATTTCAATTCACTTCAAAGATAGCGCGGCAATCCGGGCATTTTATAAAGATTTTTCCGTGAAACTGCTTCGGGTCTACGAAAAACCAGTAGCGGCAAGCCGGGCATTCTGTGGGTAAAAGGTCGTTTGTGTCATCTCTGTCCCGTAATTCCTCGACTTCGTAGGTGTACTTGTTTCTGGTTTCTTGTAATTCTCTTTCCTGGATATGCGCGAGAATCGAGAGGATTGAAGCCAGGAAAAGAGACATTCTCAACAGATTGTTGATTCTGTCGAAGTTCATTTTGTCCACTTTCTGTTATCTACTTTTTGCTGTCGTTTCGGGGTAACACGCTTTATCAAGGCACGTAGCGCATAGTCGTTCGCTATCGACTAAATTCGTAGGCCGGAGCGCATAGTAGGTTTTCTTTCGCTGGCACTCTGGGCAGGTGTAGGCGATTTCTTTCCACAGGAATTTTAGGTATAGGCGCGACAGAACCTTTACGCGCATTGCGCTCCAGAGTAGTTTTGCCCGGAGATTGTTTAAATTGCGCATATTTTATTTCCTCTGGCGAATTGATTGGGCTACAGCGTCGCCAATGGCGGTAACGTTGCCCACGTTTACGTTGTCAGCCACGACAGATTGCACATCGACGGGAACGGGGTTCGCTGTGGTTGCTGCCGCATTCCCCACGGATAATTGAGCCGGAACGGGATTCGCGGCGGATAGTGCTGCGTTTCCTTGGGAAAGCTGCGCGGGAACTGGGTTCGCAGCGGAAAGCACAGCATTCCCTTGGGAAAGCTGCGTGGGAACTGGGTTCGCCGCTGACGCCGCAACACCAGCAACAGATAACTGGGCCGGCACAGGGTTCGCGGCTGAAAGTGCTGCGTTGCCCTGAGAAAGCTGTGCGGGAATAGGATTCGTCGCGGATATCGCGGCATTCCCTTGCGAGAGTTGCGCTGGCAGGGGGTTTGTCGCGGATATGACCGCGCCGCCCATTGTTTGCTGCGTCGGGACAGGTGTGGAAACAGTGTTGTTAATGAAAACTTGCTCCGTCGCTTCTACAGTGATTCCCGTGGAGGCTACAATAAAAAAACTGACTGTGCATCCACCGGATTGATTCCTGATTAGAAAATCGACGTTTCCTGAATCGTCTCCAAGGATGATGTCGAGTTGTTTGTTTTGTCGAATCAAGGCTTCTAGAACCACAACGCCCGCTATTTCTATTTGTATCTGACCGTCTGCGACTCCCGCCACGATCTGGGCCGCCCACGCTTTTTTCGCGGAAGTGGTGTTGGTTCCTACGCCGACTATGCTACCGCTTGTTTTGCTGATTCCGGCGAGGTCTGATTTTATTACACGGCGTGACAACGTGTCTTTGAAAAGCATTGTGGGATTGTTTGTCCCAAGATTGAAGAAACTTGTGTCAATAAATTGGGTCATGGCCAGATCGCCCCTGTTGCCGATTGGATTTTGGTCGCGCCCGCTGGAACACTCGCAACAATTGAGGGTGTTAGTGTGGCGCGGTCATATTCTATAACCTTCGTATTTTCTCCGTCTTTGACGACGAAATAGATTTTTGATGCGGTTGCGTGTATTTGCCATTCGTTCATGCTGGTAGCCTCATTTCCACGGGTAGAAATAGTTTGCTGCGAAGAAGAGGTATGAGAGGATAAAAACCGCCCAAAAAAGAATCGTAAGATATTGTTTAAGAAATTTTTTAATGGTGACCTCCTTAAGAAAGTGCCGGTGAGAGTTTTTTTCGGCACAGAATTTGAGAATTCATATACTTGATTATACGGGCCTTCTCTGTACCGGTTTCATCGAAAACCGGCACAGAGATATGGCCCCAAATATTTGCATACATTGGTTGCAAATATGGGGAGGCTCGACATTTATGTCGAGGGGTGAACGCAGTGAACCCGGTCCCCAATCTCCCAAAAATCGTATAAGGCATCGAAAGAAAAAAAATTATTTTTTAGGGGTAGTTTCAAGGGAAACTGCCTTCAAAATTCTATTTTTTTTTCGATTAAATAATTTTTTTTGTTCAAGTCGTTCCCTGCGTTTTTGTCTTTCGACAGCATTCAAGGTAAGTTTGAAAGCTGTCAATTGCCACGCCACGAAAATTACGAAGATTAGTAGTACTACATGCGACGTTTTCATTTTATTTCCTGAAAAAGTACCGGCAGGTCAGGAAACCCGCGAAAAAGATTGCGAGAATAAGGAATATAGAGATGAAACTATCATAGTAATCTCTATATTGATTGTATGGCGCGGGTGGTCTGCAACCACAATCGCCATCGGGAAATCGAGAGGGTTGCGTTACAGTACAAGCAACCAGCGCGAGAGTACTAAGGAATAAGATTTTCAAACGATTTCACACCTACCCCTTGCAGGTTGATAAAATTCGCTGAAACGCTGAGGTCTTTATTTTCCGGGAGTTTCCACGCAATCAAAAATTCATCTCCCTTCCAGGTCAGTAAAACACTGTCTTTCTGCTGCATGTGGATATCGCGCGCCTGCTGCGGGTCTTTCGTGGCGACACACAGGTAATGTCCAGGCGGGAGAAGGTTTTCACGGGCCTTGCAAGCCAGGGAATTTAAGTTAGTGAAGTTCCACGAAACTTGGTAATCCTTGTAATCGGTAAGTTTCCATGCGATGGTGAAATCTGCGCCGCCTTTCGTAATGAGCACAGATGAATCCTTGAACTGCTTATGAATGGCGCTGGCTTGCGCCGGGTCTTTCGTTGTGGCGCATAGATAGTGTACCGTTGGTTTATTGGGATCTGTCACGACGTTTTCCTTTCTGTGGTGTTGGATGCCTCCGCTTTTGGCGGCGTTGTGCCGTTGGATTGCGAGGCATACGTGAGAAACTTGCTAAGATTATCGTAATTATCCTGGCGATTCTGTTCTTGCTTTTGTTGATTACGAGTAAAAAGCCAGTAGCTGACGGCAAAGAGAGCGATAGTAAATGCGAGCGCCGCAATTGCGCCAATCCATCCTACCGTATCTTTAGGAGGATCTACGACAATTTTGGTTGCTTGGTCCTTCACGTCTTCCAGGGTGGGCCAGTCTCTTTTTTGCTGTTTCGGCGGTTCTGCGCAACCGGAAAAAATAATCAGGATCGCCAGCAATACGAATATCCAGAGGAAAATCTTATTCCGCAGATTTCCCCTTGCCTTTGGGCGCAGTACCGAATTTGCTGTTGATTTTGTCACTGATTTTTTTCTCCACAATAGCGGCGAGGTTCGCGCGTTTGCGTTCCCTGTAGTCCGCGAGGGCCTTGAGTTTGAAGCTTTGCATGTCTTTGGCTCTAACGCCTGAGTCTTTTAAATCCAGGACTACCGAACGCATAAACAATTTTTCATCGCTCGACATGGCATTCAATTCCGTGCGGCGCGGAAGTTTTTTCTTCAGAAAATACACATCTATCCCGGTGTCCTCACGCTTGAGCATGAACTTTCTGCGCCCTGTTTGGTCGTTTATCACCGCTTTGTCGTTAGTTCTGTCGATGACCTGGTAATTAAGCTTTAACTGATAGTTCGCCTTGGTAAATTCGTTCAGGACAGCAGGCGTAAGCATTTGCCCTTGAAAGCAATCGTCAATTTTGTTCGCGTTGATGGTGAAAATTTTAATTTTACTCATTTTTCGTACCTTGCTATGGTTGATTTTGTTGGTTTTGAAAGCCGGTTGTGTGTGGCAACCGGCTTAAATACTATTGCAGAGCGTTTTACTCTTCGTCGTCTTCGTCTTCTTCGTCCTGCAAAAGGTCTTCATAGATATCTTTGACGCTCTTGGAGGCCGCTTTTTCCGGCGCTTTCAGGTAGCCAGCGGTTCTAGCGGCTAGATTTCTCCGGTTGCGTTGCTCTTTTCTTCCCTTCCTGGAAAAGAAGACGATCACGAAGATGAGTAATAGGAAGAGTCCCAGGACGCCACCTATTAAGTATTTGTTTTGGTTCAATGTAGTTCTCCTTATTTTTCCTGTGTTTGCGACGCTCTACGAGAGCGCAAGCATTAATTCTATTGAGTTTTTTTAATCGCCCAGATCGTACATGCGCACATCCTCTGGGTCGAAGAGGTGGGTGACGTCGTCGGAATCTGCCATAGCTAGGTCGTCACTATCGCAAATATAGCGATATTTCTTTTCCATGAGAGCCAAGAAACGACGGACCTGTCCGAGGTTTTTCGTGAGGTTCATAACGTCCGGGTGACGGCTGGAAAGCGGTTCAACCTGTATAGTCAGGTTGTTGGGCCCGGTGCCCGTATAAGTCGCCAACTGCTGGAATCCGATGGTGCCGGCGTTGCCATCGACGGTAGCCACGGTGAGGTTGAATTGGCCCTGATTAATAATCATGGGCTCCACTACCTGAGAGATGGTTTTGGCGAAAAAATGATAAAAATCGACGCTGAATGCTTTCAAATTTAGCTGTACCTTAACGTCCTGGTTGACATTGTTCGCGCTCTTGGCTCGTAAGGTCGCGTCAACACGCGCCGCCGTGTTGATATTCGTATTACCTGAAATAGTCACTTTCACGCCAAAGATTCGCTGAATCTTGCTCGAACTGAGCGAAATTGAGAACGCGCCGCTTGCAATATCCGCAGATACGGCATCCGGGTTTACAAGTTCGTCCTCGCCGCCTTTCATGTTGATGATCTGGTTAAGAATGCTAATGGGCGAATCGGAAAAGAATTCCGGGTTTCGATAACTGACATGCACAGTCTTCGGGTTGACGAAAACGGTCTTACGCTGCGCGATCGCACGCGCGAGGGCCGGAACGCGAAGTCGTGGGCCTTGCGGTGCTACTTGCGGTTTAACTGTAGTTGTCAAGATTTTCTCCTTCTGAATCACGAGCACAACGCCTTACCGTGCAATTTTAGGTGTTCCCAAGACTTGGGTTCGGAAAAGGGTTCGCCTTGATTCTCCGGCAAAAGGTGTAGTAATTCGTGCTTAAAAGAATGTATAATACGAGTGACCTCGTACTTATTAAAATTCAAATTCATGTAGATAATTGCTAAGTCGGGGTCAGTTCTTCCGACCCACTTAACATTGTTGGGTAAACGAGTACATAAAACAACAAGAATTTCATCCCGTTGTTTAACCACCCCTTCGCTGTCTCTTACGGCATCGCTTAAGTGCCTTTTTCCGCAGACCTGAACACGGATCAGTTTGTAATTGTTCCGCAGGCGTTGCCACTGTTGGTGTGCTTCCTGTCGCAGGTGCGGGGCTTTGAGCACTTTGGACGCTATTTCCCAACAATTCAAATTGCTGGGTTGTGGGATTCCATTGCTGTTGCTGGAGTGGTTGTCCAGTAATTGCTGACACTGGCGGTTGCCCTGGCAAGGGTGGTTGCCCTGGCGCATTGGGCATTGGTTGCCCTGGCAAAGGGTGTCCTGGATATCCCGGAGGATATTGCGCGGCCGCTTGCTGGTGGGCCATCTGGAGCGCAAGGTCATGTGGTCCTCCTATCGGATATGGTTGCCCTGGCAAGGGTAGTTGTCCAGGTAACGTAAAATTGGGAAACTGTGCAAGCGGGTTATAGCCGGGTTGCCCTGGTTGTGGTGGTTGCGGGAAAGCCGCGTTGAACGCTACATTCGGATTTACCGGGGTTATAACCTCTTCCGTGGGGTCAAAGCCTGCCATTGCCGCCGCTGCGGTAGCTTCCGCTTCCGCTTGCGCGTCACGACTTTCTACCCCGTAATCTTTTAAATCGGAAGCGGAAGAAACTTCTTTGCGAGTTTCAACCCCCCCTTGATTAGTTTTTTCTTTTTCTTTTTCTTTTTCTTTTTCTTCTCTGCTTTGGCCGCCGCCGCTTGTTCCTTCTCTTCCATCTGGCGTTGCCGCTCCTCCTCTTCCTTTTGAGCCTTTTGGGCAGCGCCGCGCTGTTGTAGGAAGAACAGCACGAAAACCAAAGCGACTAAGACTATCATTGAGTGCTTTGAGTTCTGCATCATTCAAGCCTGTGTCCTTTCATATATCGTATCATATATCGTACAAGCCTTTGAGTTTTGCAAGTTTGTTCATGTCGCCGGTCATGAGCGAATTAGGCGTCAAGCGGCGATCACTGCTTTCAAGACCGAACTGAGTTTGCCCGCTGTCGTCCGCATCCTGAATTACTTCGACTTTTAACCCTGCGTCTTTTGCTGTTTTCAGCAGTGCTTTCAGGGTTGTAGCGGTGTTTTCTTCGTCAAGAAGAATCTGTTCTGTTGTCGTTGCCTTGTTGGCGCATTGTTTGCAACACAAGCGTAATCCTCCTTAGATTTTACTTACAAAGTAATCTATACCCAGGTCTTCCAGAGCCTCCAGAAGTTCCTTGCCGACTACATCATCAGCAGTATAGAGCATAAAAGAGCCATCATCATTTTTCATAAGCATATTGAATTTTCTCAATTGCCCGTTGTTTTCAAACTTGATGGGCGCTTGATTCATTAACATCTTGAAGGCTTTAACAACCGTCTTAAGAGCCTTTCTGAAACCCTTCTTTTCCCGCTTGCCCTCTTTTAACGCAACCGTCTCAATCGTCGCGCTGAGAGCGTTCATTTTCCTTGATTGTACGAAACTATTGAAGATAAAAAGAATAACGATGAGAGCGACTAAGATAGTCAAGATCGTTATGGTATCCATTTTTAACCGATGCCTCCTTGCATCGCGTATGCCGCATAGTAGCAACCACCATTGCCGACTCCCGCCATATCAGTTACGAGTGTGTAAGTAGCTTCGGGGAGATTAAAAGCAATGTTCTGTCCAGCGCCGGAAAAGTCGATAGGAAACCCGACATGGACAACGTCAACGCCACCAGATTGAAACTTTAATAGTGGTGGTGCTGTGTCCGTAGTCCCAGGTTGGTATACAAGGCTTAAAACGACGATTCCATTGGCAGGGACAGCAAGAGTTTTATTGGCGATTGGCGACGCAGAATTGCCAGCGCCAACAGCGCGAGAGGTGATTTGCCCTTGCGAATTGTAGGCAAATTTTTGAAAAGTTGCTTCATTGAGGTGTGCAATAGGTACGATTGCATTTACGATGTTCATTTTAGCACCTATCTACCGTAATTCCGAATAGCGCTTTGGCGCGGCTCGGAATCTCAGACGGTTTATAGGCGGCTAACATATCGCGTTGAACTTCGCTTAGTCCGTGGCGACGCGCAACCGCATCAGCGCAAGCCATGCCAGGGAATTTCCAGCGACCAGTGAGCGTTTGCGTGTCACGGTCTTTGCGGTATAAATCCATAGCTATGGAATTTATTTTCTTTTTCTCTTCTTTGCTCCAGGGGCGAGCGTAATTGAAGTGGTCAGTGACGGTTTTAAAGTACTTATCAATCTTACGCTTTTGCAAGACGTAGAGTAAGATTGCAGACAGGAGAACGAATAAAATTAGGCGGTTCATAGTGTTTTACCTGTTTTGCGTAACTTTTTTTTTTTTTCTG
>Ga0196963_10001913_pt1 | contig 13171 bp, 6 predicted proteins | sample S1_5metaG_FD_148600 | JGI IMG/M metagenome (GOLD analysis project Ga0196963, IMG submission 148600) | Soil microbial communities from Anza Borrego desert, Southern California, United States - S1_5 | ecosystem: Environmental > Terrestrial > Soil > Desert | place: USA: California | collected... | reverse complement strand
CCTTGCTCAACGTCGGCTCGTCCACCCTCGAGTTCCGCACCCGCACCCAGCCCTACATCGACCAGAACGTCTTCGCCCCCCTCCGCGCCCGCTCGGGCCAGGTCTACCACCTCGACATGAAGCCCGACCCCGGCGTCGACCTCGTCGGCGACCTCCTCGACCCCGCCTTCCTCGCCTCCCTCCGCAAGCTCACGATCCGCTCGGCCATGGTCTCCAACCTGCTCGAGCACGTCACCGTCCGCGACGAGATCTGCAAGACCCTCCTCGACGTCATCCCCGACGGCGGCCACATCATCTGCTCCGGCCCCCACACCTACCCCTACCACGCCGACCCGATCGACACGATGTTCCGCCCGTCGATCGAGCAGATCCACGCCCACTTCCCCGGCACCACCGTCGTCCACAGCGCGATCATCGACTCGGGCAACTGGCGCCAGTGGAACGTCGCCGAGCGCGGCCGCCCCCTCGGCCGATCCCTCGCCCGCCTACTCGTCCCCTTCTACCGCCCGAAAAAGTGGCTCGAACTCGCCCGCCAAAGCCCCTACATCGTCAAGCACATCAAGGCCTTCGCCGTCGTCCTCCGCAAAGGAGCTGCGGTTCCGGTGCCCACCGCGAGCACGACACGGCCCACGGAGCACGCGACACGTTCGTGAGCAGGGCCGCGCGCGGCGCGGGACGCAACGAAGCGTGGCAACTGTCATTCCGAGGTACTCCGAGAAATCCAGCATCGGACATAGGGGCCCACTCGACGTGCGCGATTCACGTGTGAGAGCGGAACCGCCAATGCGGAACACACCCCAAGGGTCGGCGCTCACTCCCCACCTCCCCATCCCCCCCCTCCCCATCGCTTCTGCCCCTCGCACACCCACAGAATTTGTCAAACCCTAACGCCATTACCCGATTCCCGCGCATAATCCCCTACGCAACCGCCGCGATCTTTTGGCCCCCGGTAACCCCGTGACGTATCCTCATCCCCACATGCCCGCCGTCGGCCTGGTCGTCATCGGACGTAACGAAGGCGCGCGACTCGAGCGCTGCCTCGCGTCCGCCGCCCCGCACATCGGCCGCGCCGTCTACGTCGACTCCGGCTCCACCGACAACTCGGTCCCCATGGCCCGCGCCCGCGGCATCGACGTCGTCGAGCTCGACACGTCCGTCCCCTTCACCGCCGCCCGCGCCCGCAACGCCGGCTTCGCCCGCCTCCTCGAGATCGCCCCCGGCACCGAGCTCGTTCAGTTCGTCGACGGCGACTGCGAGATCGAGGGCGCCTGGTGGGAGCCCGCCGCCCGCCGGCTCGCCGACCGCCCCGAACTCGCCATCGTCTGCGGCCGACGCCGCGAGCGCTTCCCCGACGCGTCCCCCTACAACCGCCTCTGCGACGTCGAGTGGGACACTCCCGTCGGGCCCGCCGACGCCTGCGGCGGCGACTTCCTCTGTCGCGCCGTCGCCTTCCAGCAGGTCAACGGCTTCGACCCCGCCTTCATCGCAGGCGAAGAGCCCGAGATGTGCTTCCGCCTCCGCGCCAAGGGCTGGCAGATCGAGCGCCTCCCCCACGACATGACCCTCCACGACGCCGCCATGACCTCCTGGCGCCAGTGGTGGAAGCGCGAGAAACGCTCCGGCTACGCCGTCGCCGACGGCCGCGCCACCCACGGCCGATCCCCCGAACGCTACCGCGTCAAACTCTTCCGCTCCAACTACACCTGGGGCCTCGCCATCCCCCTCCTCGCCCTCGCCCCCGCCTGGTGGACCTACGGCCTCTCCCTCCTCCTCCTGCTCGTCTACCCCCTTCAATACCTCCGCCTCAAACGCTCCCTCTCCCGCGGCCGCAACCTCTCCCCCCGCGACGCCGCCCTCTACGCCCGCTTCGTCCTCCTCGGCAAATTCCCCCAAACCGCTGGCCAACTCAAACACGCCCTCGACCACCTCCTCAAACGCCCCAAAGTCCTCATCGAATACAAAGGCGCCGAGCAGCAACCCAAGCCCCAGTCCATCACCGTCTAACCGTCAACGCTCAACTGTGCGTGCCACCTTCTGACTTCTGACTTCTGACTTCTGACTTCTGACTTCTGACTTCTGACTTCTGACTTCTGACTTCTGGCTATCTCCTTGCACATCGCCTACCTCATCAACCAGTACCCCCAGACCAGCCAGAGCTTCATCCGGCGCGAGATCGCCGCGCTCGAGGCTCAGGGCTTCACCGTCGACCGCTACACGATCCGTACGTGGGACCAGCAGGTCGTCGACCCCGGCGACGTTGCCGAAAAAGCCAAGGCCCGCGTCATCCTCGGCGTCGGCGCGCTCGGCCTGCTCTGGGCCCTCGTTCGCATCGCCCTCACCCGCCCCCTCCGCTTCCTCAAGACCCTCCGCCTCGCGTTCAAACTCGGCAAGCGCGGCGAGCGCGGCCGCCTATACCACCTGATCTACCTCGCCGAGGCCTGCGTCCTGCTCCCCTGGCTCACGAAGTCCGGCGCCGCCCACGTCCACGCCCACTTCGGCACCAACTCCACCACCGTCGCCCTCCTCGCCCGATCCCTCGGCGGCCCCCCCTACTCCTTCACCTGTCACGGCCCCGAAGAGTTCGACCGCCCCGCCGCCCTCAAGCTCGGGGACAAAATCGCCCACGCCGCCTTCGCCGTCGCCGTCAGCGAGTTCGGCCGCTCACAGCTCTTCCGCTGGTGCGGCCACGAACACTGGCACAAGATCCACGTCGTCCACTGCGGCGTCGACGCCTCCTACCTCGACCCCGCACTCGCCGCCGCGCGCACGCCCGTCCCCGACGTCCCGCGCCTCGCCTGCGTCGGCCGACTCGCCGAGCAGAAGGGACAACTCCTCCTCGTCCAGGCCGCCGGCCTGCTCGCCGAACGTGGGGTATATTGTGAACTCGTGCTCGTGGGTGACGGGCCCATGCGCGCCGAAATCGAACGCCTGATCGCGCGACTGAACTTGACCGACCGCGTCACCATCACCGGCTGGGCCTCCAACCAACAGGTCCGCGACCACCTCCTTGGCGCCCGGGCCATGGTCTTACCCAGCTTCGCGGAAGGCTTGCCTGTCGTCGTAATGGAAGCGCTCGCTCTGGGTCGGCCGGTTCTGAGTACGTTCGTCGCCGGCATCCCCGAGTTGGTCGCCCCCGGCGCTTGCGGATACCTGGTGCCGGCGGGCTCCGTCGACCTCCTCGCCGACGCGATGGCCCAAGTTTTGAGGGCCGGCGCCGACGAATTGCGCGAGATGGGTCGCGAGGGCGTGCGCCGCGTCTGGGCCGCCCACGACGCCGCCACCGAAGCCGCAAAATTGGCAGACCTGTTCAGGCGACTGTCGCGGTCGGAGCGCCCCGGAGTACAAGCATCGTCAACCCCGACGCTGGATGCGGCGCGGAGCATAGAGACCAAGGCAGATACGACGATCGGTGCCGAAGTTGCAGTGAGTCGTACAAACTAAGCATCGCGTATCAACAGCCGTTTCGGAGTGTCCCCGGCTCGGCACGCTTTCCCCAGACCACCACCGCCAGCGCGTAAAGCTGGGAAGCAACTCTGAATAATTACGATCCGACGTCGGCCTTGCCCAAATTGACGCAATTGAAAGCTAAAGCACAGCTTTTTTTCTTGAAATCGCTCGGCGGGTGTTGAGAATCGGCCCCGCTCTCTCCCTTCTTAGTGGGTTTTCAACGGGGAGTCGGCCTTGCAGTGGGTGAACATCCTAATTCTCGCCGTAACGGCGCTCCTCCTGGTGCCGGTCGCGGTCTTCTGCGCGGAGTGCCTCGCGGCGCTCCTCCCCGGACGTAAGAAGTCCAACGCAGCGACACCGCGCCCCCGCCTGGCCATCCTGATCCCCGCTCACAACGAGGAACAGGTCCTCCGCGCCACCCTCGACTCGCTGATCCCTCAGGTCCGCGACGGCGACCGCATCGTCGTCATCGCCGACAATTGCACCGATTCCACCGCCGCACTCGCCCGCGCCGCCGGCGCCGAGGTCATCGAACGATACGATTCGGTCCGCCGCGGCAAAGGCTACGCCCTCGATTTCGGCCTCCGCCACCTCGAGGCCACCGGCGCCCCCGCCATCCTCGTCATGATGGACGCCGACTGCCACGCCCACCCCGGCAGCGTCGAGTCTCTCGCCGAGCAGGTCGTTCGCACCGGCCACCCCGCCCAAGCTGTTTACCTCCTCGACCGCCCCACCCGCCCCGGCCCCCGCGACCTCGTCTCGGCCCTGGCGTTCATGGTCAAAAATCTCGTCCGCCCCTCCGGCCTGGGCCGCATGGGCCTCCCCTGCCTCCTCACCGGCACCGGCATGGCCTTCCCCTGGGCCGTCATCCGCCGCGCCAAGCTCGCCTCCGGCAACATCGTCGAAGACATGCAGCTCGGCCTCGACCTCGCCCTCGCCGGCCACCCCCCGATGTTCTGCCAGGAGGCCCGCGTCACCGGCCGCCTCCCCGACCAGGCCGCCGCCGCAACCACCCAGCGCACCCGCTGGGAGCACGGCCACCTCCAGACCATGCTCACGCAGGTCCCCCGCCTCGTGAAGGGGGCCCTCAAACACCGCAAGGTCGCCGCCCTCGCCCTGGCGTTCGAGCTCTGCGTCCCGCCCCTCTCCCTGCTCATCATGATGGTGCTCGCCGCCGCCGGCGCCGCCACGCTCGCCGCCAAGTTCGGCGCGTCGTGGGTGTCGGCCAACCTGCTCCTCGGCGGGCTCGCGGCGTCCGCCTTCTGCGTGTTCGCCGCCTGGGCCAAGTTCGGCCGCCAGCAGCTCCCCCTCACGTCGCTCTTGGCCGCCCCGTTCTACGTCGCCTGGAAGATCCCCCTCTACTTCGCCTTCATCGTCAAGCCCCAGAAGGAATGGGTCCGCACCGACCGCGCCACCGCCGACGACGACCGCCGCGACAACGACGACGACCTCGGCGGCATGCCCGCCAACGACGCCTTCCCCGCGTTCGCCCAGCCCTCCGTCATCGACCTGGCCGGCGTCACCGTCCACGCCGTCACCGAGCACCAGACCGTCCGCCAGATCCTCCACCGCTCCAATGCCGGCCGCGGCGGCGTCGTCGTCACCCCAAACCTCGACCACCTCCGCCGCTGCCGCAAGGACGCCGAGTTCGCCTCCCTCGTCGACAAGGCCGACCTCGTCGTCGCCGACGGCATGCCACTCGTCTGGGCCTCCAAGCTCCAGGGCACCCCCCTGCCCGGCCGCGTCGCCGGCTCCGATCTGATCTCCTCCCTGTCCGCCGCCGCCGCCAAGGCCGACAAGTCGATCTTCCTCCTCGGCGGCGACCCCGGCACCGCCGACGCCGCCGCCAAGGTCCTCACCGCCCGCCACCCCGACATCCGCATCGCCGGCACCTTCTGCCCCGAGGTCGGCTTCGAAAAGGACCCCGCCAAGCTCGCCGCCCTCACCCGCGCCGTCGTCGACGCCAACCCCGACATCGTCTTCGTCGCCCTCGGCTCTCCCAAACAAGAACGCCTGATCGAAACCCTCCGCCACCAGCTCCCCTCCGCGTGGTGGCTCGGCGTTGGCATCTCCTTCTCGTTCCTCTGCGGCAACGTCAAGCGCGCCCCCAAGTGGATGCGCAAGACCGGCCTCGAATGGATCCACCGCCTGATCCAGGAGCCCGGCCGACTCTTCAAGCGATACCTCGTTCACGGCGTCCCCTTCGCCGCCCGCCTGCTCCTCGGATCGACCTTCAAAGGCCTGGGTCGCAAGCTCCGGCCCCGCCGTCAGCTCACGGTCGACTCGGGCATGGGCACCTTCGCCGTCGACGTGCCGGATTCGGACGTCCAGCCGGTCCGGTCGACCAACCGAACCACGTCGTCCGAGCCAGTTTCCCCCGATTCCCCAGCCATCAAAACCGCTTCGGCCAACGAGGCCGACGTCGTTTACCGATCTTTCCTCTCCGGCTTCGCCGCCGAGCTTTTCGGCGGAGATCCGCACGCCCAAGGCACGCACCCCGTCGCCGGCAAGCCCCATTCGCCGCCGTCCAGCCTGCGCAACCTCAAAGCCATCCTGCTCTTAGGCGGATCCGTCCGTCCGAGCAAGCTGATCGCCGCCGTCGGCCGGTCGATCCTCGACCTGCCCATGGAAGACGGCTTCCCGCTCCTTAAGCACTGGCGAGATCAGGCCTTGCACCTCCGCGAGCTGATCGGCGCCGAACTGCTGCCCGTCCGCGTCATGGTCGATCGCGCCTCCCCGAAGCCGACGCTTCCCGTTGCGGTGGATGGCGTAGTCGTCCAAGTCGAGCGCGACCTCTCCCCCTTCCGCGGCACCGGCGGCCTCCTGCGCGACATCGCCGCCGAGTACGCCGACGACGACCTCCTCCTCGTCGGCACCGCCGCCCAGGCGCTGCTCTCGCCGCTGTCCGATCTCGCCGCCGCCCTGGCCGACCTCGAGGCCGACGTCAGCCTGATCGTCCACGCCGACGGCACCCCGTCCGGGCTGATGCTCGTCCGCTGCGGCGCGCTGCGGAAGATCGCCACGTCGGGGTACGTGGACATGAAGGAACAGGCGCTACCGCAGATCGCCAAAGACTTTACGGTATCACACCTGTACCAGGCGCACGCCACCGGACTCCCGATCCGGTCACTCGAGGAGTACATCTCCGCGGTGCAGCGGCGTTACCGCCTGGTCTCGGGCAAGCCGTTGCCCAACGACCCGTTCGCCGAAGACCGCCGCCCGACGTTCGCCATCGTCGAGCACGGCGCCACGATCGACCCGGGCGCTCGCGTTCACGATTCCGTGATCTTGCGGGGCGCATCGGTAGACGACGGGGCGATGGTCGTTCGGTCGATCGTCTGTCCGGGGGGGATGCTCGCCGCCGGGGAAACCGCCGTCGACAGTTTAGTGATGAATGCGGAAGTGGCCGCGCGGTAAGATACAGGGCATACTCCCATCTCGCGTGGGTGACCCGGCCGGGCGCTGACGGCGTCCGGGCGGTTCGGCTTGATCGTCCGATAACGTGGCGCGGGGCTCGACTGACCTCGGGCTTCCGCCGCGCGACCGGGGGGCCGATACCCGGTAAGGCGGAGCCTTCCGAACGTCATCCCGCAGGGAGTGGACCGCGCGACCCGCGCACACATGCCGGGTTCGGAGCGTCGAGCGACGACCCGGATCCCGCGAGGTGCGCGACGCACGGAATCCGCGAATCACTAAACCAGCGACCGGTAAGCGAGCACCATTTGATGTCGATGGCGACGAGCACAACCTCCGAACTGACCCCCGCCGTCGCGCGGCGCGAACTCGCGCCCGCGCCGCGGTCGCCGCTCGCCACGCTCTGCTGGCTCGCGCTGGCCGTCCTCGCAATCGCCGTGCTGGCGCGCGGGTCCGCGTGGCTCGACTGGTGCGAGGTCGGGTCGAAGCTCGATCCGGAATCGAGCCACATCTTCCTGGTCGTCCCGTTCGCCGCCGCGATCGTCTACGCCAACCGCTCCAAGCTCGCGGCCGTCCGCTGGCAACCCAGTTGGCTCGGGCCCGTGGTCATCGCCGCCGGCTACGCCATCGCCCGGTTCGGGTACTTCAACCAGAAACAGTCCGCGTTCCACTGCGGGTCGGTCGTGATGGCGATCGGCGCGATCGTCAGCGTCCTCGGGCACGACGTCGTACGCAAGTTCTGGCCGGCCTTCCTGCTGCTCGGGTTCATGGTGCCGGTGCCGAACATGGTGCGCCTCCAGGTGGCCACGCCCCTGCAGAGCACGACGGCCGCCGTCGTCGCGCCGATCCTCGAGTTCTTCGGCGAGCCCGTCGGCCGCCAGGGCAACTCGCTCACCGTCAACGGCAAACAGGTGCTCATCGTCGAGGCGTGCAACGGCCTGCGGATGGTCTGGACGCTCATCCTCGTCTGCTGGCTGTTCGCGTTCATCACCCCGCTGCGCAACTGGGTGCGCTGGCTCGTCATCCTGATCAGCCCGGGCGTCGCGCTGGTGTGCAACGTCGTCCGCCTGATCCCCACGCTCTGGATGTACGGGCACTCGACGAAGGAAAACGCCGAGAAGTTCCACGACTACGCCGGGTGGGGCATGCTGTTCGTCGCCTTCATGCTCCTGATGTTCATCATCCGGTTCATCGAGGCGTGCGGGGTGGAGGTCAGGGCGGGTGGGGAAACGGACGAAGGCCCCGCGAAGGATGAAGCTGGGCCGGCGCCCGCGGCGACGCCGCTGAGCGTCGTGCGCCTGCTCCCGGTCGGCGCGGCCCTCCTGATCCTCGGCTGCGTGCTCGGCCTCGCGCCGCTGCCGGTCGTGAAGGTCGGCGTCGACGAGTTCCACGAGCGCAGCCGCCTCGCGGTCGACGCGCTCCCGCTCAAGGTCGGCACGTGGGACGGCGTCCGCCAGGACCTCGACCCCCGCGAGCGCGAGCTGCTCCAGCCCAACGCCGAGCGGACCATCCGCTACACCGACGCCCACACGGGCCGGCAGGCGTACCTGTCGGTCGTGCAGGTGCCCGACGCCCGCCTGATGGCCGGGCACGCGCCGGCCAACTGCTACCCGGGGGCGGGGTGGACGATCGAGTCGGCCGAGGCGCGAAAGCTGACGGTCGGGGGCACGGACTTCGCGCCGCTGGCGTACTCGATGAACCGGCAGACGCCCCAGGGCGCGCAGCGGTGGGTCGTGTACGACTTCTTCGTCTTCCCCGACGGGCGCGACGGGACGTCGCTCGCCGAGATCGACCGGTTCGCCCAGGACTACCGCAAGCTGAAGTACGGGATCTGCCACGTCCAGGTGGTGACGTGGGACCCGCGCATGACGACTCACGAACGCGATCAAGTCTTCTCGACTCTGGTGGGATCCGAGAGGTTTCGTGACATGGTCCGCGTGATGCGGACAGGGATGCCAAGATGAGCAGCAGCAGCGACAATCAGATCACCCCGTTCGATGGCTACGGCGCGGACGCGCCCGACCCGGGCCAGATCGGCGCACTCGCGCGGGTCGGTCCCGGCGGCGGGAACGGCCTGGGCCCGGTCACGTCCGGCGGGCAGGCGATGGGCATCGGCGGCGCCGCCGACCTTCCCGCCGGCGCGCCCCCGGGCATGGCCGCGCGCGTCCACACCGCCCTCCGCGGGCGGTACTGGATCGCCATCGTCCTGGGCGTGATCTGCGGCGGCACCGGCGCGTACTTCGGGTACCGCAGCCAGATCCCCGTCTACCGCGGGGAGGCGATGATCCAGATCGCCTACAACATCGGGCCCGCGATGGTCAACACCGGCAACAACGGGGTCATGGCCAACTACGAGGAGTACCTGCAGTCCCAGGCCATGATGATGACGTCGCAGACGATCATCAACAAGGCGATCAAGGGCAAGCACTGGGGAGACACCAGGCTCGGGACGGCCGACGGCGTCGCATCGGTCGTCGCCAAGAACCTCACGGTCGAACACCCGTCGCGCACCGAGCTGATTCGGGTCTATTACGTGCACCCGGACAAGGACGTGGCCAAGGCCGTCGTCTACGCGATCGTCAAGGCCTACGAAGATTACGCGTCGCAGCGCTCGTCCGAGTCCGAGAGCAAGCGGATCCGCACGCTCGACGACCGCAAGGCCCTGTTGGCGGGTCAGGTCGCCCGCGTCGACGCGCAGATTCTCGACGCCGCCAACCGGTTCGGCACACCGAACCTCGAGGCGATCGTCGAGGCCAAGCTCAACGAGGAGACGTCGCTCGAGAAGCGCAAGAACGAACTCGAGCTCGCGCTCGACGCGGCCAAGCGCAAGAAGAGTGCCAAGGAGACGGTGGTCGACCTGACCGAGAACCAGATCGCGATGATCGACCCGGTCATGCGCGGCATGCTGATGGAGCGCGAGACTGCGCTCAACATGATCGCCCGGCTCGAGGCCACCGGGCACCTGCCCAACAACTCCAAGCTCAAAGAGCACATCGTCATCCGCGACCAGATCCAGAAGAAGATCGAGCGGTACGCGGTCGAGTGGCGCGACCTGCAGATGCGGCTGGCCGACGACCCGTCGCTCGCCGGCATGGGCATCGGCCGCGTCGCCGGCCTGTCGGACAAGGTCCTCGCGGGCGAGTTCGACTCGGTCCGCAGGAAGTTCGAGCAGGTCAAGGAGGAGCGGACCGAGATCGGCCGGCACATGCTCAAGATCCAGGACCTCCAGCGGCAGCGCGAGGAGAAGTTCAAGGAACACATGGAGGTGAGCCGGCGGATCGACGTGCTCACCATGGAGAACATGGCCTCCGGGCGGCTGTCCGTCCCGCAGGAGGGCGACGTCCCGATGACGCCGTTCAAGGACCGCCGCAAGCTGATGGGCCTGGCCGGTGCGATGGGCGGGTTCGGCATCCCGGTCGTGTTCCTCGTGTTGATCGGCCTGCTCGACCGCCGCTACCGGTTCAGCGACGAGGCCAAGGTCGGCGGCGGGATGAGCAACGTCCCCCTCCTGGGCATCCTGCCCCGCCTGCCCGACAAGCTCACCGACCCCGAGCAGGCGGCCGTCGCGGCCCACTGCATCCACCAGATCCGCATCATGCTGCAGGTCGGGTCCAACCCCGAGAACCGCCGCGTGTTCATGATCACCAGCGCGTCCACCGGCGACGGCAAGACCAGCCTGACGATGGCCCTGGGCCTGTCGTTCGCCGCCTCCGGCTCCAAGACGCTCGTCGTCGACTGCGACATGGTCGGCCAGGGCCTGACGCACCGCCTCAAGGCCCACAACGTCCCGGGCCTGATCGAGACGCTCCACCTCGGCACGCTCCGCGGTCACGTCCGCAAGACGGCGACCAAGGGCCTGTACGTACTGCCCATCGGCAGCGCCGACGCGGTGCACGCCGGCATCCTCAGCCCGCAGAGCATCAAGCGCCTGCTGACCGCCTGCCGCGAGCACTTCGACATCATCATCATCGACACCGGCCCGGTCCTCGGGTCCCTCGAGGCCAGCGTGGTCGCCGCCGAGGCCGACGGCGTGATCATGGCCGTCGCCCGCGGGCAGCAACAGCCGCTGGTCGACAAGGCCATCAAGCACACCAGGTCGATCGGCGCCAACCTGATGGGCATCGTCTTTAACCGGGCCGAGGACCGAGACTTCCAGCGGTCGGTGCCCAGCGCGTCGATCCGCTCCACGTCGTCGGCAAAGCCCGCCGAGGCGATGGTCCTGCTGCCGGACAACGACGAGTCGGCCCGGTTCGGCCCGCTCGCCCGCTCGGTCGCCTCAAGTTTGCCGAGCAATAATCCCTCGCACGGCGGGGCATGATCCGGGTATAAGTCTGTGCAGGTCGGCATTTCGCGCCCGACCGCGCCCCGTGGGTGGGGCGCGGTCGGGAACGTTCAAGAGGCGCTTCGGACACGTGCGCGAGGCTCGGTCACTTCAGTGACCGAGTCGCCCCGCAAGGTCCGATGCGTCCCGCGACGAGCCGACCGTGGGTGTTCGTTTCCGAAGGTTAGGGAAGAGATGACCATCACGACCGGACTGCCCGTCGCGCTGGCGCGACCGCGGGGCGGGTGGGCTACGCCCGCCGCGCCCGCGCCGCCCGTGCCGACCATCTGGGGGCTCGATCCCGTCCAGCTCCACGACCGCTTCTGGGCCCACCGGGGGGTGCAAGTGGTCCGCCCCGGCGAGCGCCAGCCGCTCAGCGACCGGGCCCAGTTGTTCCTGTTGACCGACGAGCGACTGCTCGCGACCGTGGAGTCGGCCAAGGCGTTCGAGACGCTCTACTGGTCCAGCCCCGACCTGGTGTACGTCCGCGTCCGCGAGCGCTCCGAGCGGGGGTACAAGGAGCGCGTGATCACCGACGACGACGACCGGTTCGTCCGGTTCGAGCGCGTGTACGACAAGCCCGTCCCGCGCCTGATGCGCGCCGCCTTCACGCCCAGCCGCGAGCTCGCCCGCGCCTGGCAGCGCGCCGCGAGCGCGCCCGCCGGGTGGCGGCGGACGCGCGCCAGCGTCCCGCGCAAGCGCCGCTCCACCATGGTCGTCGACGGCTCGACCTACGACCGCACGAGCGGCCCCGACCTGGCCCGCCTCGTCAAGGACCTCACCCGCATCTGGAGCGGCCCCGGCGCCGTGATCGGCCGCGCCCGCGAGGCCGCGCCCGGCGTCTGGGCGGACGCCACCGCCGTCCTCCCCAAGACCACGCGGTGCGTCGGCCCCGCCTGGGTCGGCGCCGGCCGCACCGTCGACGCCGCCGAGTCCCTGATCGGACCGGTCGTCCTCTGGGACCACCCCGCGAGCCGCCCGGTCGCCCCGGCCGTCGCCTGGCCCGAGCGCGTCCTGCTCGACCTCCCCAGCCTCCACCGCCCGCGCGACCCCATGACCCGCCGCGCCCAGCGCGTGCACGCCTTCTTCAAGCGCACCTTCGACGTCGCCTTCTCCCTCGTCGCCATCGCGCTCACGATCTGGCTCTACCCCCTCATCGCGCTCGCGATCTGGATCGAGGACCGCGCCCCGATCTTCTTCTCGCACAAGCGCGAGACGCGCGGCGGCCGCGAGTTCGGCTGCTTCAAGTTTCGCTCCATGTACCGCGACGCCGAGCGCCGCAAGCAGGAGCTGCTCGCCAAGGGCCAGAACCAGTGCGACGGCCCCCAGTTCTTCATGGAGAACGACGTCCGCGTCACCAAAGTCGGCAAGTTCCTCCGCAAGACCCGCCTTGACGAGCTCCCACAGTTCTTCAACGTCCTCCTCGGCCACATGTCCGTCGTCGGCCCCCGCCCCAGCCCGTTCAAGGAAAACCAGTTCTGCCCCGCCTGGCGCGAGGCCCGCCTCAGCGTCCGCCCCGGCATCACCGGCCTCTGGCAGATCAACCGCACCCGCATCCCCGGCCAGGACTTCCAGGAGTGGATCAAGTACGACATCGAGTACGTCGAGAACCAGAGCGTCAGCCTCGACATGCTCATCATCGCCCGCACCTTCTGGAGCTTCGCCGGCGGACTGCTCCCCAGGTTTCGGAGGAAGCACAAGGACTAGCATTGAAGCGTGTCAGGGGCCTCTGCCGCTTGCGGCTTAGCGACTGGGCACGATGAGTTCGATTAGAGGTACGACCCACGGGCCTAACCCCGTGGGTTCGTTTTTTTGGGGCACCACAGAAAACCTTCGAAAACCCTCGCGATTCAGCATCCGAATTTGCCCAACATCACGCCCCGCACACCGGACACGCGCGCCACAACTCCCCCAGCTTGACGTCCGATAAACCGGAGCACTGTTGAAATCGACGAAAACGATTTGCGTCCGGGAATGATGCGAGTCATA
>Ga0196963_10001912_pt1 | contig 13174 bp, 8 predicted proteins | sample S1_5metaG_FD_148600 | JGI IMG/M metagenome (GOLD analysis project Ga0196963, IMG submission 148600) | Soil microbial communities from Anza Borrego desert, Southern California, United States - S1_5 | ecosystem: Environmental > Terrestrial > Soil > Desert | place: USA: California | collected... | reverse complement strand
CACCTTGATCGACGAGATGGCCACCATCGTGCGCAACACCTGCCGAACCCCTGGCGCTGATACCAGCTTCGACGTCTGTACGACTCCAACCCACAAGCAGCGCCAGGCACTCGATCTCATCCGCGAAGTCGCCGTGTAGGCAGCAATCGGAAGCCGCATTCCCTCTCAAGTGCTTGTCACTCAAGGAGAAATGCGTTCCGCGGGACGGGGAACTTCGGATTATTGCCGACGATGACGTTGACGCCAGGTACGAATGAGTGATCCAACCCTGGCTGAGCGTCAGTGCCAACGTACATGGCGAAGTCTGAGACCTTGACGCGCTTGAGGACGGGAAAGTTGATCATTCGGGCGCCCCGAAAGACGCTGCCAAGTCAACTTCAAAGTCGTGCCGCCACGGCGGCATGCGTTGCGCGTGACTGACGACTGGAGCAATCGGAAGCCGCTGCAGGCTTCCGCTGCATAGTTCGATCCTGCATATCCCTGACTGTGTCTGCAGCGAATTCGGAGATGGTGATCCGCCTTTCTGGCACTCTACTGAGATCTATGCAGTTGCCGCTATCGGGGAAGCCCTCGCTGGATGGATCGGCTGAAGCGGAGAGTAACGCGGTGCGAACACGTTGGATTATCACGCGTCACCCCACTCCGCCGACAACGACTCCGCCTGCCTCAACACCGTCTCCGTTGCCTCATCCTGCCGATCCGGCGGGTACTTGTAGCGCTTGAGCAGCGTCTTCACCATCACCCGCAGTCGCGCGCGCACCGTCTCTCGAACGGACCAGTCCACCGTCACCGACGCCCGCAGCTTCTGCGTCAGCTCGACCGCGATCTTCTTCAGCGTCGCGTCGCCCAGTTCCCGCACCGCCGCTTCGTTCGTCGCCAGCGCGTCGTAGAACGCCATCTCGTCGCCGTTCAGCCCCAGTTCCTCGCCGCGCATCGCCGCGACCTGGAACTTCTTGGCCATCTCGATGAGTTCCTCGATGACCTGCGCCGTCTCGATGGCTCGGTTCTTGTAGCGGGTCAGGCTCTGCTGCAGCAGCTCTGAGAACTTGGCCTGCTGCACGACGTTGGTCTTGAAGCGCGACTTGATGTCATCGTTCAGCAGCCGCTCCAGCAGTTCGACGGCCAGGTTGCGCTCCTTCATGTGGCGCACGTCTTCGAGGAACTCGTCGGAGAGGATGCCGATGTCCGGCCGGTTCAGGCCCGCGGCCTTGAAGATGTCGATGACCTCGGCGCTGACCACCGCCTTGCTGATGATCTGGCGCAGCGCGTGTTCCTTCTGCTCGTCGCTCAGCTTCTTGCCCGACGTTCCGAACTTGGTGAGGGCCGCCTTCACGGCCTGCAGGAAGGCCAGCTCGTCGCGGTGCGCCAGCGCCGCGTCCAGCGTGCAGCACAGGGCGAACGCCTTGCTGGCGGCCAGCACCGTGTCGGCGAAGCGCTTCTTGCCTTCCTCCAGACCCAGGATGTGGTTGGCCACGCCGGGCAGCAGCTGCCACGCCTGCTTGCGGAAGGCGCTGTAGTCGAAGCCGTGCAGCATGCCGTGCAGTACGTCCATCTTCTCCAGCAGCACGGCCAGGGCGTCTTCCGCGGCGACGGTCGGCTTGCCGCGGCCCTTGGCCTGCGTGTAGTCCTTCAGGGCGGCCTTCAGCTCGTTGGCGATGCCGATGTAGTCCACGACCAGGCCGCCGGGCTTGTCCTTGAAGACGCGATTCACCCGGGCGATGGCCTGCATCAGGTTGTGGCCCTTCATGGGCTTGTCCACGTACATCGTGTGCATGCAAGGCGCGTCGAAGCCCGTGAGCCACATGTCGCGCACGATGACCAGCTTGAACGGGTCGGCGGCGTCCTTGTAGCGCCGCTCCAGGCGCTTCTTGGTGTCCTTGCTGTAAATGTGCGGCTTCAGCAGCGCCTTGTCCGATGCCGAGCCGGTCATGATGATCTTGACCACACCCTTTTCGGGGTCCGGATCGTGCCAGCCGGGGCGCAGTGCCACGATGGCGTCGTACAGGTGCACGCAGATGTCGCGGCTCATCGCCACGACCATGGCCTTGCCGTCCAGGCTGGCCAGGCGGTTCTCGAAGTGCTCCACCAGGTCGGCCGCCACCTTCTGGATGCGCGGCGGCGCACCCACCAGCCTCTCCAGCGCGGCCCAACGCCGCATCTGAGCGGCCCTGGCGAGATCGTCCTCTTCGTCCTCGGTCAGTTCCTCGACCTCGTCGTCGAGCTGGGGCGATTCCTCTTGCATCAGCTCCAGGCGTGCCAGGCGGCTCTCGTAGTAGATGGGCACGGTGGCGCCATCCTTGACCGCCTGCTCCACGTCGTAGACGTGCACGTAATCACCGAACACGGCGCGGGTGTCGCGATCGTCCAGCGACACCGGCGTGCCGGTGAAGGCGACGAAGGTGGCGTTCGGCAGGCCGTCGCGCAGGTGCTGCGCGTAGCCGTAGCGCACGTTGCGCAGGCCGCCGTACGCCGCGGGCGGCTCGGCGGCATGCAGTGCGAGCGGCTCGTTCGCGGCCGTGGTGCTCCGCACGTCCTTCAGCTGCCTTTCCAGCCGCGGCATGCTGGCCTGGAAACCGTACTGGCTGCGGTGCGCCTCGTCGCAGATCACGATGATGTTGCTGCGATCGCTCAGCACCGGGAAGGTGTCTTCGTCCTCGCCCGGCGTGAACTTCTGGATCGTCGTGAAGATGATGCCGCCCGACGGTCGGTTGCCCAGCAGCTCGCGCAGGCGTGGGCGCGTGTCGGCCTGCACCGGCGTCTCGCGCAGCAGTTCGGCGCTGCCGGCGAACACGCCGAAGAGCTGGTTGTCCAGGTCGTTCCGGTCGGTCACCACCACCAGCGTCGGGTTGCCCATCTGCGGGTGCTGCATCAGCTTGCCCGCCAGGCAGGTCATCTCGATGCTCTTGCCAGCGCCCTGCGTGTGCCACACCACCCCGCCCTTGCGCGAGCCGCCCGGTTTGGCAGCCTCCAGCACGCTCGCCACCACGGCGCGCACCGCATGGAACTGGTGGTAGCCGGCGATCTTCTTGACCAGCGTGCCGTCGTGGTCCGGGATGTCTTCCTTGTAGGCCTGCAGCTGGGTTGAAGGCCCCCCACAGGTCGGCGTTCTCGTCGCCCGGGTTCTTCAGCTCCAGCACCACGACGGGCAGGCCGTTGAGGAATAGCACCACGTCAGGCCTGCGCGTCAGCTTCGGCCCTTGGATGCTGAACTGGTTGAGCGCGTACCAGTCATTGCGGGCCACGTCCGTCCAGTCCACCAGGCGCACGCGGTCACCGCGTGTCTCGTCGCCCTTCTGGTACTGCACGGGAACCCCTTCGACCAGCCAGCGGTGCATCTGCCGGTTGGCGGCGACGAAGCCCGGGACGTTCGGGTTGCACACCATGCGCAGCGCTTCGTCCTGCGCGCCGGCGGGGATGTGCGGGTTCAGTCGCGCGACGGCAGCCCGCAGGCGGTGAGGCAGCACCACGTCGCGATACCTGTCGCGCTCGGTGCCGGGCGTCTTGGCGTCGAGGGGCGAAACATCCGGCCCGTGCCCCGTTTCCCAGCCCAGCGCGGCAAGCCACTCCAGGGTGGCTCGTTCGAGGTGGTCTTCGGTGATGCCCTTCATGCCCGGTTTGCGATTAAATGAGCAAATCCTTGATCCGTAAGGAACTTTCCTTCTCTGCGCGGCCTTCGGGCGTTTTGCGCTTCAAGTGGCGCAAGGCGCTTGCCGGCAGACCAGGACGTGTCGACGCCATCGACCGATCAGGAATATATGTCGAAAAATCACCCGAAAATCGACATGTCGCTTGATCGTGTCGATGAAATCGACGCATCACCGCACCAGCTCCTGGTACAGCCGTTCGTTCACGTAGTACACCTCGCGGCCCGCCTTCTGCGCCTTCAGCACGCCCAGGTCGGCCAGCGTGCGCAGGTAGTCGGACGCCGTCTGGCGCTTGGCCAGCTGTGCATCCAGCAGGAACTGGATCTTGCAGTACGGGTGCGCGAACAGGACCTCGATCAGGTCCTTGCTGTAGATGCGCGGCGCCCTCGACTGCACCTCCTGCCGCACCGACTCCATCAGCGCCAGCATGCGCTGCACGCGCTCGCAGGTCTCGCGCGCGGTCTGCTCCACCGCGTCCAGCATGTACAGCACCCAGGGCTCCCAGGCGCCGTGCTCGGTCACGCCGCGAAGGCCAGCGTAGTAGTCGTTGCGCCGCGCCAGGATGTAGCGCGACAGGTACAGCACGGGAATGTCCAGCAAGCCCTGCTCCACCAGCCACAGGATGTTCAGGATGCGGCCCGTGCGGCCGTTGCCGTCGGTGAAGGGATGGATGGCCTCGAACTGGTAGTGCATGACCGCCATGCGCACCAACGGGTCCAGGTCGTCGGGCGGATCGGGGTAGAGAAAGCGCTCCAGGTTGGCGAGCTTGTCGCGCAGCAGGGCCTGGCCCTCGGGCGGCGTGTACACCACCTCACCCGATGCCGGGTTGGCCAGCTTGGTGCCCGGCACGGCCCGCACGTCCAGGTCGGTGTTCTTGATGACGCGTACCAGCTCGACGAACAGGTTGGTCGTCAGCGGCCGGTTGCGAAGCCGCTCGAAGCCGGTCCACAAGGCTTCGCGGTATCGCAGCACCTCCTTGGAGGCGGCATCGGCCTTGCCGTCGCCATCGGCCGCCGCGCGAAACAGGTCGTCCTGCGTGGTGACGATGTTCTCGATCTCCGACGACAGCCGAGCCTCCTGCAGCACGATGCCATTGATCAGGATGCTCTGGTTGGGGATGCGGGCGGCCATGCCACGCAGGTCCGCCAGGGCGCGGTGCGCCGCGACCGCGCGCTTGAGCACGGCCTTGGTCTCCAGCTCGACCGGCGGCGGCAAGGCCGGCAGGTCGTTGTAGGGCTGGTTGCGGTCGAAGGTCATGCGAGGGCGGCTTCGGCTTGTTCTTCGGCTTCGCGGAGGCGGAGCTTGCCGGAGATGAGGCGGGGGAGGAGGGTGTCGCGGAGCTCAGCAAGAACCGCCGCTTGCTGCTCGTTGGCGCGAATGCGTTGGAGCAGTGGCGTTGAAATGGCGGTGAACGCACCGACGGGCTCAGCTGACGGAACGACGGCCGGCTGAGCATGCACATGATTGCGATTCAGCGTGGGCACAGCTGATCCCGCGTTTAATCGTGCTAGGTCCATCGTCCGGAGGTACTGGTACGCATACGGCGCAGTCGCCGCCTTGAACTGCTTCACCCACAAGGAGGTATTTAGCGGCCAGAAGTCGTCATGACAGAAGAAGACGCGGCCAATGACGCCGCTTCGACCCGTCACCACACCGGGGCCGCGAACCATAGGCTCGTGATGAGCACCATGAGGTCCGCTCGCTGCGAAAACGGTAAACGGCCCATCCGTTCGCTGTGATGCCGGTAGATCGAATCCACGCTGCAGGACGAAGAGGTCTTCAACCGTGCCGATCCGCCACCCCTTCGGAATCGGACCCACCGTCGTCTCCTCGAAATCGGCTGGGAATAGTGCCGCCGTGTCTGCGTCCATGCCCTCGGGCTCGCGGCCTTCGGCCTTGGCGCGCACCGGGTCGAAGTCGATGAACCAGCTTTTGAACAGGGCTTGGGCGATGGATTCGAGGGTGGCGTTGGTTTCGCGAAGGAGCTCAAGCCGACGGTCGAGGGACTTCAGTGTTGCGGCAGCTTCCAACTGCTGATCCAAGGGCGGGAGGTCGAGCGTTACTCTGCGCAGTTCGCTCTGTTTGATACCTACGACCGTTGTGCCGCTCGAACGACCGCGCAACTGTGCCTGCACTGGCTCGGACTGCATCGCGTACAGCAAGTAGTCGCTGTCGAGGATTCCAGCTTTGCCGCGCAAGGTGACGATGCGTTGAGCAAGTGCAACCGGTAGCCGGTCGATCTGCGCAACTTCGCCAAGGGGCGCCTCCGTCGTGAGAACGACGTCGCCGATCCGCGGCATGCCGCGCGTCATCCATGTGTGGAAGTCTTGCTCGGCAATAAACTCAGTGGGCTTCTCAAGACGACCATCCTTCACGACTTTCGCTGTGATAAGCGGAATGCCGGCTTCCGTTTTTTTCGGCGTCTTTCCCCGATAGTCAATCAGCGCGTCCAAGCAGTCTTCTAAGGGGAACGTGCGCCACTCAGACTGCATATCCCATCCCCCCAAGCTTCTCGCGAATCACGGCGTCAAGCTCCGACCCTTTCGCCATCTGCTCCGCGAGTCGCGCCGTCAGCCGATCGATCCTCTCGTTGAACGCCTCGTTGTCTTCCTCCGCCGCCTCAGCGCCTACGTAGCGCCCCGGCGTGAGCACATGGCCGTGCTCGGCAATCTCGGCCAGCTTCACCGCGCGGCAGAAGCCGGGCACATCGGCATAGGGCTGGTCCGTCCCGTCCTCGCCATCGGCCCGCCAGCGGTGCACGGTGGCAGCGATGCGCGCCACGTCCTCGTCGTCGAACACGCGATTCACGCGCGTTTCCATGCGGCCAAGCTTGCGCGCGTCGATGAACAACACCTCGCCGCGCCTGTCGCGGCCCTTTGCGCCACCGCCGGCCGCGGCGCCGCGCTTGTCCTTGGCCAGGAACCACAGGCAGGCCGGAATCTGCGTGTTGAAGAAGAGCTGCGGCGGCAGCGCCACCATCACGTCCACCACGTCGGCTTCGACCATGGCCTTGCGGATCGCACCCTCGTTGTTCTGGTTGCTGCTCATGCTGCCGTTGGCCAGCACCACGCCGGCCTGGCCACGTGGACCCAGGTGGAACAGGATGTGCTGCAGCCAGGCGTAGTTGGCGTTGCCGGCCGGTGGCGTGCCATGGACCCAGCGCTTGTCGTCCAGCAGCCGCTCGCCGCCCCAGTCGCTGATGTTGAAAGGCGGATTCGCTAACACGTAATCCGCACGCAAGTCGGCGTGCTGGTCACGGTGAAAAGTGTCAGCCGGCTCCTTGCCCAGGTTGAAGTCCATGCCACGGATGGCGAGGTTCATCGCCACCAGGCGCCAGGTGGTGGGGTTGGCCTCCTGCCCGTAGATCGAGATGTCGCCGAACTTGCCGCCGTGGCTCTCGATGAACTTCTCGCTCTGCACGAACATGCCGCCCGAGCCGCAGCAGGGGTCGTACACCTTGCCCTTGTGCGGCGCCAGCACCTCTACCAGCACTTTCACCACGCTGGCCGGTGTGTAGAACTGGCCGCCCTTCTTGCCCTCGGCGCTGGCGAACTGGCCGAGGAAGTATTCGTAGACCTCGCCGAGCAGGTCCTTGGCATGGTGGCCGTTGCCGCTCGTGAAGCCGATGGTCGAGATGAGGTCGATCAGCTCCCCCAGCTTGCCCGGTTCGAGCTGCGTGCGGCCGAAGCGCTTGTCGAGGATGCCCTTCAGGCGCGGGTTGTCGGCCTCGATGGCGTCCAGCGCCAGGTCGACGCGGGTGCCGATGTCGGCCTGCTTCGCATTGGCGCGGATGGTCTCCCACCGGGCCTGCCCCGGCACCCAGAAGACATTGGCGGCGGTGTAGTAGTCGCGGTCTTCGGCCGCCAGTGCGCGGTCGTCGGCGTCCGGCAGGTAGAAGTCGTGCGTCTCATCGGCGAACGCGGCTTTGAGCGCCTCGCGGCGCTCGTCGAAGGCATCGGAGATGTACTTGAGAAAGATGAGGCCGAGCACGATGTGCTTGTACTCGGCGGCGTCCATGCTGGAGCGCAGCTTGTCGGCGGCAACCCAGAGAGTGCGTTTGAGGTCTTGGTTCATTCGGCCGCGGTCAGGGTCGGGACTCGGGGGAAGGGCAGGCTCATTTGCGCGTGGTCTTCGTTCCCACGCGGCTCGGCGCCTTGGCCGGTGGCGCAGCGGCGATGCCGTGGTCGCGGCAGTAGCTCAGCACCATCACCTCCAGCATGGACGCGACGCTGCGCCGCTCGGTTTGCGCGGCAGCGGCGAGGGCCGCTTTGACATCGGGGGGGACACGGGCGCTGACGACCTCGGTCTTCGTGACAGCCACGGTGGGGCTCCTGTGGGAAAAACGCTAGCAGTTTGCAAGAGTACCCCACGCCGCGCCGCCGGGGGTTCGGGGTTCTACTGCCGCCGGACCGGAATCGACGCCCTGACGGTCCTCGCAAGGTCCTCCTGAGGTCCTTTCAAGAGGCCCTTGCGGCTGGTTGGCCCTGGACCGGGAGACGTCAAAGGTCCTCTCAGGGGCCTCGTCGCTGCTGGCAGCCAAGGCGCAAAGAAACTGGAGGCATGGAGCTGGCCTGTCAACTGCGGCGGTCAACGCGCTGCTGGGACCGCCGAGGCTCGCTATCAACTGCTAGCAGGAATGTTGGAGCAGACAAGGCAGGGCACCGCGGCGCGTCGTGATGACATCGAAAGTGCGCGGCCTGGTGGTCATGGCCGACCGAAACGTCGCCGCGACGGCACTTTCTTGTTTCAGACCCAGCACACTTTGCAGGACGCCTGCCAAGTGCGCATGCGACAGATTTCAGACCCTCTTGACGAGCACGCGCCGCTCGCGGTCAACTCCACCCCGAGTCGTGCGAGCCTGTCGCCGGATGTCGAATCCAACCAGGCTGGTGTCCGGCAACCATGAGCCGGCGTTCGCAGTCGTGACCTGCACAAGCATCGCTCGACACCCGGTCGAGCCCGCCGCCCAGTTGCGGCAGATGTCCTACCCGCATGCGTCGACCCGATCGGCGCCTTGCTGCAGGTGCCTTCATAAGGCCCGAAGCGATCGGCCTGTTCCCGGAGAACGGCCCCCAGTACAGCTCCCGCGCCACGTCGATCGCCCTTGAGGCCGTCGCGCCCCGCGTGCTCGTCATCGAGTGCGCAGCGTCGACCGAAGACGTGGCTCCCGCCCCTCCCGTTCGCAGGGAGGACTTCCGGCGGCGGCAGCGGGATTCCAGATGTGCCCCATCCACCGAGCGCAACCCGACGAGGTCGCGCGGCGCACTCCTGAAGTGCGTCTGGCCATGCAACGCGGAAACGCGTCGCACGGACCCAGGGGACTGATTTTTTACGACCGCGAGACGGCCTCCGTGCGCCGTCATCTGGAAGCACGCCGCGACGCTGGAGATCCGTCGCCGTGTGAATGCCCGATCTCCACCGGCCGCGTCCATGGCGCACGACGCGGCTGTCGCCAGCGCGCCAACACCGAGCCGCCCTGACTCAAGCGGCGGCCCAACTGCAACACGGAGAACCGCATGTCTTCGAGAGTCAATCACTGCCCCGAGCCCGATCGATTCAACGCAGCCGCCGGATCGGCAGGCCGGCGCACCCCGGCGACGCCGGAGGAGATCCTGGCGTCCCTGCCGTACGGCACCAAGAACTGGAAGGCCGTGCTCATGTCGCTGATCAAGCTGCACAACGCGAAGCACAGCGCCAAGGACAAGGGCGTCTCGCTCAAGACCATGGAGGACCGTCGCCGCTTCTACTTCAGCTTCTTCATCGAACTGCGCCGCGAGACGCGCTTCAAGGTCGAGCCGCGCCAGCTGCGCGGCCGGCATGTCGAGGTGATGGTCGAGCGCTGGGTCCAGCGTGGCTTGGCAACCGCAACGATCCACAACTACCTCAGCTTCATCCGCACGTTCGCCGAATGGCTTGGCAAGAACGGCATGGTGCGCGAGCCGGCGTTCTACGTCGGCCCAGACTCGCCGCATGCCAACAGGCACCAGGTCGCCACCGTGGACCAGAGCTGGTCCGCGAAAGGCGTCGACATCGAGGCGACGATCCAGAAGGTGGCGCAGTCGGACGCGTGGGTGGGGCTGCAGCTGGAGCTCTGCCACCGGTTCGGCATGCGCCCGAAGGAGGCGCGGCACTTCCGGCCGCATGACGCCGAAAGGACGCGGGAGCAAGCCATGCCCGCCGACGCTGCGGCACACCCCGAGTGCGACACCTTTGTTCGGTTCCAGCAGGGCACGAAGGGTGGGCGGCCGAGGGACGTGCCCGTGACGACGGACGCGCAACGCGAGCTGCTCGCACCGCTGCAGTCCCTCGTGCCGCCCGGCGGCTACGTCGGCCGGCCCGACAAGACCGCCAAGCAGAACCAGCACCGCTTCTACTACGTGGTCCGGAGGCATGGCATCAGCCGGAAAGACCTCGGCGTGGTCGCGCACGGTCTGCGCCACCAGGTGGCGAACGACAAGTTCGAGGAGGACGCCGGCGTGCCTTCGCCGGTTCGTGGTGGCGACGTGCCGGCGGAGGTGATGGCCGACGCACGCTACCGCGTTGCTCGCCTGTTAGGCCATGCCCGTGAACGTGCGGCGGCGTTCTACATCGGCTCGCGCCACAGCGTGCTCGCCGCCAAGAAGAACGGTGGCGAAGACGGCGGCAACGATGAAGGCAGCGCGCCATGCAGCCCCGCCTGATCCGCCACCGTGACGCACCCGGCTACCTCGGCGTCGATCGCAACCGTTTCGACGCCGAGATCCGGCCGGCGCTGACCGAAATCCCGATCGGGGGCCGCTGCATCGCCTTCGACCGCCTTGAACTCGACGAATGGGCCGACGCGTATATTCGTGCGCGAGGGCGCCCGAGTCGCAACACGACGAAAGGAGCAGTTCCATGCGAACTCGGACACCAGGCATCCTCTGCGATCGATCGAACAAGCGAACGGTCAACAAGGAATACAAGGGCGAGCGCATCTTTGCCCGCCTCGGACGCGTCAGCCAGGACGAGGCCGAGACATGGCTCAGGGCGCGGCAGGCCGAAGTCGATGCCAGGCGCGAAGACGAACTTCGAAAGGGCGATGAGCAGCTGTTCGCAGCTGCTGCACAGAAGTACCTGACGGAGTGCAAGCAGCGGGAGATCCGCACGCTGGATCTCGTCGCCGGCCACGTGAACCTGCTGCTGCCGCACATCGGCAGGTTGCCACTGCGGGACGTCTGCAACGACGCCCTGGAGGGCTTCAAGAAGCAGCGCGTGGCCGACGGGGTGAAGGCGTCGACCATCAACCACAGCTTGGAGGTCGTCCGCACGGTGGTGAACCGCGCGGCACGCGTCTGGCGGACCGACGGCAAGCCATGGCTCTCGACACCGCCGTTGATCGAGATGCTCGATGAGCGCTCGCAGAGAAGGCTGCCGTACCCGATCACCTGGTCGGAGCAGGCAGCGTTGTTGCAGCACCTGCCGGCGCACCTGCAGCGCATGGTGCTCTTCGCGGTCAACTGCGGCGCACGCGACGAGAACGTGTGCAAACTGCGGTGGGCGTGGGAGCGCAAGGTGCCGGAGTTGAAGCGCAGCGTCTTCGTGATCCCTGCGGGGGACTTCAAGAGCCAGCGACCGCATGTCGTTGTGCTCAACGATGTCGCGTGGCGGATCGTCGAAGAGTCCGCGGGCAGCACGATGAGTTCGTGTTCGTCTGGCGGCGGGAGCGCGTGAAGAACATCGACGAGGAACCGGCCATGCCGTACCGGCCGATCGAGACGATGAACAACAACGGGTTCCAGAAGGCCAGGCGGGCCGCCGGGCTCGAACGCGTCCGCGTGCACGACCTGCGCCACACCTTCGGCCAGCGGCTGCGGGATGCCGGCGTGGCAGAGGAAGACCGGGCCTTGCTGCTGGGGCACGCCATCGCCGGCATGCCGCAGCACTACGCCACCGCCACCATCGCGCGCCTGGTGGAGGCGGCCAACAAGGCGAACGAGACGCGCGACCGGACCACGCTGCTGCGGGTGGTCAACGGGTAGGAAGGACAGCTGCGCGAAAGTCGCGCAAAAGTCGCGCAGGCAAAGAAAAACGGGCTAGACGCTTCTCGCATCTAACCCGTTGATCCGTTTCTTGTTTTTCTGGCGCGGCTGGCAGGATTCGAACCCACGACCCCTTGGTTCGTAGCCAGTCAGCCGCATCTAAGCTATTGATTTTATTCATGTTTTCGACAAGGCACCTGTCCAGCGCTCCCTCTGTCGCGAACTGTCGCGGCGCGCCAAGTCCCTTCGGAGTCCCTTCAGCCCTCAGACGAAGGGGCGTAGCCAGACATTGCCCGCTACGCTCGCCGCATCCTGCTCGAAAGACGCTAGAACGGGACGGACGAGTCCGCAGTCTGATCGACCCCCGGCACACGTCCGAGCAGTTGCGCCTGCAGACCAGCCACCTGCTGACGAAGCGCTGAGTTCTCCTCGGTCAGGGCGGCAACACGCTCTCGCAGAGACTCCAACGAGTCCTCCGATTCGGCGGCCTCCTGCTGCGACGCGGCGACCGGGCTCGTTGCGAGGCTTTCGTTTCGATTCACGAACGCGTTTCGCAGCCTGCTTCAGTTCGTCCTTGCCAGCAGCCGCGGCAGCCACCTGCTCCTCGGCGGGCAGGCTCGCGACGGCGGCCGCAGCATTGATCGAGATGGTTCCGGCCCTGACGGCTGCGACCACTTCAGGCGCCGCCTGCTTCTGGATCTTCTCGATCAAGACGACCTGGTTGCTGGTCAGCCGCGCGGCCTTGGCTACGGCCTCGCGGGTGTCGAGCGCTTCGGGCGCGGCTCGGTCGACGCTCGCGGTAGGCGCCTGTGCGCCAGCATCGGCCGCCACCGGATACGGCGTGGCGCCTTGGGCTCGTCGTTCGGCAACGATCTCCCGCTTGCGCAGGGCAAGCACGCCACGCTGGAACTCCGAGATGCTGCGCCGACCCAGGTGTTGGTCGATCATCCACAGGTGTACGTCCGCCAGAGACTGGAAGCGCGTGTTCTGCAGCGTCTGGAACGGCAGGCCGTGCTTGCGGCAGATGCCGTACCGGTTGTGGCCGTCGACGAGCATGTCGCCCCACAGCACCAGCGCATCACGGCAGCCTTCCGCAAGAATGCTGCGCTCCAGCGCCTCAAACTCCTCCGCGGTCAACGGGTCGATGTAAGCCTTGAGCTCTTCGTTGACGACGATATCCACGGGCCACGGGTTCCATCATGTGCAGGGGCGCGGATTGTAGGGACGTGCCGCTGCCGGGAGTGCTCCGGAACGCCCTCGATCGGGGCCGTGTTTGGAGGAGCCGCTCATAGCCCACCAGGGCATTTGTGGCTAACCCCCCACGGTACGCACATCAACAGGCTCAATACGCCGCTACGGAGGATCTTTGACGAAGGAAACGGCGGTAGAGAGCGCACCGGTCAAGCACGTGCAGGCGATGGCTTCCATCGACGTTCTGCCCGCCAGGCTTTGGCCACCATCGCATCCCTTCTGTCACAAGCGATGCGACAGAATTTCTATTGTCGATGGCGGCAGCGCCGGTGTTCTTCA
>Ga0196963_10001911_pt1 | contig 13175 bp, 7 predicted proteins | sample S1_5metaG_FD_148600 | JGI IMG/M metagenome (GOLD analysis project Ga0196963, IMG submission 148600) | Soil microbial communities from Anza Borrego desert, Southern California, United States - S1_5 | ecosystem: Environmental > Terrestrial > Soil > Desert | place: USA: California | collected... | reverse complement strand
TACCAGTCGCGGGCGGTCGCGAGCACCCGGGCCAGCTCGGCCAGTTCCGCGGCGGACGGGTCGCGGGCCGTGCACACGCGGAACGCGAACGCCAAACGTCCGGCGTCGCCCCGCGCGTCGGGGGCCGCCAGCACGCGCTTGCCGAGCCCCTGCGCCGCCTCGTGGAAGCTCTCGCTGTTCAGCATCACCAGCGCCTGCAACGGCGTGTTCGACACCGGCCGCTCGGTCGCGGTCGCGTTGGCGTCCGGGCAGTCGAACGTGATCAGGCTCGGGTGCGGGGCGGTGCGCTTGAAGAACGTGTACATGCCCCTGCGATAACGGTCCTCGCCGGTGCTCGTCGTCCACTTGAAATTGTTCGCGTAGCTCAGCGCGGCGACGTCCGCCGGCATCGGCGGGAACACGCTCGGACCGCCCACCTTCTTCGAAAGCAACCCGGCGGCGGCGAGCGTGACGTCGCGGACGATCTCGCCCTCGACGCGCACGCGGTTCTGCCTCGCCAGCAGGCGGTTCTCCGCGTCCACCTCAAGCAATTCGGGGCGGTGGGCGGACGATTGGCGGTAGGTGGCCGACAGGACGATCCGGCGGATCAGCGCCTTGCGGCTCCACTTGAGGCGTAGGTATTCGCTGGCGAGGAAGTCGAGCAATTCCGGGTGGCTCGGGCGCTCACCGCGCACGCCGAAGTCGTTGGTCGTCCGGACAAGCCCCTTGCCGAAGAGCTTGGCCCACCCGCCGTACCACCCGGAGCGTGACGATGAGCAAGCGTGCCCTCGACGGTCTGAAGCTGCCGCCGACCACCCGCCGCGAGATGGAGCGGATGCTCCGCGACCTCCGGCACGAGCCCGAGCTGACGCCCGAGCAGCGCGTCGCGTTCGACCAGCAGGTCGAGCAGGCGTTCCCCGGCGGGTTCGACCGGCGGGACGAGGCGAACGCGCTGGTGGCGATGGCGGTCCGCAACGGCCCGCTGGAGAACCTCCACGCCGGCCGGTCGTCCCCGCTGCTGGACGACGACACGCTCAGCCGCCTGACCGACGACGACGTGCGGACGATCATGGTCTTCGCCACCCGGACGGTGGCCATGATGCTGTGGATGCGCGACGAGGCCCCGGAGGTGTACCAGCGGTATGTTCGCGCCTACGCCGCACGTTACTGCCGAAGCTGGGAACGAACGAGCTGACGCCCGGCGTCATTCCAATCTCGCCTTAGTCCCCGGTGTGCGTCTTCCCGCGATACGGCTCTGACGCCACGCGGTCAGTTTCCATTGCCACGCCGCCGGATCGGCCATAACCGCCCGCGCCGATACGATCACAACTCCCGACAGATTCGGCAGAAGCAGACCGCTGTGGTAGAGTCCGGCCCCGTTCGAGGGTGACAGCAGGTGACCTCAGATTCAATGAATGCGCCCAGTTAGCTTGCCCCCGCATGGTTTGTGGTGAAGGAAGGCGAATGAAGACCATTTTTGACTTGTGTGTGCCGCGTTCTGACGTGGTGCAGGGGAAGATCCGGGACGAGGAGTTTGCCGCGGATCTGGCCAGTGTCGCCAACGAAGTCGCGGATCAGGCGCAGTACCGCGATTACACGGACCCCGTCCAATTCTTCAGGTACACCCACCCGACCCGGGGTCTACGAACCTTGCTGGAGACGGTCTGTCGCCGGCTGTCAGGCGTGGGTGGCGAGGTCAACTCGGTCATTCGTCTCGACACTCAGTTTGGCGGCGGTAAGACACACAGCCTGATCGCCGTCGTCCACGCCGTCCGCGGGATGAAGGGCGTCAAGAATCCTGGTGAGTTCGTCGACCCGTCGCTGCTTCCGAAGGGCACGGTGCGCGTCGCGGCCCTCGACGGGCAGAACTCAGACCCCGCCAACGGCCTGCATCTTGAGCCGGGCCTGAAGGCTCACACACTCTGGGGCGAAATGGCCTACCGCCTTGCGGGCCGAGAGGGCTACGAGCTTGTCCGCAAGAGCGATGAGACGCACACCGCGCCGGGCAGCACCGTCATCACGCAGTTGTTCCGCGGTCAGCCGGCGTTGATCCTGATCGACGAAGTGTCCGTGTACCTGCGCAAGGCTGCACAGGCGCAGCCGAAGGCAGCCGACCAGTTCACCGCGTTCGTCCAAGCCCTGCTCAAGGCCGTATCGTCCACGCCGAAGGTCGGATTGGTCTTCACGCTCGCTGTCCGATCGGACGACAAGAAGGCGAAGGACGCGTACAAGGCCGAGCAGCAGATCGCCATGGCCGCGTTCGAGGAAGCCGAGCAAGTCGTCTCACGAAACTCCACGCAGCTCAACCCGACCGCCGACGACGAAACGATCGACGTTCTCCGCCGCCGACTGTTCGAGAAGGTCGACGTCGAAGGTGCTGAAAGCGTCGTCGCCGGCTACTTCGGCGTTTGGGACAAGAACCGCGACACACTCCCTGCCGAGGCGTTCAGCCCGGAGAACCGCGAGCAGTTCCGCCGCGGCTACCCGCTGCATCCCGAGACGCTGAACACCCTAGTGGAGAAGACGAGCAGCCTTTCCACCTTTCAACGCACCCGTGGCATGCTCAGGCTGCTGGCTCGCACGGTGCATCACCTCTGGCAGGAGCAGCCGGCCGACGCGTTCGCCGTACACCCTCACCACATTGATCCCAGCTTCCACCTCATCCGCGAAGAGATCCTGACCCGCCTAGATCAGAACGCGTACGCCGGCGCGCTGGCCACGGATGTCGCCGCAGTACCGGGCAAGCCGGCAGCCATCGCTCAGTCGCTCGATCAGCAGTTTAGCGCGGGTCTGCCGCCGGTGACCAGCTACGTCGCCCGCACCGTGTTCCTCCACACGCTGGCTTACGGCGACGCCGCGCAGGGCATCAAGACCGACCAGCTCGTCTACTCCGTCTGTTCGCCGGCCGTGGAGCCGTCGTTCGTAGAGGCCGCCCGCAAACGGTTCATCGCCGAATCGCTCTATCTCGACGATCGCCCGGGCGTACCTCTGCGGTTCCGGGTCGAACCGAACCTTGAGCAGATGATCCGCAAGGCGATGAACGATGTCGACCCGGACGAGCTGAGGACTTACCTCAACGACCGGATCAACACGCTCTTCGACGGCAAGAACCAAAACTTCGAGCTGGTGCGGTTCCCCGCTGGCCCCTACGAGATCCCCGACGACATCGGTGACGGGCATCCGTACATGGCAGTGCTGGGGTACGACGCCTTCTCCGTCTCCGACGAGCCCACGTCGCTCCCGGCCGACATCATTCGCATGGCGACGCGCAAGGGGACGAAGGAGGAACTGCGGAGCCTGCGGAACAACGTCGTGTTCGTCGTCGCTGACGAGCGGCACCGCCACGACATGAAACAGGTGGTCCGGCGTCGCCTGGCACTGCTGGCTCTGAGTCGCCCCGGCCAGATCGAGAAGCTGGCCGACTACCAGCAGCGAAAAGTGAAAGAGGAACTGGAGCAGGCTAACTTCAAAATTGCGATCGCAACCCTGCAGTGTTACCGGCACTTGTTCTACCCGAGCCACCTTTCCGTCGGCGGCAACGACGCCCAACTGGGCCACACCGTCATCGAATTGGCAAACGCGTCGGATTCGCCGGGCAACGGTCAGCTTCACATCATCCGCACCCTTCGAGACCAGAAGAAGCTGCTGACCGCGGGGGATCACCCCGATGCGCCTGCCTTCGTGCGGGATCAGACCCCGCTGAAGATCAAGGGCCGCATCACCACGCTGGACCTGCGAAACGAATTTCGCCGGGCTCCAAAGCTCTCGATCCTGATGGACAACAGCCCGCTCGTTGCGTGCATCCGCCAGGGCATTGAGACCAGCGTGTTCATCTACCAGAAGGGCGACCTGCTCTGGGGTCCCGGCGATCCTCCCGGCTCGATCGAGATTTCCGAGAACGCCTTTGTCTACACCATGGCCCACGCCAGTGAGTTGGGCATTTGGCCCCGCAAGCCAATCATCCCACCAGACGATGGACCCGGCCCTGGCCCTGGCCCTGGTCCCGGCCCCGGGCCTGGTCCCGGGCCTGGTCCCGGCCCCGGTCCCGGGCCGGGTCCGAAGCCGCCGCCTGCCGCGCTGTCAGCCCAAGGCCCCCTCTCACAGGCGTTGACCGAGCTGTTCGACAAGGCGCGGAAGTCGGGCACCAAATTCCTCAAGCAGATCCGCATCCGCCTGTTCGAGCCGCAGCCAACGTGGAACGTCCACACCGCCGTCGCCAACTTCCGCGACGCCGACATCACCTGCCAATTCTCGGCAACCGTCGCCGGAGAGGGAATTGAAAACTTCGCCGTCGAGTTCACCGGCGTCATGGGCAAGGCGAACGCGATCAAGTCGTTCCTCGACCCGCAGCTCCGATCAGCGTCGGAGCACGACTTCACCGGAACCTACACCCTGGTCTTCAAGACCCCGCTGTCGACTGCCGCGGACAAGACCACCGACTTCACCAAGGCGATGACCAAGTACGGCGGCGGCGAAGCGTACGTCGAGGCCGAAGCCGCCGCACAGGAAGGAGCCTGACGTGGTGACAAGGACGGCACAACGCGACGCACGGTCCAACGGCTCCAAGCCCAGCAGTCAGCCGCTCTATGAGATGCGGGTGAAGGGACTCGGCGGCGGCGATATGGAAATCGAGGTCTGGCAGCTCCCCAGCGTCGCTACGCCGCGGCTCAAGGAGGCCGAGCGAACGGCCAGTCTCCACGGTCGCCCGCTGCGGCTTGTGGAGACCCGCGTCATCCGCCGCCTCAAGCAGGTCGGCATATCGCTCGCAGGCATCAAGAAGGACCAGTCCGAGAAGTTCGAGCTGGACGAGGAGGTCGCGCTGAATCTGGCCCTTCTCTTCCGTGTGCTCGCCCCCATGCGGAACCTCGACAAGATCCAGGCGGTCGCCGACGGGATCGACAAGATGAGCCGCGAGGAAGCGGGGTACTGGATGGGCATGGCCGTCCACCGCGTTTACCCGCGGCGCGTCCTCGCCGCTTTGCGGATCTTGCTGACGACCCCGTAGTCGCTGAACCATCAACACCGGCAGCTCTGGCGGCATAAGATCAAGGTTGTCCGCAGGTGCCCACCCCGTCGAGCAGTTTTACCGAAAACGCCGATGAGGGCTTGTGGAAAGGCGGTGTGCCATCATGGTTGCAGCCCATACGATCGAGGTTTCAGGGAGCAGGGTTGGTCACGGCCGGCCCGACCCTGATCCGCTCGGTGCCATTCTCAAAGGGGTCAAGCACTTCGCCCAAGATTCGGTAGGGATGCTCTTCCGGGGGGCCAGCCGCTTCCGAGGGAGTCGGCCCAGCTGGATGCGGGTCGCCACCGACGTCCGGTTCGTCGACATGAGCAGGGGCGGCGACGGCAACACCGTTCTGCACTTTGAGGCTCCGCGGTTTGGCGAGGTTGCTGGGGAAGTTTACGAACAGGGGCTGCTTTTCGGTTCCCTCCCGGAACCACAGGACACTGCGTTCGACCTTATGGGCGATGTCGTCAACGACGTCGCCCTCAAGGTGCGGGACAGCGAGAAATACGACGTCGGCATCCTCCAGCGGCTGGAGCGATTCAAGAGGCCCATCTTCGGCCACGGGGTGGATGAGCTGCGACTCCTCGGCGGCAGGCTGCCCGCCGCCAACCCGCGGAAGATCGACCTCTGTGTCACAGCCGCTGCGACCTCGCTCTACCAGCAGACTCCTGCGCCGGTGCGCTCCAGGCTTGCGGGGCGTCTGGACATGATCCGCGCATCGGACAAGGTCTTCTCGTTGATCTTGAAGGACGGGCGGCAGGTCAGGGGGATTTGGCTGGGCGACTCCATCCAGCCGCTGCGTGAACACGTTGACCAGGACGTCGTCGTGAACGGGGTGGTCAACTTCCGGCCGTCAGGTGCGGTGCTGCGCATCGACGCCGAGGCTGTGGACGCGGCCGGCCCTGCCGACAGCTTTTTCTCGAAGCTCCCGGCCGTCACCGCGCGGCTCGGCCGACGCCAGATCCTCCAGCCTCAGACTTCCTCCGCCGGCATGCGTGCCGTCTTTGGAAAGTGGCCGGGCGAGGAGAGCGACGAGGAAGTCCTCCAAGCCTTGGAGGACATTGAATGAGTTCGGCGTCGCCCGTCTACCTGCTCGACACCAACATCGTCATCCACTACTCACGGGGGAAGACTGTCGGCAAACAGATCGAAGCCGACTATTCACTGCTCACCACCCCGTACCGCCCACTGATCTGCGTCGTCACCAGCGGCGAAGTGTACGCGTTCGCCAAGAAGATGGCGTGGGGTCCGGCAAAGGTCACCGCACTGGGTCATTTGCTGAGCCAGTTCGTCCTCGTCGACATCAACGATCCTCAGGTCATCGACCAGTACGCAGACATCGACTGCCACAGCCAGAAGGTGGGTCGCAGGATGGGCAAGAACGACCTCTGGATCGCCGCGGTCGCCAAGGTTGCGGCGGTACCCCTGATGACGACGGACGGCGACTTCGATCACCTCCACGGCACCCACCTCACCGTCATCAAGATCGACCAGAATACCGGCCAGACCATCTGACGGCGGCGGTTCGTCCAATTCGTGCTGCTCGGCATCTGCGTCCCTGCCCTAATGACCCGTCGTCAACCGCGTTGCGAACAGGCTGGTTCCGGCGACAATGCCCCCGATCATCCGTGGATGGCTTGGTGCGGTATCGACGGCCAACCCTGAACGGAAGGCCTGACTACGGCCGTTCACGGGCGGGAAGGAGTTTGGCTGGTGGCGAATCAAATCCTGAAGGAAGCAACCGCAGCAGCTTCGGCTGCCACAACGGGGGCCGGCTTGAAGCGACGATTGATCGAGGGTTGGCTGCCGATCGCCGCGTTGAGCGAAGAATCGGTTCGAGAGCGGCGATCGATGACCGCGTTGCCGCCAACCTATTACTTGCACGTATGGTGGGCTCGCCGACCGCTTGTGGCCAGCCGCGCGGCAGTTCTGGCCTCCTTGTTACCCGCGGACGCAGATCACGACAGGTTTTTACATGCACTTGGGATTCACGGTGATCCGGTTGCCTCACGAGTCCGCATAGACGAAGCCAAGCGCAGTGGCGATCGGTTTGAAGGCGAGGCCTATACCTACCCCCGCGCCTTCACGCATAACCCAACCGATGCGGATGTGGCATATCTACGCACGCTTGGTGTCGGTGGCGGCGTGCCGCGCGTTCTCGACAGCACTGCTGGCGGCGGCTCCATTCCTTTTGAAGCAAGACGGCTCGGGTGCGACACTTTCGCCAACGACCTGAACTCAGTTGCGTGGCTGATTCTAAAAGGCACCGTCGAGTTCCCGGCGACTCTGGGGATGCCGTTACTCAAGCGGTATAGAGCGATCGCGGACACCTTCATCAAACGCCGTGACGAACGTCTGGAACCGTTTTTCCCGCCCGAGCCAAAGGCTAACTGCACCGCCACGAATTGGATCTGGGCTCGCACCGTCCGCTGCCCCATTTGCAATGGGCTAGTGCCACTGTCGCCGAACTGGAAGTTGAATAATACAGGCCTCGGCGTGCGCTTGCTGCCGGACGTGTCCGACCCTAAACGTCGCGTCTGCACGTTCGAGATCGTTCACGACGCAGCTCACCAGTCGGCCGGCACCGTCAAGGGTGGTGACGGACTCTGCCCCTTCCCCGATTGCGCTCGCGTGATCGACGGCGATGAGATCAAAGCCCAGGCAAAGGCCGGGCAGATGGGCGAACAACTCTACGCCGTCGTGTACGCCGAACAGAAAGTGGTCGGCTACACCAAGGCCGGCAAACCCAAACTCAAGAAGACCCGTGGCTACCGAGCCCCACGCCCGCAAGACGACAATGACGCTCAGGTGAAGACGGCCCTCGACGCGAAAATGCCGGAGTGGCTCGCAAGGAACATCCTACCGAATGAGGACGTGCCCGAGGGACTAAAGACGACGGAGCCACTTCGTTATGGGATGCCACGCTGGACGGATATGTTTTCCCCGCGTCAGTTGCTTGGACACGGGACCAGCGTAGAAGTTTTCCAAGATCTCGTTGCCGAACTTGGCGGAGCGGGAAAGGTGAGCGAAGTTGATAGGGCGGCTCTCACCTACCTGTGCTTCGCTCTCGACAAAATGCTCAACTACAACTCTCGCATGTCGGTGTGGATGCCGACGCGCGAGGTGGTCGCCAATACGTTCAACCGTCACGACTTTGCCTTCTGCTGGAGCCATGCGGAGATGGCTCCCTGTGTAACAGGCGTCGGTTACGACTGGACGATGGACCAAACCGGAAAGTCATTGAAGGAATTGATTGAGCTTTGCAGCGAGGAAGGGGATCTCGATACCACCCGCCTTGATTTCAATCGGGCATCTAACGCCTCAACTCGCAACGCCACGCTCACTTTGTCCAATGCCTCCGGCGATTCGCTACCGCATATAGGTGAAGCGAGCATCGACGCGGTGGTACTTGATCCGCCTTATTATGACAACGTGATGTATGCGGAGCTGGCCGACTTTTTCTATGTCTGGCTGAAGCGGACGGCCGGGTTGCTGTTTCCAGAGCATTTCTCCGACCACCTGACAGACAAGGACCGCGAGGCTGTCGCCAACCCGGCGAAGTTTAAGAGTCACACAGCGGTCAAAGGCAGCGGCGGCGCAAAGAAGCGGGCCAGCCGCGATTACCAAGAGCGGATGCAGGCGATCTTCGCAGAGGCTCGGCGCGTGCTGAAGCCTGAAGGCATTATGACGCTGATGTTCACCCACAAAGCCACCGGCGCGTGGGACGCTTTGGCCAAAGGGCTGGTCGACGCAGGATTCGTCATCACTGCAAGCTGGCCAATTCAGACCGAGGCCGAAGGAAGCCTTCACATCAAGGACAAGAACGCCGCCAAAAGCACCATCTTCCTTGTCTGCCGACCCCGCGAGCAGGCGAAAGCGGATGCGGATCCCACCTACTGGGAAGAGGTCGAGCCGAGGGTTACAGCAGTCGTGAAGGAGAAGGTTGCTAGATTTCAGGAAGCGGGTATCGGCGGCGTCGACCTTTACTTGGCCTGTTTTGGCCCCGCGCTACAGGTGTTCAGCGAGTTCTGGCCTATGAAGCGGGGCCGGGCCAACCAGAAGCCGTTGCCGGCTCGCGGAGCCCAACTCCAGTTGCTTGAGGACGAGGATTGGGACCCCTACGCCGTCCGTCCCGAAGATGCATTGATGGCTGCTCGTGGAGCCGTGAAAGAGTGGCGGCTACAGCAACTGACGACAGTAAAGCGACAACAGCACCTGGATCTAGTCACCGAGTTCTACGTTCTGGCATGGGATGCCTACCAATCGCCGCAATTCCCGGCCGACGAGGCCTTGAAGCTGGCCCGTGTCGTGGGCGTGAACTTCGACGAGCAACTGAAGGGCAAGGTGCTGGAGGTCAAGGGCGGCGACGTGATCCTTTGGGACTCCTCCCAGCGGACGAAGAAGGGAGCGTTGGGCTCGATGGGAGGCGCGAGCAAGCTCGACTCCCTCCACCACGCCGCCCAGGCCGCGCGGGAGCGGAACGTCGGCGTCGCCCGCGACATGATCGAGAAGGCCGACCTGCACAAGGACGGCTCGTTCCTCATGGCCTTGGAGGCCATGCTGACGGTGCTGCCCACGCCAAAGATGGTTTCCGGCAAGGGCGTCTTGGCGGGTGCCGCTGCGGATTCCGAGGCGTTGGAGAAGCTGCGGAAGCTGATGTTCGGCCAAGAAGTGCCGCAGGCGAAGCAGTGGACGCTGTTCGAGAAGGAATGAGGAATCGTGGAACCTGGCCCGAGCAATCCTCTCCTATGGCCGCTGCTGCGCGACCGCGACTGGGACGTAGCCTATAGCCATGAAGACGGCAACCTCGTTGACCTGTTCTTCGTCCCCGCGCTGTCTCGTGCAAAGCTCTACCAGCGGGCGACCGGCTATTTCTCCGGTGACGTGCTCGCCCTAGCCGGCCGGGGCTTGGATGCCCTGATCGCCCGCGGCGGCCGGATGCAGCTCCTGGTGGGCTGCACGCTCGGCCCTGACGACATCGAGGAGATTCAGAAGGGGTATGACGTGCGCGAGGCCGCGGGCAGGTGCCTGCTGAACCGCATGGCCATTCAGCACGAAGACGCCTGGGCACGCCAGAAGCTCGGATACGTGGCTTGGATGATCGCCCACGGCTTCCTGGACGTGAAGCTGGCGATTCCACTGGACGAGCACGGGCAGATGAGGACGGGGCTCGGGCTTTACCACGCGAAGACGGGGATCATCACCGACGATGCCGGCAACCAGCTGGTGTTCAAGGGGTCGATTAACGAGACGCCGTCCGGGTGGCTCAACAACTGCGAGTCCTTCGACGTGAGTTGCTCGTGGCGGGGTGAGTGGGACCTGAAGAAGATCCAGAAGAGCGAGGGCGAGTTCGCCAAGCTCTGGGCCGGCAAGGCCAAAAGTGCGCGCGTGTTCGATTTCCCCGACGCGCTCAAGGCCAAGATCCTGGAGTACCTGCCGACGAACGACACGTTCGTGAAGCCGCCGGCCGGGGACGGCCAGGACGGTGACGACGGGCAAACGAAAGAAGACGAGATACCTGCGGACGGAAAAGGGCCTGCGCAAGGCCCCGCTGCGATCGAGGAGCGGCGTCGGCAGATCTGGGCGTACATCAAGAACGCCCCGAAGAGGCCCGACGGTGCGATGGTCGCGGTGGTGACCAGCACGGTAACGCCGTGGCCCCATCAACTCCGGGCGTACAAGCGGATGCTGGACGCGTGGCCGTTCCGCCTGCTCGTCGCCGACGAGGTCGGCTTGGGCAAGACGGTCGAAGCGGGCCTCATCATTCGGCACGCTTGGATCTCCGAATTGGCGAAGCGCATCCTGATCATGGCCCCCAAGGGCATCCTGCTCCAGTGGCAGACCGAACTGTACGAGAAGTTCAACCTGCTCGTCCCCCTCTACGACGGCCAGAGCTTGTGCTGGCCGCTTTACCACCCGCTGGCAGACGCACCCGTAAAGAAGGTCGGCCGGAGTGAGTGGGCGAAGGAACCGCTGATCCTGGTCAGCAGCCATCTAATGCGGCGGAAGGATCGCCAGCAAGAGCTGATCGACGCAGAGGGTTGGGACCTCCTCGTGCTGGACGAGGCGCACCACGCCCGCCGGAGTTCTCCGGGGTCGGTGCAGGAAGGCGGCCCCAATCGACTGCTCCGGCTGATGCACCAGATTAAGGACAAGGCCAAGAGCCTGCTCCTGCTGACCGCGACGCCGATGCAGGTGCATCCGGTAGAGATGTGGGACTTGCTCAACGTGCTCGGCGTGCCGCTGGTGTGGGGATCGAACACATTCGTCGACTACTTCGAGATGCTGGGGACGAATCCCGGCGACGACGAATTACACCGGACGGCCAAGCTGTTCCAGGTGACGGAGACGGAATACGGCCCGGCCCCAGAAGCTGAAATCCAACGGGTGGCGTCGCGGTTCGGCTTGGGCAAGATCGACGTGAAGAAGGTGCTGGCCGCGCTGAGAGACCCCAGCACCAACATCCCCATCAAGCGGCTCTCCACGAAACAGCGGCAGGCGGCCGTGGCGATCCTCAAGGCGGTGACGCCGGTTCATTACCGCATGTCGCGCCACACGCGAAGTCTGTTGCGGGAGTACCACAAGAAGGGGCTTCTGGACTCGCCGATCGCCGATCGCGTCGTATCTGACTTGCCCGTCAACCTGAGTGCGGCTGAGCGAGCCGTGTACGAGGCCGTCGAGCACTACATCAGCGAGACCTACCAGTCGGCCAGCCCGGACAAGAAGACCGCGGTCGGCTTCGTGATGACGATCTACCGCCGGCGGCTGGCCAGCAGCTTCTTCGCGTTACGCAAGACGTTGGAGAACCGACTCGCCCGGCTGAAGGGGCTTCCGCCCGAACCGGGGGAGGACGCACGGATCGAAGAGGACGTGCCCCAGGACGAGCAGGCCGAGGAAGTGATGGCGGCCGACGAAGCGGCGGCCATGGCGGACAAGGCGTTGCAGAGCGAAGAACAGACCGAAATCCAGAGCCTGCTGAAGTCCATCGCCAAGCTCGGAACCGACACGAAGGCCAAGGAACTGGTCACGCAACTGAAGGCCGCGTTCGGCGACGGGTACGACTCGGCCATCGTGTTTACGCAGTACACAGACACGATGGATTTCCTGAAGAACTACTTGGCCGGTCAGCTGGACCTGTCGGTCGGCACCTACAGCGGCCGCGGCGGCGAGAAGCAGGATGCCGCGGGCGAATGGCGGACCTATTCCAAGGAGCGGATGAAGGCGATGCTCCGCCGGAAGGAAGTGGCTGTGCTGGTCTGCACGGACGCCGCCGGCGAAGGATTGAACCTGCAGACGTGCGGCGTGCTGGTGAACTTCGACCTGCCATGGAACCCGATGAAGGTGGAGCAGCGGATCGGGCGTATCGACCGCATCGGCCAGAAGTTTCCCAAGGTGCGGATCATCAACTTGGCCTACGCCGACACCGTGGAGGCGGACGTCTACTTCAGCCTCAGCAAGCGGATCGGCTTGTTCCAAGGCGTGGTGGGCAAGTTGCAGCCGATCCTGTCGAAGCTGCCCAAGGAGTTCGAGGCCGCAGCCTTACGCCGCGACGGTGACCGTGACCGCGGCCGGCAGGAAGCGGTTCGGAACGTCGAGGTAATGGTCACCGAAGCCGAACAGGCCGCCTTCGACATCGACGAGGTGAGCGAGGCAGATCTGGCCCCGCCACAGTTCCTCCCATCGCCAGTGACGCCGCAAGACGTCGATCAGATTCTCGGCGACGAGGAGCTATTGCCACCCGGTGTGCATTGCCGTGCGCTGGGAGACTCCACGTTCGGCATCGTGATCCCTGGCTCGCCCGACGAAGCGCGCATCACGGCCAAGCCAGACCTGTTCGACGAGCACAGCGAGAGCCTGCAACTAGCCCTCTACGAGAGCCCCGTGTTCAGGAACCTCGCAGGCGGTGCAACGGATGCGCCGTCGCCAGACGGTACGGACGGTGTGTCCTTGTCGGAGTTGCTTGCGCGGAAGGCATAAGAGAGGGCGACGCAGCATGAACTTCTGGCTCACCACTCACTGGCCGAATCTGCTGGACAGCACTGACGCCCATCACCGCGACATTTATCTTCAGGACGGCAAAGAGAGATATGGCGTCGAGATCGACGACGACGACAAGGTGCTGTTCTACGAATCGAAAAGCGGGGATGCGCCGCTCGTCAAGGGTGCCGATGGCAGGGAACGGCTG
>Ga0196963_10001910_pt1 | contig 13175 bp, 11 predicted proteins | sample S1_5metaG_FD_148600 | JGI IMG/M metagenome (GOLD analysis project Ga0196963, IMG submission 148600) | Soil microbial communities from Anza Borrego desert, Southern California, United States - S1_5 | ecosystem: Environmental > Terrestrial > Soil > Desert | place: USA: California | collected... | reverse complement strand
CAGGTCGATTTTTGCTCGACCCCGGGATGGGTGACCGGCATGGCGTCGAAGCGGAAGCCGAGCCGCTTGGAGGCCTCTTCGAGGACGGCGATCGGCTCCTTGCCATAGGGCGAGTCGTGATAGACGAGCGCCAGGCGCTTGCCTTTGAGCTTGTCGGCGCCACCTGCCTGCCGGGCGATGTGCTGCATCAGGATGTTGGCGGCGTCCCAATATGTACCCATGACCGGGAAGTTCCACTGGAACACGCTGCCATCAACCGAGTCCGCACGGCCGTAGCCTTGGGTAAGCAGCGGGATCTTGTCAGCGGGCGCCTTCTCAGTGAGAGCGAAGGTGATGCCCGTAGAGAGCGGCGAGAAGGCCGCGGCGCCGGTCGGGCCTTTGCCTTTCAGGCGCTCGTAGCATTCGACGCCGCGGTCGGTGGCGTAGCCGGTCTCGCACTCCTCGTACATGATCTTGACGCCGTTGATGCCGCCGTCGCGCGCGTTGAGCAGCGCGAAATAGTCCTTGCGGCCGTTAGCGAAGGGAATGCCGTTGGGCGCATAAGCGCCAGTGCGGTAGACGAGCCCGGGAACGAATTGCTCGTTCTGGGCCTGCGCCGGAGCGGAAAAGGCCAGCGGGACCGCGACCGAAGCCGCTCCCGCCAAGCCGAAAGCCAGACGTGAAAGCTGCATGTTGTTACCTCCCTTAATGCTTTGCTGGTCAGCCGGTTAACGGCGCCAGCGTTGTCGAAACCCTAGCAACAATCCGGAGAGCAAGCAACGCACGGGACCCGGGAATCCCGCTGTTCTTAGTGCGGAAACGGCCAGAGACGGAGCTTCTCCTTGCCGATCTGCCACAGCCGGGCGAACCCGTGCGGCTCGGTGATCAGGAAGAAGATGATAAGAGCGCCGAAGATCATCGCCTCGAGATGGGCAGCAAGAGCGGTCGAGATCGGCACGCCGAAGGTGGCCGGAATCTGGTTGATCAGGATGGGCACGGCGAAGATGAACGCCGCGCCGAGGAAGGCACCGAGAATCGAGCCGAGCCCGCCGATGATCACCATGAACAGGACCTGGAAGGAGCGGTTGATGTCGAAGGTCAGCGGCTCCCAGGCGCCGAGATGGACGAAGGCCCAGAGGGCGCCGGCCACGCCGCAATAGAAGGAGCTGACGGCGAAGGCGAGCAGCTTGGTGTGCAGCAGCCGGATGCCGATGATCTCGGCGGCGATGTCCATGTCGCGGACCGCCATCCAGGCGCGCCCGACCCGGCCGCGCACCAGGTTCTTGGCGATCAGGGCCATCACGCAGACAATTGTCAGCACGAATAGGTAGCGCTCCAGCGGCGAGCTGAAGGACACGCCGAAGATCGTCAGATCGGGCGCATTGGCGTTGGGCGCGTAGTTGGAGAACCACTTGATGCGGATGAACAGCCAATCGACGAAGAACTGAGCCGCGAGCGTGGCGACCGCGAGATAGAAGCCCTTGATCCGCAGGCTGGGCAGCCCGAACAGCACGCCGAAGAGTGCTGCAATGCCGCCGCCCAGGAAGATGGCCAGCAGGATGTTCATGTCGGGAACGCGAATGACGAGATTGTAGGCGGCGTAAGCGCCCACGGCCATGAAGGCGCCGGTTCCCAGCGACAGCTGTCCGCAGTAGCCCGTCAAGATGTTCAGGCCGATGGCGGCCAAGGCAAGGATCAAGAACGGAATCAGGATGCCGGTATAGCTATATTGGGTGGCGATCAGCGGAACGCCGATGAAGGCGACGATCAGGATCAGCACGATGCCGATGCGATCCTGCAGGATCGGGAACATCGCCTGATCGGCGGCGTAACTCGTCTTGTATTGGCCGGTTTCGCGGTAAAGCATGTCGTTCCCCTACACGCGCTCGATGATCTTGTCGCCGAACAGCCCCTGCGGCCGGAACAGCAGGAACACGAGCGCCAGCACGTAAGCGAACCAGTTTTCGATGCCGCCGCCGATGATCGGCCCGAGATAGACCTCCGAGATTTTTTCGCCCATGCCGATGATCAGGCCGCCGATGATGGCGCCCGGCACGGAGGTGAAGCCGCCGAGGATGAGCACCGGCAGCGCCTTGAGGGCGACGAGGGCGATGGAGAACTGCACGCCGAGCTTGGCGCCCCAGACCATGCCGGCGACCAGGGCGACGATACCGGCGGCCGACCAGACCACCAGCCAGATATAGTTCAGCGGCACGCCGATCGATTGCGCCGCTTGGTGATCGTCGGCCACGGCGCGCAACGCGAGGCCGACCTTCGTCTTCTGGAAGAACAGCGCCAGGCCGACGACCAGCGCGCCGGCCACGGCGGCGGCGAAGACGTCGAGCTTGTCGACCAGCAAGCCTCCGTCGAAGATCGATTCGAGAATGAACATCGGATCCTTGGGGATGCCCAAGTCGAGCGTGTAGATGTCGCTGCCCCAAATGGTCTGGCCAAAGCCCTCGAGGAAGAAGGCGATGCCCAGCGTGGCCATGAACAGGATGATGCCTTCCTGGTTGACCAGAGGCCGCAGCACCACCCGCTCGATGATGAAGGCGAGCACGATCATGACGGCGCAGGTGATGGGGAAGGCGATCCAGAACGGAACCCAGCCCATCAACCGCACGAGGGTGAGGGCGGCGAACAGCACCATGGCGCCCTGGGCGAAGTTGAACACGCCCGAGGCCTTGAAGATCAGCACGAAGCCGAGCGCCACCAGCGAGTAAAGGACGCCGGCCAGCAGGCCGCCCAGCACGACTTCGAAGAAGAATGCCATCAGTGCGGTACACCCAGGTAAGCGTCGATGACTTTCTGGTTGGCGCGCACCTCGTCGGGCGTGCCGTCGGCGATTTTCTGCCCGTATTCGAGCACGACGACGCGGTCCGACAGATCCATGACCACGCCCATATCATGCTCGATCAGCGCGATGGTGGTGCCGAACTGGTCGTTGACGTCGAGGATGAAGCGACACATGTCCTCTTTCTCCTCGACGTTCATGCCGGCCATCGGCTCGTCGAGCAGCAGCAGGTCCGGCTCGGCGGCCAGCGCCCGGCCAAGTTCGACGCGCTTCTGCAGGCCGTAGGGCAGCTTGCCGACCGGCATCTTGCGGATCGCCTGGATCTCGAGGAAATCGATGATTTTCTCGACCGCCGCGCGATGCTCGAGCTCCTCGCGCTCGGCGGGGCCCCAGTAGAGCGCCTGCCAGAAGAAGCCGCGCTTCATCTTGAGCAGCCGGCCGCTCATGATGTTGTCGAGCGTCGACATGCCTTTGAACAGGGCGATGTTCTGGAAAGTGCGGGCGATCCCTTGCGCTGCCGCCTCGTGCGGGCGCATCTGCTGGCGCACATTGCCCTTGTAGGTGATCTGGCCTTCCTGCGGATGATAGAAGCCGTTGATGCAGTTGAGCATCGACGACTTGCCCGCACCGTTCGGGCCGATGATGGCGCGGATCTCGCCCTTGCGGACGTCGAACGAGACATTCGATAACGCGCGCACGCCGCCGAACGAGAGCGAGATGTTCTCGATCTTGAGCAGCGTATCGCCGATGACGCGGCTGGAAGCGTTCATGCCGCCGTCTTACGGGTGGCGGCGGGAACGGGCTGGCGCGCCGCGTCGCGGATCTCGAGGTCGGCCTCGATCGTGCCGGTCCGTCCGTCTTCGAAGGTGACGACCGTCTTGATGTAGGCGCGGTCCCGGTCGGAGTAGAGACCGTCGATCAGTGGCGTGTAGCGTTCGCCGATGAAGCGGCGTCGCACCTTGCGCGTGCGCGTCAGCTCGCCGTCGTCGGCATCGAGCTCCTTGTGCAGGATGAGGAAGCGCTTGATCTGGGAGCCGGCAAGGTTGGGATCGGCGGCGAGGTCGCGGTTCACTTTCTCGACGCAGTCCTGCAGCAGGTCGTAGACCTCTTTCTTGGCCGCAAGCTCCTGGTAGGAGCCGTAGGAGACGCCGCGGCGCTCCGCCCAGTTGCCGACGGCCTCAAGATCGATGTTGATGAAGCAGGCGACGTAGTCGTGCCCGTCACCGAAAGCGACCGCTTCCTTGATGTAGGGGAAGAACTTGAGCTTGTTCTCGAGGTATTTCGGCGCGAAAAGCGTGCCGTCGCTCAAGCGGCCGACATCCTTGGCGCGATCGATGATCTTGAGATGCCCGTCGGGATCGAAGAAGCCGGCATCGCCCGTATGGACCCAGCCGTCGGGCGTCTTGGTCTCGGTCGTGGCGCTGTCGTTTTTGTAATAGGTCAGGAAGACGCCCGGGCTCTTGACCAGCACCTCGCCCGACGAGGCGATTTTGATCTCGACCTGGGGCGCAGGGATGCCGACGGTATCGGCCTTCACCTGGCCGTCCGGCTGCATGCAGATGAACACGCTCGTCTCGGTCATGCCGTAGAGCTGCTTCAGGTTGAGGCCGAGCGAGCGGTAGAAATCGAAGATGTCGGGACCGATGGCCTCGCCGGCGGTGTAGCCGAGCCGGATGCGGCTGAAGCCGAGGGCGTTCTTGAGCGGGCCGTAGACCAGGAAGCCGCCGAGCCAGTAAAGAAAGCGGTCAGCAAGGCTGACCGGCTTCTTCTCGAGAATGGCGATGCCGGCGCGGCGCGCCAGGTCCATGAAGTATTTGTAGAGCGACCGCTTCACCCAACTGGCGTCCTCCATGCGGATCGACACGGTCGTCAGCAGGTTCTCGAAGATGCGCGGCGGCGCGAAGAAGAATGTCGGGCCGATTTCGCGCAGATCGGTGAGGACGGTGGCGCCGCTCTCCGGGCAGGACAGACAGAACCCGGCAATGAACGATTCGCCGTACGAATAGATATGGTCGCCAACCCAGGCCATCGGCAGGTAGGCCAGCACTTCGTCGTCGCGCGTCAGGCCGTCGAACTTGATGCCGTTGTGGCCGCTGACGATGACGTTGTCGTAGGTCAGCATCACGCCCTTGGGCTGGCCCGTGGTGCCCGAGGTGTAGAGCATTACCGAGACGTCGGCGCCTTTGCCCTTGGCGATCTCGGCATCGAGGAAGCCAGGATGGGCGGCGTGGAACTCGGCGCCGCGCGTCATCAGATCGTCAAGCGAGATGATGCCGGGCTGGTTGTAGCCGCGCATGCCGCGCGTGTCCTTGTAGACGATGCGGCCCGGCCGGTTGTGCTTCTCGCGGATGACGAGAAGCTTGTCGACCTGTTCCTGGTCCTCGGCGATGGCGATATCGGCCTCGGCATGGTCAATGACGAAACCCATCTCCTCGGCCACCGAGTCCTGGTAGACGGGGACGGGAATGGCGCCGAGCGCCTGGGCGGCGCACATTGACCAGTAGAGCGGCGGACGGTTGTCGCCGACGATCGCGACCTTGTCGCCACGCTTCACGCCGAGCGAAGCAAGACCTGCGGCGATTTTTTGCACCTCGCCATGGACCTGCGCCCAGGTCCAGGTTTGCCAGATGCCGTAATCCTTCTCGCGGATCGAGGGCCGATCGCCGAATTCGCGCGCGTTGCGCTCGAGAAGCTTGGGGAAGGTATCAGGCAGACCGTGCGCGGCCGCCGTGAAGCCGCCCGCCGTCGAGCCGTCAGCCATGGCCGACGCCCGAGAACCACGTGGTGGCAATGCCCAACGTTCTCTCCCTAATTCCGCTCAGCCCCGTCGCTCCGTTTCAGGCGTCGTTAACGCGCCCGATTTTTCCGGTCGACGGTCGTAAGTAACCGGTAATGCAGGGGGCGGTCAAGCCGCGGTTCCGGTCAAATTTTAGTGTTAAGACCGGGGGTTGCACCGACCGAGGCTGTGTTTTCGACGAACGTGGAAATCAGGGACAGGGTGCGCTCCGGCTGGTCGCGGTGGGGGGAGTGGCGGCAGGCGGGCAGTAGCGCCACGGTGCAGGGAACCATGGCCCGGTCCCGGATGCCGGTGACCTGATAGGCGGTCCCGTACTCGTCGTCTTCGCCCTGCAGGGCGAGGATCGGAGCCCGGATATCCGGCAGCAGCGCTTCGATGTTCCAGCCGCGGAAGGCCGGGTCGAGCCAGATATCGTTCCAGCCCCAAAAGCTGTGGTCGGCGTCGTCGTGGTAGCGGCCGAGCCGCTTGCCGAGATCGGTCGTGCGGTAGGTGTCACGCGCGACCTCGATTGAAGCGATCGTCAGGTCTTCCACGACGATGTGCGGCGCCATGACGACGAGCCCGCTGACGTCGTGGCCGCTCGCCGCATGGATCAGGGCGATGGAGGCGCCGTCGCTGTGGCCAACCAGGATCGGCTGCATCAGGCCCAGCGCGCGGATCAGCGCCGGCAGCGTCTCGCGGGCCTCGCGATGCATGTAGTCCACACGGTGCGGACCGGCGCGTTTCGCGGAGCGGCCGTAGCCGCGGCGGCTGTAGACGATCGTCTCGGCACCGGTGGCCGCCGCGACCCTCTGTGGAAAGTCGCGCCACATCGCGACGCTGCCGAGACCTTCATGCAAAAAGACCAGCGGCGGCAGGTCCGGGCGGACGGCGGGGTAGCGCACGTATTCGAGGCGGGCACCGTCGATCTCGACGAACAGGGAGGTGCTCATGTCAGCCGATGTCGTCGCCGCCGAGATAGGCGTCCTGCACGGCCTGGCTGCTCCGGATTTCCGCCGGCGGTCCGCTGGCCAGCACCGCGCCGTTGACCATCACGGTGATGATATCGGCCAGCGCAAAGACTGCATCCATATCGTGCTCGATGAGGATAAGGGTGTGGCCCTCCTTCAGGCGGCGCAGCAGCTCGACCATGCGAGTCGTCTCGTCGGCGCTCATACCGGCCATCGGTTCGTCGAGCAGCAGCACCGAAGGCTCCGTGGCCAGCATGACTCCGATCTCGAGCTGGCGCTGCTCGCCATGGCTGAGCGACGAGGCTCGCGTGTCGCGCCGCGGGATCAGGCCCGCCAACGCCAGTGCGCGTTCGGCCCGTTCGCGTACACCTTCGTCACGTTCTGCGTTGCGGAAGAAACGCATCGACGAGGGCAAACGCGCCTGCGCGCCCAGCCGGCAATTCTCATAGACGGTGAATTCCGGGAAGATATTGGTGCGCTGGAAGCTGCGGCCCAGGCCGAGTTGCGCGATGCGGTGCACCGGAAGGCCGGCGATGTCCTTCTCGCCCAGGCGGATGCGTCCCGCGGTCGGCCTGAGAGCGCCCGAAAGCAGATTAAGCAACGTCGTCTTGCCGGCCCCGTTGGGTCCGATCACGCAATGCACGTCGCCGCGACCTACGGCAAGGTTGACGCGATCGACGGCGACCAGGCCGCCAAAGCGGCGTGTCAGGCCCTCAGTCTCGAGCGCGTTAGCCATCGTCGGCCTCCGCGGCGTCGCGCTTGCGGTCGAACAAGCCGGCCAGTCCGTCCGGCAGCAACAGTACGACGACGATGACGAAGACCCCCATCGCCATCAGCCAGTGGTCGGTGAGCGCCTGGAAGAGCTCCTCGACCAGGACCAGCGCGAAGGCGCCGATGACGGGTCCGAGGCGCGAGCGCAGGCCGCCGAGGATGACCATCATCAGCACGAGCCCTGACTCACGCCAGCCGAACAGGGCCGGGTTCACGGCCCGGTACTGCGTCGCGTAGAGAAAGCCCGCGATACCCGCGATGGCTCCAGCGATGACGAAGGCTGTGAGCTTGTAGCGGTTGGTGTTGTAGCCGAGCGCCTTCATGCGCGGCTCGTTGACCCGGATGCCGAGGATGGCCCGCCCGAACGGTGCGCGCAGCATCATGCCGATGGCAAGATAGGTCAGGACCATCAGCGCCAGCGACACATAGAACAGCGTCGGACGGTCGTTGAGGGTGAGGATCTCCTGGCCCATGAATTCCACCGCCGGGCGGAAATTCAGGTAACGGCCGTCGGAGCCGCCGGCGAATTTCGCGTCGTGGAACAGATAGAAGAGCATCTGCCCGAAAGCGAGCGTCAGCATGATGAAGTAGATGCCCGACGTTCGAACCGCGAGCGCCCCGATGACCAGCGCTGCCAGTGCGCTCGCCCCGATGACCAGCGGCAGCGCCCACCAGACGCTGGCGGCTTCGTTGGCCGGTGAGGCGAGAGCGAGGACATAGGCGCCGAGGCCGAAGAACGCCGCATGACCGAGGCTGACGAGGCCGACGCCGCTCACCAGCAGGCCGAGGCTCATGGCGAGGATGGCCATGGTCATGATCCGGGTCAGCAGCTGGATGGTATAGCGCTCGGCGAATTGCGGCAGGCAGGCCAGCACGACGACGGCGAGCAGCGCCAGGATGGTCAGGAGGCGCGGAGTGCGGTCCATCACGCCCGCCCGAACAGGCCTTGCGGCCGCCACAGCAGGATCACCGCCATCACAGCGTAGACCGTGACGCTCGAAAACTCCGGGATCAGCACCTTGCCGAAGGTGTCCGCGAGGCCGACGAGCAGCGCGGCGATGAAGGCACCCTTGATCGAGCCAATGCCCCCGATCACCACGACGACGAAACAGATGATCAGGATGTGCTCGCCGATTCCCGGATAGACCGACGACAGCGGCGCGGCGATCATCCCGGCCAGAGCGGCGAGCCCGGCCCCGGCGGCGAAGACGAAGGTGCTGAGCGCCTGGATGTTGATGCCGAGCAGCTGCACCGTCTCCCGGTCAACAGCGCCGGCGCGGATATGCATGCCCAGACGCGTCTTCTGAATGACCAGATACATGACCAGCACGAGTGCCAGGCACACGCCGGACACAGCGAGGCGGTAGATCGGGTAGGACAGCGTGTCGGTCAGGCGGATCGAGCCCGCGAAGATCTCCGGCGCCGCGACGCCGTGGACGTCGTTGCCGAAGAGCAGGCGCTGCGCCTCGTTGAAGACGAGGATAAGGCCGTAGGTAAGCAGCACCTGCGTCAGGTGATCGCGTGCGTAAAGCAGGCGGATCATCACACGCTCGACGATCAGGCCGAGAACCAGGGCGAGCGGCAGGCCGATGGCGATGGCCGTCCACAGGCTGCCGGTGCGCGCGGTCAGCCAGAACGCGAGATAGGCGCCGATCATGTAGAACGAGCCGTGCGCCAGGTTGATGACCTGGAGGATGCCGAAAACGAGCGTCAGGCCGCTGGCGATGAGGAACAGCAGCAGGCCGTACTGGATCCCGTTGAGGATCTGGAGAGCGACGAACAACGGGTCCATGGGCAAAAATCAGACCGCGGAAAAGGAAACCCGGCCCTGCGGGAGCGCAGGGCCGGGCGGGATTATCGGCAAGAAACCGGCGTCAGGCCAGCTTGCAGCCGGTGGCGGGATCTTCGAGCCCCTTGTGAGCGACCGACTGGTACTTGTTCTCGCCGTTCACAACCTTGCGCAGGTAGATGTCCTGCACCGGGTTCTGCGCCTTGGAGAATGTCCAGTCGCCGCGCGGGCTGACGATCTTGGCGTTGCGCATGGCGGCGTGCAGGGCCGGCTTGGCCCGCGTGTCGCCTTTCACCGCGTCGAGCGCCTGCACCAGAAGCTGGCCGGTGTCGTAGCCCTGGACGGCGTAGACATCGACGTCGCGGTTCGTCGCCTTTTTGAAGTCGGCGCTGAACTTCTGGTTCACCGGATTGGGCAGATCCTCGACGTAGTGCAGCGTGGTCAACAAACCTTCGGCCGCCGCCCCCTGGGCCTTGAGCGTGCCGTCCGTCAGGAAGCCTGAGCCGTAGAGCGGGATCGTCTTGCGCAGGCCGGCCGCGTCGTAATCCTTGACGAACTTCACCGCGCCGCCGCCGGCGAAGAACACGAAGACCGCGTCGGGCTTCAGGCTGGCAATCTCGGTCAGATGGGCCTGGAACTCGACATCGGGGAACGGGATGGCGATTTCCTTGGCGATCTTGCCGCCGAGCTTGGTGAAGCCGTCCTTGAAGCCGCCGATCGCTTCGTCGCCGGCCGCGTATTTCCACGTCATCGTCACGACATTGCGGTGGCCGAGATCGTACATGACCTTGGCCATCGGGAAGGACGGCTGCCAGTTGGAGAACGACGTGCGGAAGATGTTCGCGGCGCACAGCGCGCCGGTCGCCGCACCCGCTCCGGCGTTGGGGATGATCAGCGTCGTGCCTTCCTCGCGCACCACCTGGACCATGCCCATGGCGACGCCGGAGTGCACGGTGCCGACCAGGATGTCGACCTTTTCGCCCACCACCAGTTTGTTGGCGTTCTGGGCGGCCTTGGGCGGCTCGCTCTCGTCGTCGAGCCGCACGTACTGCACTTCACGCCCGCCGAGCTTGCCGCCCTTCTCGTTGATCGCCTGGATCATGGCGTCGGTGATGTTGTTGCCCAGGGCGGCAAACGTCCCACTGTAGGGCAGCATCAGGCCGAGCTTGATGCGCGCTGGCTGGGCGAGCACGAAGGGCGCGTTGAGCGTGCTGACGGCGGCCGCCGCCGCGGCACCGCCGAGCACGGCACGGCGCGACAGCGGGCAAGCCCTCTGGCTGCGGGTGGTCAGGGTCATTGTGGTTCCTCCATGACGCATCGGTTATTCCGCCGCCGCGCGCTGCGTCTCGCGCTGGCGAAGCTTGAAGCGCTGGATCTTACCGGTCGCCGTCTTCGGCAGCTCGGGTACGAACTCGATCCAGCGCGGATATTTGTACGGCGCCAGCCTGTCCTTGACATGCGCCTTCAGCGCGTCGTCGAGGCCCTTGTCGACCTGCTGCCCCGGCTTGAGCACGACGAAGGCCTTGGGCTTGATCAGCTTGTTCTCGTCGGCGAGGCCGATCACCGCCGCCTCGAGCACAGCTTCATGCGTCACCAGGGCGGCCTCGACCTCGAACGGCGAAACATAGATGCCGCCGACCTTCAGCATGTCGTCGGTGCGGCCGCAGTAGGTGAAGAAGCCATCGGCGCTTTCGACGTATTTGTCGCCGGTGCGCGTCCACTCGCCTTGGAAGGTGTGGCGCGAGCGCGTACGGTTGTTCCAGTAGAAGGCCGCACTCGACGGGCCGCTGACCAGCAACTCGCCGACATCGCCCGGTTTGACCGGCGTGCCGTCGTCATCGACAAGCTTGAGCGTGTAGCCGGGCACGTTCTTGCCCGTGGTGCCGTAGCGCAGCGCGCCGGGCGCGTTCGACAGGAAGATGTGCAGCATCTCGGTCGAGCCGATGCCGTCGTAGATATCGACCCCGACAGTCTGCGCCCAGCGTGTGCCGAGGTCCTCGGGCAGCGCCTCGCCCGCCGAGACGCAGGCGCGCAAACGGTGCTCGCCCTTGGCGGGCAACTCGCCGGAGGCGAGCAGCGCCGCATACAAAGTGGGTACGCCGTAGAAGATCGTCGGCCGGTGCTGTTTCAGCACGCGGCACACCGAGGCCGGGGTCGGCCGTTCGGCCATCAGCACGGCCGTTGCGCCGACGCGCAGCGGGAAGGTCAAGGCGTTGCCGAGCCCGTAGGCAAAGAAGAGTTTTGCCGCCGAATAGACGACGTCCTGGTCATTGAGGCCGAGGATCGGGCGGGCGTACAGCTCGGCCGTCGTCACCAGGCTCGAGTGAACATGGACCGTGCCCTTGGGCATCCCGGTGGAGCCGGACGAATAGAGCCAGAACGCCGCGTCGTCGGCCGTGGTCGGCGCGACGTCGAGCCGGGCGGATGCCATGGCGGTCAAGGTGTCGAGCGAGGTGAGGCCATCGACCGCCCCGCCCGCGACGATCACGATCTCGAGCCATGGCTGATCGGCGAGGGCGGGCTTGAGCTTCTCGTAGAGCGGCGCGGACACGACGAGCACCCGGGCGCGGCTGTCGCGCAGCATGTAGGCGTATTCGTCGGCGGTGAGCAGCGTGTTCACCGGGACCGGGACGGCGCCGATCTTCATCGCCCCGAGGAACATCGCCGGAAAGTCGATCGTGTCGAGCAGCAGCAACATGACGCGCTGCTCGAGGCCGATCCCGAGGCTGCGCAGGGCCTGGCCGCACCGGTTCACACGCTCGGCCAGCTCGCCGTAGCTGTAGGATCCCTTATCGTCGATGAAAGCGATCTTGCCCGCGCGCCCGGCAACCAGATTGGGCTCGATGAGATCCACGGCGGCGTTGTAGACGCGGGGGAAGGACAGGCGCGGCGGCCTGGCCGAGGCGTCGACGGCCGAAAGCCCGGCGGGTGGCGTCGATGAATCTCCGCGCGACAACGAGTAGTCCTCCCTGGGGCCGCCTCTGACGGGCGCTGCGGGCATTCTGCCCCTCCGTCGCCCGAGGTCAAGCCCGAATCGGCAGTATCGTGCAGCTTCTGCCGAGAAATGATGCGTAATAATGCATCGCCGGGTGGCGCGGGTCGTGGTAAGAATCCCGGCACTATAGTGCCGACCAGGTGCCCATGCCGGCGGAACGCAGCAGCAAGACCACGCGGGCGGCCAAGGCCGCGTCACCCGGACTCACGGACCGAGCCTATCTGGCCAGTCTGGGGGAGCGGGTGCGGCAGTTCCGCGCCCGGCGCGGCATGACGCGCAAGATCCTGGCCCGCGATTCCGGCGTGTCCGAACGCTATCTCGCCCAGCTCGAAGGCGGCCATGGCAACATCTCCATCCTGCTGCTTCGCCGTGTGGCGGCGGCGATGGGTCTGCCGCTCGGCGATCTGTTGCACGACGGCCCGGAACGGCCGGTGGAATACGCGTTGGCCCGCCAGATTCTCGACGGGCTGCCGGCGACGGAGCTCGGCTCTGCCTATCGGGCGCTCACCCAGGGGCTGGGCAAAGCCGCTGGAAACACCAGCCGCGCCGGCCGCATTGCCCTGATCGGCCTGCGCGGCGCTGGAAAAACCACGCTGGGGCGTCGTCTCGCCGAGCAGCTCGGTGTGCCGTTCGTCGAGATCGCCGAGCTGATCGCCGAGGAATCCGGTATCAGCCTGAGCGAGATTTTCTCGCTTTATGGCCAGGCGGCCTACCGCCGCTATGAGCGTCGCGCACTGGAGCGGGCCATCGCCACGCATGAACGCGCCGTCATCGCCACCGGCGGCAGCCTCGTTTCGGAAGCCGCCACCTATGAGCTGCTGCTGCGCTCCTGCCACACGGTCTGGATCGCCGCGACCCCTTCCGAGCACATGGGGCGCGTGATGGCGCAGGGCGATCTGCGGCCGATGCAGGCCAGCCGCGAAGCGATGGCCGACCTCAAGCGCATCCTTGAGAACCGCCGCAACCTCTACGGCAAGGCCGACGCCGTAGTCGAAACCTCCGGCAAGGCGATCGACGAAAGCGCCAGGGAACTCGCCGCGGTTGCGGCCCGGCTGATCGACGACGCCGTTTAGGGCGATTAGACCAACATGCATTATCTT
>Ga0196963_10001909_pt1 | contig 13180 bp, 8 predicted proteins | sample S1_5metaG_FD_148600 | JGI IMG/M metagenome (GOLD analysis project Ga0196963, IMG submission 148600) | Soil microbial communities from Anza Borrego desert, Southern California, United States - S1_5 | ecosystem: Environmental > Terrestrial > Soil > Desert | place: USA: California | collected... | reverse complement strand
AGCGTCGGCTCGAGCTGTGGTTGGCCGATCTCGAACAGGGCGAGCAGCGTCGGCTGCTGACCGAGACCAGCGACACTTGGATCGAACTGCACAGTGCGTTGCGCTTCCTCAAGCGCAGCGACGGCTTTCTCTGGGCCAGCGAACGCGACGGCTTCCAGCATCTGTACCTGTACGGCAATGACGGCACGTTGCAGCGCCAGCTCACGCGTGGCGCGTGGATGATCGAGGACGTGCTCGCGGTCGACGAGCGCGCCGGCGTCGTTTACGTCAGCGGCACTTATGATTCGCCGCTCGAGCGCCATGCCTATGCGATCCCGCTGGCCGGCGGCGAGCCGCGGCGCATCACCCGGCCCGGTGCCTGGCATGAGCTCAGCTTCTCGCGCGATGCGAAAGTGTTCGTCGATCGCTGGTCCAGCCCCGACACGCTGCCGCAGACCGAGCTCTACGACGTATCCGGCAAGCGCCTTGCCGTGCTGCTGCGCAACGACGCGAGCGACCCGGCGCACCCTTACGCGCGCTTCGCGCCGCTGCAGCCGAGCGTCGAGTACGGCGAGTTGCCCGCGGCCGATGGGCAGACGCTGTACTACAGCCTGACTCGGCCGCGCGACTTCGATCCGACGCGGCGCTACCCCGTGGTGGTTTGGGTCTACGGCGGTCCCGCCGCGCAGACCGTCACCCGCACCTTCGCGCCACGCCTCGACGTGCTGTTCAACCACTACCTCGCGCAGCAGGGCTTTCTGGTGTTCTCGCTGGACAACCGCGGTACGCCGCGGCGCGGCGTGCGCTTCGGCCGCGCGCTGTTCCGCGAGCAGGGCCGGGTCGAAGTCGAGGATCAGCGCCGCGGCATCGCCTGGTTGCGCGAGCAGCCGTTCGTCGATGCGCAGCGGATCGGCGTGTATGGCTGGTCGAATGGCGGCTACATGACGCTGCTACTGCTGTCACGCGCCGCCGACGACTACGCCTGCGGTGTCGCCGGCGCGCCGGTCACCGATTGGGCGCTGTACGACACGCATTACACCGAGCGCTACATGGACCACCCGGCCCGCAACGCCGATGGCTACGCCGCCAGCAGCGTGTTCGGCACGCTCGATGGCCTGCGCGACGATCGCCTGCTGCTGATCCACGGCATGGCCGACGACAATGTCCTGTTCTCGCACAGCACCAAGCTGATGGCCGAGCTGCAGCGGCGCGGCACGCGCTTCGCGCTGATGACCTATCCCGGCGCCAAGCACGCGTTGAAGGACCGCGACCTGCTGCACCGCTATCGGACCACCGAGGCCTTCTTCCGCGACTGCCTGCAGCGCGGGCCCTGATTCCGCCGTCGCCCAGGTGATGGCGGACCCGCATCGAGCGGGCGCGTTGGCTCGCGTAACCGCCGACCTCGAAGGGCCGCCAGCCCACCGCGGCGGCCTACGTCGGTACGCTGCGCGACGCCCGCCCGCGTGGCATGCACTCTGCCCGGCACCCGTCTGTCTGCCCGCCCTAACCGATTGATCCGCCGCGCATGGGGACCGACTGAGGCATGGCCTGCGGCTTGCTGAGTCTCCTGCGTCGCCGCCTGGACGCGGCGCACGGAGGCAGGCATGGCCCGGCAGGGATTGCTTCGGCTGCTGTTCGTCTTCGGCCTTGCTGCGGCCGTCCCTGGCGGCCACGCGGCGCCATCCGGACCTGTGTTCCGGCACGGCTTCGAACCGCCGTGTCAGATCGACAGCGACGGTGATCGCCTGGTCGATTGCGTCGAGTCGGCCAGCGGGCGTTATGTCGGCCCGGACGACACCGGCACCGACCCGCGTCTGTGGGACACCGATGGCGATGGACTCGGTGATGGCGATGAAGTGCTCGGTAGCACGGATGGCCTGGATCTACCGGCGCTCGGTGTCAGCCCGCTGCGTCGCGACCTGTTGGTCGAATACGACTGGTTCGACGACGCGCATGACTGCGGCGCGCATAGTCATCGGCCCAGCCCGACGGTGCTGCAGCGCGTGGCCGCCGTGTTCGCGAACGCGCCGCAGGCGAACCCGGACGGCAGCTACGGCATCCGTTTGATCCAGGACGCGGGGCAGGGCGGAGTCCTCACCGGCGGCGGTCGCATCGACAACTACCCCGCCGTGCTGCCGGGCCGTTTCGACAGCACCTGGGAGGCATTGAAGCGCGAGCATTTCGCCCGCAACCGGGTCGGCTATTTCCATTACCTGCTGCTGCCGCACCGTTATGCCGGCGGCTCGCCCAGTTCCGGCTATGCGGAGATCCTCGGCGACGATGCGATGGTCAGCCTCGCCTGCGCGACCGCCGACGACTACGTCACGCGCACGATCGTGCACGAGCTCGGACATAACCTCGGGCTCCATCATGGCGGATTCGAAGCCTGCAACAACAAGCCGAACTACAACTCCGTGCTGAACTATCGCTACCAATTCCTCGGCCTCGACGAGACCTGCAACGCGCAGGGCGATCGCAATCAGGACGGCTACTCGCGCGGCACGCGGCTGCCGCTCGACGAGCGCAACCTGGTCGAGCCGGCCGGCATCTGCGGCAACGTGCCGATCGACTGGAACCGCAACGGCGTCTTGGAAAACGGCATCGAGCTGAATCTGCACGCCGGCGACGTCGACAGCTGCGGCAGCGCGTTGCGCGTGCTCACGGACTACGACGACTACGCGAATCTGAATCTGCTCGGCATTCGCACGGCGAGCGCCAAGGCGGCGCTGCCCGACGTCGACTGTCCCGGCCCGCCGCCGGTTCGGCGCTGAATTCTTCGTTCGGGTGCAACTGACGGTGTACCGCCTGTCTGTCATTGCGTAGCAGCGCACCGCGTCAACCAACGTCGGGCGTGGGCTGCTGCGCGAGTTCGGCCTGACGATCGCGGTTGGCTCGGCCATTTGCGTGTAGCGGCACTGGAAAAGCTCACCGATGCCGAGAGCGAGCTGCCGATGGCGCTGCGCCATCGACTGGCGACGCTGCTCGATGAGATCACGGCGCACACGCAGGCGATGCAGCAGATCGACGGCGACCTCGCCGCGTTTGCCGAGCGCGACTTGCGCTGTCAGCGTTTTCGCCAGGCGACCGGTGTTGGCCTGATCACCGCCACCGCGCTCAGCGCCAGCATCGGCGAACTCGATCGCTTCCCCAGCGGACGTCACTTCGCCAGCAGCCTGGGGCTGACGCCGCGAACATTCCAGCGGCGCTACACGCCGGCTCGGTTCACTGACGCGACGCGGCGACACCTATCTGCGCACAGTGCTGATCCACGGCGCGCGCAGCCTGCTGCAATCCGCCAGCCGACGACGCCAGCAAGAACAAACCCTCGACCGGCTCAGCGCCTGGGCGCTACAGCTGTGCGGGCGCATCGGCCGCAACAAGGCCGCCTGTGCCGTCGCCAACAAGCTGGCCCGGCGGCTATGGGCCGCCGAGCACCACCGCACGTCGTTCGACCCTAACCACGTTAGCGTGCTAGCAAGCTGACCTAACTGCTCGTTCCCGCAACGGCTGCACTGACGTCAACCTCATGGCAAGCGCGTCGGCCCCCGGAGCAGACAAGCCGATAGTGCTGGAGAGCGAGTGGTCATTTGAACGTTTGGCTCTGCTCCGCGGATTCGACGATGGCCCGGGTCCATGCGATATTGCAGGCGATATCGCTTGGTGTGATTTACAGAGAGACGTGTGTAACCGGCGGAATGCTAGAAGGGAATCAGGCCAAAGACGCAAGGCGGACAAGCGAGTAATCAGAAAGAAGCAAAAAGCAGCCAGGTACTACTTGCGTGGGGAGTCCATACACGCATAGTTAGCTTAGCCACACTGCGGCCTCGGAAAGACCAGTTTGGAAGCGATAGGCTGCTCGACTTCGCAGGACGCGGTTCGTGTTGCTGCGATAATAGGCGACGAGCCCATCAAGGTGGTGGTCGTCTGGATAGCGCGACGCGAGCGCAAGGGTTATTCCCTTGAGCTCGTCTCGCAGCGCTTCGACGATCAGGATGCAGAGATCGACGTGCGGGAATGCGGCTGATGCATTCAGCTCTCGATGTGCGATGAACTTGTCCCTGCAAGCCTTCACCTCGGCCCAGAGCTGATCGAAGCCATGCTCGTCGAGTTGTGCGTATGACCGGATTCGCTGCATTGCCTGTTCGTGCGAGTGCTGGCGGCCGAGCTCAGTTTCAGCTGCTGAGAAGAGCTTTGAGCAATGCAGATCATCGCTTCTGCTGCCGAACAGATGGCTCCACAGTAGACAGAACGACTCGCCAAAGGTGTTCTGGACGAGGATCCAGAACTCCTGATGGTCGGGCTTGGACGAGATCAACTCGAAAGTATGACCGACTTGAAGGGCCTTCCAGGCGACGCCCTCGGTCTCGCCAATTCGGATATGCCAAGGACGTGACATGGCAAGCTAACGCCGCGTTAAGCGGCGGCCGGCCGAAAACGCCCAGACAAAGCGAAATGACACCCCGGCTGTCCGCTTAAACGCATAGTTAGCTGGCCCTAGGTGTGTTTATGTGGCTACTCGCTATGGTCGCCCGAAGCAATTCTTGGGAGAACTGCCCGGCGATATCGAAATATCGCATGTACCGAGCTTGGTCGATCCGTATCGCCTGCCCGGGAGCCACCAGCAATGCGGGCGCCTCGGTCTGAGCGTCTTCATCGGCAAGCCCTCCCCGATGAAGTATACAGTTTCTTACGTAATTGAACTCTCCCATGAGATTATCCATCTCGGCGGGACAGCTGAGAGGTACGCCGAGAGTATTAAGAAGAGTTTCATAACCGCGCAAAACAGTCTTGCCATTCCGTGTCTGGCGTTCTAGCCTCGAATACCAGCGCCGCGCCTCCGACCGTGTCGAAGGCGCGTTCGCATTGCCGGGAAGGCGATACCCGGCGTTGGCAATTGAAACACCGACATTGGGATCATTTACAAGTACAGCGATTGCGGTGTCTTCAACTGCGACCTCAACTGCGGCCCAAATTCCGAGCGCTCCATTTCTGTGAATCGTGTGATTCCCTTGGAGCGCAATCTCTCTCGCGCCCTCGTCAAATAGTGGCTGCATTGCGAGCAACGCATCAACAGCTTCTGTGGGCTTTCCGTCTCGCAGGGATTCTCGCCTAGCAACCTGAAGGAGCGGACCGACACAGGACAGTGCTGCGATCGCAAGGTTGAGGGTGCCCGCGACCCTGATTTCTTCGCCAACATAAAGAACGCATCGTGCAGCAGCTTCTGACACCCATCTCTGACCAAGACCTTCACCTTCCATTGAAGAAACTCCGCAACCTGCAAGGGACAGCTAACGACGCCTTAAGCGGCCGCCGGCCGATAACGCCAGATGTAAACGAAATGACACCCCCGGCAGTCCGCTTAAACGCGTAGTTAGACAGCCTCGCTTGGGAGTCTTCCCAGAACCGCCTCAACGGTATAACAACCTGGCTCAATAATTTGATAATTGAGGCTTGGGACGGCTGTGAACACTTCTATGGGCCGGTGGTACTTGAATGCAATAGGCTCAAGCGCGTCGAGAACAACTTGAAGTGCAGTGAATGCATCACGAGGGCCTAGCTCGTGGATAGAATTGAACTTGCACTGCGGGAACTTCTTGCCCCAGTTTACGCTATCCTCCGTATCGAGAACTTCGTACGTTTCGTCAACTTTCGGACGCAAGAGCAACGTGGTTGTGTACGTGAAGCCGTGTACAAGCCAGTTCCGCAAATTATTTAGTTCCCGTAAGCGCTGTTGCAGGTGCTCTGAGTACGATACCACACCGTCGTCGCAAGCCAGGAAGAATAGCTTTTCCAGCACCGATGCATTGTTCCATGTCTGAACCAGTTTCTGGACCAGAAATGATCTCTTTTTTACTGCAATATACGTCCTCGAAGATTCGTCCGAGAACATGTCGTGCCCAATGAGATTGACATGCGATTCGAGTGCACAGTAGCTATGGATTATGCACGATGCGGACAATCTGGTTGCAAGCACATTCGCCCGATTTTGTGGCTTTATGTCGGTGGCGGCACGCGCTTCCGACAGAAGATCAAACGCACTCCCGAGGTGATGCCCCCGAAGGCTCTGCGTCACGACGTGAAGATCATCCAGCTTCGTAATAGTCATGGGATACCGGGGGCTTAAACAGGCTGACTAACTACAGTTCTACGTCTCCAGGCAGCATAACGCAGTCGTCGAATCCAAGGGAAATAAGGGCAGGAAAAGGTGCGGCGCAGAAAAGTTCCAGGCGCCTCATGGACTTGGCTGACTGGGCGGCGTAAGGCGGCTGCATAATCTCGCCGTATTTCTTTGTTGTTTGGAATCCAACGCGTCACCGCGCGCGGCTCGGGCAACGGTTGTATCTTCTTCGGATCGCTTGGCTTCCGCTGTGCGTCGGTCGAGTGGTCTGCAGAGGCGGTCGAGGTGGCGGCTGTCTACTTCGAGCGCATTGAGTCTCGAAAGTTTGCGAAGGGGCTGCGGGGGCGCGAGTGCGGGTCGGGCGCGACGGTCCTGCTTTCGGCACCGCGAGGGTTGAGCCTGGAGCACGAGATTGCTCCGTTCGACGCGCCGCGGCCTTGCACAGCCACGACACCACGCGGACTACGATAGCTACGCGCTCAGGTGCGCGCGCCATCCCGTACGGGCGCAGCAATACGCCCCTGTCGAGGGACCAAGCGAGCTTGCCGAGAATCAAACTCCGGCAAGTAAATTGGGCAGCGTGCGGCCGAACACCGCGAAGCTGGGCGTCGCACCGGCGTTCGCGTGCGGGCCGTTGGCGAAGTTGTCGATGTTCGGGAATAGCACCGGCAGTTCGCTGTCGGCGACGCCCATCCAGCGTGCGCAGGTGGCGGCGAACTGGTCGACGGCGATCGTTGGGATGAATTGGCCGCGCGAGTAGCTCTCGCCTTGGTTCGCGGCGATGCTGGTGGCGCCGGTCAGGGTGTTGTCGAGCACCATGCTTGGATAGCGGCCGATGATCTGGCCGCCGTTCACCGCGCCGCCGACGGCGAACTGCACGCCGCCCCAGGCGTGGTCGGTGCCGTCGCCGTTGGAGTTCAGCGTGCGCGCGAACTCGCTGATCGTGAACAAGGTGACGTCCTGGTCCGCGCCCATCGCCGCCATCGCGCGTTGGAACGCGAACACGGCCTGCGAGACCTGTTGCAGCAGGCCGTGGTGGGCGAGGGCCTGCGTCGGCGAGGTGATCTGGTCGGCATGCGTGTCGAAGCCGCCGATGCTGACGAAGAACACCTGCCGGTTCGCGGCGATGTTCGAGGTGAAGCCCGCCGTGTTGCGGCTGATGCGGATGATCCGCGCCACTTGGCGCAATTGGTTCGCCAATCCAGTGTTCGGCCAGGTGAAGCCGATGCTGCCGCCGCCGTTGATCGGATCGGTGGTTGGGATTGCCTGTATCGCCGGATTGATCACCTGTTCGGCGAGCGCGATCGCGCGTTGGAACACCGTGCGGTATTCCGCGGTGAACGGCTGTGGGTTGTTCAGCGCGAGCAGTTCCTGCAGTGCCGCGCGGCGCTGCGGCTGGAACTGGGTCGCGCTGCCGCCGCTGGCGGCGTAATTGCTGATCGTCGATGCCGGCGTGGTGCTCGATGTGCTGAGCGTATACGGCAGCAGGGCCGCGCCGCCCGGCGCGTTGCCAACCAGAAAGCGCGTCTGCCCAGCGATCGAGATCACCGGCGGCAGGCCGGCGGTAGACGTGGCCGGTAGCGCGACACGCCCGGCGATCTGTCCGCCCCAGCCTTGCGCGGCATTGGCGTTGCTGCCGCTGCCGATCTGCCAGAGGTTGGTCTGATCGCTATGCGAATACAGTTGTGGCGGCAGGCGACGCAGCCCGGCGGTGGCGCGCGTCACCGGCTCCACCAATGGGCCGATGTTGCTGAGGAAAGCGAGCTTGTTTTCGTTGTACAGCTGCGCAAGTTCGGGGCAGAACGGATTGACGCCGTAGTTGCCGCCGGCAATCGACAACGCGGCCGGCAAGGTCTGTCCGGCGACGACGCCGTCGCCATCCGGGCGCGGAATCGCCAGCCCGGCGCCGGTCTGCGCGTTGAACAAGCCGCTGCGCGCGGTCTTGTAGCGCTCGTGGCGCTCGGCATCGCCCGGAATCAGCAAGTTCCACGAGTCGTTGCCGCCGTTGAGGAAGATGCAGACCAGCGCGCGATAGCCGCTCGGCGTGCTCTGTGCCGCGGCGGTCGGGATCAGTTCGAGCTGCGGCCACAGCGTGTGCAGGCCGCCGAGGCCCAGCGCGGTGCAACCGGCCTGCAGAAAGCGTCGACGCGAACGGTACATGGCTTTCCCCTCAACGCTGGGTCGCGAACTCGGGCGAGATCGCGATCAGATGCAGTAGGTAAAGGATTTCGCGGCGGCGCGCGTTCTGCGCGTCGGTCTCGCCGAAGGTGCCGGTCAGGCCGTTGCGCAGCAGCCGGAACAGCACGCCCTGCATGCCGGTGTTGGCGCTCGATGTCGGCTGACTGGGATCGCCGATCGCGCCGCTCATCGTGCCGCCGAACAGCAGCAGATTGAGCTCTTGAATCAGCGCCGCGTCATCGCTGCCGCTGCAGCTGGTGCCGCAACCGCCGCCGGGCAGCCGATCGAGCGCGGTGTTGGGGAAGTAGGCGGCATCGGTCGGTGCCGGATTGCGCAACGCGCCATGGCAGTTGTTGCCGCTGCCCCAGCCGTTGCAGATCTGGCTGTACAAATCGTTGGCGCTGAGCACCGCGCTGTTCTCGTTGACGATCTGCAGCTCCGGCGAATACAGCCCGGCGTCGGCGATCGCGCCCGGCTGCTGGTAGTCCGGCACGTAGAAGTTGAACACCGAGTTCGCGCCGAGCGGGCGCATCTGGTAGGCGCACTGCGGCCAGGTGAACGAACTGCAGCTGTTGGCGAAGCGCGCCCAGCGCCGGTAGCCGTCGGCGCGGGTATCCGGCGATACCGCGCCGAGCGAACGCCACAACTGCACCAGCTTCAGCAGCGGCTCGCGCGGTTTGCCGGCGCTGGCCGGCGCTTGGGCCGGCGCACGCAGCGCCTCCTCGTCGAGCAGCACGGCACGGGCGACGGCGGCCAGGTCGCCACGCACGCCGCGGCCGTTGTTGCTGAACACCGTGGCGACGCGGGCGATGTATTGCGGCGACGGGTTGCTGTCGGTGAGGCGCTGGATCAGCAGCCGCGCCACCATCGTGGCGGTGTTCGGATGCTGGAACAGCAGATCGAGCGCCGCATCCAGGCTGTTGTTGCAGTAGTCGAGGCAGGTCGCGCGTTGGCTCGCGGTGAGATTGGTCGCATCGCAATTCGGCGCAGCGCTCGGGGCCAGACCGGGCCCCACCTCACGCAGGCGTAGGATCTCGGCACCGCCCAGGGTTAGCGACTTGAATGCCTCCGGCGTGCCGCCGGGAATGCTTTGCCCCGGATTGAGCTGCAACGAGGCACCGGCGGGTGCCGTGCCGCTCGGGCCGGGCAGGGCGAAGCCGGTGCGATCGCGACCGCTGTCATGGAAGCGCGGATAGCAGATCAATGGCTCGTAGCGGTCCGGATGCACGAGATCGGTCAGGCCGTTGATCGTCGCGCTGGGCGGCGTCGACGAGAACGTCGACGTGTTGAAGCTGCAATCCGTGCCGGTGCAGCCGCAGGTGCGCGGGATGCTGATGCCGGCGACGGTGCGCGTGCCCGTGCAGTTGTACGACAGCCCGGTCAACACGCGGGCGAGGTCGCCGATCATGCGTTGGTCGTAGGTCGCCACCGGGCTGCCGCCGACCTGGATCGGGCTGAAATCGGCATTGCGCTCGATCAGGCCGATCGAGAACAGCTGCATCACTTCGCGGGCGAAGTTCTCGTCCGGCGCGAGCAGGCCGGAGCTCGGCAATTGATAGGCGACGATGATCGGCGGCTGGGTGTTGTTCGCGGTCGCCTGCGACGAGGTGCAGCTGTACAGCGTTTGGTCGTTGCTATTGGTGCGATGCTTGCAACGCGGCGTCAGCTCGAACTTGCGGTTGCGCAGGTGGCTCAAATAGCGCGCCATCATCGGGCTGCGCGCGACCTCGCCCAGCAGCGTGCGGTAATTGCCCAGCGCGTTGCGCACCAAGAGGTCGTTCCACTCCGCCATCATGATCGTCTCCTGCGAGAGCGCATCGTTCTGGTCGGAGACGACGATGATCTGCGACAGCGCCCATGCCATGCGTTGGCGCAGCTGGTCCGGGGCGGTGATCGCGACATCCAGCCAGCGCTGGACGCGATAGATCGAACGCAGGCTGTTGCCGGCGGTGTTCTCGGTGACCGCGACTTGTTCCAGCAGCGGTCGCGACAGCGTCGGCGTCAGCGCGCGCTGGCTGTCGAACCAGGTCTCGTAGCCGCTGGCGCTGAGTTGATCGATTTCGCTGCGCGTCGCGCCGAAGGTCGCGCGGTTCAGGAAGCGTGCCGCGGCCGACGCATCCGGTTTCGCCAGGCTCGGGATCTCGAAGCCGTCGCGGAACAGCGCCGGTGCCGGCTGGGCCTGCGCCGTCGCGGCGAGCAGCCCGCTTGCCAGGCCCAGGCACCAGCCGGCCCAGCGCGTACGTTGCCATTGCATGAAGCCGCCCTCCCCGTCGCTACGCGTGGCGAAGCTAACGCTGCGGCGTACGCCCGCGTTGACTCGGCCGCGGCGTGGGCGACGAAGGGGACGGACGGACGGCTGAGCGGTCGGCGCGTCGCGTCAGATCACGGCGCGATTCGTGACGGTGTTCAAACCGCCGCGCAGCGGCGGCGGATCAAAACTGCGCCGCCACCGCCAGCCGCAGTGCGCGCCCGGCGACCGGCGCGCCGATGTATTCCTCATAGTGTCGATCGAACAGATTGTCGACGGCGACCTCCAGCCGCCAATGCGGATCGAGCCGGCGCTGCCAGCGCAGGTCGACGCGGCTGTACTCGGGCAGGTCGCGATCGCCGGTGGGGATCGACGAATCACGCTGGCGTCCGACGTGCAGTAGCTCGGCGCTGAGTTCGTGGCGCAGCGCCGGCTGCCAGTGCAGACCGAGATGCGCGGTGAACGCGGGGCGACTGCGCGGCGCCGCCCCGGTCTCGCTTACGCGGCTGTGCACGTGGCTGAGGCTCAGCAGGGTTTGCAGGTTTTCGCGCGGGTGCAAGGTCAGGCCGAATTCGACGCCGCGCGTGCGCAACTGCGAACGATTCACCAGTCGCGGCGGCGGACCCGGATCGAAGTCGATCGCGTCGCGGTACTCGCTGCTGAATGCATCGAAGCGCAGCTCGGCCAGGCCGTCGGCGAAGCCCTGCTGGACGCCGCCCGACACGCTGCGGCTGAATTCCGGGCGCAACGCCGGATTGCCGATCAGCGGATGGCCGAGTGCGAACAAGCTCGGCAGCTTGTAACCCTTGCCCCAGCTCAGATGGGCGCCACGGGCCTGTTCGGCGGAACGATAAGTGAGGCCCAGGCGCGGGCTGCTGACCGTGTCGCCGTCGTCGCCGCGATCCTGACGCAGGCCCAACAGCCAGCTCCATTCCGGACCTGGCCGGTACTGCCATTCGGCGAACCAGGCACGATTGTCGCGCCGCTGCGAGAAGTCGGTCGGCATCTCGAAGCTGCCGAAATCGAGCCGGCCACGCATCGCGCCCTGCTCGCGCTGCGCCTCGATACCAACGCTCAGCGCGTGGTGGGCCTGCCGGTGATGCAGCAGCGCTTGGACGCGCTGACGGTCGCTGTCGGTGGCGAGCCGGCTGGCCGGCAGACCGAACGGATCGCGCAGGCCGGGCGCCACGCCGGGCGAGATCTCGACCGCATCGCGCTGCCAGGCATCCAGGCGCAGGCGATAGCCCAAACCTTGCGCCGGCAGGTGCTGCCATGCCGCCGCGGCGTTCCACTGTTCGGACTCGCGCCGTTCCAGCGCGCGCAGCAGCGCATGGCGAAAGCTGCCGCTGTCCTCCGGAAATCCGCGATCGTGGCGTTCGCCGTGTCGCAGATCGAGGCGCAGCTCGTCCGCGTCGCCGAAGACCCAGCGGGCATTGGCACTCGCGCTGTCCAGGCGGCCTGAGCCGAGTCGCGTGTCGGCGAATTCGCGTCGGCCCAGATGCAATCCATACGTGTCGTTCAGCCCCATGCCGGCCTGCAGCGCATGGCTGCCACGGCTGCTGATCTCGACCCGACCGCGTGCACCGGCCTGCGGCGCACGCGTGATGATGTGGATCGCGCCGGCCATCGCGTCGGCGCCGTACAGCGCCGACAGCGGCCCGCGCACGATCTCGATGCGCTCGATCTCGGATGCGTCCAACTCATTGAAGTCGAACGCGCCGCCGCGGCTGTTGCCCGGGTCGTTCATCCTGACCCCGTCGACCAGCACGAGCGTGTAGTTGGGGTCGGCGCCACGCAGATACAGCGAGCTGACACCGCCGGCACCGTCGCCGCGATCCAGATGCAGGCCGGGCACGCGGCGCAGCAACGCGGCCACACTCGGTGGCTGCAGGCGTTCGATCGTCGCCCGGTCGATCACGACGACATCGGCCGCGCTGGATTCCAGCGGCGCCGGCAACAGGCTGCCGGTGACCTGGATCGGCGCCAGCGTCGGCGGCGATTGCGCCTGGCCGAGCCCTGCGGCAAGCAGCCAGAGCCATGCGGCCGCTTGCCGTGGCGCGCTTCTCGACGTTCCGGCCATAGGCGACTCCCTACGCTGCGTAAAACGACCCGACGGGGCCGATGATCCCATGTTCGAGGCGATTGCCATCCCCTAACCGGGCCGTCTAGCGCCGGACATCCTAACGGCTGGCTTGTTCCACCGGCTGGTTGCGCAGGGCGACGATGTAATCGAGCAGGTGGTCGAGTTCCGTGTCGCTGATCTCCTGCTCCGAGAATCCGGGCATCGCGCCGAGCCCTCGCCGGATCTGCAGCCGCATCAGCGGCTTAGGCGCCGGGATGTCGTTCATGCTCGGCCCGAGGCCGCCTTCGCCGGGGCCGTGGCAGCGCCGACAGTGCTGATCGAAGACCAGACGCCCGTGCTCGAGCGAAGCCGTGTGCAGCGGTGCCGGGCCGGCCAGAGGTTCGCTGCGCCGCGGCGCGCCGCAGGCGCTCAAGGCCAGGCACAGACTGAGTATCGCGACGACGCGGCTCATGGCGTGGCCTCCCGGCGAATCCGCCACAACACGCCGGTGCTGGGCTGTGGCTTGGGGCCTTGCTTGTCCATCAGCATCACGCCGAAGTCGACCACGTACAGCGTCTCGGCGGTGGGGTCGAAG
>Ga0196963_10001907_pt1 | contig 13194 bp, 15 predicted proteins | sample S1_5metaG_FD_148600 | JGI IMG/M metagenome (GOLD analysis project Ga0196963, IMG submission 148600) | Soil microbial communities from Anza Borrego desert, Southern California, United States - S1_5 | ecosystem: Environmental > Terrestrial > Soil > Desert | place: USA: California | collected... | reverse complement strand
GAACGAGAGTGTTGGCGCTCATCGGGGACCCAATCCACGCCGCGAAGTCACCACAGCTCTTCAATCCTTTGTTCGTGGCGCAAGGACGGGACGCGGTCTGCATTCCCATGCAGGTGCCAGCCGATGGATTGGACGCGTTTGTTGCGGGCATTCGTCGGGTGGGCAATCTCGACGGCCTGCTCGTCACGATGCCGCACAAGACCCGGATGATGGAGTTTGTCGACGAACTGGATCCGAGCGCGCGCGCGGTGGGCGCGATCAACGTTGTGCGGAATGCCAATGGTCGCTGGACGGGCGCCATCTTCGACGGCTGGGGCTGCGTCCTGGGTATGCGGTGGGAAGGTCATGATCCGCGGGGTCGGCGCGTTCTTCTCATCGGGGCGGGCGGAGCCGGAAGCGCAATCGCCTTTGCGGTGGCAGAAGCCGGGGCCGCTGCCTTGACCATCTTTGAAGTCAATGAAGCCCGCGGCCAAGCTCTCGCGAGCGCCGTGGGCGCGTTGGTCCCGTCATGCGAAACGCGCTTTGGAAATCCGGATCCCCGGGGGCACGACATCATCATCAATGCGACCCCCCTCGGAATGCGCGCGGGCGATGCATACCCGGTCGATCCAACGCTGCTTCCAGCCGGGTCAACAGTCGTGGACGTCATCACGCAACCCGACCCGACACCCCTGTGCCAGGCCGCCCTCACCCGCGGGTGTCGTGTTCAGAGCGGCCGCGCCATGCATGAGGGGCAGGCCGTTTATGCCGCAAGGTTCCTCGACCTCGACTATTGGCCGGCGGGCCGTCCGCGGATTGCTTTACCCACCCCGCTAGGCCGGTAAGCGGGCGAACCCACGTCCCAGCGGCAGGCGCTCGGCGCGGCTCGGCCGTTGACAAGGCGGATGACGGCCGTCTACGGTGAAACAGTGTTTCACTGAAATGGCCGCGCTGATGGAATCTCCCCCGCTCGTCGACCGCGTGCTTGAGCTCCTCGACCTGCTCTCCGGCCACCCGGGCGGTATGTCCTTAACGGAGATCTGCCGCCAACAGTCGATTCCGAAGGCCGCTGCCTATCGAGCTCTGAGTGCGCTCGTGCGCAACGGATTTGTCGAGCAGGACGCAGCCAGTGAATGGTACCGGCTGACCCTGAAGACCACGACAATCGGCCTGAGGTATTTGGCCGAGATCGGAATTACGGAGATTTGTCAGCCTGTTATTGATCGGCTGGCGGCCAAGACCGAGGAACTGGTGCGCCTCGTCGTGGCGAATGATGACACCCTCATCTGGGTTGCCAAGACCCAGGGTGCTCTGTCGGGGCTCCGCTATGACCCCGACATGGGCCAGGCCGTGGTGCTTCATGCCACGGCGGCCGGGCGCGCATGGCTTTCCACCCTGGATGAGGACGAGGCGGTGCGGATAGTGATGGAACGCGGTTTCAGCGTTCCGGCGCGATTTTACCGTCGGCTGATTACCAACGAGGCCTCCTTGCGCGCAGAGCTGCGCGCAACCCGCGAGAGGGGCTACGGCCTGGCGATCGAGGAAGGTGCAGCGGGAACAGCCGCCATTGCGGTTCCCATTTTCAACGCCCTGGAGAAGCAAAACCGGGCGGTGGGGACAGTCAGTGTCGCCGGTCCGGTCGTCCGAATGACCCAGGCGCGCATCGCCGAAATCATGCCGGACGTTCGTGCCGCTGCGGTCGAGCTGTCACAGATTTGGCCGGTCCGCCGCTTCCTCGACGCAGAGTCATTAAGGCGCGTCAGCAATCGGTGATGCGCTGCCCTGGAAAAAAAGCTTGGCCGGAAAGGCCTGACGACCAACCAAAAGATGGAGGAAACAGTGGGAAAATTTCGCATCACGTCATTAGGCGCGGCTGTCGCTTGCGCCCTCGCCTTCTCGATCGGGGCCGCGGCAGCCCAGGACAAGTGGGACTCCCAGCCCTGGATCGAGGGGCGCCCCGTCACGCTGAAAGCCGGCTACAACACGGTCAAACAGTATCCGCATGGCCGCGCGATCGAGCGATTTGCCAATCGCATCGCCGAACGCACCGGCGAGAACTTCCAGATCCAGACATTCCCGTCCGAGCAGGCCGGCAACGAACGTCAGATGCTCGACGCGATCGTTCTAGGCAATCTCGACATCGCAAAGTCGTCGACCGGTGTCATCTCCGCCATGGTGCCTGAGTTTGGGGTTCTCGACCTGCCGTATGTCTTTCGCGACCTGAACCACATGATGGCGGTCGTTAACGGGAAGATCGGCCAGGAGCTTGCGGCCAAACTCGAAGCCCGAGGCGTCAAGGTTCTGTTCTGGATGGAGCAGGGCACCCGGAGCTTCTATACCGCCTCCAAGCCAATCAGGACGCCAGACGATCTGAAGGGGTTGAAGATCCGGACGATCCAAAGTCCCGTCATGGTCGACACGATCAACGCCCTCGGTGCCACGGCCACCCCGATGGGCTTCGGTGAGCTGTACCTCGCGCTGAAGTCGGGGGTCGTGGATGGCGCCGAGAATGCGCCGGACGCGATCTGGTACGCGAAGCATCACGAGGCGGCCAAGTACTTCTCCGTGACGAACCACTTCCGCACTCCGGTCGTGGTTGTCATGAGCAAGGCGAAGTTCGACGCGCTCCCCACGGAGTACAAGGATATCGTCATGGAGACGGCCCGTGACACCCAGAATTGGGCGGGCACGCTTTACTCGCAGGTCTCGGAAGCTCTGATGGCCTCCCTCCGGAAGGGCGGAATGACGATCGTCGAGTCCAACGAGGCTGCGTTCCGCAAAGCGGTCGAACCCGTTTATGCAAAGCACGGAGACCGGTTCGCCGCTCTCCTGCAGGCCATCCGGGACACCAAGTAGAACTTGGCGAGATGACAGACTCGGTCGCCCTGGCGGCGACCGAGTCACTCTACGGGCATACGTCTTCACGGCTGCTGTAAAGCCATGACCCCTATCCCTACCTGGTAAGAGCTCATGCAGGCGAAATCCGGATTCGTTAGCCGAGGGTTGGAGTATCTCTGCGCATCACTCCTCATCGTTATTGTCCTCGTCGTCTTCGCCAACGTCATTGGGCGTTACTTTTTCCATGCTCCGCTTCGCTGGAGTGACGAAGTCGCTCAATACATGTTCCTGTGGCTGTCCTATCTCGGCGCACTCGCCGCACTCATACGTGGGCGTCACTATTCCGTTCCGAACCTCGTTGAGATGCTTCCGCGTATTCCCCGTACGGTCGTGAAGACCGTCAGTGATCTGATTGTCCTGGTCGTTCTTCTCGTGCTGGTCTGGTTCGGCTGGCAACTCGTCGACCGCCTGAGCTTCCAAACGTCGCTGACGCTCGGTGTGCCGGTCTACTACGCCTATATCGCGCTTCCCCTGACCGCCGCTCTCATGGCTGTCGTCGTCTGCTTTCAGACGATCAACCGGCTGCGTGGCGCGCATCCAGTGACTGCAGACGCTGTCGGAACCGGTCGATTGGACGAGCGTCCCTGACGGCCTTGCTCATGGCGGCTCTATGGCCCACAAGCGCGTTGGAAAGAGATAAGACATGATTTCCGCCATCCTCATGGGCGCGTTCCTGCTGCTGATCCTCATCGACGTTCCCATCTCGTTGGCGCTTCTGGGAGGTTCGATGGTCGCGATGCTGGCCATGGGATCGAGTTTATCGCCCGCGGCGCAAAGCATGATCGCGACAGTGGACTCCTTCGCGCTACTCGCCATACCGCTCTTCATTGCAGCCGGCGATCTGATGAATCGCGGCGGGATCACAACCAGGCTGGTAGACCTGTCGCACGCGCTTGTCGGGCACATTCGCGGCTCGCTCGCTCAGACCGGGGTGGTGGCCGCGACGCTCTTCGGTAGCGTGTCCGGTTCGGCCGTCGCCGATACGGCGGCGGTTGGCTCAGCGATCATCCCTCCCATGATCAAGCAGGGGTACGACCGCGCGTTTTCAGCCGCTCTCATTGCAACAGCCGGCACCCTCGGCATGCTGATGCCGACAAGCATCACCCTCGTCATCTTCGCGCTCACGGCCAACGTATCGATCGCCAAACTGCTGTTGTCCGGCCTGATCCCCGGCATCCTCATCGCCTTGATGCTGTGCGTTTACTGCTACATCTACGCTCTGCGTCGCGGTCTGGCGGCCGGATCCCCCTTCTCTCTGCGTCGGCTGCTGCGAGCGATAGGCAATGCGATCATACCCGCGATAACTCCGGCAATCATTGTCACCGGCATTGTCGGCGGCGTATTCACGCCGACGGAAGCGGGGGCTGTCGCGGTCGTGTACGCCGCGTTCATCGGCGTATTCGTTTATCGCGAGCTGGATCTCAAGGGAATTCTGGAATCCGCGATCCATACGAGCCTCATCACCGGACTGGTGATGTTTCTGATCTTCACGTCCTTCGCCTTCAGTTGGGTCATAACCCTCGACAGAGTGCCCGAGGCCTTTTCGGCCTATCTGTTGAACGGCACGAACAGCCCTCTGGTTGTCTTCCTTCTCATGAACCTGTTCCTCCTCGCGATTGGCACCTTCCTCGATCCAACACCGACCATCCTGATCACGGTCCCGATCTTTCTTCCGATTGCCGTCCAGTTCGGCATTGACCCAATTCACTTTGGCATCGTGTTCGCGATCAACATGGCCATCGCCCAGGTATCGCCGCCAGCCGGAGCACCGCTTTTCACCGCTTGCGGGATCGCCAAAGTCAGCATGGCGCAGGTCACGCCACCGGTTATCCCTTTGATGGGTGTGCTGTTGCTCAGCCTGATCATCAGCATCCTGACTCCGTCTCTCGTCCTCTTTCTGCCCAACCTGATCCTCGCACCGTGATGGGCGCGATCATCTTGAAGCAACCATTCACGTCTCGCGGGCTTTAGGAGATCCATAATGAGAGTAGCGATTATCGAAGCGAGCCACTGGCACATTCCCCTCTATCTCAATGCTCTCGAGGCTCCCGGCATTGAGGTCGTGGCGATCTCGGACAAGGAAAACGCCAAAGGGAAGGAAATCGCGGCGCGCTTCAATTCCAGGCTCTATGAATCTTATGAGCAGCTCCTGGATCGGGAGCAGGTGGACTTCGCATTTGCGTTCGGCCGGCATTCTGAGATGTCCCGGATCGGCGAGGCGCTGGTGCGGCGAAAGATCCCGTTCACCCTGGAGAAGCCTTGTGGAGTGCGCGCGGACGAAGTCATGCGGCTGCGACAACAGGCCGAGGCTGCCGGTGTGTACGTGGCGGTTCCGTTCATATTCCGGATTAGTGATTTCCTCGCCGCCGTGACCGAGATTGAAGGGCAGGTGCCGGCGGACTTCAATCACCTGCAATTCCGCTTCATCGTCGGCCAGCCTTCTCGCTATGTAGCGGCAGGTGCACCATGGATGCTCGATCCGGCGATCGCCGGCGGGGGCTCGACCATCAACGTGGCAACGCATTTCATCGACCTGTTTCGGTTCCTCACCGGAAAGGAGGTGGCCACCGTCTCGGCGCAGATGCATACACGTACGCACAAGGGCGCGGTGGAAGACTATTCCCTCGTCACGTTGACGACGGCGGACGGCGTGATTGGACTCGTGGAGAGTGGCTATAGCTTTCCGAGCACACCGGACGAGCAGCGGGAGTTTTCCTTCACACTGGGATCCAGCCGGAACTATCTCCGGTCCGGAGCGGATCGGGTCGACTATCGCGACAGAAATGACCTCTCGGCTGGAACGCGATCACGTTCGGTGAGGCTCGACACCGACGTTTACTATCCAATCTTCGTAAAGCAGGTGCTGGCCGAATATCGAGGTGGCAAAGCGTCAATCGCAGGCCTGCGTGATGCGGAAGCCATGATGCGTGTCATGGATGCGGCCTATGCCTCGGCGCGACAAGGCGGTACGCCGCAAAAAATCATCCCTTCTCGCTAGACAGGCCGGAAGGACGACTCTGTGCCGGAGAGGTCAGTCTCGTGAGCATGACGTTCACCGTGAACACGTATCCGTATGCGCGGCGTTTGACGGCACGTCATTGTCTCGACCACCTCGCAGAGCGCGGTTACCGTTCCGTTGAGCTGATGCTTGTTCCTGGCCATTACTGGCCGAGCCTGGATGATCACGCAAAGGAACGCCGAGCCATTGCGCGGCTTCTAAAGGATCGTGAACTCCGAATCCTGACGCTGAACCAACCCAACCTCGACATGAATCTGTCATCGGGCGTGCCGGAGATGCGCCAGCATTCCTGCCGTGTGATCGCGGGGGCCATTCGGCTCGCGGCAGAATGGGGTGTTATGGGAGTGGTTGTGAATCCGGGGAAGGACAATCCAGTGCTTCCCGCTTCATCCCAAAATCTTCGTGACTGGTTCCGTCAGTCGCTCGATGCCATCGTTCCCATTGCCGGGCAAATGGGCATCCAACTCATCGTCAAGAATCACCCTTTGAGCTATCTCCACCGCGCCGATGAACTCGTCGCCTTTTTCGACCAGTACGGATGGAGCGCGGTCAGCCTGGGATACGATTTCGCCAACGGTGCCTTCAGTCGCGAAGACCCCCAGATCGCTCTCCATCGCGTCGCAAGCCATCTGCGGCTCGTCTACGCGGCGGATACCGGGCTCGATAGGTTCCTGCACGGGGCGGTGGGGACGGGCATTGTTGAATTTTCCAATATCGCTCAGTGTCTTCGCTCGCTTGGTTATGCCCACGAGACTGTCCTGGAAATCCTGGACGACGATCCGGACAGAGCACTCAGTCAGAGTGTCACATCCCTGCAGGAATTCGGCTGGCCAGCTGGGCCGTCCAACTAAGGAGCAGACGGAATGGCGAAAGAGCCACAGTATCCCGGTCCATTATCGCTTGCAGACGCTAAAACCAAACTCGTGCTGACAAAGCTAACTGACGCGGCTTTTCACCGGGAAGGACCTCGCGCCAATGTCGAGTATCGCGACCTGGGGCTCGCGGCGGCTACCGCAGGTCGCGTCGATGCCAAGCACATCCGCGCCATCAAACCTTTCGACAAGGAAACCGGTTGGCACTGGCACGATATGACCGGCCATTTTGTTTACGTTCTGAGGGGATGGCTCAAGTTCCGGTTCGATGGGGTCGAGGGCGAAGTCCTGGTTGAGGCGGGCTCTTGCCTTAGCCAGCCGGCCGGGGTTGCGCATAACGTCGTCGGCCAATCCGACGACCTTGAAATCATCGAGATCAACATGCCTGCCGGGTATGGGACCTTCGAGTGCCCGCCCAGACCTGGCGATCGGCAGTAAAGCGGCGGGTAGGTTATGGACGATCGAGTTCGGATAGTAGCAGCGAGACTGGAGGAGGCTCGACGCACGGGGAAAAAGGTCCCTCGACTGACCGATGACCTGCGCCCGCGCGACGAAAAGGAAGCCGCCTTGGTCCGTGATGCGGTGATGCGGCTCCGCAAATCCCGACACGTGGGGTGGAAGGTAGCCCTGTCGCCTGCAGGCGAGGTCATCGCCTCGCCAATCCTGAGCGACGGCCTCCTGACAAGCCCTGCTCACATATCTAACCTGCAAACAGCGTCACTGGGAATTGAGACCGAGCTCGCGTTCCGGATGAAACGCGCGTTCCCGGCCACGGGCGAGACCGTGACTGGTCAGAGCACCCTGGATGCCGTTGATGCAGTCATGCCGGCACTCGAACTTCTCGACAGCCGTTACGAGACGGGGTTCGATTCTCCGCGCCTCGACCTGCTCGCCGATCACCTTGGCAACTTCGGCATCGTTCTTGGGACTACGCTTCAGGACTGGCGTGAGCGTGTTCTTGCTACCGTGGCGATCTCGCTGGCGCTGGCGGGTCCGACATCCGAGACCGTCAGTGGCGCTCATCCCCTCGGTGATCCGATCGCACCGCTTGTGGCGTTCGCCAGCCACCTTGCACGGCATGGCCATTCAATCGCCCCGGGTGACGTGGTGATCACCGGTAGCTGGACCGGGGTGCGCCGGGTTTACGCCGGGAACCATGCGATGGTGAAGGTCGATGACACCGTCATGCTGGAATTATCCGTCGGCGATCCAGCACCACACAATGGGAGAGGGACTAAAGATGCTCGCGGGTGAAGCAGTTGTTGCGATCTGGAATGGGATCGCACCGGCAGGTCGCAGTGACTTCTATGAGTGGCATATCCGCGAACATATGCCCGAGCGGGTCGGTACTCCGGGTTTCCGCCGCGGTAGACGCTATCGCGCAGTGGACAGCCAAACCCATCCTGAATACTTCACGCTTTACGAGGTTGATACGTTTCAGGTTCTTCAGGGGCGCGACTATACAGACCGCTTGAACGCCCCCACCGAATGGACGCGCCGCGCTACGGCGCATTTCCAGAACACGTCTCGCGCTCTGGCGCGTGTCCTGGCGAGCTTCGGGCACGGACCGGGCGGGTCTTTACTGACTATAAGGTTCGATGTCGCCCCCGCTCAGGCAGACGAGGTGAGAACAAAGCTGACGCACAAACTCCTTGAGGTCGCCGAATTGCCCCAGATTACCGGAGGCCACCTATGTCGCGCGGATTCTGACCTGTCGGTCGTCCGGACAGAGGAGAGTCGAACCCGCACGGACATCGAGCTGCCGCCAACCTGGTTTGTGCTCGTTGAAGCCTGCACCGTTGCCGCCCTGGACACGGTGGAAACCTCTCTGCGCGCGTCGCTGCCAGATGAGGGAATCCTTCGGGGCCGTTACTTCTGCGAGTATACGCGCCTGAAGACCAGCGCGAGCGCTGGTTAGCCGAAAGTCGACTTCCGCGAAGCGTCTGACGATTCACATCGTGAGTGCACCGCCGGGAGTGTGGTGCAAAGCTCCCCTTCTGGACATCGCGGACGTTGGTTCCGACATCCTGCGGTCGATCTGGCGGCAGGTCAGGAAGGGCGAGCCTGCCCCCCTATTATGTCACCGTTTCCGGACCGTCACCTCGGACAAGCCCGCGCGGCTGCCGCGAGGTCTTATTGTGGCACCCAGCCGCGCTCGCGGTAGTAGCGCGCGGCACCGGGGTGCAACGGCGCCCGCCCGTTGATATCCGCCATGTCGTCGACCGACAGCATGGTGAACAGCGGATGGAGGCGCCGGAAGTCATCGGCGTTGTCGAACACGGCCTTCGTGAGGGCATAGCCCATGGCCTCCGGCAGCCGCATCGTCGTGACGATCACGGCCCGAACACCGAGGGTCTTCACGTCCGCGGCATTGTCCCGATAGGTGCCGCCGCGGATAACCGTCCGCTCGTACTCCGGGTGATGGACCAGCATGGCGTCGATCGGCGGGCCACTCACCTCCACCAGGACGCCGCGGCACATGCGGATCACGTCCTCGATCAGACCGCTGGGATGGCCGACCGAGTAGACGATGGCGTCGAGCTCGTTGGCGCACAGAGCGCGGTGCTGCTCGGCAAGCGACAGTTCGCGCACCGAGGCGAAATCCTTCTGGCTCACGCCGAGGGCCGTCAGGATGCGCGCCATGCTGACCCGCTCGCCCGATCCGGGACTGCCCATGTTGATCCGCATGCCGCGCAGCTCCGCCGCGCTGCGGACACCCAACTCGCGCCGCGCGATCACCGTGAACGCCTCCGCATGCCCGGTGAACAGGATGCGCAACCCCGCATCCGGTCCGCGCTGGGCGAAAGGTCCCTGGCCCGCCACAGCGTCGGCCAGCACATCCGATTGCACGATACCGATATCGGTGCGGCCATCACGCAGAGATTCGATGTTGGCCACCGGCCCGGCCGAGGGCGCGGCGACGCAGCCTCGACCCTCGCGCGGCATCTCGAGATTGGACAGCCGGCAAATCGAGCCGCCCAGCGGATAATAAGTACCGCTCGGGCTGCCCGTGCCAATCGTCACATCCGGCAGGTCCACGACGAGCGCACAGCCCGGGGGAACCATCAAGGCCAGCGTGCCGACGCACGCGCCGATGGCCATCCGCCGCCAGACGCCGAGGGGAATTCTACGTCGCGAGAGCATATTCGAGGATCTCCCCCTGCTGTTCGATAAGGCCTTTAACCCAGCGCCCGGCCGCGTCGTAAAACAGACTGCCGGCATAGTGGGGCGTGATGATCCGGTAGCGGCTCGCCCGAACCGGCCCCTGCGGCGTGTGAACCGTCTCCTCGTTGAGACGCTTGGCGACCATCCCGACCTCTCCGCCATGCTGAACGTCGATCAGCCGGCTCTCGCCGACCACACGGCTGTCCCATAGGGTGTTCGATGTCAGGAGCTGCGCCGAGGCCAGAAACGGCCCGTCCTCGCCGAGGATACGGAATCCGTCACCCGCCGCGTAACCCGAGACCTGCAGGCGCGTGCCGTTGTCGTTCGTCGTGCTTTTTACCGACACCAGGCGGCCGGATTGCCAGACCTCCTCGGCGTCGTGCTTGAAACGAAACGCGGTGAAGAACAGGACCTTCACTGTGATGTCGATCTGCGTCGTCACTCTCAGGCGGTCCCCGTCGGTCTGGAAGACGATGCTGTGCGTGCCAACGGGCGAGCCGTGGTGCAAGGCCCGGAACCGGATATCGGGCAGCACAGCCGCGCGCGCCTTGCCGGCGATGAGCGGCCCGAGGAGGGGCGCCACCGCCCCTGCCACGGCCAGGCCGAGTAGCCGGCGGCGGTTCATTGTGCAGAACTGCCGCCTGCACCGTTTCGCTGAGCCCTAGATCCGCCGGCCGAAGAAGGTCACCGCGATACCGGTGGCGACCATGGCGACGCCGCCGATGACGTACCACATCGTGTTGTCGGTATAGCGCCCGGTCAGCGTGTTGGTGAGCTGATCGATCGGCGCCTGCGACGCGTTGTAGCCGAAGTATAAGAGGACCGCGCCGACGGCGAGGGCAACGATGCCGAGAAGTTGCGTATTCATTCGAGTGCTCCTGGAATGTCGATTTAGCGGACGATCAGGTCGTTCTTGACCGAGCGCACACCCTGAACGTTGCTGGCCAGCGTGCCGGCGCGCGAGGCGCTCGCGTACGAATCCACGAAGCCGCTGAGCTGCACGACGTTCTGGAACGTCTCGACGCTCACCTGGAATTTCTTCAGCGACGGCTCCTGGACGATCTGGGCGATGACCTTGGTGGTGATCGTGGCATCGTCGACGTATTCGCCCGGCGTCTCGCGCCCGGAGATAGCATCGCAGGCGCCGACGGAGAGCGTCAGCAGAAGCGTCGCGAGGAGTGTTCTGAACGTGTTGTTGTGTTTCATGGATGAGTCTTTCTTTTTAAACGTCACAGGTCTGTATTTGACGCGGGGTCACTTCCACGCCGGCTTGCCGAGGTTGACCTGGTCTTCCTTGGTCAGCGCGCCCGTGGCGCCGCCCACCGCGCCGCCGATCAGGGCGCCGGTGACAGGATCACCAAGCAGCAGGCCGCCGACGGCGCCGACCCCCGCACCGATCCCGGCGCCCGTGATGGCGCGATCCGAAGTGCTCGAGCCGCAGGCGGTGAGGGCAAGGACCGCGATCGCGGCAACGAGGGATAGCAGGGTGAATTTCATGATCTCTCTCCCGATAGAGGCGTCTCAATCGCGCCGCGGCACATGCCGGCAGCGCGTCGTGTCGAGCTGCTGCCAGGGCGGAACGGCGCCGGCAGAAGCGGGGCGATGACGTGACGTGGTCGTGGCGAGCCGGTCGGCTGGGGACGCGGCGGCGATCCTCTCGACCTCCGCCAGACGCCGTCGGTTGTGAAGCTTCTTGTTCTTGGTTGCTCGCTGGCCCCGTCATGTAATGACGAAGCTGAGCTATACAATAGAGTATAAATACTGGCGATAAATATTTCAGAAGATTCCAGAATAGTTGCCACAATTCAAATGACTTGAAGTATTTATAAGTAGGTTCAAAATAATAAGCTTGTATTAGGTCACGGCCACGCTTACCTTCCTCCGTGGGAGAGCCAGAGCGTTACACGAACCCGCGAGCGGCCTCGGCCACCTCGCCCTTCCGTGTCGTTGATCTGGCGGCTTTCAAACAATCTTTCGATTGCTATACGAAACGCCTTCACTCGGGGCGTTTTCAGCGGACGAGCCGTGCCTGCACGCGTCCGTGCGATGAACCCTCTTTGATTAAGGCGTCCAACAATGAACAATACCCTTGCCGTTACCCTGCTCAGTTCCTGCGCCCTTCTTCTCGGCGCCTGCACCACCGACCTTCAGAAATCACAGGCCGCAGCGCCGCCGACCGGCAGCGAATTCACGCGCGCCCTTAGCGGTCACTATCGCGAGATGGCGCCCAACCAGTGGGATGCCCAGCGCGACTTCACGGCCTCCGAGCATTTCGCCCGCAAAGCCATGGCCTCCGGCCGCGGTGAGACGGTGCAGCCCGACAATGTGATCCACAACGATCCCGTCCGGCTTGAGAACGAGCTCGTCGCCGCCCGCGCGCGCCTGATCACCGCCCTGAACGGCGGTGCCTCCACCCGCACCCCGGCCGCCGCCGCCCGCGCCCAAGCCGCCTTCGATTGCTGGAATGACGAGGCGTCCGACCCTAAGCTCGCCGGCACGCCTGTGAACCCGGCTACCGGCGAACCCTGGATGGCCGCCAAGGTCCAGAATTGCCGCAACAGCTACTTCTCGGCGATGAACGACGTGGACGCCCGTCCGGTTGCCGCTGCCCCCGTGGCCGCGACGCCGATGGCCGCCGCACCGGTTACGCCGGTTCGTCGCCAGCAGGCCTACATCACCTTCTTCGACTTCGACCAGTCGGTGGTGACGCCCGAAGGCCTGAACGTGCTCAAGCAGGTCAGCGACAACGTCCGTGGCGGCGGCGCTGCCGATGTCACGATCACCGGCAACACCGATCGCTCCGGCACCGACGGCTACAACGTCGCCCTCTCGCAGCGTCGGGCTGACGCGGTGAAGGCGATCCTGGTCCGCAACGGCGTCTCGCCAACCGTGATCGTCTCGATCGCCAAGGGCGAGGCCCAGCCTCTGGTTGCGACGGCTGACGGGATGCGCGAGCCGCAGAACCGGAACGTCGCCGTCTTCATCAAGTAACAACACGAAGCGTAACGACGCGGGCGCGCTTCCATCGGAGCGCGCCCGTTCTTTTTCCGCCGAGCCAGAACTGGAACGGACCATGACCTACAGCACGATCCTCGACGCGACGATGCGGACCTCGTGGGCGCCAACGCCCCCTCGCCTCGGCCTCTACTCCGGCGTGTGGGCGGGCGATCACCCCCTCTGGGAGACCGCGGGATACATTCTCGCCGCCCTGATCGTTCTCGGGGCCATACCCGCGCTCTTCATCGCCGTCGACCATACGGT
>Ga0196963_10001904_pt1 | contig 13207 bp, 8 predicted proteins | sample S1_5metaG_FD_148600 | JGI IMG/M metagenome (GOLD analysis project Ga0196963, IMG submission 148600) | Soil microbial communities from Anza Borrego desert, Southern California, United States - S1_5 | ecosystem: Environmental > Terrestrial > Soil > Desert | place: USA: California | collected... | reverse complement strand
CGCCGAGCTTGCCTTCGACGCCGACCTCGCGGGCGACGGTGGTGACCTGGTCGGCGAAGATGGCGAGCGTGTCGATCATGCCGTTGATCGTGTCGGACAGCTCGGCGATCTCGCCCTTGGCGTCCATGGTGAGCTTGCGCTTGAGGTCGCCGTTGGCGACGGACGTGACGACCTTGGCGATGCCGCGGACCTGGTTGGTCAGGCGGTCGGCCATGAAGTTGACGTTGTCGGTCAGGTCCTTCCACGTGCCGGCGACGCCCTTCACCTCGGCCTGTCCGCCCAGCTTGCCTTCCGTGCCGACCTCGCGGGCGACGCGGGTCACTTCGGACGCGAAGCTGTTGAGCTGGTCGACCATCGTGTTGATGGTCTGCTTGAGCTCGAGGATCTCGCCGCGGACGTCGACCGTGATCTTTTTGGAGAGGTCGCCGTTGGCGACGGCGGTGGTGACGGCGGCGATGTTGCGGACCTGGTCGGTCAGGTTGCTCGCCATGAAGTTGACGTTGTCGGTGAGGTCCTTCCAGGTGCCGGCGACGCCGGGGACGTTCGCCTGGCCGCCGAGTTTTCCTTCGGTGCCGACCTCGCGGGCGACGCGGGTCACTTCCGACGCGAACGCGCGGAGCTGGTCCACCATCGTGTTGACGGTGTTCTTGAGCTCGAGGATCTCGCCCTTCACGTCGACGGTGATCTTCTTGGAGAGGTCACCGCCGGCGACGGCCTTGGTGACGTCGGCGATGTTGCGGACCTGGCCGGTCAGGTTCGACGCCATGGAGTTGACGGAGTCGGTGAGGTCCTTCCACGTGCCGGCGACGCCCTTCACTTCGGCCTGTCCGCCGAGCTTTCCTTCGGTGCCCACTTCGCGCGCGACGCGGGTCACTTCGGCGGCGAACGACGAGAGCTGATCCACCATCGTGTTGATAGTGGACTTGAGCTCGAGGATCTCGCCTTTGACGTCGACGGTGATTTTCTTCGACAGGTCGCCGTTGGCGACGGCGGTGGTCACGGCGGCGATATTACGCACCTGGGCCGTGAGGTTACCGGCCATCGAGTTGACGGAGTCGGTGAGGTCCTTCCACGTGCCGGCGACGCCACGCACTTCGGCCTGTCCGCCCAGCTTTCCTTCGGTACCCACTTCGCGCGCGACGCGGGTCACTTCGGACGCGAAGGAGTTGAGCTGGTCGACCATCGTGTTGATGGTCTGCTTCAGCTCAAGGATTTCCCCCTTCACCTGCACGGTGATCTTCTTCGAGAGGTCGCCGTTGGCGACGGCGGTCGTCACGGCGGCGATGTTTCTCACCTGGGCGGTGAGGTTACCGGCCATCGAGTTCACGGAGTCGGTCAGATCTTTCCACGTGCCGGCGACGCCCTTGACGTCGGCCTGTCCGCCCAGTTCGCCCTCGGTGCCGACCTCGCGGGCGACGCGCGTCACTTCGGAGGCGAAGGACGAGAGCTGGTCGACCATCGTGTTGATGACGTTCTTGATCTGGAGGATCTCGCCGCGGACGTCGACGGTGATCTTCTGGGCGAGGTCGCCGTTGGCGATGGCGGTGGCGACCTTGGACATGTCGCGGAGCTGGACGGTGAGGTTACCGGCCATCAGGTTGACGGAGTCGGTCAGGTCCTTCCAGACGCCGGCGACGCCCTTGACGTCGGCCTGGCCACCCAGCTTGCCTTCCGTGCCCACCTCGCGGGCGACGCGGGTGACCTCGGCGGCGAACGCGGAGAGCTGGTCCACCATCGTGTTGACGGTGTTTTTGAGCTCCAGGATTTCGCCCTTCACGTCGACGGTGATCTTTTTCGAGAGGTCGCCGTTGGCGACGGCCTTTGTCACGTCGGCGATGTTGCGGACCTGGGACGTGAGGTTACCGGCCATCAGGTTGACGGAGTCGGTGAGGTCCTTCCACGTACCGGCGACGCCGCGGACGTCGGCCTGCCCGCCCAGCTTCCCTTCGGTGCCGACCTCGCGGGCGACGCGCGTCACCTCGGCGGCGAACGACGAGAGCTGGTCGACCATCGTGTTGATCGTGTTCTTCAGCTCGAGGATCTCGCCCTTCACGTCGACGGTGATCTTCTTGGAGAGGTCGCCCTTGGCGACGGCGGTCGTGACGGCGGCGATGTTGCGGACCTGCGACGTCAGGTTACCGGCCATGAAGTTGACGTTGTCGGTCAGGTCCTTCCAGGTGCCGGCGACGCCCTTCACTTCGGCTTGGCCGCCGAGTTTTCCTTCGGTGCCGACTTCGCGGGCCACGCGGGTCACTTCGGACGCGAAGCTGTTGAGCTGGTCGACCATCGTGTTGATGGTCAGCTTCAGTTCGAGGATTTCGCCGCGGACGTCGACCGTGATCTTCTTCGAGAGGTCGCCGTTGGCGACGGCGGTGGTGACCTGGGCGATGTTGCGGACCTGGCCGGTCAGGTTCGACGCCATGGAGTTCACGGAGTCGGTGAGGTCCTTCCACGTGCCGGCGACGCCCTTCACGTCGGCCTGGCCGCCCAGCTTGCCTTCGGTACCCACTTCGCGGGCGACGCGCGTCACTTCGGACGCGAACGAGCGGAGCTGATCCACCATGGTGTTGATGGTGTTCTTCAGCTCGAGGATTTCGCCCTTCACGTCGACGGTGATCTTCTTCGACAAGTCGCCATTCGCCACGGCGGTGGTCACGGCGGCGATGTTACGGACCTGGGCGGTGAGGTTGCCGGCCATGCCGTTCACGGAGTCGGTCAGATCCTTCCACGTGCCGGCGACGCCCTTCACCTTGGCCTGGCCGCCTAGCTTACCTTCGGAGCCCACCTCGCGGGCGACGCGGGTCACTTCGGAGGCGAACGAGCCGAGCTGGTCGACCATCGTGTTGACGATCTTGGCGGTGCGGAGGAATTCGCCGGCGAGCGGGCGGCCCTCGATCTCGGTGGCCATCGTCTGCGAGAGGTCACCCTTGGCGACGGCGCCGATGACGCGGCCCGTCTCGTTAATCGGGTGCACGAGGTCGGAGATCAGGTTGTTGACGTACTTGACCGAGTGGCGCCAGGCGCCGGTGACCTCGCCGATGTCGGCGCGCTGGGAGATCTTGCCCTCCTTGCCGACGACGCGGCTGAGGCGCTCGAGCTCGCCGGCCATGCGCTGGTTGAGGTCCATGACGTCGTTGAACGTGTCGGCGATCTTGCCGTCGATGCCGGCGAGGGCGATCGGGAGGCGGACGGAGAAGTCGCCCTTTTTGAGCGCGGAGAGGGCGGCGAGGAGCTGGGTGTCGTCGAGGTCGGAGTTGAGGCGGCCGCGACCGGTCGGCCGGAGGATGGTCTCGATCGGGGGCTGGGCGGGGAAGGTCTCGGCGGCGCCGTCGCCGTCGTGGCCATTGCCGTTGCGGTGGCCGTTGCCGTTGGCGGCCGGGCGCTTGCGGCCCGCGGAGGCGGCGGGGGTGCGCCGGGGCTTGAGCTTCGTGCCGTCGCCGTCGGTTCCGATCGCCGCGGATGCCTTACGCTTGTTGGCCATGGATTGTGTTCCTCGACCGGCCCGATCCGTGGGCCGCGAATTGCGGTCGCCGCGCCCTTGCGCCGGGGTTGGCGCGAATGTGGGGCGTGTGGCGAGCGCGTGACGTCTTGTCTTGAAATGCCCGTGCGGTTCGACTTCTCTCCGACCTCTCTCGCCGGTAGGTCGCGCGTCGCCATTCGAACTGAGCCCAGCGGCCTCAGCCGTGGCAGCGCATTGCGGACGCACCGGAACTCTAAAATAGTGGGTTTCCCCTATTCTTGGGAAGCCCAAAAATCTTTTGAGCTTCCTTGTGTAATCTCGGCTATGACCGGCTTTTGCGCGAGGGTATGGTGTGGCACTCGGGGAAAGACGGAGGGCACGATGCGCGCATTCTGGGTGGCCGACCTAACCGCGGCGGGGGAGGTGCGGTTGATGCAGGAGTACCGGTACGCGCATTTGGAGCGGATTCCCGGGGCGATCGATCTGATCGCGACGTTCGCCAACTACCTCTGGCGTTCGCCGGAGGGGTTCGAGGCGCGGTTGCCGGGGTCGCATTTGAGCGTGCGGTGGGTCGCGTGCTCGGAGACGTCGGGGCTGGCGACGCTGCGCGAGCAGGGGGGCAGTGGCGAGGCGGCGACGCTGGTGTCGGTGTCGGTGCTGGTGTGCGGGCGGGAGCCGGCCGACGACGCGGCGACGCTCGGACCGGTGCAGACGCACCTGCTGAGAGAACTGCACGACACGGGCGTGGAGCCGGCGTTCGATTTGGTGGCCATTGAGCAGCGGCCACTGGTGGCGAGCTTGAACTTCGCGCTGCCGGAGGGGGCGGAGGACCGGGTGCGGTACGCGCTGGCGGACCGGTGCTTCGCGGCGGCGTTTTTTCGGAAGGCGGGATTGGCGTGAGGGGGGGCGGGGAGGGGAGACATGGAGACAAGGAGAGGGGGGGACAAGGGGACAAGGAGACATGCGCGCGACGCGTTCTCCAGTCCGATTGACGCCTCCTTTTGATGGATTCAAAACAAAGTGAGGGGCCCGCGTCCTTGGTCGCGGGCCCCTCGGGGGAAGGAGGATTGGGATGTGACGCTGTGGGGCGTCGGGCGTTGCGTTAGATCGTGTTGACCTTCAGCGAGCCGGTGGCCGAGTCCGTGTAGACCAGGAAGAGGTCGGGGACCGAGCCGTTGATGGAGGGGCCGTCGACGGCGGAGGCGTTGCGGCCGCCGCCGGTAACCTCGGTCTCGTAGCCCCACGACCCGTCGATGTTGCGGAAGGCGAGGGTCAGGGAGTCGTTGGTCTTGTTGAAGTACACGATTGCGGGCTGGTTGGTGTTGTAGGTGTACTGGAGGTCGGTGTAGAGGCCCTGCGAGCCCTTGGCGGCGACGGTGGTCACGCTCCACTTGCCCTTGCTCGACCGCTCGGCGAACTTGAGGTCGGCGTTGAAGGCGTCGTAGTAGCTGAAGCCGGGGTTGCCGCCCTGGAAGTTGAGGGAGATGTACCCGCCGCCGGCCTTGGTGTTCGGGTCGACGGTGATGACGCTGACGGACCCGTTGGCGTTGAGCTCGGCGTACTTGAAGTGGCCGACGGTCGTGTCCTCGTAGGCGACGCCGAGGCGGTTGGTGGTCGGGTTGAGGCCGAGCGAGGGGTAGCGGCCGACGTCGTTGGTGGTGTCGAGGAGGGTGGTGGTCCAGGCGGCGCCGTCGAAGGTGGCGAGCTTGAGGTTGCCGCCGGTCTTGGCATAGTAGGCGATGGCGGGGCGGCCGGAGGCGTCGATGGCGATCGAGGGGTAGAGGCCGACCGTGTTCTTGGACTCGACGACGGAGGTCGACCAGGTGCCATTGGTCTCGCGGCGGGCGTACTTCAGGTCGCCGTTGACGCCGTCGTAGTAGGCGACGTGGAGGACGCCGTTGGAGTCTTCGACGAGGGACTGGAACTGGCCGGTATCGGAGCCGGCGTCGATCTGGACGGACGCCTCGGCGGTGCCGTCGTCGTGGAACTGCTGGTAGTTGAGGGTCTTGCTCTGCGTGTTGAAGTAGGTGACGTGGAGGTCGCCGGTCGAGACCTCGTGGACGGCGTCGTTGACGGTGGCGTTGGCGATGGTCGCCGGGCCGACGGTCATGAGGGTGCGGGTCTCGAGGTTGTCGATCATCGGGCGGGCGGCGCTGGGCTTCCTGGCGGCCGGCTTGGCGGACTTGGGCGAGAGGGCGCGAAAGATCCCCGCGATCGAGAGCGTGTGCTTCGACATAACAGACTCCTGTGAGTGGCGAGTTTTTGTCGGCTCGGCGGAAACACCGGTGGGCAACATGCCCGGTTCAAGGAGGTGTTTCGCCGATCCTTCCCCGCGTCGCGGGGCGTTCGATGAGTGCCCGAAACCTACACCAGCAAATCGGCGCGGCAAACGAATCGTGGCCGATCGGATGTCAATCGGGGACTCGCTGAGCGTCGCGGCGTGAAAGATTGCCGGCGGCGCGGCGCGTGCGGCCTGTGCCGGGGGCGATAACGTCGTGGGGGGTGCAGATTTCGAACATTACTCTTGAAGTCGCCGTGGCGGGGGTGGGCGTTTCGTGTATCGGACGTGGGGGCGCACAGCGGGCGGTGATGCGTGGGGCGTTTAGGGAGATTGCCGATTGCCCATTGCCGATTGCCCATTGAGGGAGGGAGTGGGTCGACTATCATTCGCGGCGACTTATGGCGGAAGCAGAGATCATCAAATCGAGCCTCCTGATCGTGGACGACGAGGAGGACCACGCGCAGGTGATGTGCGACGCGCTGTCGCGCCTGGGGCACAAGTGCGACGTGGCGTACTCGCTGGCCGAGGCGCTGTCGCGGCTGGAGCGGAAGCAGTACGACGTGGTCGTGACGGACCTGCGGATGGGGGATGGCGGGCGGGAGGGGCTGGAGGTGCTGGGGGCGGCGAAGGAACTGCAGGACGTCCCGCCGGCGGTGATTTTGGTGACGGCGGTGAACGACGTGCCGACGTCGCGGCAGGCGATCGCGCAGGGGGCGTACGACTACATCACCAAGCCGCTCGATTTGGAGGTGCTACGGGCGCAGGTGAACCGGGCGGCGGAGAAGTCGCACCTGGCCAAGCAGAACCAGATCCTCCGCGAGCAGGTGGGAGGGGGGTTCGAGGGGATCATCGGGCGGTCGGCGGCGATGCGGCAGGTGCTGGCGACGGCCCGGCAGGTGGCGCAGAGCGACATCCCGGTGCTGATTTTGGGCGAGAGCGGGACGGGCAAGGAGCTGATCGCCAAGGCGATCCACAACAACTCGCGGCGGCGGAAGCAGCGGCTGGTGACGATGAACTGCGCGGGGATGCCCGAGACGATCTTGGAAGACGAGCTGTTCGGGCACGTTCGCGGGGCGTTCACGGACGCGCGGACGGAGCGGGCGGGGCGGTTCGAGCACGCGGACAAGGGGACGCTGTTCATGGACGAGATCGGGGACATGCCGCAGAACATGCAGGCGAAGCTGCTGCGGGTGCTGGAGAACGGGGAGGTGGTGCGGCTGGGGAGCAACGACCCGCTCAAGACGGACGTGCGGCTGATCAGCGCGACGAACAAGAACCTCGAGGAGATGGTCGCGGACAAGCAGTTCCGGGAGGACCTGTACTACCGGATCAAGGGGATCGCGATCACGCTGCCGCCCCTACGGGAGCGGCGCGAAGACATCCCGCTGCTGATCCACTTTTTCGTGCAGCAGTTCGCGGCCAAGGCGAACCGGGAGATCGACGGGGTGGCGCCGGAGGCGCAGCACCTGCTGATGGCGTACGGGTGGCCTGGGAACGTGCGGCAGTTGCGGAACACGGTGGAGACGATGGTGGTGATGTCGACGGGGCCGACGCTGGGGGTGGAGTGCCTGCCGGCGGACATCCGGCCGGCGGGCTACGCGGCGGCGGCGACGCCGGTGCCGGCCCACGGCGGCGGCGGCGGTGACGTGAAGGGGCTCCAGGGCCTGACGATGGAACAGGTCGAGCGCGAGCACATCCGGAGCACGCTGGAACTGACGCAGGGCAACCGGGAGCAGGCGGCGAAGATTTTGGGGATCGGGGAGCGGACGCTGTACCGGAAGATCAAGGAGTACGGACTGTAGCGGGGCGTCAGGTCGGGTTGGCCTGCGCGTCGGCGGCGTACAGGTTGTCCGGGTCGGGCGGGAACTCGACGCCGGCGTACGCCTCGGCGAGGTTGAGCGTGACGCCGACGCTCCGCAGGCGGACCGAGCCGTCGCGGCCGGCGACGGGTGAGAAGAGCCAGGTGCCATCGGGCTGGCGGTAGTACACCTCGATCAGCGGCCGGTCGACCGACACGAGCACGTATTCCTCGAACCCGTCGATCTCGCGGTAGCTGGTGAACTTCGGGCCGCGGTCTGCGTGCGCGGTCCGGGGCGAGATCACCTCGACGACGAGCCTAGGGTTGAGCGCGGTCAGGCGCTTGGCCTCATTTGGGTCGACCACGGGCTCGCCGCAGATGACGGTGGCGTCGGGGTAGCAGTAGAGCGGTTTGGGGCCGATGCGGACGCGCAGGTTGCTGTCGTACACGCGGCAGGGCTTGCCCTTGAGCGTGATGCCCAATTCGCGGATGACGTTGGCGATGACCAGGCTATGTTCGAGCGTGCCGCCCGACATGTCGATGATCTCGCCGTCGCGGTACTCGTGCTTCGTGTCCGAGGTCGCCTCCAGGTGCAGGTACTCCTGGACGGTGTAGAATCGCTTGGGTTCTTCGACGGACAATTCCATGGCGCGGCCATGATACACCGCGCGAGTGCCCGCCGCACTTCCAATCTCCACTATGACGATCCCCCGCTTCCGCATCGGCCATGGCTACGATTTGCACCGCCTCCAGCCCGGCGGCACGCTCGTGCTGGCGGGGGTGGCGGTGTCGACGGAGATTTCGCCGGTGGCGCACTCGGACGGGGATGTCGTCATTCACGCGACGGTGGACGCGATTTTGGGGGCGCTGGGGCTGGGGGATATCGGGGAACACTTCCCGGACACGGACCCGCGGTGGAAGGGGGCGGCGAGCCGGGTGTTTCTGGAGCACGCGGTGGGGCTGGCGCGGGAGGCGGGGTTTTCGATCGGCAACGTGGACGTGACGATTCTGGCGGAGCGGCCGCGGCTCAAGGCGCACAAGCCGGAGATGGTGCGGACGCTGTCGGCGATTCTGTCCGGCGGGGGGCCGGCGGTGGCGGTGAACGTGAAGGCGGGGACGAACGAAAAGTGCGACGCGATCGGGCGCGGGGAGGCGATCGCGGCGCACGCGGTCGTGCTGCTGGTCGGGGCGGCGGAATAGGTCAGCGGGCGGTCGCCGGCGCCTCTGCGCGGTCGGGCGGACGGGGGGCGTCGTCCTCGCGCTCGGCGTAGGCGGCGGGGACGCGCATCCGCAGCGCGTCGCGGAGGACCTCATACTTCAGGGGCGCGGGCAGGTCGATCACCTCCCCGTCGATCGCCACGCGGGTGTGGCGGCGGCGCAGGCGGAGGTCGGCCGCGGGGGTGCAGACGACGTCGAAGTCGGCCGGCGGGCGCACCCGGCGGGCGAACCCCTTGAGGACGAGCCAGATCATCCCGATGCGGCTGGTGCGGCGGGCGAGGTAGAAGTTGAGCGACCGCCGGTGCGTGCAGCTGAAGTCCTCGGCACCGAGCCGGCGGATCTGGTAGTCGCTGAGCGCGACCAGGACGGCGGGGGTGAGCCGTTTGACCGGCGGGGTGCCGTCGGTCGGGACGAGGCGGACGCGCATCAGTGGCCAGCGCGTGAGCATCTTGAAGAACGCGACGGTGTACGCCCACATCTTCTTCCGGCCCAGCACCTTCCGCTGGGCGTCGCGGTGGCGGACGACGTCGGAGTAGAGGCCGACGGCGGAGAACAGCAGGAAGATCTGGTCGTTCACCCGGCCGACGGAGAACCCGACGGTGCGCCCGTCGGCCAGCGCGTCGACGGCGCCGTCGAGGTCGAGCGGGAGGCCGAGCTCGAGCGCGAGGTGGTTGAACGTGCCGAGCGGGAGGACGCCGAAGGCGACGGCCGAGTCGACGAGCTGGGCGGCGACGGTGTTGAGCGTGCCGTCGCCCCCGCCGGCGACGATCAGGTCGTACTTACCCGAGTCGCGGGCGGCGCGGGTGACGTCGGCGAGCTGGTCGCCCGGCACGGAGCGGACGTCGGCGGCGTGGCCGCGGTCGGCGAACCGGCGGGCGATCCGCTCGGCCTCGTCGCCCGATGTGGAGGCGACGAGCGTACCGGCGGCGGCGTTGAGGAGGACGAGGACGTTCATCGGCCTGCGGACGATAGCGGCGCGGGGCGGGCGGCGCGAGCGCGCGAAATGCGGATCCCTGCCTCCCCCGGCCACGGCCGGGCCGCTAATCTCGCAGTTCGATGCCTTCGAACTTCCAGTCGCGCAGGGGAGTGAACGGGGACAGGTCGATCTCGAACGGGACGCCGAACGGGGCGGCGTTGACGCTGGCGCCGTTGAGGCGGCCGCGCTGGATGTCGAGCGTCGGGTAGCCGCCGGTGGGGTGGGGGCGGTAGAGGTCGGGTTGGGTGCGGAGGACGTCGGCCTGCACGGAGGCGGGGTGCGTGGAGAGGCCGCGGAAGTAGTGGTGGCCGTTGCGCTCGACGTCATCGATGCCGAGCGTGGCGCAGACGGCGAGGTCCTGCTGGAGGGCGATCGGGCCGACGTTGGCGAGGTCTTCGCCGGAGAGCCGGAACTGCTTGTCGGGGTGGTCCTGCCGCAGCTTGGCGATCAGGCAGGCGTTGGCGATGCCCTTGAAGACGCCCTTGCAGTTCTTGTGACTGGTGCCGGCGTAACCGGCGGCGAGGGCGTCGGTCAGGGCGCCGGGGTAGCCGTCGGATTCGTCGATGATGATGGGCGGGCGATCGGCCCAGGCGCGGAGCTCGCGGCCGAGATCGGCGGACAGCGCGACGTCGCGGTGGAAGGGTTGCTCGATGAAGATCAGGCGGTCGAGGACGGGGCGGACGCTGGGGTCTTCGGCGAGCTTGCTCCAGAGCTCGCGGAGGGGGCCGACGGCCTTGAAGTTCTCGTTGCAGTCGAGGGTGTAGGCCCAGTCGGGCGGGCAGTGCTGGCGGGCGATGGCGAAGAGGCGGGTGAGGCGGTCGCGGTCTTTGGCGATGTCGCCGGCGACCTTGATCTTGAGGCGCGTGAGGCCGTAATGGCGGACGGCGGATTCGAGGGATTGCGGGAGGCCGTCGTCGACGCGCTCGGCAGGGGGGACGTCGGCATCGGTCAGGTAGTCGACCATGCCGACGGTGTGGCGGGCGAGGACGTGCGAGAGGGGTTGGGCGGGGAGCCAATTGCGCGGCTGGGTGTCGCCCAGAGGCTGGTAGTCGAGCATGAGGCGCTCGTCGGGGAAGCCGGAGAAGCGGAGGCCAAGGAGGTTTTCGCGGACGGCCTGGTGGAAGGGGGCGCGCTTGGCCTTGCAGACGGCCTCGATGACGGCGCGCTCGACGAGGCTGACGCCGAACTGGCGGAGCAGGGGGGGGTACTGCTTTTCGGTTCCCCACATTTCCTGTTGCTGGTGGACGCGGCTGGCGAGGACGTAGGCGGAGTCGGCCGGGCCAACGAGGATCGAATGGTCGGCGGCGTGGCGGATGACGTCGAGCATGCCGCGGACGTCTTGTTCGAAGGGGGTGGCAGGGTCCTTGGTGAACCACTTGGGCGGGAGGTGGTCGGCGGCGGTGCCGGTGGTGGTGACGCCGTCGACGTCGACGGTCAGGCGGAGGAAGAGGTGGGGGCAGGCGAGGAGGGTCGAGATCCCGTAGCGGAACGGGATGCGCGTTTGCATGTTGAACAGGCGGATGTCGATGGCTTTGACGGCGAGCATGCGCGCTTTCGAAGGGACGACGTAGGGCTCGCTTTAGCGAGCGGAACGTCGGGGGCATGAGGGAAAGGAAAAGGGACGCTGCGCGGCGGCGAAAGGATTCCGCTCGCTGAAGCGAGCCCTACGCGAGCCCTACGAGCTGCGGCCCAGGTAAAGGTCGCGGCCCTTCACCAGCGCTTCCATCTTCCGGTCGGCGATGGAGCGTTTATTCATCCAGAAGCCGCAGTCGGGGTGGACCCACTTGATGCGGGAGGGGTCGCCGAGGTTTTTGGCGGCGGCCTCGATTCGGGAGGCGATGAGTTCGGGGGATTCGACGGTGTTGACCTTGATATCGACGACGCCCAGGCCGATGGCGATCTCGGGGCGGAGCTCCTTGAAGTAGGCGAGCTCGTCGTAGCCGCGGAAGGCGAACTCGAGGACGACGTGGTCGCAGTGGAGCTTGTTCATGAAGTTGATCAGCTTGGACCAGTGGCCGCGCTGGATCGACTGGCCGCCGTAGTTGCCGAAGCAGATGTGGACGCCCTTCTCCTTCGGCTTCTTGGCGGCGTCGAGGACGAGGTTGATGGCGTCGGCGGCCCAGCCGCCCTCGTCGGGGTGGCCGGGGAGGTTGGCCTCGTCGATTTGGAGGACTTCGGGGTCGAGGTCGGCGACCTGCTTGGCGAGGGCGGCGCCGATGCCCATGGCGAGGGCGGCGCGGTCCTTGTAGTGGTGGTCCATCAGCGTCTTGCAGAGCATGTGGGGGCCGGTGAGCGTGAACTTCATCGGCGACGTGGTGAGGGCGCGGGCGCGGCGGTAGTCGCGGGCGAGGTTGAGGGTGCCCTCGTCTATCGGCCCCTCGACGACGCCGGCGGGCTCGGCGCGGAAGCCCATGCCGGGGATCCTGGAGAACTCGGCGATGTCGGAGCGGGTGACGGCGCTACGGACGTTGGTCATCGGGCGGATGAAGTACTCGATCATCCCGTTGGTGTCGGGGTGGTTGACGTCGAAGCGGTAGAGTTCGCCGTCGGCGACGACGTCGATGCCGGCGGTCTCCTGGATCTTGAAGACGACGCGGGTCGCGTCGACGAGGGACTGCTGGCTGGGCAGGGCGGCGAGCCAGTCGGGGACGGGGTAGGAGCCGACGACGGTGGTGCGGATGGCGGGCGGGGTGGACATGCGCGGGGCCTCCTGGGGGTGATGTGAGGGGGCGATTGTCGATCCGGGGTGGCCGGTTGTCCAACGCGCGCGGGTGTGCGGCGCGGGTCACGGTCGGGAGAGATTGTCGTCGGGTTCGTACGCGCGCGTGCTTGTCGACGCTCGCCGGGCGCGGAAACTGATCTCATGGCGCGCAGGCGGTCGTTATCCCAGTGGGAGGCGCTCAACGAGCGGATCGTGACGTGCGAGCGGTGTCCGCGGCTGCGGGCGCACTGTCTGGAGACGGCGCGGGTGAAGCGGGCGGCGTTTCGCGACCAGGAGTACTGGGGCCGGCCGATCCCGAACTGGGGGCCGGCGGACCCGGCGACGGCGCGGCTGTTGATCGTGGGCCTCGCGCCGGCGGCGCACGGGGGGAATCGGACGGGGCGGGTGTTTACGGGGGATCGGTCGGGCGATTTCCTCTTCCGCGCAATGTACGAGACGGGGTTTGCGACGGCGCCGACGAGCACGCACGCGGGGGACGGGACGGAACTGGTGGGTTGCGCGATCACGGCGACGGCGCACTGCGCGCCGCCGGGGAACAAGCCGACGCCGGAGGAAATCGTGGCGTGCCGGAGCTTTTTGGACGAGACGGCCGCGGCGCTATCGGGCCTGCGCGGGGTGATGGCGCTGGGGAAGATCGGGTGGGACGCGAGCGTGCGGCTGATGGCGCGGGTGGGGCGGCCGGTGGCGCGGGGGGCGGCGTTCGGGCACGGGGCGGTGGCGTGGTCCGATAAGAACGGGGCGGTGGTGATGCC
>Ga0196963_10001903_pt1 | contig 13210 bp, 15 predicted proteins | sample S1_5metaG_FD_148600 | JGI IMG/M metagenome (GOLD analysis project Ga0196963, IMG submission 148600) | Soil microbial communities from Anza Borrego desert, Southern California, United States - S1_5 | ecosystem: Environmental > Terrestrial > Soil > Desert | place: USA: California | collected... | reverse complement strand
AGTGGAATGGTGAACCGGTGGGCCGGCTGCGTGTCCGCTACGGAGTCATGCGCGATCTCGTCATCGCGCCCGCGGAAGTGCCGGAGGTGATCGACGAGCTGCCCGTGCTCGGGACGCTTGGTTGCTTTGGCGGAAGCGTCACGGTCTCCGGCGCCGGCGAACTGCGAGTCAAGGAAAGCGATCGCATCGCGGAACTGGTCGCCGGGCTGCGCGCGATCGGCGCCGACGCGGACGAGCGGCCCGACGGTTTTCAAATCCGATCCGGATCGCGGTTGACCGGCGGCACCGTACACGCCCGACACGACCACCGCCTGGCGATGGCGTTCGCGATCGCCGCGCTCGGCGCGACCGGGCCGACGCATATCGAAGGCGCCGACGTCGTCGCCGTCTCCTACCCTGGCTTCTTCACCGATCTCGACCGGCTCGCGCAGCGCCCGGAAGGCAGCACGCGCGCGTGAGGACGGACAAAATCTATCTGGTAGGGTTCATGGGCGCCGGCAAGTCCACGGTCGCCCGCGCGCTCGGCAAGCGTCTCGATTGGAAGGTCGAGGATGTCGACGTGCGCATCGAACGGACTGAACGCCGCGACATTCCGACGATTTTCCGTGAAGCCGGCGAGGCCTATTTCCGCGCGCGCGAACGCGAGGTGCTGATTTCGCTGCTCCCCGACCGAGGCACCATCGTCGCCTCCGGCGGCGGCACCTTCGCCGACGCGTCGAACCGGGAGCTGATGCTGCGGGACGGCGGCGTGGTGTGGCTGGACGCGCCGTTCACCACCGTGCTGCAGCGCGTGCCGCTCGACGGCCGCCGGCCGCTGGCAGCGGATCGGGTGGCAATGGAACAGCTTTATAATCAGCGACTCGCGGCCTACCGCCAAGCGCACCTCCGGGTGGATGCAGGACGGGGCTCCGTGGAAGAGCTCGTCGATCACATCGTAGAGTGGCTGGAGACTGCCTGAGACCCGGATGCGCTATCTCGTCATAAGTGACATACACGCCAATTTGCAGGCCTATGAGCGCGTGATGGCTGCGGCGGAGCCGATCGGCTACGACAAGGTGTTGCTCCTCGGCGATCTCGTCGGTTACGGGGCGGATCCGAACGCCATCTGCGAGCGGGTCCGCGACCTGAAGCCGGACTCGCTGATTCGCGGCAACCACGACAAGGTCGGCTCCGGCATCGAGAGCCCCGAAGGTTTCAATGCCGTCGCGCGCAATGCCATCGGGTGGACCTACAACACGCTGACGAAGGAGAATCGCGACTGGCTGGCGGCACTGCCGCCGGGGCCGGTGATCGTCGACGAGACGATCGAGATCTGCCACGGCACGCCGTTCGACGAGGACGCCTACGTGTTCGACGATCTCGACGCGCTGCGCGCGATGCATTCGGCGCGGCGGCCGCTATGCCTGTTCGGCCATACCCATGTTCAGGTCGGGCACTTCCTGTCGAAGGATCAATTCGGCCTGGCTACCGCCGACGATCAACGTCCGCTGGTGATCCCGCTCGACGCGGGAAATCGCTACCTGGTCAATCCCGGCTCTGTGGGTCAGCCGCGCGACGGCGACCCGCGCGCCGGTTTCGGGGTCGTCGACACCACCGCGAAGGAAATGACGATCTATCGCGTCGAGTACGCGATCGCGGAAGCCCAGTCGCGCATCCTCGAAGAAGGCCTGCCGGAAGTGCTCGCGCAGCGCCTGGCGCTGGGACGGTGAATTGGCTATCAGCTATCAGCTTTCAGCTATCAGCCTTGGCCTCTTGGCCTCTTGGCCTCTTGGCCTCTTGGCCTCTTGGCCCCTTTGGCCTCTTGGCCCCTCGGCCTCTTGGCCCCTTGGCCCCTTAACCCTTCCGCGATTCGCGCTTGCGGAGTTCGGCCGCGTAGGCATCCTGAGCCGCGCGCGAGCCGAGGATCCAGCCGATCACGATTCCGACGAGCAGCACCGCGGGGATGAAGATGAAGTGCGACGCGGTGGGAATGCCGAATTCCATCTACCGTCTCCGCGACTCCAGATCGGCAAGCTCGGTTTCGACGGTCTTCAGGCGGCGCGCGATCGACCAGACGTAGCCGAGCACGGCAAGCCAGACAAACCCGTAGGCGGCGGCGACGAGATTGATCGCGGGGATCTGCTCGCCCGGCGGCACTTCGTCGACCGGCACGAATTCCTTCGGCGGTTGCGGCTGGGTCGCATCGACCGATGCGGGGATGGCCAGCGCGATCAGCAACACCATCACCTGCACCACGGCCTGCGCCCACTGCCCTACACGGCCGATCGGCCGCACCACCCGCGTGACCCGGTTCATACTTCGTCCTCGAGCAGATAGAGCGCTTCGACGCGCACTCGTTGATGTTCCAATGTGGCACGCAGGGTCAGGAGCGCGGTGAACAACATGCTGAACGCCGCAAAGCAGAACCACAACGGGATACCCATGTCGGTCGGCAGGGTCGGCACCACCGACGTCTGCGGGTGGAGCGTGCGCCACACGTTCACCGAGTAATAGATGAACGGCACGTTCAGCATGCCGAACAGCGCCATGCCGGCACTGAGGCGCTCGGACCCCGGTCCGCCGTACTGGCGCAGCAACACATACGCGCCAAAGATCATCCACAACAACAGGCTGGAGGTCAGCCGTGGGTCCCACACCCACCACACCCCCCACGCCTTTCGCGCCCATAGCGGCCCGGTCACCAGCGTCAGCGCGCCAAACAGCAAGCCGAGCTCCGCGGCGGCCAGCGCCCAGCCATCGGCGCTTTGCTTGCGGAAAAACAGGAAACGGAAACTGTTGACGCCGCAGATCAGCGCCGCCAGCAGGAACATGATCGCCGCAGGAAAGTGGAAGTAGAACACCTTCTGCACCAGCCCCATCGTCGATTCGTAAGGCGCGGCGTTGATGATCCACGGCGAGACGAAGAGCATGCCGGCAGACAGAACGATGAACGGCGTGGTGAGCGTGCGCATGGCTCTCTCTGGAATCTTACTCCGTCATCACCGGCTCGAACGTCCAGAGCGCAAGCGTGACGAACACGGCATCCCAGAACACCAGCAGCCCGATCCAGAACCGGGCCATCGGCTCGTCCGGGGCGGCCTGAAACAGCGCGGCCGTGCCGCGAACGCCGGCGATCATTACCGGGATGGTGATGGGATACAACAGCACAGGCAACAGCGTGTCACGGCTGCGCACTCGCACCAGCATAGCCGCGAACAACGTCCCGACCGCGCAGAAACCGAATGTGCCGGCGGTCAGCAACAGCGTGAGGTGTACGGGAAACGCGAGAATCGGCGCGCTGAACAGCAACGCGACCAGCGGCAGCAACACAGCTTCGACGAGCAGCATCAGCAACAACAGGCCGAGCAGCTTGCCCATGTAGATGGCGGGACGATCGGCGGGCGCCAGGATCAGCGCTCGCAGCGTGTCGTTGTAGCGTTCGCGCTCGAAGGTGCGCCCCATTGCCAGCGTGCCGGCAAACGAAATCGCGACCCACAAGATGCCGGCCGCGACGTCATCCGGGGCGCGGCCCTCGCGAACGATCGCAAAGGAAAACACCAGGACCACCGATACCGCGAAGAACAGCGTCGTGAACAGCACTTCGCGGCTGCGCACTTCGACCGTCAGGTCCTTGCGCATGACATGCCACGCGACGCGCAGAAAACTGCCGATCATGTGATTGCCTGGCGGTAACGATCGGCAAGGCCGGAAGGATCAGTATCCGAGGCCACCATGCGACCGTTCTTCAAATAGATCGCCCGGGTCAGCAGTCCGTCGGCGACATCGAGATCGTGGGTGGCCATCACGATCAGACAACCGGCCCGCTGTCGCTCCTTCAGCCGATCGACGAGTGCCGCCGTCGACGTTTGATCGAGACCGGTGAATGGCTCGTCGAGCAGGATCAGCCGCGGGTCGTGCAGCAGCGCACGCTCGAGCGCGACGCGCTGCCTCATGCCGCGCGAGAATCCGCTCACCAGATCGTCACCGCGTTCGGTCAGGCCGGCGCGAGCCAGCGCCGCATCGACAACCCGCGCAGCGTTGGGCAAGCCATACAGATGCGCGAAAAAAGTCAGGTTCTCGCGGGCCGTGAGCTCGGGATAGAGAAACAGATCGTGGCCGAGCATGCCGATCAGCCCGCGAACCACCGCACCGTCGACCGCCTGCTGGTCGCCGTATTGGACCGACCCGCGCGACGGCGTCAACAGGGTTGCCAGGATGTTGAGGAGTGTCGACTTGCCGGCGCCGTTCGGACCAAGCAGGCCGACGATATCGCCCGCGTCGCAGCTGAACGTGATCTGCGACAGCGCCTTGCGCCGTCCGTAATGCCGGGCCACGTCCTTCACGACGAGCCGGTGCATGTCAGTCGCCGTGGCAGGGCTCGCCGGCGTGTCTGCCGCAGCGCGAGTGGACGCGGACGCGCAGAGCGCGGAGACCGGTCAAGCGGCGGTCCCCCTGTCGAGTTCAGCGATGACCCGCTCGAGCTCGGTGGTGAGGCGGCGCGCCTTCGCGTCTTCGGCCTCCGACAGCGGCCGTTGGCGCCGTTTGCGTTCGATCGCGACGATGTCGTTCAGCAGTTTTTCTCGCCGCGCTATCAGTTTGGCATCTTGTACGGCATTGGCCTGCGATGGCGCAAACGCGAACCACGCGGCCGCGAGAAACATGATCACGGTGAGCGCCAGGACGACATTGCGCGAGGTATGGCTCTGCGCCGGCAGGCCGGTCAGATTCAACACCAGTGTGTCGCCGGCATTGAGACGGCCGCCCTGGCCCATGATGAACGGCGACTCGCCGGAATTCATCTCGCGCGTTTCAGGTAACTGCGGCGACGTCATCTGCATGTTGCCGATCTTTTCCACGCCGACGAACAACTGCGCCACGGCAATTGGAAACGTCTGTTCGAGCCGCAGCGAGGCGCCAGCCTGTGGCAAAGAGAAGCCGACGTGCGCGATGGTCTTGCCCGGCGGAAACGGCCCCGTGACGGTCAACAGATCGCCTTTGACGCCGGCATTGGGCGACGAGCCCTGCATCATCGACGCCCCGGAGGCGCCGCGCGGCAGGCGCAGCAACAGCGGACCGCCTATGTCAATTGGCGTGCGGGCGTTGTTGACGATCTCGAACAGGTAGAACACCGTCAGGTTGTCGTCCTGATATTCGAGGATGATTCGCGACTCGGGGCCGATCTCGACGACGCCCGGACGCGCCGGTTGCCGGGCGCCTTCGGCCGCAGCCGCGGCCTCCGCCGCCTTTGCCTTGGCAATGCCGGCAATCAACGCGACCCGGATGCCGCCAAGGCCCGGCGCTTGAAATTCCTGCGACACCAGGGCTTCACCGTCCACCGTCGTTGATGCCTGCACCAACGCTCCCGGAGGCAGCTTCGTAAATTCGGCGCGGCCCTGCTCATCGGTGATAGCAGTGCGTCGCGCGCCGCCGACAATCAACACCACTTCCTGACCGGCAACGTTGTTGCCCATCCGCTCGCGCACCACCCGCACGGTGACGGTGCCGTCGGCAAGTTCAGGCGCGGGTAGCGGTGTCCCGGCGATCGCCGACGGATCCGGCATGTTGACTTGCGCGCGCGCCATGCTCGCGCCAGGCAGCAGCCAGAGACCAGCGGCCAACAGCCACACGAGAAGATCAACTTGCCTCGCCGAAGTCCCGGAGGGACGAAGGCGGGTGCCGCAGTTCTTGCAGAACCTGGCGTCGTCGTCATTGGCGGTTCCGCACGCCGGGCAATTCTCCGACGCTGCGGCGGCGTCGGCAGGCACGTTGGCCGCCGGCTCCGTCGCGAGCCTCGCGGCGATTTCGCGGGCGATCTGTTCCTTGTAGCCGCCGGCATCGAGCTGACGCATCAAGCCAACGGCGCGCGCTCGGAGGCGCGCCGACATCTCGTCGAAGTCCGCCTTGGCGATCTTGCCCATGGCGAAATCGAATTCGAGCTCCTTGATCGATCGCAGCACCAGGTTCTTCTCGCGCTCGAGCGCGGTCCGCGTGCGGCCGCCGTAGGTCATCGGCGGCTCGACGCGCGCCCCGACCAGCGGTGCCAGCATGCGATACGCGCCGAGGCCGACGAAGCTGACCGAGACGACCGTCAGACTGAGGATGATGATGTTGGCCGGCGATTGTCCGGTGGCGACGATCACGGTTGCGGTCGCCGCCAGCATTCCTCCCAGCAGGAAGAACTGCCACGGCTGCAGCAACGGCTCCCGCTCTGCGCCGTCGGGGCCTGCGGTGGCGTCAGTCAAGGCTTCGGAGTTCGTCGTCAAGCCGCGCGGTCATCTCGGGATCTTCGGCCTCCGGCGGCGTCCGCGCACCCGACGCGCGACGCGACCAGCGCATCGCGAGATAGGCGACGGTCGCAAATCCACCCACGCCCATGACCACCGGCATGGCCCACGCGACACGGCCGGAGCCGCTGTTGGGAGGCTCGCTCAACACCTGGTTGCCGCCGTAGGTCGTCACGTAGTGCTGAAGGATCTGCGCTTCCGTTTTGCCTTCCTTCAACATCGCGTCGATGATGGTGCGCTCGTTCGCGCACATCCCGCATGAGCATTGCCCGACCGGCAGGCGCGAACACCCGCCGCACCAGCACGCCAGCTTGTGTGCGACTTCGCGCGCTTCCGCGGACACGAGCTGCAGGCGCGGATCCTGGCCGGTTTCGACGTGCTGCGCGAACGCGCGGCCACTCGACAACAGCACCGCCAGCAGCAGGATCGTCGCCGTGACGGCCTCGGCCGGCACCTTGGCCACCGCGAACGACAGCGACGCCTCCGGCAACAGCGCGATGCCGGTGCCGACGGCGAGGATCCCGAATCCGAACCACACCCAGTTGACGAGCGGATTGATGTGCACCTCGACGCTCGCGGTTTGTTGCTCGATCTCGAACGCCGGCATCACGATATAGAGGTCTTCGGCGAAGGTGCGCCGAATCGCCACCTCCGTGGTCGGCTCCTCCTCGTGCTTGCGGAAGTACCACTTCGCCGGACGCATCTGATCGATGACTTCGCCGTCGAGATTCTTGACGGTAATGTGCCCGGTGACCATCTGCTTCTGGCCATCGTCGGTGACGCGCAGCGCATCGAGGTGAATGATGTAATCGTCGAAGCGCTGCTCTTCGCCGGGCTTGAGCAACATCTGTTGCTCACGGCTGAAGCCTTCGCCGGCAAAGCCAAGAAAGATCAGAACGACGCCGGCGTGGACGATGTAGCCGCCATAGCGCCGCCTGTTGCGCGAGACCAGACCGATCGTCGCGGTGAACAGGTCGGTGCCGGTCATGCCCCGGCGCACCGCGCCGCCGCGCAGGAATTCCTGAACGAGCGTGCCGGTGACGAATCCGGCGATCGCGAAGCAGATGCCCGAGCTCCACACCCGGACGCCGAGGGCGACGAGCACACCGCCGGTGACGAGACCGGCAGTGACCGGCCAGAAAAACTGCTCGCGCAGATTCGCGAACGTCGATTTCCGCCACGCCAGCAGCGGACCAATGCCGGTCAGCAACAGCAGCATCAGGCCAATCGGCACCATCCAGCGGTTGAAGAACGGCGGGCCCACGGTGAGCCGCTCGCCGTTGATCGCTTCGGTGATCGTCGGGAACAGCGTGGCGAAGAGGATGAACAACGCCGAGAACAACAGAATCCAGTTATTGGCGAGGAACGCCGCTTCCTTCGACATCCACGAGTCCAGCTCGTGCCGGGCCTTGAGCAATGGCAGGCGGTAGATCACCCAGCCAAAGCAGAACACGATGGTGGTCAGCATGAAGCCGAGGAAATACCGCGCGAGCTGAGGATCTTCACCGAACGCGTGAATCGACTGCACCACACCCGAGCGAGTCAGGAAGGTGCCGACGATCGTCAGCAGGAACGTAATGATGACGAGCGTGACGTTCCAGACGCGCAACATGCCGCGGCGCTCCTGGACCATCACCGAGTGCAGGAAGGCGGTGGCAGTAAACCACGGCAGCATCCCGGCGTTCTCGACCGGATCCCATCCCCAGTAGCCGCCCCACCCGAGTTCCTCGTACGCCCAGATCATGCCGAGCGTCAGACCGAGCGACAAAAAGAACCAGGAGAACATCGTCCACCGGCGGACCGCGCGCAGCCAGGAGTCATCGAGATACCCGGTGAACAGCGCCGCCATGCCGAAGGCAAACGGGATCGTCAAGCCGACAAAACCGAGATACATCGTCGGCGGATGGATCGCCATCCAGTAGTTCTGCAGCAACGGGTTCAGGCCGCGACCGTCGGTGTACGACTCGGTCAGGTAAGTCTGGAACGGGTTGTTGTGGATCACCATCAGGAAGAGAAAGAACATCTCCACCGCGGCGATGACGGCCACGACGTACGGGATCAACTCGCGATGCCGCTCGCGATTGACCTTGACGGCGAGGGCGCCGAATACCGACAACAGGAACACCCAGAACATTACCGACCCGTCGAGGCCGCCCCAGTACGAGGTGATCTTGTAGAACAGGGGCTGAACGCTGTCGGAGTAACGCCGGACGTAGCGGATACTGTAGTCGCCCGCGACGAACGCGTAGATGATGACGCCGGAGGCCACGGTCATCACCGCAGCGACGGTGTAGAACGCGCCGACGGCGCTTTCAATCAGGCGGGAATTGCGGCGCCGCGCTCCAACGACGCCGGCCGCGACGCTATACGCGGCAAGCAGGAACGCGATCAGGAGCAGCAGCGCCCCGAGTGAGGCCATCAGGCCTCCTTAGTAGGGACCGGAGGTTGGTGCGCCTCCCGGCTTGGCTTCGTATTTCGACGGGCACTTCGCCATCACGCCGTTCGGCTGCACCTTGAAGCCGTCCGCCGTGAGCTGGCCCTTCAGCACGACTTCCGATTCGCTCTTGAACGTATCGGGCACGACGCCCGTGTAGGTCGCGCTGACGATCTTGCCGTTGCTCTGGATCTGGAACCAGTAATCGAGCGTGTTGGGCTTCTGGAAGATCGAGTTCGGGACGACGAAGCCATGCAGCTGCAGCTTCTTGCCGTACCACTGATCGGGCTGCGCCATTACTTCGTCGACGTGCTTGTAGTACTCGGTGCCCTCGGCGAGGGTCGTGTACAGCAGCACGCCAAACGTCACCGAGAGGATTACGCTGGTCAGGCCGATCTTTACCGCTTTGTTCTTCATAATCTGGAAGTTAGCTGCCTTTCAGGATACTACTGACCAACGCCACCGGCAACCCCACGACGTTGCTGTACGAGCCCTCGATGCGGGGGATGAAACGGGACGCAAACCCCTGAATTGCGTAGGCGCCCGCGCGATCGACCGGCTCCCCTGTCGCGACGTACCACGAGATGTCTTCATCTGTCAGCGTGCTGAACCAGACCCGCGTCGTGTCGACCGCGGACTGCACCCGGGTCGCAGTAACGACGGCCACGCCGGTGTGGACGTCGTGCGCCCGTCCGCTGAGCAGACGCAGCATGCGTCGCGCGTCGGCGCTGTCGGCGGGCTTTCCGAGAATCTCGCCGTCGATCGTGACGGTCGTATCCGCGCCGAGCACGCGCGCCGCGGGACGCAGCGGCAGCACCGCCTGCGCTTTCGCAATGGCGAGCCGCTCGACGTATGCGGCGGGCGCTTCGCGGGCATGCGGCGTTTCGTCGACGTCGGCAGCGAGTACCTCGAACGGGATACCGGCGGCGGTCAGCAATTCCGATCGCCGCGGCGACCGGCTGGCGAGGATCAACATTCCGTCAGAGAGACCAATAGGCCAAGGGGCCAACGGGCGAAGGGGCCAAGGGGCCGATGGGCCAATGAGCCAATGGCCGATGGGTCGATGGTCAGGTCGTGTCGGGCGCGCGGGATCGCCGTCACATCACTGCTGCTTGTTCTCGTACCACTTCAGCGAAGTGCCGCCCGTGCACGCAAAGTCCATGCGTTTGTCGTTATTGAAGTCCGCAATGGCGCAGCCGCTGCCCGGCATCGTGTTGCTTTCGAGGACCGTCTTTGACCAGGCGCCGGTGGCACTGCGGCGGTAAACGTTGATGCCGTTCGGCTTGCCGATGTACCCACCGACCAATTCATCCGATCCGTCGTTGTCAAGGTCGACCGGCAACAGCACGTGGCCGTAGTTCAACCCCTTGTCGATCACGGCGCGACCGCCCCATTGGTCGCCGCTGCCGGTATACACCACGACTTCGTTGTCGGCTCGAGGCTCGGCGTTGCCGTGAAATGGTTCCATCGTGGCGAGGAGGCGCGCGTTCTTCGCGCGAACGACGGCGACTTCGCCGGCGCCGTTTTGCGGCCACGGGGCCGGGTTGCCTTCAACGAGCCGGGTCCGCGTCCACCTGCCGTTTTCAAACCGATGCACGTGGACGCCGAGGAAGCTCGCGGTCAGCAGCGCGTCGCGGCCTTTACCATCCCAATCCGAAACGGCAATGCCATGCATCACGCCGTCTTCCGCGTCGGTCACGACCTCCCGCTTCCAATCGGCCGCTGGGTCATATGAATACACGAAATTCCGATCCTTGTAATCCGGCAGATTGCCCTTCGGTCCCGCCAGCGGCGCGTTGACGAGCAGGCGACGGCCGTCGCCCCTTGCATTGATGAACTGAAGCCGGTGCGACACCGGCACGCGATCGATCTCCTTCCCGATCCACGGGTCGTTGACGTTCGGGCCGCGGGTGTAGATTGTGATGTTGCCGACGCTCTTGGCCGGCACCGTCGCAAACCCGCTGGCGACGGCGAGTTCCGGAATGCCATCGTTGTCGACGTCGGCCGCCGCTGCGCTGATCACGCCGCGTACACCTGACGCGATCACGTGTTTCGTCCATGACGGGTTCTCGAACCAGACCAGTTCAGGTCCAAACGCGACGGAGATCAGATCGGCTCGGCCGTCCTTGTTCATGTCGGTGGCGACTACGGCGTACGCGCCGCGAACGTCGGAAGCGACCATGTGACCAACCAGTGTCCATCCCGGCGCCGGACCACCTTGCGCAGCCGCGAGCGACCACATCAAGGCGATTCCACAAACCGTCAATGCCGCGCGACGCATACGCATCCTCCCCAGTGGGGCAAATGCTATCCTCAGTCAGGTGATTCAAGCCAGCAAAGTGATGCCGGCGGTTGTGGCCGACGTGATCCGGAAAGCACCGCTGACCGAGGCGAAGGTCGCGTTCGCGTGGCGGCTTGCGGTCGGACCGGCGGTCGACAAATCGACGGCGGTGCGGCTGGAAGATGGGACCTTGTATGTCACGGCCGAGTCCGACGCGTGGCTCGATTCGGTCCGCTCATCGATTGGCTTGATCCGTTCGCGCCTCGCCCACTTTTTGGGCGACGAAGCCATCAAACGAATCTCGTACGGCGATTAGCGGCTACTGACAAATCGCTATCTCATCACCAAGAACCTTCAACAACTAACGACGAACTACTAACCAATGCGCAACGCTTTCATCCTCAGCGCCGTTCGCACACCGACCGGCAAATTCCTTGGTTCCCTGAAAGACTTCACAGCGCCGGAGCTTGGCGCGCTCGTCGTCCGTGAATCCGTCCGCCGCGCCGGCGTCGATCCGGCGACCGTCGACGAATGCATCATGGGCAACGTCGTATCCGGCGGCGTCGGCCAGGCGCCGGCGCGCCAGGCGGCGCTCAAGGGCGGCCTGCACGATCACGTCGCCGCGCTCACCATCAACAAAGTCTGCGGCTCCGGGTTGAAGGCGGTGATGCTCGCGCATCAAGGCATTCAGACCGGGGACATCGATATCGCGGTGGCCGGCGGCATGGAGTCGATGAGCAACTGTCCCTACATCGTGCCCAAGGTGCGCGAGGGTCTGCGCATGGGCCATGGCTCGGTGATCGACCTGATGATTCACGACGGGCTGTGGTGTCCGTTCGAGAACTGGCATATGGGCAACGCCGGCGAGTGCGTCGCCGAGACCTACAAGGTCACCCGCGATCAGCAGGACCAGTATTCGGTGCAGAGCCACCAGAAAGCGGCGGCCGCGCATACCGCCGGCAAGTTCAAAGACGAAATGCTTGCCGTCAATATTCCGCAAAAAAAGGGCGACCCGATCGTCTTCGATCGGGATGAGTCGGTCCGCGGCGACACCACCGCGGACGTGCTGCGGAACCTGAAACCGGCGTTCAAGAAGGATGGATCGGTGACGGCCGGCAATGCTCCGCCGGTCAATGACGGCGCGGCCGCCCTGGTGGTCATCGCGGAAGACACGATGCGATCGCTGAACATCACGCCGCTGGCGCGCATCGTCGCGCAGGCAACCAGCGGGCTGCCGCCGAAGATGTTGCTGATGACCCCCGTCGAAGCGACGCGCAAGGTGTTGAAGAAGGCCGGCTGGTCGCTGAACGATGTCGACCTGATCGAGCTCAACGAGGCGTTCGCCGTTCAGGCCGTCGCAGTCGCCAACGAGCTCGGGGCGGATGTGGAGAAGATCAACGTGCACGGCGGCGCCGTCGCACTGGGGCATCCAATCGGCGCCTCGGGGGCCCGCATCTTGACCACGCTGATTTACGCGTTGAAGGATCGCGGATTGAAGCGCGGCATCGCTACGTTGTGTCTCGGCGGCGGAAACGGCGTCGCCCTCGCCATCGAACTGCCATGACCACCGCCAGCAGCGGGCCGAGGATCAGGATCTCCTGCGCCACGGCCCGCAGGTTGTGCGTGATGAAGTTATCCAGCCAGTAACGTCTCGAGATTGCTTCGAAGAAAAACGCGTTCGAGAAGAAGTACTCCGAGGACACCGGCCACAACGCCATGACGCCGAGTGGCGGTGTTGTGTCCGAGCCCAGCCAGTCGAACACCACGTGCGACGTCCAGGCGAGCGCGACGGCGAGCGCGAGCCGCGCGCTGCGCGTGCCCGCGAACGTCAGGAGACCTGCGGCAGCGGCGGCGCCGAGACTGTGGGTCTCCATGTTGTGCCGGCCCCACGCGAAGTCGAGGTCGGGGGCGACGGCCGCAAGGACGACCAGCGTGAACGCATTGCGTCCAAGCCGCCCACCCCACGCACCGGACGCTCCCGGCGCCGCGGCGAAGCCGATGATCGCGCCGCCAAGGGCGTGGCCGATGGGACTGGGCACACGGCACCGTACGCAGTTTTCGAGGCCCCGGTCAAACGGAACCGGCGCAAAAGCTGCGATCCCGGCCGCCTGAGGCGAAAGTGGTCAATTCCCCTAAACTATTGAAAATGCGTGTGAACTCACCTGTCACTACACAGATTTACGCTTGACTTTCGCTTGGCGCGTTTCTAGGATCAATCGCGTCCCGAAAGGA
>Ga0196963_10001902_pt1 | contig 13212 bp, 15 predicted proteins | sample S1_5metaG_FD_148600 | JGI IMG/M metagenome (GOLD analysis project Ga0196963, IMG submission 148600) | Soil microbial communities from Anza Borrego desert, Southern California, United States - S1_5 | ecosystem: Environmental > Terrestrial > Soil > Desert | place: USA: California | collected... | reverse complement strand
GTGTGACGCCGGTGATCATGGCTGCGCTGAAAGCAGCGTTTGAAAAATAGTCCGTTGCTGCCTCCGCCGCGCAGGCGATGCAGCTAAAATGGGCCGCTCGACTTCTTTCGCAAAGGCTCGCCATGACGAAGCATCCCTGGACCGGCGTATTTCCCGCTGTCACCACGCAGTTCCGCAAGGACCTTTCGCTCGATCTCGAAGGGACCGCCCGGCACATTGAGGCGCTGGTGGCGTCCGGCATTCAAGGGCTCATCGTCTGCGGCTCGCTCGGCGAAAATCAAACGCTCGACGCCGAAGAGAAACGCCGCGTCGTCGACCTGGCCGTGCAGGTCGCGGGCAAAAAAGTGCCGGTCCTCAGCGGCGTAGCCGAGATGAGCACCGCGGCGGCCTGCCGGTATGTGAAGGATTGCGAAGCCTTCGGCGCGAACGGCTTCATGGTCATGCCCGCGATGGTCTACAAAGCCGATGACCGAGAAGTGATGAACCACTTCCGCCGCGTGGCCGCGGCGACGAAGCTCCCTTGGATGCTCTACAACAATCCCGTCGGTTATTACACCGACGTCACGCCGCGGCAGTTCGCCGAGCTGGCCGATGTGCCGAACCTCGTCGCGCTCAAGGAAAGCTCCGCCAATACCCGCCGCGTGACCGAGCTGCGGATCGAAACGGGCGACCGCTTCGCGATCTTCACCGGCGTCGACGATCTCGTGCTTGAGTCGGCCGTCCTCGGCATCGACGGCTGGGTCGCCGGCAGCGGCATCGCGTTTCCGCAAGAGAACCAATACTTTTGGGAACTCACGCGGGCCAACAAGTGGCATGAAGCCCGCGCGATGTACCAGTGGTTCTATCCGCTGCTGAAACTCGATACGCATCTCAAGTTCGTGCAGTACATCAAGCTCGCCGTGCAAGAGACAGGCCTTGGCGCCGAGTGGGTCCGCGAGCCGCGTTTGCCGCTCGTCGGGCAAGAGCGAGAACGGGTGCTGGAGATTATTCATCAGGGCATTTCCAATCGACCGAAGTTGAAATGATGTCTTACTCCCTCGCCCCGGAGTACTGAGGAGAGGGAGTAAATGATTATGCGTGAAATCCACGTCATCGATTCCCACACGGCGGGCGAACCGACACGGATCGTCATTGTCGGCGGGCCTGATCTCGGCAACGGCCCGCTTGCCCAGCGCGTCGAAATCTTCAAAACGCAGCACGACCGTTTCCGTTCGGCCATCGTCAACGAACCGCGCGGCAGCGACGTGCTCGTCGGCGGCCTGCTCGTGCAACCGACCGATCCGACGTGCGCGGCTGGGGTAATTTTTTTCAACAACGTCGGCTACCTCGGCATGTGTGGCCACGGCACGATGGGGTTGGTGCAAACACTCGCGTATCAAGGCCTGCTGCAACCTGGCGTGCATCGGATCGAAACGCCCGTGGGAGTGGTGACGACGACGCTGCATGACGATGGCCGGGTGAATGTGGAGAACGTGCCGAGCTGGAGGGAGAAGAAGGGCGTAAGAGTTTCCACCAGCTTCCCAGGTTTGTTTGGCTTTGACGGCGATGTTGCGTGGGGCGGAAATTGGTTCTACCTGGCGCAGCTTCTACCACCAAATCCTGGGCATTTGGATTCGACTGAGTTCTCGCACAAAAACGCTAGTAACCTGGCGAACTGGGCCGGAGTTGTCCGTCTGCATCTGAAAGAAGTGCATCCCGAAGTCGACCACATCGAGTTTTTCGGACCTCCCCACCTCCCCGGCAGTCACAGCCGCAACTTCGTTCTTTGTCCTGGCGGTGCGTACGATCGTTCGCCCTGCGGCACGGGGACGAGTGCGAAGCTCGCTTGTCTCGCCGCCGATGGCAAGCTCGCCGAAGGCGAAGAATGGGTGCAGGAGAGCATCCTGGGCACGACATTCACTGGCACCTATCGCTGGCTCGATCGCGCCGCGGGGAAGATCGTTCCCACCATCACCGGCCGGGCGTATATCATCGGCGAAAGTCGGTTGTTGCTGGATGAAGCCGATCCGTTCTGCTGGGGGATTCGATAAATCCTTATTCCCTCTCCTCGGTACTCCGGGGAGAGAGTTAGGGTGAGGGGCCGGAAGCTGAATGGATCGTGCTACTCCGCATCGCCCCTCACCCCGACCCTCTCCCCTGAGTACAGGGGCGAGGGAGTAATCAGGAAGACATGAAGAACATCCTCATCATTGGCGGCGGCGTGATTGGCCTCTCAGTCGCTGAAGCCAGCGCGGCGGCGGGGCACGAAGTGACGGTGCTCGAACGCCAACCGGAGGAGCGCGACGGCTGTTCGTATGGGAACGCGGGCATGGTCGTGCCAAGCCATTTCATTCCGCTGGCAGCGCCGGGCATGGTGGCGTTGGGACTCAAGTGGATGTGGAATCCCGAATCGCCGTTCTATATCCAGCCGCGGTTGTCGTGGGACCTGCTCACGTGGGGAGTGCGCTTTTGGCGAAGTGCGACGGCAGCCCACGTCGCGAAAGCGAAATCGATTTTGCGCGATCTCGGTTTTGCCAGTCGCGCGCGATTCGATGAACTGGCCGGCGACGCCAATGAGTTCGGCCTGGTCCGCCGAGGACTGCTCATGCTGTGCAAAGAACAGAAGTCGCTCGATGAAGAAGCGCACATCGCCGAGCAGGCGCGCGAGTTGGGCATTCCGGCGGAAGTTCATGATGCAGCCGGCACAGCGGCGCTCGATCCGGGTGTGCGGATGAACATTTGCGGTTCGGTTTATTTCCCGCGCGATGCCCATCTCTCGCCCGGTTTATTCATGCAATTCCTGCAGCAGCAAATCCGCGCGCGAAACGGCAGGCTTGTGTTTGGCGTCGAAGTCACGGGCTTTGTGAGAAATGGAAAGCAGATCGCCGCGGTAAAAACGCCGCATGGTGAATACAGCGCCGATGAAATTGTGATTGCTGGCGGTTCGTGGTCGCCGCTCGTTGCGCGTGAGCTCGGTTTGAAAATTCCACTGCAGCCAGGCAAGGGCTACAGCCTGACGCTGCCGAACCCGAAGCGGCTGCCGCAGCTTTGTTCCCTGTGCTGCGAAGCCCGCCTGGCCGTCACGCCGATGGGTTCGTCGCTCCGTTTCGGCGGCACCATGGAAATGAGCGGCCTGAATGAGACGATCAACGCGCGAAGAGTAATGGGCGTGATCCGTGGCGCGACAACGTTTTTTCCGGAGTTCACTGCCGAGGACTTCGCCGAAATAAAACCCTGGTGCGGTTTGCGGCCCTGTTCGCCCGACGGCTTGCCGTATATTGGCCGCACAGCCAGGTTGCAAAATCTGGTTGTTGCCACCGGTCACGCGATGATGGGCCTGAGCCTCGCGCCCGTCACCGGACAGTTAGTACGGCAGATTGTCGACGGCGAGCGCCCCTGCGTGGACCTGGCGTTTTTATCCCCTGATAGGTTTGGTTAGTTCTTTCGAAACCAGCGTGCTGATAGGCAGCAGCCACATTTTGCAAGCTATCTCGCCCGCCAACCTCTACGATAAAGACCATCGAGGGGCACGTTGGCCTTCAGTCGAAGGCGAGAGGAGCAGAGCATGCATAGGCGAACCTGGTTGTGGGCGGCGGCAGGAGGGATTTCCGCGGCGGCCTGGTCGCTACAGCCTGAAGCGGATCTGCTGCACGAGGAAACGTTCAGCGGGCCGATGCACGCGGTCATTCCGGTCGTCGGCGACGGCAAGTGGATTTGGAATCAGCCACCGAAAGATCAAACGGGTTATCTCGAGCCGCGGTCGTTCGAAGTTTCGATCGGCGTTGAACTGCAAGGCAATGGCAGTGCGAGCCGCCTGCAAGCGACCTCGCCCGTGCCGAGCGAATTTCCCGAACAGAAGCTCGAATCGGTCGAAGTGCTGACCGAAGGCTGCGAAGCCCGCGTGCAACCGCTGGCCAGCGGCGCGGCCCAACTCGAGATGGCCGCCAGCAGCATCGCCAAGGGACAAATCGTGCGGGCCGTCGCGAAGATGAAGTTCACGCTCTTCAAGCAATATCACGCGTTCGCCAAGGAGCAGTTCGCGCAGCAGCAACCGAAGCTGCCGGCCGATATCAAACGGAACTACCTGCAGGATAGCCCGGGCATTCAAACCAGCGACGGCGAGGTCCGCAAAGTGGCCCAAGCCATTGCCGCCGAGCACCAGCATCCCTGGGATCAGGCCGCCGCGATCACCGCCTGGATTCGCCAAACGATCAAAGCCCAGATCGGCGCTTACACGAGCGTAACCAAAGCGATGCAGAAGAAGACGGGCGACTGCGAAGAGATGGCCGCCGTGTTCGTGGCGCTCTGCCGCTCGCTGCAGATTCCCGCGCGGCTGGTGTGGGTTCCCAACCACAACTGGGCTGAGTTTTATCTGACCAATGAAAAGGGGGAGGGGCATTGGATTCCCGCACACACGGCTTGCTACAGCTGGTTCGGCTGGACCGGCGCGCATGAGCTCGTGCTGCAAAAGGGCGATCGCATCGTCCATCCGCAAAAGCGGAACACGCAGCGACTCCTCGAAGACTGGATGCAATGGCAAGGCGCGCGGCCGGAGATTCGCTTCGGCGGCGAGCTCAAGCCATTGCCGCCGACTGGTTCGAGCGCCGATAGCGATGCCGGACCCGGCGGGCGGCGGAAGGAAAGGAACGGTGCCTGGCGGCTGACCGGCGCGCATCCTCAAGACAAGTACCTGCGGGATCTGTAGTCACCGCCGAAGCGTTCAACCACTCAGCCGTTGCAAGTCCCGACGCAGCGTTTCCTCTGGTGTGATGCCCAAATGCTGCGCGGCGATCTTTCCGTCCCTGAAGATGAGCAGCGCGGGAATCGACGAGATGTTGTACTTCGCCGCCAGCGGCTGATTGCGGTCGACGTTGACTTTGCAGACTTTGTAATCGCGGGCCAGCGCTTCAATCGTGCCGTGCATCGCCCGGCAGGGTTGGCACCAATCGGCCCAGAAATCGACGAGCACCGGCTCATCGGCTTGCAGCACTTCCTCTCTCCATTTGAATTCTTCCAGCAGCATGGGTGATCTCCCGGGGAGCGCAGTGTCCTAAACACACTCTCATTTTACGCAGCGGCCTCCAGCCGGGTGGGAAGTGAACGTGCTTCCGTTTTCCTCGTTTTCGGCGGTTTCAGCCGAACCTGGAGGCAACCGCCGCCGTCCTGTGATATAACGAAGTTGATCGGTAAGGCTTCCGCATCGGGTTAGGAGGGGTTTACGCCCAGCCTGGTTACCACCGCGTGCTGCCGAGGAAGGGCACGCACGGGCGCAGTTTTTTTGCTGCAAGGGCCGACTGGTCGCGTGTTACTTTCCCCAGCGGAGGTGCATCCATGTCCACGGCAGTACTCCAGCGGCCCACGCTGGTGCTTAATCGCAACTGGCAGCCGGTGCGGGTTTCGACCGTCGCTCGCTCGCTGGTGTTGCTCTGGAACGAGACGGCCAAGGTCGTCGACCCGCACGACTTTCAGCAGTACGACTGGCAGGACTGGTCGCAGCTCCAGCCGGGCGACGGCGAGCCGTTCATTCAAGCGATTCATTCTCGCATGCGCGTGCCGGAAGTCGTCTCGCTGACGGTTTATGACCGCTTGCCGCAGATGGATGTGGCCTTCAGCCGCCGTAACCTGTTCAAGCGCGACCACTACCAGTGCCAGTACTGCGGCGTGCAGCCGGGGGGCAACGACCTGACGATCGACCACGTTCTGCCGCGCTCGCGCGGCGGTCTGTCGACCTGGGAAAATTGCGTGCTGGCGTGCGTCGAGTGCAACAAGCGCAAGGCCAACCACATGCTCAGCGAAGCCGGCATGAAGCTGAAGAAGCAGCCGGTCCGCCCCAAGTGGAAGCCGCTATACGCCATCAGCAGCATGCCCATTGCCAGCTGGACGAAGTTCATCAGCGAAGCGTACTGGAACGTCGAGCTCGAGCCGTAGGCCGGCTGATCGGAGCTGAGAATTGGGCCGGGGAATGCGTGAAGCGTGTTCCTCCGGCCCGTTCGTCAGCCCGAATCGCGGTTCAGGATCTTTTCAACGGTCGCCAGCGCCAGGTGCAGATGTTTGGCGTTGTCGAGCAGCGGCGTAAATCCGTACTTGACGTAAAACGCGACAGCCAGGTCATCGAGGGCATTCACCTCGACCGCATGCGCCCCGAGCTTGCCGGACAAATCCAGCGAGCGCTGCAGAGCGTCAAGCAGCAATCCCTCTCCGAGCCGCTGGCCCTGGACTGATAGATCCACGGCCAGTCGGGCGAGGAGAATCACTGGGATAGGATGCTTCGGAAGTTTGCGCGACGCGGCAGCCGGCAGGTGCTCAAAGGTGACCGCCCCCGCCGCCAGGGTGTAGTATCCGATCACCCGCTTCTCGCCTTTTGGTACGGCGACGAACGTCTTCCCCAAGCGTCGCTTTTCGTACTGGCTGACGCGAGTGCGGATGAAGTCATCAAGCGCCGGCTTCCCGCAGTTAAAGGCAGACCGGGTGTGGGCCTTGCCGAACGGCTCGATCGTCCAGTCAGCCACGGCGGGCCTTGTGGCGAGAGGCGGCTTTTTTGAGGGCCGGCGTTGGTCCTGGAGGATTCTCAATCAACGAGAGGAAGCGGTCGCGGTCGCGGTCCGAGAGCGGGGCAGCGGACTCTTCGGCGAATGCGAGCTCATCCTCAGCCACTACCTTAGCTCTGCGGACGCGCAGCTCCGTGTCGCTCACCTGCTCGATGATGACGGTAGCATTGGCAAATGCTTTCGGCAAAACCAAGCGGGCCTTGGCGTCGGTGATCCGCGTTTCGACTTGCATGTACCGTCCTTCCTTCGTGATAAGAGCAGTTTAGCACGAAGTGGGCATCTGTGCAAAGTGGGAAAATCCCACATTCGATCCGCCTCAGCTCCTTTTTAGCTTTCACGGCAAACTCTACACTCAAGGCCGAACTTACATTCTGCATTCGGACTTCTTCATTCTGCAATCCCCATGGATTCCCTCACTGCGGCGCGCTGGCAGATGACTGTCTCGCTGGCGTTTCACATGGTCTATGCCGCCGTGGGAATCGGCCTGCCGCTGCTCTTGGTGATGGTCGAAGGGATGTACCTGCGAACCGGCCAGGAACATTACAAACGGCTCGCGAAAAAATGGTCCAAAGTGATAGGCCTGCTGTTCGCCGTCGGCGCGGTCAGCGGCACGGCGCTCTCGCTGGAGCTCGGTTTGCTCTGGCCCGCTTATATGGAAATCATGGGCGCCGTAGTCGGGCACATTTTTGGGCTCGAAGGCTACGCATTTTTTCTCGAAGCCATTTTCATCGGCATCTATCTTTATGCTTGGGACAAGATCACCCCGGTCGCGCACTGGCTGAGCGGCATGGTGATTGCGACGACCGGCATGCTCTCAGGCATCTTCGTGCTCGGCGTGAATGCCTGGATGCAGCAGCCGGTCGGCTTTGAAATGGCGGATGGGGTGGTGACCGTCACCGATCCCATCGCCATCTTCAAACAGCCGCTCTGGTTCTACATGGCGTGGCACAGCACGCTGGCGTGTTACTTGTCCGTCGCCTTCGCGGTCGCCGGTTGGTATGCGTATCTGGCGCTGAAAGGGAGGAACGACGCTTACGTCCGCTCCGCGCTCGTCGCGGCGATGCTCCTGGGCGGTGTATGCGCTTTCTTGCAGCCCCTGAGCGGTGATCTGCTGGCCAAGTTCGTCTTCAAGACGCAGCCAGTGAAATTCGCCGCCATGGAAGGGCAATTCAAAACGGAGACCAGCGCGCCGCTGCGAATCGGCGGCTGGCCCGATGAGCAGGCGCGCGAAACAAAGTATGCAATCGAAGTTCCCGGCGGTTTAAGTTATCTCGCGACCGGCGATTCCCAAGCGGAAGTTCCCGGCCTCGACAAATTTCCGCAGAGCGATTGGCCGAATGTCGAACTCACTCATCTCGCGTTTCAGATCATGGTCGGGTCCGGTTCGGCGCTGATGTTCGTTTCCGCCTGGTTCTGGATCGCCTGGCTGCGCTATCGGGAAAATGTGCTGAGCGGTCGCTGGCTGATGCGGGCGCTGTGCGTTGTAGCGCCCCTCGGTTTCATTGGGCTGGAAGCGGGCTGGATGGTCACCGAGCTCGGCCGGCAGCCGTGGGTCATTCAGGGGCTGATGCGCACAAAAGACGCGGTGACTCCTGTGGCCGGCGTACAAGGGATGTTCATCGCGTTCACCCTGCTCTATGCCCTGCTGACCGTGACGGTGATTGTGCTGCTGCGGAAGCTGACGTATTCCGGAACCGAAATCGAGAAGCCCGCGAAATGATCTCCACCGAACTGCTCGTCAACATTACGGCTGCCGCGGCGCTGTTCGGCCTGATGGCATATGGCGTGTTCGGCGGCGCGGATTTCGGTGGCGGCGTGTGGGATCTGTTCGCCGCGGGACCCCGCCGCAAAGAACAGCGGCTCGCCATTCAGAAAGCAATGGGCCCGGTCTGGGAAGCCAACCACGTGTGGCTGATTTTTGTCGTAGTGGTGCTTTTCACATGTTTCCCGCGAGCTTATTCCAAGCTGGCCATCGCGCTCTTCGTGCCGTTTCATCTGGCGCTCGTGGGCATCATGCTCCGCGGCGCGTCGTTTGTCTTTCGCTCGTATCAAAGTCAGCAAGCTGAAGAGGCCGCTGAAACGAGCTTGTGGGGGATCGTCTTTGGCGTGGCGTCGATCATTTCGCCCGTGCTGCTGGGCGCGGCTTTCGGCGTGGTGACGGAAGGCTTGATCCGCGTCAAGAACGGCGAAGTGCAAGCGCAGCCCTGGTTTTGGCTCACGCCCTATGCCATCGCGAACGGCTTGCTGGCGCTCACGACCTGCGCCTACCTCGCCGCCGTCTATCTGACGAACGAAACGAAAGGGGAACTGCGCGAGGATTTTCGCTGGCGCGCCATTCTCGCGGGGACGGGCACGGCTGCGCTGGCCCTGCTGGTACTGGCGCTCGCCTGGTTTGAAGCACGGTGGTTTGTCGACCGCATGCTCTCGCCGCAAGCGCTGCCGGTGGTGATCGCCGGTTTGGTTTGCTTCGCCGCTTCGGCCTGGGCGGTCTTCAACCGGCACTTCATCCTCAGCCGCCTGTTTGCCGCGGCCGAAATCTGCATGTTGATTCTCGGCTGGGGACTGGCGCAGCATCCGTTTCTCGTTTATCCCGATCTGACGTTCGCCGCGACGGCAGCGCCACGGGCGACGCTCTATTTTCTCGTCCTCACGCTGCCTGTCGGCGCGTTGTTGCTATTGCCGTCGCTGTTCTACTTGTTTCGGGTGTTCAAGTCGTAATTCGAAAAGAGCCCCGCACGAAGTAAGGGATTGCGGTTAGATACCGCGAGTCGGGAATGGGCGACCGCATTCCACTTACTTCGTGCGTGGCTCTTTGCCAGATCGATTCGATTGGCGACTACTCACGGCGAGAGTACCATAGGCCATCGCCTTCCTTCTCCGTGAGTTGCTCCATGAAGTACGTTTTCTGCGCATTCCTTTCCTGTTGCTCCTTCTCATTCGCCGCCGAACCGCAGGTCCGCTTCGTCAGTTCACACGGCGATGAAAAGTCTGTGGAACTCGTCCGCGGTGAGGCCCGTGCGATCCTCAGTCCGGCCGGCGGCCGTGTGCTGGAGTATTCCGTCGCGGGGAAGCAAGCACTATGGTTCGATGAAAATGAAAAGAACGTGCCGGCGGGCAAATCACGTCCGATGAGTGCGGGCCGCTTCGACATCGGCCCGGAGCTGACGACTCCGGCACACCCCAAGCTCTGGTCCGGCGCGTGGACGGCAGAAATCACCGGCGATTCGTCGGCGATGCTTACGAGTGAAAAAGACGAAGCGACCGGGATGCAGCTGCGGCGGGTCTTTACCCTGGACGAAAACGGCAGCCTGGCGTGCAAACAGCTGATGACGAACATTTCGGCGGAGACGAAGGAAGTCTGCCACTGGGGACGGTCGTTTTCGCCGGGGGGCGGCATCTGCCTGATTCCGCTCGTCGGTCAGAGCAAGTTCCCCAGCAAGTATGCGATGTACGAAGACTCGGCGATCATCAACGTCCGCAACCAGGATGAAAAGATCCGCGAGCGCGACGGCTTTTTGGAGATTCTCGGGCCGCCGCGCAAACCGAAGCTCGGCTTCGATTCGTACGCCGGCTGGCTCGCGTATGTGATGCCGGGCGACGTGCTGTTTGTGAAGCGGTTCAGCGTGCAGCCGAATCGTGTCTACAACGAAGCGGCTGGACTGACGCTCTCCGTCTGGTATCCCACCGGCCCGCGCATCGAGCTCGAACCGATCGGACCGCGCGAAGTGCTCCAGCCGCAGCAATCGGCTTCGTTCACGGAGACCTGGTTCGTGCTCTCGCATCCGTTTCCGAAAGCAGGCGAATCGATCGATCTGCCGAAGCTGCGGGAACAGGTCGAAGGATTGTGGAAGTAGCTGCCATGACCTCCGCTCGCTGGGTGTTTCGCCTTGCCGCCGTGTATGGTGCGATTGTGCTCCTGCCGATGTATTGGCTCGAGCAGCAGATCGGCCGCGATCAGCCGCCGGCGATCACGCACCCGGAGTTCTTCTACGGTTTCCTCGGCGTGGCCCTTGCCTGGCAGTTGGCCTTTTGGCTCATCGGCAGCGATCCGCAGCGCTATCGCCCCCTGATGCTCGCCGCGATCGTCGAAAAGGCAACGTTCAGCATCGCCACGTTCATCCTGTTTGCGATGGAGAAAATCCATTTGCAAATGCTCATCGCCGGCAGTTTGGATTTCGGCCTGGGAATTCTCTTTGCCGTTGCCTGGTGGCTGACGAAGGAAACACGATCGCAAACCTGATAGGATTTGACGGAGCATCCTGGTTTGAATTCCAGTCGTTGCGAGGTGTCATGAGCGAATCGCCGATCTTTTTTCATCGCGACAGCGATCCTGCGATGCAGCAAGCCCATGAGCAGGCTCGCGCGACATTCAAGTATTTCTGGCGGGAGCTGACCTGGGAACGTCAGCGGATTATTCCCGGTTTGAGCATGGCCGCGGTGAAGGCGCCTTTCTCCGATGGCGATGGGTCGGGCACGACTGGCAATCCGGGCGTCGAGCACATGTGGATCGACGAGGTCGAGTTCGACGGCCAAACGATCAGCGGTGTGCTGCTGAACGAGCCCAATTGGCTGAAGTCGGTGAAGGCCGGCGATCCGGTTCGCATTGCCGCCAGGGAACTGAGCGATTGGATGTATGTGATCGGCAGCGAAGTTTACGGCGCGTACACCGTGCAAGTGCTGCGGGCGCGGATGGGGCGGCAGGAGCGGGCTGAGCATGACGAGGCCTGGGGCCTGGAGTTCGGCGATCCGCAGCAAGTGCGCGTCGTTCCCACTGAAAAGAAGTCGGGCGGGTTCTTCAGCCGACTGTTTGGTGGTGGCAAGAGTGAGGCGGCTGCCGACGAACATCCGGCCAGCGTCAACCTGGCGCCGGAACTGCGCAAGCAATTGGCGAAGCAGCCGGAGTTGCTCGCGTGGCGCGACGACCGCGGCTGGAGCCTGCTGCACGTTCACTCGCTGGCGGGAAACGCGGAAGTGGTGAAGGTGCTGCTCGAGGCGGGCGTTGACTCCAGCCTGAAAACCAGGCACGGGGCCACGGCGATGCAACTGGCGCACGTGCTGGGCTGGGAAAAAGTCGTGGCGCTGCTAATGGCCCAAGGGGCGCGAGGTTAGCGTTTCCTCCTTGAGGGAACAAGCATGTTGCGATCGGTGTGGACCTGGTTGTGTGTTGGTTTGCTGTTCAGCAGCGCGCTCGTGCGCGGCGAAGAAGCGGCGAAAATTCCGGTCGCTGTGTATGACGATGCCGGCGCGACGTCGAGCAAAGAGAAACTCATTGTCGCGCTGGGCAAGAGCGAGCGGTTTGAAGTCACTCGGCTGAAGGCCGAAGCGATTCGCGCGGGAAAGCTGACGGACTATCGCGTCGTGATGCTCCCCGGCGGCAGCAGCAGCAAGCAAGGCGCGACGCTGGGCGAGGAAGGGCGCGAGGAGATTCGTCGGTTCGTAAAACGTGGCGGCGGCTACATCGGCATCTGTGCCGGAGCTTATCTTGCCACGAGTGACTACGAATGGTCGCTGCACATCTTGAACGCCAAGGTTCTTGACCGGAAGCATTGGGCCCGCGGCGTGGCCGATGTGGAAATCTCGCTGTCGGCTGCAGGGAAGGAGTTGCTGGGCGTGACGAGCGATCGCCTGACGCTCGGTTATCATCAGGGTCCGCTGCTCGCGCCGGCGGGAAAGGACGGCCTGCCGGAGTATCGCGAGCTGGCGAAGTTCGAAGCCGAAGTGGCCAAGAACGGCGCGCCCATCGGCGTGATGATCGGCACCACCGCCATCGCCGCGGCCGATTTTGGCGAAGGGCGCGTGCTCTGCTTCAGCCCGCATCCGGAGCTGACGAAAGATCAGGAAGCGCTCGTCCATCGCGGCGTCGAATGGGCCGCCGCGGTGAAAAAGTAGGCCCGTTGGAGTCCCGGTCTTCCTCAATTGCGAAAAAAAACCGGCTAAAGCCGGGACTCCAGCAAGCGGCCGAGACTACTCTTCCATCGGTTCTTCGGTGGGCGTTTCCACATCTACCGCCGTGCCGAAGAAGATCGAGGTGTTGAAGAGCGCCCGCACGAACCGCCCGCTGCCGTTGCTCGCCGAGCTCGTCGTTACGATCCGGCCGACGATGAATTCCGGCGTGGCGAGGCCGGTGATCGTTTGAGTCCCCGCCGTACCCTCCGCCGTGGCATACCAGAGTGCGTAGTTGCCGACGTCGATGGCGAACCACGTTCCTGTGCCGGTCGTGGTTCCCAGCGTGCTCGTGAATGTCCCCGTGGTGACCACGCTCCCCGTCGGCTCTTCCCCGCCAGGCTCTTCCGTCGCCAAAGCAAAATCAAATGTGCCCGTCGTCGATGAACCAATCTTCAGCACAGTCACTTCGTACTGCGCGCTCCCGGTTCCCACGATCGGTCCCGGTCCTGAATCCTGTGCTTGTGCCATGCCGCAGAACAACAACCCGCACGCCAATGCCAATCCTGCTCCCGCTCGCAACATAACAGCCTCCTGATTGAAAGATTTCGCCGGCAGGTGTGCAGAAAAGCTGCTGCAAAATGCAAACCACAGTCCTCCATCTTTCGCGGAGAGCCTGACAATGTTGTAGGGTGCGTGGAGCGGTAGTGAGCCCCGCCGAAACCGCGGTAGTTTTCCGAATTTGGTGGGCCTCGCTACCGCTCCACGCTGCGAAAGAAAACCTGCCAACCTCGGAGCGACA
>Ga0196963_10001901_pt1 | contig 13226 bp, 9 predicted proteins | sample S1_5metaG_FD_148600 | JGI IMG/M metagenome (GOLD analysis project Ga0196963, IMG submission 148600) | Soil microbial communities from Anza Borrego desert, Southern California, United States - S1_5 | ecosystem: Environmental > Terrestrial > Soil > Desert | place: USA: California | collected... | reverse complement strand
GATCACGGTCGCGAGCGAGAACGCCGCCAGCGCCGTGCCGCCGACCCAGCGCGGATACGCGAGCGTGGTCTCGGCGTAGGCCGGCAGCCACTGCGCCATGCCGAGCTCGGTCGCGCCGCCGAGCAGGATGGCGATCAGCGCGCCGAGGAACCAGCGCTGGCGCATCAGCCCGGCCAGCGGCGTGCGCCCGCCGTCGCCGACCAGCGCCGGGAAGCGCATCGCGGCGAAGGCGATCAGCAGCCCGATGGGCAGCGGCATCAGCGCCCAGCAGGCGCCGCGCCACGACAGGCCCAGCCACGGCGCGGCGGTGGCGACGGCGATCGTCACCACGGCGCCGACGCCGTAGAACGAATGCAGCCAGTTCATCGCCGCGGTGCGGCGGTCGGGCGCCAGCGCCGCGACCACCGGGCTGAGCACCATGTCGAGCGCGCCGGCGCCCAGGCCCAGCGCGAAGACGCCCCAGGCGAGCGTGACATAGCTCGGCGCCAGCGCGGTCCCCGCCAGGCCGGCCGCGATCATCAGGTCGCCGATCAGCACGATCGGCTTCGCACCCCAGCGGTCGGCCAGAGGGCCGGTGACGATGATGCCGACCACCAGTCCGGCGAAGGCGATGCCGCCCAGGCGGCCGAGCTGCTCCTGGGTCAGCCCCGCGGCGCCGCCGAACTCGGAGTCGAGCGTGGTCAGGAACACCGGCAGCAGGTTGATGGCGATCGCCAGGCTCATCATCGCGCCGTAGCAGAGCCAGAGCAGCAGCAGCGGGCGTACGGCGGGCATGGCCGGCGATGGAAGGGCGTCGCCGGCGGCGAGCAACCCTTGCGGGCGTGGCGGTTGCATCGGCCGGCGCCCCGCGCGATGACGTGGCGATGCCCAACCGCCTCCTCCCCTACGCCGGCTACGCCTACGCCCTGCTGCGCATCGTCGCGGGCCTGCTGTTCATGCTCCACGGCCTGGCGAAGTTCGGGCTGCTCGGCGGCAAGCGGGTCGAGCTGATGTCGCAGATGGGCGCCGGCGCGGTCATCGAGACGGTCGCCGGCGCGCTGATCCTGCTCGGGCTGTTCGCCTCGCCGGCCGCGTTCATCGCCAGCGGCACGATGCTCGTGGCCTACGTCCAGTTCCACTGGTTCGGCGCGATCGAGAAGGGCGCGCCGCTGTCGTTCCTGCCGCTGCGGGAAGGCAACGGCGGCGAGACCGCGGTGCTCTACTGCCTGATCTTCCTGTACATCGCCTGCGCGGGGAGCGGTCCCCTCAGCATCGATCGCCTGCGCAAGGCCGAGCCTCGCCAGCCGGTCGTCGCCTGACGACGACGCCGATCCGCCGCCTGGCGGATCGGCGTGGCATCGCTTCAGCCGTTCACTTGTCCGCGGGCTTCTCGCCGCCCTGGCGGCCGCGGCGGCCCTGCGGCAGCGCCTTGATCAGCTCCTGCGCGTCGAGCTTGCCGTTCTTGTCGGCGTCGGCCTCGGCGAACGCCTTCTCGGCGCGCGCGGCGAGCTCGGTCGCGGCGGCGGGATCGGCGGCCTTGTCGCCGCCGGCGCCGCCCTCGGCCTTGTCGCCGCCGCGGCGCTTGGCGCGCTCCTCGCCCAGCGTCTTGAGCGCGGCGGTCAGCTCGGCCTTGTCGACGCCGCCGTCCTTGTTGGTGTCGTGCTTGGCGAGCGCCCCCGCCGCCATCAGCTGCGGCAGTCCGGCGCGCTCGGTCTCGTCGAGCGTGCCGTCCTTGTTGGTGTCGGCCTGGGCGAAGACCTCGGGCTGGCGTTCCTTCAGCCAGGCGTCGCGCTGCTCGGGCGTCGGCTCGGGGCGGCCCTGACCGTTGTCGCCCGCTTCGCCGGCGCCGGCGATGCCGGCCACGCTGGCGATCAGGATGGTGAGCGGGATGGCGATGTGACGCATGGCAACCTCGTGGGCGTGCGGGTGGTGGGCGGTGTCCTATCCGCGCGCGACGCTCGCGCCTTGCGTCATTCCGCCGCCGCGACGGCGCTGCCGCCCGCGTCGGGGTGGAGGCGGGCGCTCGGCACCAGCTCGAGCGCGGTGCCCGGGCCGCTCCAGCGCAGTTCGCAGACCGCCAGGACGCCGTTCTCGTAGAAGTCGACGCGGATCGGATAGCGCTGCCCACCGGTCAGGTCGATCGAACCGGCCCATTCGGTCGGCGACTGGTCGATCCAGCGGTCGATGATCAGCTGGTCGGCGACCCACAGGCGGATGCCGTCGTCGCCGCGCAGGCGGAAGGTCCAGGTGCCGCTGGCCGGCGGCTCGACCTCGCCCGTCCAGCGCGCGCTGAAGGTCTCGGCGCCGATCCCCGGCGCGGGCGCCGCCTGGCCCCAGTCGAAGTCGATGCGCGGGTCGAGGCGCGTGACCGACGGGCCGGTGAAGTCGATGTTGTCCCAGTACGTCGCCGCGAGACCGCTGCCGGTGGTCTGCCGCGGATGCAGCCGCGCCTGCGGCACGAGCTGCTTGGGCGTCGCCGCGCCCGACCAGCGCAGCTCGCACACCGCCAGACCGCCGTTCTCGTAGAAGTCGATGCGGATCGGATAGCGCTGGCCCGCGGTCAGCGCGATCGCGCCGCTCCACTCGGTCGGCGCCTGATCGAACCAGCGGTCGATGACGAGCTGGTCGGCGACCCACAGGCGGATGCCGTCGTCGCCACGCAGGTGGAAGGTGTAGGTCTGCGTGGCCTCGGCCTCGATCTCCCCCAGCCAGCGCGCGCTGAAGGTGTCGGCGGCGATGCCGGGAGCCGGGGCGCCGGTGCTCCAGTCGAAGTCGACGCGCGGATCGATCCGCGACACCGTGGCGCCGGTGAAGTCCGCGTTGTCCCAGTAGGTGGCGCTCAGCCCCGTGCCGGCGCCGGAATCCGGATGCAGCTGGCTCATCGGCACGGCGCTCCTCGGCGTGCTCGCGCTCGACCAGCGCAGCTCGCAGACCGCGCCGCCGCCGTTCTCGTAGTAGTCGATGCGGATCGGATAACGCTGGCCCGCGGTCAGCGCGATCGCGCCGCTCCACTCGGTCGGCGACTGGTCGATCCAGCGGTCGATCAGCAGCTGGCCGCCCACCCACAGGCGGATGCCGTCGTCGCCGCGCAGGTGGAAGGTGTAGGTCTCGCTGAACTGCGCCTGCACATCGCCGGTCCAGCGCGCGCTGAAGGTGTCGGCGCCGATCGACGCGGCCGGCGAGCCACCGGCCCAGTCGAACAGCACGGTGCGGTCGCGACGCGTGACGCTGGCGCCGGTGAAGTCGCGGTTGTCGAAGTACGTCGCGCTCAGGCCGGTGCCCGTGCCGACCACGCCGCCGGCGACGCGGTAGACGGCGGTGTAGGTCGCGTCCGGGACGGGCGTGACGATCGCGTGCTCGCGGCCGCCGCCGTCCGACCACGAGTCGAACGCCCAGTTCGCGCCGGCGGCGGTCGCGCTGACGGGAGCACCGATGACGCGCTCGACGCCTTCGACGCTGGCGAACGTCCCGCCGGCGGTGAACGGCTGCGCGTCGAGCGTCAGCCCGATGCCGCCGGGGCTGGTCGTGAGACGCAGGGTCGAGAGGCGCGGCTGCAGATCGCGGACGACGTGATGGCTCGCTCCGCCGGAATCGGTGACGGTCAGGTGGATGCGGTAGAAGACGTCGGCGGCGGTGTGGTCCTGGGTCGGGATGGTGAAGGCGATCGAGCCGACGCCGCTGGTCGGCAGGATGAACGGATGGCTGTGCGCGGCGTGGTGGAAGGCGACCTCCCAGGTGAAGGCCGACGGCGGCAGCGCGCCGTCCTCGGGATCGCTGCCGGTGCCGGTGGCGGTGAACGACTGGCCGCCGCCGTAGGTCGTGCCAGCGGCCGGCGCGGTGATCACCGCGGTCGGCGACTGGTTGGCGCCGGTGACGGTCAGCACCGCCTCGCCCGTGGTCGCCGAGCCGCTGGCGTTCGTCGCGATGGCGCGGAAACGCGCGCCGTCGTCGCCGGCGGCGACCGCCGCGATGGTGTACGACGACGCGGTGGCGCCGGGGATGTCGACGCCGTTGCGTTGCCAGCGCCACGTCGGCGCCGGTGTCCCCGAGGCGGCGGCGGTGAACGTCACCGCCGATCCGACCGCCACCGTCGCGTTCTGCGGCCCCTGGGTGATGACCGGCGCCTGCGAGTAGCTGACGCGGTGCACGACGCCGCCGTCGTCGCGCGTCAGGTAGTAGAGCGCGCCATCGGGACCGACGCGCAGATCCACCGCCGACGGGATCGCGCTGGCGAAGTCGGCGACGGCGTCGGTGGCCGCGTCGTAGGTGCGGATCCAGCCGCCGCAGAAGTCGGCGAAGAAGTACTTCCCGACGTAGGCGCCGGGGAACTGCACGGTCGGCGGGTTGTAGAACGCGCCGCCGGTGATGGCGCAGCCGGTCACCGCGCCGCCGCCGTGCGCGTAGGCGTACAGCGGCGAGCGGTACGCCGGATCGGTCGTCTCGCCCTCGGTGGCCGGCCAGCCGTAGTCGGAGCCGGCGACGCCGTCGTCGATCTCCTCCCAGGTGTTCTGGCCGACGTCGTTGATGAACATGCGGCCGGTGCCGGGCTGGAAGGCGAACGTGAACGGGTTGCGCAGGCCCTTGGCCCAGATCGCCTGGTGGACGCCGGTGGTCGAACCGGAGAACGGATTGGGCGGGATGGTGCCGTCGGGGTTGTAGCGCAGGATCTTGCCGTGCCGCGACGTCAACGACGGCGCGAACGAGCCGTTGGCGTTGTCGCCGACCGCGACGTAGAGCTTGCCGTCGGGGCCGAAGTGGATGGCGCCGCCGTTGTGGTTGGTCGCGCCGCTCAGATCGTCGAGCGTCACCACCACGAACTCGCTGCCCGCCTGCGCGACGTTGCCCGCCGCGGTGAATCGCGTGATGCGGTTGCGCCGCGGCGTCGTGGTCAGGGTGTGGTAGACGTAGACGTGGCCGTTGGTCGCGAACGCCGGATCGAAGGCGACGCCGAGCAAGCCGCGCTCGCCGCCCGCGTCGACGGCGAGGCTCAGGAACGGCGTCGCGAGCAGCGAGCCGTTGGCGATCACGCGCAGCTGCCCGCCCTGCTGGCAGACGAACAGGCGCCCATCCGGCGCGAAGGCCATGGCCGTGCCGTTGGGCAGCGATCCGACCCAGGCCGCGTCGGCGAAGCCGGCAGGCACCGCGGCCGATGCCGAGAGGACGAGAGCGAGCGCGGCGACGGTGCGCAGGAGGGTCGCGGGCATGGTCGGCTCCAGGGGTGGCTCGCGTATCTCCGCGCCGGCCCCGGTCGGGATGCCTCGGAGCGGTGAAGGTTGAACGGCGCCGGACCTTCTGTGCCCTCGAGACCGACCAGTCGAAACCTCTCCAGCGACATCGGATACGACGACCGCCGACGAGCAGGCGGGCCGGGATTGGGAAGCGGCGCGAGCGCGCGGTACACTCCTCGACGCCGTATGACCGTCGCCCTGGCCGAACGTCCCGAGGTCGCCCCGCCGCCCCGCCATCAGGCCCTGGTGGCGCAGGGCGTCATCTTCGTCATCACCGCCGCGGTCGCCTGCGCGCTGCACGCGGGCGTCCTCGCCGTTCACCGCGAGGAGCCGCGGATGGCCTGGCTCGCCGCGACGCTCTCGGCCCTCGCCCTCGCGGCGGTCGCGGTCGCCGGCTCGGCGGCGATCGAACGCTCGCGCCGACGCCTGCGGCGGGTCGAGCGCCTCGCCACCGCCGGCGCGCTCGCCGCGTCGATCGCCCACGAGATCAAGAACCCGATGGGCATCATCCTCTCGGCGACCCAGGTGCTCGCGCGCTCGCCGACGCTGCCGCCCGCCGACCGCTCGCTGCTGCGCGAGATCGAGGAGGAGGTGCGCCGCGCCGACGACCAGCTCAACGCCTTCCTCGACCTGGTGCGCGACATGCCGCTCAAGCGCGCGCAGTGCGACCTCGGCGACATGGCGCGCTCGACCATCGAGCTGCTCGCGGCGCAGGCGCGCCAGGCCGGCGTCGCCCTGACCGCCGACCTGCCGAGCGAGCCGCTGACCATCCTCGGCGACCGCCGCCGCCTGCGCCAGGCGGTGATCAACCTGGTGCTCAACGCGATCGAGGCCTGCGCCGGACGCGGCGCACGGACGGTGCGCGTGAGCGTCGGCGGCGACGAGCTGCCCGAGGACGCGTGCCTGACGATAGCCGACGATGGCCCGGGCATCCCGCGCCACCTCCTGCGCCATGCCTGCGAGCCCTTCTGGACCACCAAGCCCAACGGCACGGGCCTCGGCCTGAGCACGGCCAAACGCATCGTCGAGCGCCACCTCGGCAGGCTCGAGCTCGAGTCGCGTCCGGGCCTGGGCACCACGGTCACCATGCACCTGCCGCGCAACGCGCCGGGCGCGTCGGGCGTGCACCACCTGCGCATGACGCGGCGCGGCGCCTGATGCGCATCCTCATCGTCGACGACGAGACGCGCTTCGCCGCGATCCTCGCCCGCGCGCTCGGCGCCGAGGGCTACGCCGACGTCGCCAGCGCGTCCTCGGCCGAGGACGCGCTCGACGGCCTGCGCGAGCGCCCGTGCGATCTGCTGGTCACCGACCTGCGCCTGCCGGGCATGTCCGGCATCGAGCTGATGGGCGCGGTGCGCCGCGCGTCGCCGACGACCGACGTCGTGCTGATGACGGCGTTCGCCGATGTCGCCACCGCGCGCGACGCGCTCAAGCGCGGCGCCATCGACTACCTGGTCAAGCCGTTCGACAACAGCGAGCTGGTGGCGCTGGCCGCGCGCACGCGCGCGCGCCTGGGCGCGGTGGCGCCGGACTCCGGCACGCTCGAGATGGCGGGCATGGTCGGATCGAGCCCGACCATGCAGCGGCTGTTCTCCGAGCTCGCGCGCGTCGCGCGCGCCGACGCGTCGGTGCTGATCCTCGGCGAGAGCGGCACCGGCAAGGAGCTGCTCGCGCACGCGGTGCACAGCCTGAGCGCGCGCGCGGGCGGACCGTTCATCGAGGTCAACACCGCGACGCTGCCCGAGAGCGTGATCGAGAGCGAGCTGTTCGGCCACGAGCGCGGCGCGTTCACCGGCGCCGACAAGCGCAAGGACGGGCTGTTCGAGCTCGCCGCCGGCGGCACGGTGTTCCTCGACGAGATCGGCGAGCTGCCGCTGGCGCTGCAGCCGAAGCTCCTGCGCTTCCTGCAGGAACGCCGCTTCTACCGCGTCGGCGGCACCAAGCCGGTCACGGTCGACGCGCGCGTCGTCGCCGCCACCAACCGCGACCTCGCCGCCGAGGCCGCCGCCGGGCGCTTCCGCGAGGATCTCTACTACCGCCTCGACGTCGCGTCGCTCACGCTGCCGCCGCTGCGCGAGCGCCACGAGGACGTGCCGCTGCTGGTCCAGCGCTACCTGCGCGGCAAGAGCACCGCGCAACCCGCGATCAGCGTCGAGGCGCTGGCGGTGATCGCCGCGTACCGCTGGCCGGGCAACATCCGCGAGCTGCACAACGCGATCGAGCGCGCGGTCATCCTCGCCGACGGCGCGACCATCGGCCTCGAGCACCTGCCCGACCGCCTGACCAGCAACGCGGTGACCCAGCGCATCGTCGCCCCGCAGCGCGGCGCCAGCCTCGACGTCGCCGAACGCGAACGCGCGCTGATCGAGCGCGCGCTGGCCGAAGCCGCCGGCAACAAGACGCGCGCGGCGGAGCTGCTCGGCATGACCCGCCGCCGCCTCTACTCGCGGCTCAAGCTGCTGGGGATGGGCGTCAACGACGACGACGAATAGCCGGGCGCGGCGAGGCACACGCCGTCCGCCGCGGTACGCCATCGTACCGGGCGGTACACCCCGGCCGTGGCGCATCCGCACCGCTCGTGGCGACTGGGGTTGCGTCGTTCGCGCGGTTGGCACTGCATGTGCCATGCGACTGGCGGGACACCGCCATGGGCAACGCCGTCAAGATCCTGTTCGCCTGCCCGGCCTGCGATTTCCGCGCGCGCATCCCCGGCCGCCTCGCCGGCAAGCGGATCCGCTGTCCCGGCTGCGCGCAGCCCGTCGACGTGGCGGGCGCCGCCGCGGAGGTGCGCTGCCGCGCGCCGGGAACCGCGATCGCGCCGGCGACGCGCTCCGCCGCGCCAGCCGAGTCGACGCCGCCGCCGCGCCGTGCGCAGCCGTTGACCACGCCGTCGCCGACGCAGCCGGCGGCGCTGGTCGAGGCGCCGCGGCGCACGTTCCTGTTCGCCTGTCCCTCGTGCCGCTTCTACGCGCAGGTGCCGATGCGCGCCAACGGCAAGCGCCTGCGCTGCCCGGGATGCGGCCATTCGAGCCTGGCCGGTACGGCGCCGGCAGCGACGCCGACGCCGACGCCCGCGGCGGCGCCGCCGGAGCCGGTCGTCGCCGCGCCGACCACGGCGACCTCCGATCGCATCAGGGCCTCGCGCCCGACGCCCGCCGCTGCCGCGGCCACCGTGCGCATGGCCAATCCCGATCCGGCGCGCAGCGCCACCACCCGCCGCATCGCCGCGGCGACGCCGGATCCCGGCGTGTGGTCGGCCACGCCTGCGCCATCGCAGATCCACATCGAGGTCGGCGGCATCGCCGCCGCCGTCGACGACGAGGTCTACGCACCCACTTCGGGTGGACCCGACCAGCCGGAGTCGCGCGATGAGGCGACGGCCGAGGACGGGGCGGACGCCGGTCAGCAGGACGAGGCTCGGGCGCAGGACGACGCCGAGGCCGAGCCGTCGGCGACCGGCGCAGGCGACGCCGAGCCGGGCGACGACGCCGGCGACGCGGGCGACGCGGAGCAGCACGACCAGCACGACGACGCGGGGTCGCGCGATCGCCCGACCGCGCGCCAGCGCGCGACGCTCGCCACGACCGTCCGCGTCCGCCGCCATGCCGAGTCCGTGGATCGGCCACGCTCCGGCGGCCGCCCCTTCGTCCGCACCGCGATGCTGGTCGCCGTGGTGGTCGCCGGCGTCGTCGGCTGGATGGAGCGCGACCAGGTGATGGATCGGATCACGAGCTGGCGCGGCGAGCCCCGTCCGACCGTCGCCCCGGTCGTGCCGGACGCGGTCGCGAACGATCGGGCGGCGCCGATCCGCGCCAGCGGCGTGGTCGTCGCCAACGCCGAGATCGACATCGTCCCCGCCGCCAGCGGCACGATCGCGCGCCTGCCGTTCGCGATCGGCGACAGCGTCGCCGCGGGCGCGATCGTCGCCGAGGTCGATCCGGCGATCGAGACCGCCGAGGTCCATCGCGCGCAGGCGCAGTCGGCGCTGTCGCAGGGCCTGCTCGCCCAGGCGCGGCAGAACCTGGTGCTCGCCGAGAGCCGCCACGCCGCCGACCGCTCGGCCGCCGAGGCGGAGCTGGCCGGCGCGCAGTCGCGCGCGCGCGACGCGCTCGCGCGCGCCAAGCGCCAGGAGCAGCTGCTGGCGCGCACGCTGTCGAGCCAGGAGGACGCCGACTCGGCGCGCGAGCTGGCGCTGCAGGCGGATGCCGAGGTCTCCGGAGTCGCCGCGCGCATCGCCCAGTTCGACGCCGAGCGCGCGGGCCTCGACATCCAGCGCCAGGAGATCGCCATCGCCGAGGCCCAGGCCCTGGCCGACCAGCTGGCGCTCGACCAGGCGCGCGCGCGGCTCGCCGCGACCAGCGTCACCGCGCCGATCGCCGGCGTCGTCGCCGCCAGCCACGCCAACGTCGGCGCGACGCTGGTCGAGGGCGCCGGCCTGCCGCTGCTGACGCTGTCGGACGTGTCGCGGCTGTTCGTCACGACCCGGATCGCCGAGCGCGATCTCGGACGCATCGCCGTCGGCCAGATGGCCGAGATCCGCGTGCCCGCGTACCCGGATCGGACCTTCGCCGGCCGCGTCGAGCGCATCGCGACGTGCGGCGACCCCGGCGAGCAGGGCGCGACCTTCCACGTACGCATCGAGGCGCTCGGCGACGGCGTCGCCCTGCTGCGCCCGGCGATGAGCGCGGACGTCGGCTTCGAGGCGCAGGCGCCAGCCCTGGCGCACAACCGGGCCGCCCAGTGAGCGCTGCGGCGGCGAGGACCGCCACGCTGCTCGCGGCGCTGATCACGGCCGCGGCGCTCGCGGCGGCGGAGCCGCAGCCGCTGCGCCTGACCGTGGCCGAGGCGATCGTCACCGCGCTGGCGCGCAACCGCGACCTGCGCGTGCAGCGCATCCAGCCGGCGATCGTCGCGACCGACGAGGACATCGAGCGCGCCGCGTTCGATCCGACGGTGGACGCCGAGGTCTCGATCGGGCGCACGCACGAACGCGTGCGCGACGGCGCGGACACCTTCCACGCGCGGGTCGAGACGCGGCACGCGTCCATCGGGCTGCGCCAGGACCTGCCGACCGGCACGGCGCTGAGCGTGCAGGCATCGACCACGCTCGACCGCGCCCAGGCGGGCGGCGATGCCGCCACCAGCTCGGTCGGCCTGACCGTCAGCCAGGCCCTCCTGCGCGGGCTGGGCCCCGCGGCGAACCTGGCGCGCGTGCGCCAGGCGCGCCTCGAGCACGGCATCTCGCTGTACGAGCTGCGCGGCTACACCAGCGCGCTGGTGGCGTCCGTCGAGGACGCGTACTGGTCGCACGCCGTCGCCGTCAGCCGGGTCGGGATCGTCCGCGAGTCGCTGGCCCTGGCCGAGCGCAGCCGCGACGAGGTGCGCGGCCACATCGAGGTCGGCACGCTCGCCGCCATCGAGCTGCACGCCGCCGAGGCCGAGCTGGCGTGGCGGCGCGAGGACGCGATCGCCGCGCGCGCCCAGGCCGCGACCACGCGCCTGCGCCTGCTCGACCTGGTCGAGCCGGAGGCGCGCTCGCCGCTGACGCTGATGGTCGAGCTCGGCGACGAGGCGGGCGAGGCGCAGCCGCTCGACGACGTCGATCAGCACGTCGCCGTGGCGCTGCGCCTGCGGCCCGAGCTCGACCAGGCGCGCCTGCGCCTGCGCCAGGGCGACCTCGCGCTGGTCGAGACCCGCAACGGGCTGCTGCCGCGCCTCGATCTGTTCGCGACGCTCGGCGGCAGCGGCTACGCCGATTCGTTCTCCGGGACGCTCGACCAGGAGGGCGGCGGCGCCCACGACCTGACCGTCGGCCTGCGCCTGCGCCACGCGCTCGGCAACCGCGCGGCCGAGGCCGTCCATCGCCGCGCGACGCTCGGCCGCGCGCAGAGCGACGCGGCGATCGCCAACCTCGAGCGGCTGGTCGAGCTGGACGTGCGCCTGGCCCACGTCGCGGCCAGCGAGAGCGCCGAGCTGATCGCCGCCAGCGCCGCCACCGTGTCCTTCCAGCAGGCGAAGCTCGATGCGGAGACCGAGAAGCTGCGCGTCGGCACCTCGACCTCGCTCGCGGTCGCGCAGGCGCAGCGCGACCTGGTGGCGAGCCGCCTCGGCGCCGCGGAGACCCGCGTGCGGCACCGCCGCGACCTCGCGGCGCTGCACCGCGCCGACGGCTCGCTGCTCGCGCGCCGCGGCATCGACGCCCCCGGCGCGCAGCCAGGCGACTGACCGCGCGACGAGCGCGAGCGGGCTCGCCGGACAGGCGCGGGCGACCATGTCATCCGAAGATCGTCAGCGATAGCGGCCCGGTCGCCGCCGTACGCAGCGCCTATCCGGCGATCGACGCGTCCGCGCGCGCGATCGCGCCGCGCGTGCGGCATGCGCCGCGACACAAACGATGCGGGGGCCGGCGCATGGCGCCGGCCCCCGCATCATCAGCGTCGCGATAGCGAAGGTTCAGGGAGCGGTCGAGCGGGCGGCGATGCGCGCCTTGCGCGCATCGAGCGCGGCCTGACGCGCGGCGGCGGCCTCGACGTTCGCCGGATGGGCGGTCTTGAACGCCTCGAGCTTGGCTTCCTGGCGCGCGACGTTGCGCTCCTGGACCATGATCGCGCGGTCCTGGCCGCGGACGGCGCCGCCGGCGTTGCCGTTGACCGAAGCGCCGAAGCCGATGGTCGGGGCGAGGGCGAGAGCGATGACGAGCAGTCGGATCATGGGGGCTCCTGTGGTTGTCGGCCGGATGGCCGGGGTTGATGAACCCATGAGCGACGCGCGTGCCAAACGCCCGCACGCGCGCGACGCGCGCGTGCAGCCATCATCGCGCGACGCGCGTACCGCCGCGTACGCGCGCGTACGCCGCGGTACGCGATGCACGCGCGCCACGCGCGCACCGCCGCTCCACCGTCCGGTCGACGGCGGCGCCCGGCGTCAGCCGATCGCGGCGAGGGCCTTGGTGTAATCAGGCTCGTTGGCGATCTCGCCGACCAGCTCGACGTGGCGCACCGTCCCGTCCTTGCCGACGACCACCACCGCGCGCGCGAGCAGGCCGGCGATCGGACCGTCGACCATGGTCAGGCCGTAGCGCCGGCCGAATTCCGGATCGCGGAAATCACTGCCGGTCTTGACCTTGTCGATGCCCTCGGCGGCGCAGAAGCGCTTGAACGCGAACGGCAGGTCCTTCGACACGCACAGCACCACCGCGTCGGGCTTCTGCGTCGCGCGGACGTTGAACTGGCGCACCGAGGTCGCGCAGGTCGCGGTGTCGACGCTCGGGAAGATGTTGAGCACGAGCGTCTTGCCGGCGAAGTCCTTGAGCGTGACCTCGCCGAGCTCGGTCGTGACCAGGCGGAAGTCGGGCGCCTTGCTGCCGACCTTCGGCGGTTCACCGACGGTCGTGACGGCATTGCCCTTGAGCGTGACGGTGGCCATGAGGTGTTCCTTGGGGTCGGACACCGGACCGGCGACCGCATCCGCCGCAAGCGGCGAACCGCCGAGACGCGTCAGCGCGCCGCGGTCGTCGCCGCGGCGGCGATGGTCACCCGCATGGTGCGCGGCGTCGCGCCCAGGCGCCAGCCGGCGTCGGCGGCGTTCGCGGTCTCGACGCAGATCATCCCCGGCCATTCGTCGTCGCCGAAGTCGGGCATGCGCTTGGCCTTGTCGATCCACGGATTCCACACCACGGTGGCGCCGGCGCCCGCGGGGGTGAACGACAGCGACCGCCGCGCGCTCGGATCATCGAGCCGCACCGCGCGGTCGGTGCCCAGATAGACGCGATCGGTCTCGCCGGCGATGCGCAGGGGCGCCTCCCCCTCGACCTGGCGCTCGGCGGCGCGCACCTTGTCGATGAAGGTCATGCCCGCCAGGCCGTGCAGCGCGACCCGCCGCACGTCCGCGACCGCGAGATAGGTGTGCAGCGCCGCGTCGCACGCGACCTCCCCGCCATCGACGGTGCCGGTCAGCGCGACCGTCAGCTCGCGCGCGAAGGTCGCCTCCAGGCGCAGGCTGAAGCGATGCGGCCAC
>Ga0196963_10001899_pt1 | contig 13230 bp, 13 predicted proteins | sample S1_5metaG_FD_148600 | JGI IMG/M metagenome (GOLD analysis project Ga0196963, IMG submission 148600) | Soil microbial communities from Anza Borrego desert, Southern California, United States - S1_5 | ecosystem: Environmental > Terrestrial > Soil > Desert | place: USA: California | collected... | reverse complement strand
TCAATTCGTCTATCTTTGTCCGCAAATCTTCGTACTCCAAATGCGCCTGCACGTATTGGAGGCCTAAATCGTGGTTACAGTATCCAGCCAAAATGGTAGAGAGACGAGAAGAACCCCACGGGGAAACCTCGACCTGTGGAACGGAAATGGATTCCCAGGTTGAGGAAATTCAGTACCTGCATTTCAAGCTATTTCCGCGGGTTCATTTGTCAACAAGTGAGGGAACCTGTACCCCACATAGCCAGATGTAATGCCAATCAAGCAACGACTCTCGACGTGCAAATGCATGACATCCAAGTGATACGCGTACGCCAAAAAAAAAAAATTGAAATAATTTTCCTTTTGAAAAAAATTATAAAACCATGCCACTGCTCTGTTCAGCCGTTGTACCGTATTCGTACAGCACTTACTGGTATCCGAGCACCTGTTATACGAGTTACTACTCGTATGCGCCTGTATGGCCCGTGTGTAGTTCCTGGAGTTCATGGTGTTGGTGGTAGTAGGTTGGTTGTAGGGTGGCAGTCTGCCCTCTGGTCTAATCCAGAGGGATTAATTCAATCCCAAAGTGTAATTGTGGGATTACTTCGCATTTTTAATGCATAAATCAATTCGCTTTGCCATACAGCGCATTGATTTATGAATTATATTTGGGTCGTACCTGTGGCCGCTCTTGTTTCAGTTACAGTTTACGGACGGCACGACACGCTGTAGTGGGGGAACCAAGGTACAGCGCTAGCGGCCCCCCAGACCCCCTCCTTTTTCAAAAAGTTCGTTTTTGATTGAACTTTTTTCAAAAAGTTCTTTGAAAAAGTTCGTTTTTGATTGAGCTTTTTTCAAAAAAGTTCTTTGGAAAAGTTCCTAAACTTCCGGGTTCAATTGGCATGTGACGTCCATGGCCAACCCGTATCTTCCGTCCAGCCACAATACAGACGGGCCCGAGACGCTCATCCTGTTGAGTGTGACGGTAAACATGATTTCGGTGCCTATCAAACCACTTATGGCACTGACGTCCGTACCAGGGGGCGTAATGGCGGTACTGCTGCCCACCGTGTATTCCAACAGAACTTGTGGGGCGGTGGTGAGGGAGAGGTTCGTCCGGAACGGTGGCTGATAGAACCTTCCCGCGTTGTTGAAAAAAGCCACTTTGACGTTGACGGTGCTGAAATCGTTGGCACCGATTTCGGCGAACTTCCTGGAGTTGAAATTTCCGATGTCGTTGATGGTCGTCTTGTTGATGTTGCACGGTGCCGTGTTGGTGTAATCGGAGAAATTTTCGAACGGCAGTCTGATGTTGATCCTGACGCGATCACCGATATTCCCGAAGATGCTGATGCTGAATTGGGCATCCGGTTGCTGGGCATTTTTGCAGGGATTGGTGCCTGGTCCGGTGATGCTGAGGGATGAACTGTCGTAAGGGTTTTCCGGCGTGCCCAGTATTTCGCCCGAGTCGTCCTTTTGGTAGTTGTCGATGTCACTGTTCCACGAACTGCTTGCTCCTTGATTGCCGTCGTCCGTAAAGACCATCAGGCCGTCTCCCTGGCGCGTTTCCGTGCAATCCGGTGCGAATATCTCTCCAAGGAAATAGACCGTTATATATTTCGACATTCATCACAATATATACATTTATGATTGGCAAGCTTTATGAGAGAACTTTTTAACAGAAAGTTCAATCAAAAACGAACTTTTTGACAAAAAGTTCAATCAAAAACGAACTTTTTGACAAAAAGTTCAATCAAAAACTTCCTGATTCGCAAGCGAATCAGAAAATGGACATGGAACATGGAACATGGAACATGGAACATGGAACGTGGAACGTGGAACATGGAACATGGAACGTGAACATGGAACATGGAACATGGAACATGGAACGTAGAACATAGAATTAAGGATTTGAGTATCACAAAAGTTCGTTTTGACGTATGGCCAAAATTAACTATAGTGGATCGTGATGGTCATGATCTATTTTATAGGATTCATACCAGTCATCTGTTTCCATCCAAAAACCATGATAAACTTCAAACAGGCCTCCCAGTACAAGAGGAACCATTTGTTGGTGAAGAAGGACAGGTCTACGCTGTCCATCCTCAAGGTGTTGAGACTGCCCCATGATAGCCAAGAGCCCTTCGTTCGCTTTCCCCCCCATTGCTTTGCCCATAACGTGCCGAACCAATCGGTGATCCTGACCAAGTATCACATGGTGCGTTTCAAAAGGACCGTCAAGTTCGCCATCAGGTGGTACCTGGACGCAAAAATCGGGGAACTATTTTACGATCCCGGCAATCACAGTTCCATCCACTTCCTGGTGGACAGTCCCAACCATAACGAATTCATCGATTGTAACGGATTGGAAGTGGATGTGATCGGATTGAAGAGCAAATGGATTAACTTTGTGAGGTGATTTGTACCGGAAGATTCGCGATTACGTATAATCAGTTTCATGCATTTGCAAATTGCTCGGAAGGAGAAGATGGTTCCCCATAAATTACTCCAAAGTAAGGATCCTGATAATAATAAAAGTTTAGGTTGCAACCAAATTGGTAATATCTTCCGATTTAACCGGTTGATACATGGTGTAATCATCATCATAGTATAATTGAATGATTTTTACCTGAAAATGTTTGGGTGGACTATTCAGCTCTTCTTGGACCGTTTGGACCAATTGTTTGAATCTAACCAATTTGTCGATATTGATCGTTTTGCCATTGTTGATGATCTTATCGGGATTGTAACGGATAATGACGACGGGCAAACCACCCAAACTGCCCACTATTTCTGATATACGAGCACATTCGCAAGAAGCATCGTACCTCTTATGCTGATCTTCATCCACTTCGACAATGACGCAATGGGTTAAACACTGATAATAGATATCGGGACGTCGATTGCTACATTCACCTACTGGCTGATTAGAGTCACAAATTGGCTTAAGATTGATTGATTTACGTAGCAAACAGACCACTTCCCATTCTTTGCGATGTCTCTTACTCTGACAGGATTGACAAACCAATTTGGTTGGCGCCAAGTCGCATATACAACATTCACGTTTGAAGGTTGATGCTTTATCAGGTTCCGGAAAGTGCGACAGGCAATAGTAACTATCATTAACGGTTGAGATAGGTATTAAGTGGCAAGAATCAATGCAACACCGTTTAGATCGATCTGTATTTATCATTTGCGACGATCGATGTTCCTCGCAATACAAGGCTCTCTTTCGTGGGTGATTATAGACGGGTAGGTTCGGACAATCGGGCGAAATGCAACGCTTGATCGGTTTTATCACGCTCACCATCTCTTCCATTTTGTGACCAGTACAGAACCTGCCCCGGATCTCTTCGATAAGGTTGAAAGTGGGCTGCTTGCGGCAATGAGGCACCTCACAGGTCCTGTTTTTGACGTTCACCATCCCCTCGGTTTTGTGACCTGCACAGAACCTGGCCCGGGTCTCACCGATGAGGTTGAAAGCGGGTCTCTTTGGACATCCCAGCGCTTCACAGGTCATATGTTTGACGTCCACCATCCCCTCGATTTTGTGATCGGCACAGAACCTGGCCCGGGTCTCACCGATGAGGTTGAAAGCAGGTCCTTTGGGACAATTGGGTGATTCACAGGTCTTGCTTTTGACATCCACCATCCCCTCGATTTTGTGACCGGCACAGAACCTGGCCCGGGTCTCACCGATGAGGTTGAAGGCGGGGTGCTTACAACAATGGGGCGCCTCACAGGTCTTGCTTGTTATGTTCACCATTTCCTCGGTTTTGTGACCGGCACAGAACCTGGCCCGGGCCTCACCGATGAGGCTGAAAGCGGGTCTCTTGGGACAAGCTGGCACTTCACAGGTCCTAACTTTGACGTCCACCATCCCCTCGGTTTTGTGACCGGCACAGAACCTGGCCCGGGTCTCACCGATGAGGTAGAAATGTGGTCTCTTTCGGCAACCTTGTGATTCACAGGTCTTGCTTCTGACATCCACCATCCCCTCGGTTTTATGACCGGCACAGAACCTGGCCCAGGTCTCACCGATGAGGTTAAAACGTGGTTGCTTGTGGCAACCGGGTGATTCACATGTTTTGCTTGTGATGTCCACCATCCCCTCGGTTTTGTGACGGACACAGAACCTGGCCCGGGTCTCACCGATGAGGTTGAAAACTGGTTGCTTGCGACAACCGAGAGCCTCACAGGTCATATGTTTGATGTTCACCATCCCCTCGGTTTTGTGACCGGCACAAAACCTGGGCCGGGTCTCACCGATGAGGTTGAAAGCGGGGTGCTTACGACAATGGGGCGCCTCACAAGTCATATGTTTGACGTCCACCATTTCCTCGGTTTTGTGACCAGCACAGAACCTGGCCCGGGTCTCACCGATGAGGTTGAAAGAGGGGTGCTTGCGGCAATCAACAGCTTCACAGCATTTGGGCATATTATTTTAATAATATAGTTCAAAAAACTATTATGGGAGAAAATCCTTTTTAAAAAAGGTCCTCATCCGATATGTGAATGTTTCGTGCATCGGTTTAATTTTCACAGTTTCTATGTCCAAAAGGATTAATATCCACAGGTCAACATTAATCTTGAGACGCTACTTGGAATCGCAACTTTTAATTGCATTTCCCTGGATCTGAGTTGCGCAATATACGGTCTAGAGTAACGTCAAGGATAATTCAAGAGTACTCCGATGCGATCGTGGTGCTCAGATCAGTGACCGATGAGGAGGTGATATCTTTGTCCCAATGGTAAACCTCGCAAAACAGGATCCGCGTCCGGTCGACGTATTTGTGGAATCCGATCGGCAGGTAACGGTAACCGTTTATCGCCGTCAGGTCCAGGGTGGTGGTGAGTCGGACCGTACCGTTGACCCACACCCTGAACTCGAGGGATTCGTGGGAGTAGCGCACGACGAAAAACGTCGGCACTCCGGCGGTTTCACTGGTCAGGACATCGGTGTCCCAGGGAATTTCCGTACCGTTGTACCAGGTGGTGAATTTACTGATGGCCGGGTTGTCACTGGTGCACTGGATCAGGCTCATGTCGGTCGGGCTGAACTGATCGTCGCGATCGGCATTCAAATCCGCTTTGAGCGACAGCACCCTGGAATGCGGAAACAGGGGAATTATGTCTTGTGCCATGATTGCGAAGGTGAATCCGGAACGGGCACTGAAGTTCCTCCCCAAATCCAGGACGAAGTCCCAATCGTTGGTTGCGGTTTGCGTCCAATGCAGTGCCTTATTTGGAAGGGTAAAGGGGGTCGGATCGGGGAACTGTTGCAGGAGGTAACCAGTGTTGGTGGTGAGGTCGGTCGAGAGGTCGCTCTGGATCAGGGGGTCCGGAGGGGTGGATCCACCGTATGTGATGCCGACGATGGAATTCGTGTTCAGGCCGCCGCACGGGAACATGTCCCCGTACACGATCTCCACGTCGAGCAATTCGGCATTCAGCCTGATCGCCACTTGCAGGTTTATGATGGAACCGGGTTGTCCGTGGCATGCAACGTCCTCGAAGGTGATCAGCAGATGGGGGTTTTGTGTGCTTTCGGTGACTTCGGGATCCGGGAATCCCAATTCCACCGGCGGGCTCAACAGAATGGGGTTCCCTATCTTGTAGGAGACCCGACCGTTTGCGTTTCCGCCCGGGTCCAGGTCGTCCCAATAGAACAGTACCTGTGGCACGTCGAACGCAGAGGTCAATTGGGGATCGGGAGACTGGTTGTTGGTCCGCAATGATAGGGTCCCGTTGGCATTGAGGAAAACCTGCCCGTATGCTGTTCCCAGGAAGAGGAGCTTGTTCGGACCCAAGTCGATGATCACGTGTCCGTCGTCACTACCACCGATCCAGTCGGAGTTCATGATCACGGTGCCCCCCTCGGTGGAGTACTTCGGAAACAGGAAATTTTGGCCGACTTCCGATTGGATCGTCGCATCGAGGACCGGTGCCAGGAATATGGCTTTCTTGGGATTGGACGTTCCGATTGTGCCGGACGCGTCGACACTGGATCCCTGCACGGCTATCCCGGCGACGGAGGAATCTCCCTTGCCGATCGTCACCGCTTGCGGATCGGTTTGATCCGCTTTCCAGAACACGGACCCCGCTGGTCCGATCATATTTGGGATCCACCTGTTGGTGGGCGCATGTGTGCAACTGATATTGATGTAGTCGTCGCCGATCGGCATTTGGCTCGCGAATATGTCAAAGCCGTAACTGTACCGGGATCCGGGGACGAGCGGACCTGCGGGTGCGACGATGACGTCGAGGTAACACCTGTCCCCGGTGCCGTGGCCGCCTGAGGCGCCAAAGGTGGGGTTGAATTTGGTGAGGGTGTTCAACCTCTGGTCTCCCGATGCGTTAAAGCCGTCTATTGTCTGTGGGGGCGAGGCTTCGGGTATGAATTCTGCCGTTTGAATCCCAGAGACGGCTGGTTTGGCCGCAATGCTTGCCAGTTGGGAGGAATCTGTGACGTCTATGGAGAATTCCGGGAAGGACCACGAACCGAAATTGTTGCTGGCCACCACGATTACGTGGAAGCGTTCTATCACGTCGCCGCCACTGGCCTGATTTTCGTGTATGATGGCGTTTGAGACGTCTATCCGGTCCAGGATGAGGCTGAAGCAGACGTTGGATTCGATGTTGATGTACCCCCTATCGTTGTTGCCGTTGGGGTAGAAGGTGCGGAACCTCATTGTTGCCGAATTGAAGATCAACCTTCCGTTAACGGCTGCGTTGGCCGCGGCAACTGGTTGGATGATGCTGCCATCAAAGAGTATGGAGGTGGAACTCATTGGTCAGATCTATATTATTCCTTCCAAAATATTACCGACTAACATTTTGGCAGGTAGTTCTTTTTGATTGAACTTTTTTCTAAAAAGTTCTTTTTGATTGAACTTTTTTTCTAAAAAGTTCTTTTTGATTGAACTTTTTTCTAAAAAGTTCTTCAATGGTCGGAGGTCATGGTCAAGCGGGTGAAGGAGAGTGGATGTTCGTCAGCGGGTGAAGGGGGAAACTCTTGGATCAGGTATCCCCTATTGGTCGAAGTGTCGGTCCCTCCGCTGGTGAAATTTGTTTGGACGACGGGTTTGGGGATTGGGCTGATGCCGTAGCTGGGACCGTCGGTCACCCCCACGATCGATTTCAGCTTCGGATGCAGGTGCAGCCGTCCGTAGGTTATTTCGATGTCGTTGAGGTATTTCCCCTGGTTCAGGCTCAGGGAAACCCGGAAACTGTTGTACCTCGATGGGTCTGATTTGAAATCCAGGTTGCGGATCAGCACCACCAATTGATCGTCGTCAAGTTGGTAACTGGCTTTGGTGACCAGTGGGACGACCTTCAGTTGACTCCAGAAGACCATGAGCCGTGGAGTGGCAAAGGCGTTGTAGAGGTCGATCAACTGTCCGGGAGCCGTGCTTGGTCCTGTGAAATCGATCAATCCGTTGGCCCCGATGCGAACGGCTGGGTACTCTTTCCCCAAGAAGGAGAACGAGTTTCCCACCAGGGATATCTGGTAATGGCCGTCCGTGGTCAGGGGGATGTCCATCGGGAGGTCCACATTGGGAAACTGGCTGTCATGGATGAGGTCGTACCGGATCCGTGTCCTGCTGACGCGAAAAACGGGTTGGGCCCGTTCGATCCTGAAGTTGAAATCGTACCTGCTCGAAGTTCCAATGGGGGGCGGTAAGGCGGGTATCATGACGTTTTGGAAATAGATCCTCGCTCGGGCGACCTGGCTCTCGTCTTGGTCCTGCACAAAGACGTTGGAATTGGGCGGATAACTGGTGCCCGGATACAGTTGACTTATGTTGTTCAGGATCAGGGTGTCGTTGTTTACGTCACTGATGGTGATCGGACCACTGGATCCCCGGTCGAAGAATGCGCCGGTGTACCCGGATTTCAAATAATCCTTCACGTCGACGCGCGCCGTGGGCGCTGTAGGCGAACCTTCGAATCCGTTGTTGCGATATATCAGCATGTAATTCAGGACGATCGAATCGTTGGTTGTCGCAGATTTGGAGACGTCTATGGATTCGAGGATCAACCGGTACCACACGTTGGAGGTGATAAACAGGAAATTCGAATCGGTCACGAAATTGAAATAGCGGAACGTCCCGTCCGTGGGGAGGTAGATCAGCCTGTTGAGACCGCTGTCGCTCAAAATGCCCACCATTGAGACGTAATTTCCGCTGAACACCAAGGTGATCATTATACTAACAAAAGAGACATTGATGGCATCACCAAATTTATGGTGAAGCCCATGTCACCAGCGCACAGGCACTTGTACATCAGTTCCAAATGAGACGTATTGGGAACTGGTGTATGAACAAGCACCAATAATATTGAAGAGTTTCGTAACATTCAATTACTGCAAATGTCATTGGGTGTGATCTTTCATTTCGGAATTTATTCCGTGACGGCATTCGATTCAGTCGATTCCGCCAGAAGGAGGAAGACGCAAAACGGATCGGAATGGTATCTCAAACGGTTGAGGGTGGAACCAGGCAGTTATCGACCGACTAGCGGTTGGCGGGAAACGCAGGAACATCACGATAAAAACCACAAAGGCGCGGATTACTTCGATTTGGCCGATGGTATTTCCGTCGGTAAAAAGGATATCGACGATTGGATGGACGTCTGTAGAGAGATCGGGGCGAGTTATGCGATTTTGACGTCCAGGCATCACGACGGATTTTGTCTCTGGAACACCAAAACGACGGAATCCAATTCGTGTATGAGAGGGCCAAAAATCGACATTGTCAAAATGTTCAGGGATTCGGCTCTTGAACACGGTTTGGAATTCGGGATATACTATTCCTGGTTCGAGTTCGAGAGACGTTTCACGGTCGAATATTTCGACACGGTATGCGTACCTCAGATACAAGAGTTGATCAATTACCAACCCACGCATTGGTGGTTTGACGGAGATTGGGTCATCACGCAACAGGTCATTTTGGGGAAAATAGATCGACTGTGTGAGGAGATCCGCAGTAATATTGGAAATGTGCAGATCAACGATAGGATATGCATGGGCAAGAGGGTCTCCGTTCCCGATTATTGCTCTTATAGGGTGTTTTCGGACAGGTACATGCCTGCCGCCGTAGGTGCAGAAAAACCTGGTTGTCGCTGGCAACACATCAACACGATCGGATATTCATGGGGCTATAATCGGCAACAGAAGGAGGGCGACCATAAAACCGGAACGGAATTGTTCGACCTGTACCAGAGGGTGCGCCAATTGGGAGGCGAATTTTTGATCAATATCGGACCAAAGGGAACCGGTGACATATCTGAATACGAGAGACACAGTTTGATGGATTTTGCCAAGATCAAAAAGTCATCCGAGGAAGAAATCGCATAGGGAGAGTTCCTTGCGTCAACAACCTATAATCAATGCCTTCCGAATATGATCATTTGGAAGGCAGTCGAAGGCCCAACGGACGCTCTGCTTCGCGATTTATTGACTTTCATTACACTCATATTAATTGTACAAATATACATACAAAAAACCAATGTTGCATCATTTTGAGACCATTGTATGGGACAATTATTCATGGAGATGAATCAAAGTTGCAACAAAGAACAGTATTTGATTTGAATCAAAACTCTCATCGGATAAGAAACTGTCAATGATGGATTCTTCAATCCACGGCACAAAATATGGTGACATCATCAGCCCTCAATTGGCCTTAGTTGGATCGATCTTATTATAACAAGTAAGGTGAACCCAAAATATCTGAGTTATTCCAATTGGAATGTAGAACATTAACATTTCTTCGCCTCTTTTGTTTTCATCAATTGCATTAAGGCAAACAGAGCAATATTTTGAAGACATATATACATGTTTTCAATCTTTTTAATTTGTCTAACGCGTCAATAAATACTGGATAAAGACCGACGGTATAATGACCTCCGGTACAACGACCTCCGGTACAACGACCTCCGGTACAACGACCTCCGGTACAACGACCTCCAGTACAACGACCTACGCGACTTCCAGGTGCAGGTAATACCTGTGTTGCGAATTTTCGTCCGTGACCGTTGGTCGGATCTCCAGGAAGAAATACAGGCGTATCTGGAAACCCTCGACTCCCTCGAACAGGCTCGACGGGGGGAAACCATCTGTCGACGGATGGAAGGAATCGGGTTGGTACAACTGCATATCGGTGACGTAATCGTTGATGATGAAAGGCGTGATTGCCCCGATCTCTTGATTGGCCGTCCTCTCCATCAGCGTCCAGAAACAGGCATCCCTGAGGCAATCGAGCCTCAATTGGGCAAAACCGGTGTTCCCTATCAGGACGGACCTCATTTTCAACAGGACGTCGCTCCCGGCGGCGTCAAATCCAGGTTGGATTTCATTGACGCGGATTTTCGTCAATCTGTTCGACCTGATCCAGACGTGGCCACCGGAATCCAGCGTCAATGGGGATCGGTAGGTCTGATCGTCCGGGCGGTATTGCAGTGTTCCGGAGGTGTTGTTCAGGTCGACTTGAGGATTGACAACTTGACCCTCGTAGGATACGGTTGCGGTATTGGCCATATAAAAAATGAAATATTTACCGAGGTTAAAATGAACATAATCGATACCAAGGACCTGCCGATCAATTCCGGTTGCGGTTGTACCGAGGAGGAAGAGGGGTACGATTCACACGAACCGATGCAATGCCATCATTGTCGGAAAGAGATCACGGCAATCCAAAGGTATTATCGTTACACGAGTGAGGACATGGACGATCGGCACCTGTGCACGGACTGTCACGGGAAGGCGGGGTTGTGTTGCTACAAGTGGGAGTTCTTTTTGAACGATCAATTGGTATCACTGAATGATGTTGTTCGGATCCATTGTTCAGAGACGGATATCATCGAAACGCATCAAAAAGTTCCGGATAGATTGAAATACCTGGATATGATCGGCCTCAACGTCAATGAGATCAATTGTGAACTGATGGAGGCATTGGAACAGGTGTAGATTGTGGATTGCTCTCACGGGATGGCTGTAAAGCCCGTCCTTTGCTTTGTATTGGGTTGCTTGGTACGCGGCATAATTGCTAGCAAGGACCCTCTGGAAGGCAACCGTTATGAATTTTTGACAAGTGCTTCTATTTATCATGTTGCACGATGGAACGGGTGGCGAAAATAATAACGGATAATGGCTATGTCCGGAAAGAATCATGGACTTTTGTTAAGCATGATAAGAATTGCACTTTCAAAATCACTTTCGTCGACAAGGGCGAAAATAACCTGGTCTATCTGGACTTCACCAAGACTTTCCGAAACGGCATAGAGCACATTTTAAAAAGAGACGAACCGAGACGGATATCGAGGTTGGTAAATCGTCAGATGCAGGAAGTGATCGATGCTCGTGATACAGATTGGCTCAAACTCATGGGATGCGTATCCGTCGAATACGCTTATAAACATGACGGACTGGGCATAAACGATCCCCTGTTCGACGAGCCAGTGCATGAATTTGAACGGATGTTGACATAAATGTCAAAAATACGGATTACAGGGATGTGGAGGGGGTGATAAATATCCATGGCATTTATCACGGCAGATGTTTCATGATGGCGGACAAGGAATATGCCGATGAAATGATCAACAGGTTACGGCAGGACACATATGTCATGCAACCGAGGGAGAAATACAAGAATTTTGATATCGTCGTAACTTATCACTACAGTGATGGAGCAAACTGATGGTGCGTCGACTCAAGATCCACGTTATGGAACGATGCAAAAATTGAAAAATGTTTTTTTTGTAGAAATGTTCATTCAGTGCACAAAGAATAAAATTATCAATTCTGATTTTAAGTACATTAGACACATTGAGAATCATCTGATTATTGCATTCACCAATTATCCTCACGATGATTCGTTTTTGGTAAGTGAAAAAATTGTCACACCAAAAGATTTTTTAGGTATCAGGGCATCACTGATTTCGCATCCTCATTTTCTAGATTTGAGAAAATATCGTATGGTCAACGATTCGGAATTTGCCCGCACTTTAATGCGCAAAAAACCTGACGACGATGATGATGGGGACGAAGACCAGTAACTGGGTGCAGGGGCCCTAAGTCCCCCCCCCCAAGAGCCAATCCGCTGGTGAACCATCCGGTTTCTTCTCTTGTGGTGTCGGCATTACCCTTTTGGTGCCCCAATTTTTCGGAGCGGTTGGTTTTGGATCGGGTTTGGGTTTGGAAGCCGCCTTTTTGAAATGCTGTTTGCTCTCCAGGATGATCTTGTACTGTTCGTCCGGGATGTTCTTGTCGTAGGAAACTTCCACCCTGTTCTTGAACTGTTCCTTGTCCAGGTCCTTCCTGACCAGGATCTTCTTCCTGTCTATCATGGACTTTTGGAAATGGTAATTCCTGGCATCCATCAGGGCTTTCCGGAGGTGGACGTTTTCCGGTTGTTCGTTGGAGAGGGTCATGAGCTGTTCGATTATTTCGCCCACGTCGTTTATCTTGTAATCGCCGATGAGTTTCTGCCAAGTGGCCAACCCCTGTGAAAGGACCTCCGACGGATGGTTATCGATGGTGACCACCTCTTGCAACTCCGATTCACTGTCCGATTCCAAACATTCCTCGGCTTTGTAGATGGTCTGATTTTTTTCCTGGTTGATGGTGACGGATGACATTATATACATTTAAAGAGAGATGTCCCAAAGTGATTTCGGGTCCTTTTGATGATTCGAGTTGGGACAATGTGATAACCCGAAACGTGCATTTCGTTCGAATCATGGTCCGCCGACATAGTTACCCCTGACCAATTCCACCGTCTCCAGAAGTTCTGTCGTCAGGAGGATCTTTTCGTAATCGATGATCCTTCCAAGGTCCATGTATTCGGTCTTCATGGGTTTCAGGCCGAAATGGAAATCCTCCAGTGGTCCCAAGTAAAGGTTGATCGTTTTTATCAAGCCATCCCTGGTGTCGGAATCCAAATGTGTGCATATGCCTTCCCGATCGACAACCGAAACGTCGTTGAAGCACACCCTCATTCTTTTGCCGTCCAAATCTTCCGATCGATAAAACGGTACGTTCCTCTCATTCGGCATCAATTTGGCGGTGAAGAGGTAACCTTCCAGTTTATACCGGTAAGCGATGTCGACCAGGGTGTGGGAATGGCCGTCTATGGCATCGGTGAGCGTCTTGTATTCCTTGGCATCGATCACGTTCGCCAGGTTGACGTTTGGGGAATCATCCAGACCTGTCTCCGCGTTCAGGTGAAAATAGCTGGTTTTGACAAGTGC
>Ga0196963_10001898_pt1 | contig 13235 bp, 14 predicted proteins | sample S1_5metaG_FD_148600 | JGI IMG/M metagenome (GOLD analysis project Ga0196963, IMG submission 148600) | Soil microbial communities from Anza Borrego desert, Southern California, United States - S1_5 | ecosystem: Environmental > Terrestrial > Soil > Desert | place: USA: California | collected... | reverse complement strand
GAACGAGTCGGCTGCGTTACCGGCTGCCGCGACGCAGCGGGCCGCCCGGGCGGACGTCGGTGTCCAGGATCTCTTCGCCGTACAGGCCGCGGTAGATCCACACCTTCACGCCGATCGCGCCGTACGTCGTGAACGCCGACGCCACGCCGTAGTCCACGTTCGCCTGCAGCGTCGTCAGCGGGATCGACCCGACGACCGTCTGCTCCGTGCGGGCGATTTCCGCCCCGCCGAGCCGGCCGGCGACCATGATCTTGATCCCCTTCGCGCCGGCCTGCATGCTCGACTCGGTGCGCTGCTTCAGCACCCGGCGGAAGCTCGCCCGCTTCTTCAGCTGCTCGCCGACGGCCTCGGCCACCAGCTGGGCGTTCAGGTCCGGGTTCTTGATCTCGACGACCTTCACCGGCGCGACCTTGCGGCCGATCATGTCCTCGAGCTCCTCGCGGAGCTTGTCGACCTCGGCCCCCTTGGGCCCGATCACCAGGCCCGGGCGGGCGGTGCGGAGGGTCACGGTGACCTCTTCGCGCGTCCGCTCGATGTCGATCCGGCTCACGGCCGCGAACGGCGGGCGCCGGTTCAGCTTGTTGTCGATGTACTTCCGGACCTTGTGGTCCTCGATCAGGAACTCACCGTACGCCGCCTTCGGGGCGTACCACTTGCTCGACCAGTCCTCGGTGATCCCGACGCGGAAGCCGATTGGATTAACCTTCTGACCCATAGTGCTCTCGATTCAGTCGGTGACTGTTTACTAGTTCAGGCCCGCTCGTCCAGGGTGACCACCAGGTGACTCGTCCGCTTCATGATCGAGTACGCCTTGCCGCGGTCCTTCGGCTGGAACCGCTTGATCGTCGGGCCCGGGTCCGCCCACGCCTCCTTGACGAACAGGCTGCCCGTGTCGGCCTCCTGCTCGCCCGCGTTCGCGACCGCCGACTTCACGACCTTCTCGACGAGCACGGCGGCACGCTTCTTCGAGAACTTGAGCAGCGCCAGCGCGTCGTCCACCTGCCGCCCGCGGATCAGGTCCAGGATCAGCCGCGCCTTCCGCGGGGTGATCCGGGCGAACCGGTGTGTTGCCTTGAATGCCATCTCGTCTTCACCTTTCGTCGTTCCCGGACTGGGTACCGGTACTCCGTCATGCCGCGTGAGCCTCTAGCGTCACGCGGTACGCACCCACGTGGGTACGCACCCCTGAGGCAGGGTCACTTCGATGACCCCGCGGATCGTTACGCCCCGCCCGGCCCGGAGACCTTCTTGCCCGAGTGACCGCGGAAGGTCCGCGTCGGGCTGAACTCGCCGAGCTTGTGCCCGACCATGTCTTCGGTCACGAAGACCTTGTGGAACTTGTTCCCGTTGTGCACTTCGAACGTGTGTCCGACGAACTCCGGGATGATCGTGCAGGCCCGCTTCCACGTCCGCAGCGTCACCTTGGCCCGGCGCTCGTTCAGCGCCGCCACCCGCCCGTACAACCGCTCGTCGACGAACGGACCTTTCTTCGCGCTTCTGCTCATGTTCTATACCCGTTGCGAGTTTCGAGTTTCGAGTTGCGAGTCGTCTCGGATTACGCTGCTGCCAGTGTCTCCACTCGCAACCCGCAACCCGCAACTTCCTTACGAATTCACCGTCTGCGGCCGCTGCTGGTGCTTGCCGAACTTGCGGCGGCGGAGGATCAACTTCTCCGACGGCTTCTTCGGGTCGCGGGTGATGCCACCCTTCGCCGGCACGCCCGTCCGGCTGACCGGGTGACGGCCGCCGTTCGACCGGCCTTCGCCACCGCCCAGCGGGTGGTCGATCGGGTTCATGGCCTTGGCACGGGTGTGCGGGCGGACGCCGCGGTTCCGGTTGCGGCCGGCCTTGCCGAGGCTGACGTTGATCCAGTCGATGTTCGACAGCTGCCCGATCGTCGCCCGGCAGGCCGAGCGGATCCGCCGCATTTCGCCCGACGGCAGGATGATGACCGAGTAGTCCCCTTCCTTGGCGCCCAGGCGGGCAACCCCGCCGGCCGACCGGACGAGCTTCCCGCCTTGGCCGGGGTTCAGTTCGATGTTGTGCAGCTCGAGGCCGGCTGGCACGTTCGCCAGCGGCATCGCGTTGCCGATCTCGGGCGGGGCGGTCGGCCCGCTGACCACCGTCGTCCCGACGCGCAGGCCGTTCGGGGCGAGGATGTACGTCTTCACGCCGTCCTCGTACTTGATCAGGGCGATGAAGCACGACCGGTTCGGGTCGTACTCGATCGACTCCACGCGGGCCGGCATCCCGTCCTTCGAGTTCCGCTTGAAGTCGATGATGCGGTACATCTGCTTGTTGCCGCCGCCGCGGTGCTTGGCCGTGATCACCCCGTGGTGGTTCCGGCCGCCCGTCTTGGTCTTGGCCTCGGTCAGCGACTTCTCGGGCTTGAACTTGGTCAGGACCTTCTTGTAGTCGATGACCGACCCGTTGCGGCGACCCGCGGACGTCGGATTGTAAAGCTTGATCGGCATGGCAGTCGTCCTTCTGACTTCTGGCTTCTGACCTCTCGCCGTTCTTAGAACAGCTCGATCTTCGAATTCTCGTCGAGCTCGACGATCGCCCGCTTCCAGGACGACGTGGTGATCGTCGTGTGCCGGCTCCGGCGGGGCTTGCCCTTCCGGATCGCCGTCCGCACCTCGACGACCTTCACGCCGTACAGGGCCTCGACCGCGTGCTTGATCTGCGGCTTGTTCGCGCCCTTGGCGACCTCGAACGCGTACGTGTTCCGCGTCTGCTGCTGGTGCGTGCTCTTCTCCGTGACCAGCGGGCGGATGATGACTTGCGTGTTGTTCATGGGAGTCAGTTACTAGTTAACGGTTGCTCGTCTCGCGAGAGTCGTCCGACTCGTCATCATTACGCCAGGAGCTGGTCCAGCCCGGCCCGGGTCATGAGCAGCGTCCGGTGACGCAGCAGGTCCCACGCGTTGAGCTGGCGGACGGTCGTCAGGGTCGTCCGGTCGATGTTCCGGGCCGACTTCTCGATCGACTCGTTCCGCTCGGACAGGGCGACCAGGCACGACCGGTCGATCCCCAGCGCCTTGTACATCGCCGCCACGACCCTGGTCTTCGGGGCGTCGAGTTTGAGGTCGTCGATGACCTTGACGTCGCTCGCCTTGAACTTCAGCAGCAGCGCGCTTTTGGTCGCGAGCTGGCGGGCCTTCTGGGGCATCGCCTGGCGCCAGTCCTTGGGCCGCTTCTGCTTGGCGTGACCGCCGCCCTTCTTGATCGGGTTGCGGATGCCGCCGGTGCGGGCGTTGCCGGTCCCCTTCTGCTTGAACATCTTGCGGGTCGAGCCGGCGACCTCGCCGCGGGCGAGCGTCCGGACGGTCCCCTGCCGCTGGTTCGCGTGGTACATCACCAGCGCCTGCTTGAGCAGCGCCTGGCGGACCTCGCCGCCGAACTTGGCCTCGTCCACCTGGATCGTGTCGACCTTCGTGCCGGCCTGGTTGTAAACGGGAACTTCGATCATGGTCGTCTCGCGTGAGTTGCTAGTTCGTAGTTGCTGGAAACCCCATCGGACTGCCGGCCGGCCGCTAGCAAGGAGCGGCCGACAACTAGCAACTATTCCGCCGCCTTCGCCACCTTCGCCGTCAGGCTCTTCCGCACGTACAGGGTCGACCCGTTCGCCCCGGGCAGCGCGCCCTTGATCAGGAGCAGGTTCCGCTCGGCGTCGATCCGCACTAGCGGATGGTTCCGGGTCGTCACCTGGTCGGAGCCCATGTGCCCGCCCATTCGCAGGCCCTTCTTGGGCTTACCGGTGTAGCCACGGTTGCTCGCCCGCGAGCAGATCGAGCCCGGCGACCGGTGCTTACGCTCGGTGCCGTGCGAGGCCGGCTGACCGCCGAAGTGGTGCCGCTTCATGACGCCGGCGAACCCCTTGCCCTTCGACACGCCGATCACGTCGACGTACGCGATCCCCTCGAAGATCCCGACGCCCACCACGTCGCCGACCTTCTTGTCGACCGCCGCCTTCGACCGGCTCTCGGCGAAGAACCGCCGCGGGGCAATCCCGGCCTTGGCCGTGTGCCCGATCAACGGCATCGTGCTGTACTTCGGCTTGATCTCGACCGCGCCGAGCTGCACGGCGTTGTACCCGTCCTTGCCGTCCGCCGCCTTCACCTGCGTGACCACGTTCGGCTCGACCAGGACGACCGTCACGGGCACGACCGTGCCCTTCTCGTCGTACACCCGGGTCATCCCGACTTTCTTTCCGATCACGGCAGGCGTCATGTGCGTTCCGAGCAGAGGAGTCAGATCCGCAGGGCAGATCCGTCTCGTAACTCGTCCTCAGTAGTAATTCCGGCGACCTGACAAAACACCGCCACCGCGACCCGTGATTCCCTCCGGATCTTTCGATCCTCCGGGAACAAATGGGCTCTTGGATGAGCCCCACGGCGCGACTGGCGTTCGACGACAACCCTTATGGCAGGGTCGTTTACACGGCGGGAAATTAGCCTTGCTTGATCTTGACGAAGACGCCGGCCGGAACGACCAGCCGGTTCAACGCCTCGATCGTCCGGGCGGTCGGCTCGTAGATGTCGATCACGCGCTTGTGCGTGCGCATCTCGAACTGCTCGCGGGACTTCTTGTCAATGTGCGGGCTGCGGAGGACGGTGTAACGCTCGACCCGCGTCGGCATGGGGATCGGCCCCATCACCTTCGCGTTGGTCCGCTTGGCGTGCTCGACGATTTCCTTCGCCGAGGTGTCCAGGGAGCGGTGGTCGTACGCTTCCATCCGAATTCGAATCCGATCACCCGTCATATCTCACTCGTTTCCATCAGCTTAGCCCGCCAAATCCGTCCGGGCGGGCCGTTCGCGTGCGGACAAACTTCGTTTCCACCTCCGAAAAGGTGGAGGGGAGAATTTAGCGACCCACCGCGCCCTGTCAACCCCCGGACAAGACAAAATTGCCGGGGCACTCATTACCGGGCTCTGCATAAGGCTGCTCGACCGCGCCAGTTGGTGCCGCCGAGTCGGCCCAGGCACCCTGCCAACATATTCCACGAGGCTGTGCCCTATTTCTTCGCGTAAACCTGCACCGTTTTATCGTCCAGTGCGACCGCCAGCGCTGACCCGTCCTGCGAAAACGTGACCGCCACTACGGTCGCCGGCACGGACTGCGTAGCGACCAACTTTCCGGTCGCCCCTTCGAGGAGTTTTACCGTCTTGTCCTCCCCGCCCGTCACCAGCACCCCGCCGTCGGGCGAGAACGCCGCGCACCGCACCTTCGCCCCGTGCGCCGGCGTTTCAAACACCAGGCCCTTCGTCGCCAGATCGTAGACGCCCACCGCCCCATTATTCTTCGCCGGCCCGGCCGCCACGTGTTTCCCGCTGGGTGAAAAACGGACGATGTCGTGTCCGGGCCACTTCACCCTAGGCTCGTTCTGACCTGCGTCGTACAAATTGACGGTCGTCCCGCCCTGCGGGGCGCGCACGGCCATGGCGACGAGTTTCCCGTCCGCCGAGACGTCCACCGCCCGGACGAACGTCCCGCCGCCGGCCGTGGGCAGGGTGAACGCGAACCGCTCCGTGCCCCCAGCCGGGTCTATCAGCCGAACCGTGTCGCCCGCGGTCGCCAAGGTCTGCCCGTCCGCCGAGAACGCCAAGGCATTCGGCGAGCCCGGATGCCCCGGCATCACCTTGTGCTCGCGGCCGCTGTCGAGGTTCCAGATCTTGACGACCTTGTCCGCCCCGCCCGACGCCAGGCGTTTGCCGTCCCGCGAGATCGCCAGCGAGACGACTTTCCCACCGTGCGCGTCGATCGTCGCCTTGGGCGCGCCGGTCCGGGCGTTGTACGTCCGGATCTGCTTTTCGTCGCCGACGAGCAGGGTCGACCCGTCCGCCGACAGGGCGATCGCGACGATCCCGCCCTTCTGCGGCGCTGTCGTGCCGACGAGCCGCAGCGCCTTGGGATCGACGGGCGCACCGCGGACGACGGCCGCCGGGCCACCGCCCGCTGGCGCCGTCTTGCCCGCGCCCGTGACCGCGGCCGTGAGCGCGGCCAGCCGCTGCTGGGCGAGCGACTTGCGGAGGCCGACCAGTTCCGGAACCAGGCGGGCGTACAACTCGATCGCGTGCCGCTGCACCGCGAGCTTTGCCGCGCCCGATTGCTGTTCCGCCACACTCGCCCACCCGTTCGCCGTCTCGAGTCGTCCGTCGACCGTTGCCGCCGGGTCCAGTTCCGTCGCCGCCAGCGATTTGAGGCGGCCGTCCGACCCCTCGGCCAGCATCGGCAGGCCGCGAGCCCAATCCTGGCGGCTGAAGCAAAGGTACTTGCCCGCCGCGAGCCGCGCGGCCGCGTTCCCCGGCTCGGCGCGCAACCGCTCCACCGCCGCCTGGTACGCCGCGTGGTCCGCCGCCCCCCGCTTCGCATCCGCCAGCCGCTCCGTGGCCCGCACGCGCAACCCCGCGTCGCCGCCCCGGCGGGCGATCGCCTCCGCCTGCGTCGCCGCCTTCACCGCGCCGTCGTGATCCTCGGCGGCCTGGGCCTCCGCGGTCAGGGACAACAGCGCCTCGACCACCGATTTCGCCGCGTCGGCCGTCAGCCCGGGCCCGGTCGCGGCCTTCGATAGCCCCGCCAATTTCTCGGCCCGCACGTCGATCGAGAACAGGGTCGACATCCCGTCGATCGCCCCGACCATGCCCGCGTAGTCGCCCCCCTGGTGGAACGCGTCCCGCGCCTCCCGGAAGAGCACGTAACGCCCGGCCGGTTCGCCCGAGGTGTCCGCCGACAGTTCCATCAGCTTCCGCGCCAGCGCGATCCGTGCCGCCGGCGTCTTCTGCGCATACTCGGCCGCCAGCACTTCCTTGACCAGTTTCTCCGCGTTCGCCTGGTCTTCCACTGTGGGCACCGGCAACAGCTTTCCCGGACTCCTCGCCGGCGGCGCGTCCTCGGCCCGCGCCGGGGCGACCGCACACGCACCCCACGCCGCCACTAGAATGATCCAAGGCCAACTCCGCATGCGCTCGCCTTTCGGTTGGGACGACGGCGATCATAACAAAGCGGGGGCGGTGTCGAATCCTTTGTGCCACGGGAAAGCCAAGTCGCAGGTCGCCCAACGAAAACTCCCACGGTCGGATGACGTGGGAGATTGCTTTCACATCGCTCGTATCCGTTTAACCGAACGGCGTCGCGCTCGTGAGCAGGTATTCGCGCCACCGCTCCTGGTTGTAGCGGAAATCCCGCCCGGTCAGCAGACGCAGGCTCTGTCGCGCCTGCCAGGCGACCTCGAAGTCCTTGTCGTTCAGGACCGCGACGAGCCGGGCGGCCGCGTCCTTGTCCGGGTAGTTTCGCAGCGCGTCCGCACACGCCAGCCGCACGTCGCGCGACTCGGTCACCGCTTCGGGCCGGCCGTCCGCGCCGCGGACGTCGTACTGCGCCGGCAGGTGTCGCGACAGCACGGCGAGCCCGGCGGGATCGGGGATGTTCGCCAGCGCCTTGGCCGCCTCCAGCCGGATCACCAGGTTCGGGTCGTCCAGACCCTTGATCGCGATCGGCACCACGCGCCGGTCCCGTGACCGGTTGAGCGCCCGGATCCCCGCCGCCCGCACCAGTGCGTCCGGGTCGCCTTGGGCCACCTGCCAGTAACGATTGGTGTACGGCTCGCCGCGGGCGAACTCGTAGTCGGCGACGAGCTTGAGCACACCCGTCCGGCGGTTGTCCGCCGACGCGTCATCCTCCATCAACCGCGCGTACCGCGCCGGCGTCTGCCCGCCGAAGACCTGGTCGTAAATGCGCTTCGGAAAGTTCCAGAACACGAACTCGAAGAATCCACCCGTCTGCTCGATCAGGTTCCCGCTGGCCCTGGCCGGCGCCCGGCCCGGCAGGCCCTCGCCCGCCAGTCGGGCGGCGTTCTCCTGCTTGAGCGCGCCCCACTGCGCCGGGCTCAGTTGCTCCGGCTCCGGCGCCGGCTTCTTTGCGAACGGATTGAGGCTCTGCAACGTGCCACACCCCCCGGCCAACGTGAGCAATGTCGCCAGCACTCCGGCGAACCCGATTCGAGCGATCCTGCTGCTGCCAATCATTCCGTGGTTCCTTCCAGTTCCGGGTCGACCAGTCGCACCGACCCGCTCATCGCGTCGTCGAATTCCATGCGGTACAGATCTTCGGGCGGCACCCAGGTCGGCTCGGAGATCTTCGCCCCGAGAAACCGCGACGCCAGCGCGCCGAACCGCGGCGCGTTGTCGGTCGCGAAACAGCCCAGGTCGCCCTGCTCGTCGCGGTCGCCCCGCAAAAGCCCCCCTGCTTCCAGGCGGCGGGCGACATCTTCCGCACACGCTTTGGCCGAGTCAACGACCGCTACGTCAGGCCCGAGCACCCCTTGTATCGCATCCCGCAAAATCGGGTAGTGCGTGCACCCCAGCACGAGCACGTCGATCCCCCGCTGCTTCATGGGCTCGAGGTACTGCCGCAGTGCCAGCTTGACGAGCGGGTCCTCGCCGAGCCGCCCCTCTTCAATAATCGGCACGAGCAGCGGTGTCGGCTTGGTCAGCAACCGCGCCCGCGCCCGCCTTCGCAAGATCGCCACCTCGTACGCCTTCGATTTGATCGTCGCCTCGGTCGCGATAATCCCGATCGTCGGGAATTCCTTCTTCCCGGCCGCCTCGGCCGCCGCGCGGGCGCCGGGCTCGATCACGCCGCTGATCGACAAATCGCCAAACTCCTTGCGGAGCGCAGGCAGCGCCAGGGCGGTCGCCGTGTTACAGGCGATCACGACGTGCTTGGGCTGGTACGGACGGGCGTACGCGATGATCTGCCGGACGTACATCGTCACCGTCGCCGGCGACTTGTTTCCGTACGGCACCCGGGCGGTGTCGCCGAAGTACAGCAGGTCTTCGTGAGGGAGGGCCGCGCGGATCGCGCGGGCGACGGTTAGACCGCCTAAACCACTGTCGAGGACGAGGATGGGAGAAAGAGGCGACACGCGCCTCGGAGTTATCGGACCGCCGATCGATAACTCTTGACATTTCCCCGGCCTAGAATGAGTATCGAATCTCACACCACCGATTCGACCCACCCCACGGAGGACATCATGGCCGGCAGTCTCGAGAACAAGCGCATTCTCGTCGTCGACGACGACGCGGACATCCTTACGACGATCCAGGCGGCGTTCGAGACCACCGGGGCCACGATCGAGACGGCCAACAACGGGAACAAGGCCGTCGAGATGGCCGAGGCCAATCCGCCGGACCTGGTCATCCTCGACATGATGCTCCCCGGCCGGTCGGGCTTCCTGGTGCTCGAAAAGATCAAGGCCAAGAAGCCGCGGAACACCAAGCCGTTCGTGATCATGATCACGGGGAACCAGGGCAAGCGGCACCAGATGTACGCCGAGACGCTGGGGGCGAACGAGTACTTCACCAAGCCCGTGAAACTCGACAAGTTGATGGCGACCGCCGAGAAGCTCCTCACCACCGCGTAACAGAGGGGAGCCCAGCGACTTGTCGCGGGACGGAGCCCGACGCGGCGCGGATCATCGAGTTGAACCTCTAAGCCCGCGGCGCGAACCCCCGTTCGCACCGCGGGTTTTTCGCGTCAATGCGAGACGCGGCAAGCACATAGGCTCCCCCCGAGACACGCGGTATGATGCGTCGTCATGACCACCGACGACCTTCCCCCGCGCAGATCGCTCTTCCGTGACCTCGCCGACGGGTCCGCCGGGTGGGGTACCCGCGTCATGGTCGCGATCGCGCTGGCCGTGTTCCTGATCGGCGTCGCGCTGATGGCCGCCTACGCCCTGGCGGCCATGGTGCCGCGGTGGAACCGGTATTTCTACTACGGCCCCGTGACGCCGCGCGGCGGGGGCGTCCCGGCGCGCGGGGTCGCGCCCGACGACGGCCTGATGGTCGTCTGCGTCGTCGCCGCCATCGTCCTCTGGCTGATCGCGGTCGGATGGCTGTTCTTCCGTTCCGTACGTACCGGCGTGATGCTCCGGCCGATCCTCATCACGGTCGGGATCGCGATGGTCGCGACGGTGCTCGGCGTCTGGGCCGATACGCTCCGGGGGGAGCAGGAGCTCGTGATCGGCGGAATCGTGATGCTCGGCATCTCGGCGACCTTGCTCGTTTGGGTGCAGGTCGCCCGCAATGCCCGACTGGGCCGGCCGATGCGCCACCACGTCGACAAGCAGGTCGACGTACGCTGCCCGGACTGCGGGTACCGGATGGTCGGACTGTTCGACACGCGCTGTCCGGAATGCGGGAAGCAATATTCGCTGGACGAGTTGCTGGCGCGCCAGGGCTTCGAAAGGCCGCCGGGGGCGGTGCCGCCGCCGATTCCTGCCGCGGCGGGAGCGCACTGAGATGTGCGGGTCGGAGATGCCAAAACCGAGATGAAAGCGATAACCCGGCCTCACGGTTTCCCGCCACAAGTGGCGGGCTATATGAGGCGCGTTTGGCGCGCCGGGAGGGGCTGTGAGGCGGTCGGAGGCCGGGTGCGCCATCGTGGGGCGGCAACTTGCAAATCAGACCCCCCTCCCCTATTCTTCCGCGACTCCCCCGGCACGGTGCCGGTTCGGGTTTCTAATACACGACCGTTCGTCGGCCCGCTGAGGCTGGTGGACTGGTGACTTTGGAGCTGGTTCGATGTCGATCACGTCGGAAGAGAAGACGCAGTTGGTGGGCGAATACCGGATTCACGAAAAGGACACGGGGAGCCCCGAAGTTCAGATCGCAATCCTGACCAAGCGGATCAACGAGCTCCGGGGACACTTCGACGCTCACAAGAAGGACCACTCGAGCCGCCGCGGGCTGCTCAAGATGGTCAGCCGCCGGAACTCGCTGTTGAAGTACCTGACGCGGCTGGATCGGCAGCGGTACCTGACGATCATCCAAAAGCTCGGCCTGCGAAAGTAAACGGTTTGCGATCGGGCACGGTAACACCGTGCCCGATTCTGTTTTAACGAGCGTTCTTGGTGATTGCGGGGAAGCAGCCGCAAAGACGCAAAGAGCGAGAAGAAGTCATTTGTTGGTTACGCGGTCGCGCCGGGTCGTTGGGCGCGGGCCGCGGCACACGAAGCGCCCGTCCCTCGATCTTTTGAGGCCTCCGTCGAATACAGGCGGGCGATTCGTGGTCGGTTTGCAGATGCACACACCCGTGCAGAGAAAAGGATGACGGCGGAAGGATGAAGGATGAATGAGTCGGGGTCATCCCCCGCTTCATCCTTCATCCTTCATCCTCCCTACTTCATCCTTCCTCCCCCTGCCCGGATCTGTCCATCTGTGACCGGCACATCCACCGTCCGTCCTTGATCCCGGGGGCCTCGAGAGGATCGTTCCGAGATGCAGTCTATTCGAGTTGAGCGCCAGATCGGCGGGCGCACGCTGTCCATCGAGACCGGGTCGTACGCCAAGCTGGCCGCGGGGTCCGTGACCGTCCAGTACGGCGACACCGTCGTCTTCGGCGCCGTCGTCCGCGCGAACCCGCGCGAGGGCATCGACTTCTTCCCGCTGCAGGTCGACTACCGCGAGCGCCGCGCCGCCGCCGGTAAGTTCCCCGGCGGGTTCATGAAGCGCGAGGGTCGGCCGACGACCAAGGAAATCCTGACGGCGCGCCTGATCGACCGCCCGCTGCGGCCGCTGTTCCCCAAGGGGTTCATGGACGAGGTGCAGGTGCACCTGAACGTGCTGGCGTACGACCACGAGAACAACCCGGACATCCTCGCCGGCATCGCCGCCAGCGCCGCGGTCGCGATCTCGAACATCCCGTTCCTCACGCCGATCGGCCACGTCCGCGTCGGCCGTGACGCCGACGGCAAGCCCGTCGTCATGCCGACCGACGAGCAGGTGAACGGCGGCGACCTCGACGTCGTCGTCGCCGGCACCAAGCACTTCGTGAACATGATCGAAGTGGGCGCCCGCGAGATCTCCGAGGACGACTGCGCCGCCGCGATCGAGCTCGGCCACAAGGCCGTCGTCGAGATCGTCGGCATGATCGAGGAACTGCAGAAGAAGGCCGGCGAGCCGAAGGTCGGCGACGTGAAGAAGCCCGAGGCCGGCTTCGTCGACGCCATCCGCGCCCGCGTGACCGACAAGATCCGCGAGGTCAAGGGCAAGCCGGGCAAGCAGGAGCGGAGCGACGCGGTCAAGAAGATCCTCGCCGACCTGCTGGCCGAGATGGCCCCGGACATTACCGACCCGAACGCGTCGTACAACGCGATCCTCCAGAACAAGGCCAAGCAGAAGCAGATCCGCAACGTCTTCGTCGAGGTCGAGGAGCAGGTGACGCGCGAGGCCATCCTCGCCGGCGTCCGCCCGGACGGCCGGTCGTACACCGACATCCGCCCGCTGGGCATCGAGGTCGGCGTGCTCCCCCGCGTGCACGGCTCGGCCGTGTTCAGCCGCGGCGAGACGCAGGCCATGTGCACCGTCACCCTCGGCACGAGCTCGGACGAGCAGGTCGTCGACGGGCTTGAAGACGAGTACAAGCAGAAGTTCATGCTGCACTACAACTTCCCGTCCTACTCGGTCGGTGAAGTCAAGCCGATCCGCGGCCCCGGGCGGCGCGAGATCGGGCACGGGGCGCTGGCCGAGCGATCGCTGATCCCCGTCCTCCCCACCGTCGACAAGTTCCCCTACACCGTCCGCATCATCTCCGACATCCTCGAGTCCAACGGCTCCTCCTCGATGGCGACGGTGTGCTCCGGCTCCCTCGCCCTCATGGACGCCGGCGTCCCCATGCGCAAGCCGGTCTCCGGCATCGCGATGGGGCTCATCGCCGAGGGCGGCGCCGGCGGCCGCATCGCCATCCTGAGCGACATCCTCGGCACCGAGGACCACCTCGGCGACATGGACTTCAAGCTCTGCGGCACCCGCGACGGCATCACCGCCTGCCAGATGGACATCAAGATCGACGGGCTCTCGCAGGAGACGATGAAGCAGGCGCTCCTCCAGGCCCGCGACGGCCGCCTCCACATCCTCGACGAGATGGAGAAGACGCTCGCCGAGCCGCGCGCGGAGATCAGCCCGAAGGCCCCCCGCCTCATCCAGCTCATCATCGACGCCGATTTCATCGGCGCCGTGATCGGGCCCGGCGGCAAGATCATCAAGGGGATCCAGGCCGACACCGGCGCCCAGGTGGACATCGAGGAGAAGGACGGGAAGGGCTACGTCACCATCGCCTCGACCGACATGGACAGCGCCCACCGCGCCGTCGAGATCATCCGCGGCATCGTGGCCCAGCCCGAGGTCGGCGAGGTGTACGAGGGGACGGTCAAGAACCTCCTCGCCTTCGG
>Ga0196963_10001897_pt1 | contig 13236 bp, 11 predicted proteins | sample S1_5metaG_FD_148600 | JGI IMG/M metagenome (GOLD analysis project Ga0196963, IMG submission 148600) | Soil microbial communities from Anza Borrego desert, Southern California, United States - S1_5 | ecosystem: Environmental > Terrestrial > Soil > Desert | place: USA: California | collected... | reverse complement strand
CTCGAAGGGCTGGCAGTTCCACGGGTGGAGTTCGGTAGCGCTGGTCTGGGCCACCGCGATCAGGCCCTCGATGCGGTCGATCTGCAGGTAGGGCTTGTGGTCGCCGAACACCTTGACCTCGGTCAGTAGGTTGGAGGCGCCCTTCATCAGGTGGCGCTGGAAGAAGCGTTCGCCGTCAAGGCCTTCCGGGGTCCGGATGATGGAGCAGGGCCGGCCCTTGATGTGCTCGATCATCCAGGGCCCGACGGCCTCGTAGTATTGCGCAAGGTCGAGCTTGGTTACGGGCTCGCCATCGCCGCCGTCCGGCCACAGCGCCTTGTCGGCGCTGGACAGGCGCACGCCCATCACGTCGGCCGAGTTGGGCGCCTTGACGGTGATGGGCGTTGATTTGACCACTGTAGGCGTCGGCTCGGCCAGCTCGGTAGTGACCGGCGCGGCCTCGGCCTCGACCTCCCTCGCCGGCTTGTCCTCGCGCAGGCCCTTGAACACGGCCTGGCGGATGTTGCCGTCGCCGGTGAAGCCGGCGTACTCGATCTCGGCGACCAGCTCGGGCTTCACCCAGTGGGACGCGCCCGCCTTGGTCCCGCCACGGCCCTTGGGTTCGCGGTCGCTGAACGGAGACTTGTCGATTTCCAGCGCTTTCAGCTTGGGCAGCAGCTGGTTGACCTTGTCCTTGCCGAAGCCGGTGCCGATGCGGCCGACGTGGACCAGCTTGCCGTCCCGGTAGACGCCGGCGATCAGGGAGCGGAAGGCGCTGCCGGTCTGGGTCCAGCCGCCGATCACCACCTCATGCCCGGCCCGGCACTTGGCCTTGGTCCAGCTGGCCGAGCGGCCCGACTGGTAGGGCGCCTTGAGGTCCTTGGAGATGATCCCCTCCAGGTCCATCCGGCAGGCGGAGCTGAGCACGGCCTCGCCCGCCTGCTCGAAATGTTCGACGTAGCGCAGGCGCGGCGTGCCTTCGGCGACCAGCGCCCTGAGCCGCGCCTTGCGCTCCGCCAGGGGCAGGGGGCGCAGGTCCTCGCCCCCGACGTCGCTTTGGACCGCCAGCAGGTCGAAGACGAAGAAGATCAGGTCGTCCGTCCTCTCGGCCGAAAGGGCGGCCTGCAGGCCGGCGAAGCTGGGCGAACCCTTGTCGTCCAGGGCGCAGATCTCGCCGTCGATGATGCAGTCGGGCAGGTCTGCGCCATCCTTGGCGATGGCCTTGAACTTGTGCGTCCAGTCGAGGCCCTTGCGGGTGCGCAACGTCGCCTTGCCGCCCTGGACGCGCATCTGCATGCGATAGCCGTCGAACTTGATCTCATGGCCCCAGCGGGCGCCCGGCGGGGGCCGGTCGACCAGCTTGCAGAGCTGCGGCTCGATGAAGTCGGGCAGGGTCTTCAGCGCCTTGCCCTTCTTCGCCGGCTTGGGCTGCTCGGCCGTGGCGGCCTTGGGCGCGTCCGCCTGCTTGGCGGCCCTCTCGGCGCTGGCTTCGGGGTCCCGGTTGCTCTGCCAGACAGCGTCGGCCTTGGGCGGGGTCTTGGTCATGAAGGCCGTGGGACGCTTGCCCTTGCCGGCGGCGATCTCCTCCATGGTGCGGCCCGAGGCGATGGAGAAATTGTTCTCCTCGAGCAGGGCGTCGCTGTCGCCCTCACGGACGAACTCGTCCCGGTGCTTGATCAGCAGCCAGTTGTTCTTCGTGCCGCGACCGAACTTGTCGCCCCGCAGCCGGACCAGGACATAGCCGCCCTTCACCCGCTCGCCGGCGAACACCACCTTCAGCTCGCCCTTCTTGAGGCCCTTGGCGACGTCGAAGCCGGGCTCGGGCGCCCAGAAGCCGCGGTCCCACAGCATCACCGTGCCGCCGCCGTACTGGCCCTTGGGGATGGTCCCCTCGAAGTCGCCGTAGCCCAGCGGATGGTCCTCGACCTCGACCGCGAGGCGCCGGTCGGCGGGGTCGCGCGAGGGGCCCTTGGTCACCGCCCAGGAGAGGAAGACGCCTTCCCACTCCAGCCGCAGGTCGTAGTGCAGCCGGGTGGCGGCGTGCTTCTGGATGACGAAGCGCAGGGCCTTGGAGGGCTTTACCCCCTCGGCGCCGCTGGGTTCGGCGGTGACGTCGAAGTCACGCATGGACTGGTAGGTCTTGAGGTCGCGTTTGGCCATGAGGGCTCAACGCCGCTGGAGCCCAGATGCTCCCCCGCCCGCTAACCGTCATCCCGGACGGCCGCAGGCCGATCCGGGACCCAGGAGTCGCCGCCGCCAAGATTTTGCCGCTAGCCCCTGGGTCCCGGCTCTCCGCGCTGCGCTACGGCCGGGATGACGGCTAGTTTTTCAGCCTACAGCCCTTTGCCCAGGCCCAGCCGGTAGACCATCGCCGCCTTTTCGGCCGGCAGCTTCAGCTGCTCGTCGATCAGGGCGATGTTGTAGCGGCAGAGGAGTGTCTGGCGGGCCGGGTCGCTGACCGAGACCTTGCGGCCGGTCAACTGGCTGATGATCTTGGCGTCGGCCGGCGGGAAGGTGGCCAGCACCCGGTCCTGGATCTGGTAGCGAAGCTCGTCCTGATAGTACTTCTTGATCAGGCCCGGCAGCTTGTCGGGGTTGCGGATAGCGCCCTCGGCGTCCTTCACCGGGTCGGTGGCCGCCTGGATCAGGATGGCCGTGGCGGCGTCGCGCTCGCGCTTGACCAGGTCGGGGCCGATGGCGGCGTCGACGTCGAAGGTCAGGCGGGCGTTGCGGGTGAAGTCGTAGCAGTAGGCCGGCGACTTGGCCGACAGGGCCTGGGCCTTGTCGCGCTTGAGCTTCATCAGCACCAGGATGTTGGCGTCGTTGGCCTTGGGGGTCTCGCGGAGCAGCACCGCGTTGGTGTTGGAGCGGACGGTCTGGTTGACCGCCAGGGCCCCGCCGCGTTCGCCCTTGATCATCTCCAGGTCGTTCTGGAGCTTGGCGTAGTCGACCGGGTAGTGGGCCTTCAGCGCCTGGACCTCGGGCAGGCCCTCGGCCGCTTGGCGGGCGGCGTCGAACTGCTGGCGGGGGATGACATCCTGGTTGGCCAGGAACCAGCCGACGCCGCCGGCCCCGAGGGCGCCGATGACCGCGATGGCGATGGCCAGGCCGGTCCCCTGGTTGATGGCGCGGCCGACGACGAAGCCGAGAAGACCCCCGACGACAGCGGCGCCGGCGGCGATGAGAATCACTATGGTGTTGGCGTCCATGCCGCGAGGCCCCCGAAGCTTAAGGTTGGCGGACCTTCGCGGGAATCCCGGCCGATCGCAACAGGGCTCAGTGGCCGCGGACCAGTTCCCGCATGGCCTTGTCCAGCCCCTCGATGGTCAGCGGGTACATGCGGTCCCCCATCAGCTGCTTCATCACCCCGATCGACTGGGTGTAGTCCCAGTGGCGCTCGGGCGTCGGGTTCAGCCAGACGCAGCTGTGGTAGATCTGCGTGACCCGGTCCATCCAGATGGCGCCCGGCTCCTCGTTCCAGTGCTCGACGCTGCCGCCCGGGTAGGTGATCTCGTAGGGGCTCATGGTGGCGTCGCCGACGAAGATGACCTTGTAGTCGCTCGGGAACTTGTGGAGCACGTCCCAGGTGTTGGTCTTCTCCGTCGCGCGGCGGCGGTTGTCCTTCCAGACGCTCTCGTAGAGGCAGTTGTGGAAGTAGAAGAATTCTAGGTTCTTGAACTCGGTGCGGGCGGCGCTGAACAGCTCCTCGCAGAGCTTGATGTGGCTGTCCATCGAGCCGCCGATGTCGAAGAATATCAACACCTTGATCTTGTTGCGGCGCTCCGGCCGCATGACGATGTCGAGGTAGCCCTTGCGTGAGGTGCCCTTGATGGTGCCGTCGAGGTCCAGCTCGTCCGGCGCGCCCTCCCGGGCGAACTTGCGCAGGCGGCGCAGGGCGATCTTGATGTTGCGGGTGCCGAGCTCGACCGAGTCGTCGAGATTCTTGTATTCCCGCTTGTCCCAGACCTTCACGGCGCGGCCATGGCGGCCCTTGTCCTGGCCGATGCGGACGCCCTCGGGATTGTAGCCGTTGGCGCCGAAGGGGCTGGTGCCGCCGGTGCCGATCATCTTGTTTCCGCCCTCGTGGCGCTTCTTCTGTTCGGCCAGCCGCTCCTGCAGCGTCTTCATCAGCTCCTCGAAGCCGCCCATGGCCTCGATGGCGGCCTTCTCCTCGTCGGTGAGGAACTTCTCGGTCAGGGCCTTCAGCCATTCGGCGGGGATTTCCGAGGTGACGCCCTCGCCGACGGTCTCCAGGCCCTTGAACACGTGGCCGAACACGCGGTCGAACTTGTCGAGGTTCTTCTCGTCCTTCACCAGGGTGGCGCGCGAGAGGTAGTAGAAATCCTCGACGCTGCGGTCGATCACCGACTTGTCGAGCGCCTCCATCAGGACGAGGTACTCCTTGAGCGTCACCGGCACCTTGGCCTGGCGCAGCTCCGAGAAGAAGGTCATGAACATGGGCGGCGTCCGAACGGATGTTTGAACCAGGAAGATGCGGGTTCAGCGGCGTGGTGTCCAGCGTAACGCAAGGTCGCATGCGCCGTTGCCACGGCGCCGGGCAGGCGCTAGGGCCACGCGCAACCGCGGAGGCCCCATGAGCGAAGCGAAGATCATCGACGGCAAGGCGGTCGCGGCGGGCCTGCGCGAGCGGGTGGCGGCCGAGGTCGCGGTGCTGAAGGCCGAGCGCGGCGTGACGCCGGGACTGGCGGTGGTGCTGGTCGGAGAGGACCCGGCCAGCCAGGTCTATGTGCGCAACAAGGGCGAACAGACCGCGGCCGCCGGCATGTATTCGGAAACCCACCGGCTGGCGGCGGACACCCAGGAGCCGGAGCTGTTCGCCCTGATCGACCGGCTGAACAGCGATCCGGCGATCCACGGCATCCTGGTGCAGTTCCCGGTCCCGCCGCAATTGAGCCAGGACCGCATCGTGGCGCGCATCTCGCCCGACAAGGACGTGGACGGGCTGACGGTGACCAACGCCGGGCGGCTAGCCAGCGGCCTGCCGGCGCTGACCAGCTGCACTCCGGTCGGCTGCATGATCCTGCTGCGTGAGGCGCTGGGCGACCTCACCGGCAAACAGGCTGTGGTGATCGGGCGGTCGAACCTGATGGGCAAGCCGATGGCGCAGCTGCTGTTGGCCGCCGACTGCACGGTGACCATCGCCCACAGCCGGACCCGGGACCTGGCGGCGGTCTGCCGGACGGCGGACATCCTGGTGGCGGCGGTTGGCCGGGCGGAGATGGTCCGCGGCGACTGGATCAAGCCGGGGGCGGCGGTGCTGGACGTGGGAATCACCCGGCTGCCGTCGCGCGATCCCGTGAAGGCGGCCGAAGGCAGGACCCGGCTGGTCGGTGACGTGGCCTTCGAGGAGGCGCTGGGCGTAGCCGGCTGGATCACCCCGGTGCCGGGCGGGGTGGGGCCGATGACCATCGCCTGCCTGCTGCAGAACACGTTGACGGCGGCCAAGCGGCTGAACGGCGTCGAGGGATAGCTTGCCAAGAAGGGTGACGGCGGTGTCACCTTTGCCCAAGGGCGGACTCACGCGCCCACGGGAGGGGTGATGCGCGTTCCACTATTGCTGGCCTTGCTTTGCCTTGGGGCCTGTTCGCAACCGAAGGCGGTGAGTCCGGAACAGGCGGCGGCGATAACGCCGTCGGACGGGCGGCTGGCCGCCCTTTACGAGACGTCATGCAAGACCTGCCATACCATCGCCGGATCGGGCGCGCCGCTGACCGGTGACGCCAGGGCCTGGGAGGCTCGGATGAAGCAGGGGATGCCGACGCTGGTCGCCCACACCGTGCAGGGCTTCCGGGCGATGCCGGCGGGCGGGCAGTGCGCCGCCTGCACGGCGGCGGACTTCGAGGCGCTGATCGTCTTCATGTCCAAGGAGCCGTAGGGATGATCACCAGACGCAAGGTGTTGACCGCGACCGGGGCCACGGTCGGCGGCGTCGCCGTCGCGGGGACCGGGGCGGCCGTGTTCGCCAACCGCGACAAGCCCGAGCCGCCGTCGCCTCCGGGCGTGGACAGGCAGGGCCGGATGCTCTGGCGCAACTGGTCCGGAATTCAGAACGCCTATCCGGCGGCGCGGCTGGCGCCAAAGGACGAGGGTGAGCTGGCCGAGGCGCTGAGGGCGGCGGCGGGACCGATCCGGGCGGTAGGGGCGGGGCACAGCTTCACCGCCCTGGCGGCGACCAGCGGAACCCTGGTGTCGCTCGACGCCATGGCCGGCGTCGTTGGCTGGACCGGCGAGGTGGCGAGCGTACGGGCGGGGACACGGCTCGGCGCGCTCGGGCCGGCGCTGGCGGCAAAGGGCCGGGCGATGGCCAACCTTCCGGACATCAACAAGCAGTCGCTGGCTGGGGCGATCGCCACGGCGACGCACGGGACAGGGCAGGGGCTGACGGCGCTGCACGGCGACGTCGTCGGACTGACCCTGGTCACCGCCGACGGCAAGACCATCGCCTGCGACGCGACCCGCCGGCCGGAGGTGTTCCAGGCGGCGAAGGTGTCGCTCGGAGCCCTGGGGATCGTCACCGAGATCCGCCTCAAGACCAGCGCCAATCGCCGCGTGCGACGCCGGGTCTGGCTGGAGCCGTTCGAGGAGACCCTGAGCAAGGCCGAGGGGCGCTGGAAAGCGCACCGGAACTACGAGTTCTACGCCGTGCCGTTCACCGGACTGGCGGCCAACATCAGCCATGACGAGACCGACGATCCGGCCCTGCCGGCCGCGCCGGCGCAGGACGACGCCTTCCTCGAGGCGCTGAAGGTGCTGCGCAACACCTTCGGCTGGTCGCGGGGTCTGCGGAAGGCGGCGGCTGGCGTGCTGCTCGGCGGGGCGGCCGAGGAGGTGTCCGTCGACGAGGGCTGGAAGCTGCTGTCGACAGAGCGGCCGGTGCGATTCAACGAGATCGAGTACCACCTGCCGCCGGAGACTCAGCTGGCGGCGCTCAAGGAGGTAATGGCCGTCATCGAGAAGGACCGGCCGGACGTCTTCTTCCCGATCGAGGTGCGCCGGACGGCGGGCGACGACGCCTGGCTGTCGCCGTTCCAGGGCGGGGCGCGGGGGTCGGTCGCGGTGCATGCCTGGTACAAGGACGACTACGCCTTCTTCTTCGAACTCATCGAGCCGATCTTCCAGCGCCACGGCGGGCGGCCGCACTGGGGCAAGCTGCATAGCCTGAAGGGCCAGCGGCTTGGGGGGCTGTATCGCAACTGGAAGGACTTCCTGGAGATCCGGCGGGAGCTGGATCCCAACGGGCGGATGCTCAACCCCTACCTGACCGGGCTGTTCGACCTCCAAAACTAGGCCGAGCGCCCAATTTGAGCACCCTTCGCGTTGGCCGGCCGGCGCGAGCTTCCTAGCCTCCCCGCCTCACCCCGTGCGCCGGAGGCCGCCATGCGTTACGCCAGACCCCTGGGCCTTGTCGGCCTGTTTGCAGCGGTGATCTGCGTGCTTTCGCCAAGCGGGGCGGCGCAGGCCGATGTCGAGACCATGATGGGCCTGGGCGTCAACCTGCCCGGTCACGACATCCACAGTTACGCCCTCCAGTCGCCCGACCCTGGCTACTGCCGCCTGGCCTGTGACCAGAACGCGCAATGCCAGTCCTGGACCTTCGTCAAGCCGGGCGCGCAGGGTCCGAACGCGATGTGCTGGCTGAAAGGCACGGCCAACATCGGCGGCGTGCAGGATCAGAGCACCATCTCGGGCATCAAGAATGGCGCGGGCGGACCCTATCCGGGCGGGGCGCGGGTCGAGAACGGCATGATGTTGGGCATCAACCTGTCCGGCGGTGATATCGCCTCCCTTGCCTTGCCGACGGGAAATCCAGAACTCTGCCGGCAGGCCTGCGACGGCCGCGGCGACTGCCGATCCTGGACCTTCGTCAAGCCGGGCGGGCAGGGGCCTCAGGCCATGTGTTGGCTCAAGGGCAGCGTGCCGGGCGCAACCTTCCACAACGGCGTCATCTCGGGGGTGAAGGGCCAGGGCGGCGGCGGCGGAGGGGCTGGCGGAGGCGGGGGCGGCATCGGCGGACCGGGAGCCGGCGCCTGGGGCGTGTGGGCCTATCGCGCCATCGGAAGCGACTGGGGCGATCCCTGCTCGATCCAGTACGTGGCCTCGCCGATCGGCAATGTCCGCTATGCCGGGAATCCCTCAATGTACGTCCTGGTGCGCACGCGGGAGAGTCAGCGGGACGCGGATCTCGACATCCACGCGTTCAGCCTGTTCCACCAGAACCAGCCCGACGGCGTCGTGAAGATGACGGCCTGCCCGACGGGCGCCGCTACGGGCGGCGGCGGCGGAGCCGGCGGGCAGGGCGGCGACTACCGCGCCTGGATGACCGGCACCTTCGATTCCAGCGGCGGGGTCCTGCAGTTCACCCCGGCGGGCGGGACCTACGAATATCGCCAGGGAACCATGCGGGTGACCCGCATCGACGGCGTGACCGTCGAGGGCATCTGGACCCAGTCCCTGTCCGCCGGCAAATGCGCCAACGGGACCTACTACGGCCGGTTCAGGCTAACCTTCACCGAGGACGGCTTCAGCGGCCTGTTCGGCTACTGCGAGGAGGAGCCCTACCGGACGGGCAGCTTCTGGGGGAAGCGCCGCAAATAGGCGGAAGGGGCTCTACCGCGCGGCGCCGGTCGCCACGACCCAGCTGTTGAGGTCGGTCAGGGTCTGGGTCAGGGCGCTGCTGAAGGCCGGCACGATGACGCCGACGCGGTTCTCGGTGGTCGGGATCTCGGCCTTGAACACCCGTTCGACGGTGGCCCCGCCGCGTTCGTTGCGGCGCATCGAGGCCTTGATTTCGACGACCACGGTCGGCGGGCCCTCGGGGCCCGCGCGGTAGTCGGCCTCGAAACGCTGGACGTCGATGCGCAGGATGTAGTCCGAGCGGCCCATCTCGCCGGGACCGATCAGCCGGGCCGAGCCGGCCTGGAAGGCTCGGACCAGTTCCTCCTCGAAGATCTGCTGGGCCGGGGCGGCCCAGCGGGCGCTGTCGATGTAGGCCAGTTCCCCGTTGGTCACCGTCAGGATGCCGTCGCTGGCCGCGGCGCGGTCGAAGGCGATCGGGCCGCGGGTGACCTCAAAGGTCTTGGCCGCCACCGTCGACGGCGCGGAGATCTCGAACCGGTAGAGCTTGGCCGGCTCGGCCTCCGGGAAGAGGGTGACGCAGGCGCCGAGCGCCAGGGCGGCGGCCGCCAGAGTCGCCGCGCGAAGGAGCGGGCTGCGGATCAGGGAGGTCCTCACGGCTTCACCTTCTTCTTCTCGGCGGGCGGCTTGCCGACCAGGTTCTGCGGGCTCTTCTCGGCTTCGTTGACCAGCCGTTCGAGCGACTCCGCCGCCCCCTGCAGGGTGGTGATGGCGTTGGTCAGCTGCGGCAGACCCTCGGTCGCGAAGTCGTTCACCGGCCCGTCGAGCTTCTCGAGGATGGCCGAGACGTCGGCGGCGGCCTTGTCGACCTTGCGGGCGGCCTCGTCGATGTTGGCCAGCGTCTGAGGCGCATCCTTCTCGATGAAGGCCCGGCCCGACCTGGCCAGCTCGGTGTACTCCTTGGCGGCGGTTTCGAAGGTCAGCAGGGCGCGGCGGGCGTCGGCGATGATCTCCTTCTGCTCACGGGCCTCGGCGGTGATCGCCTGCAGGTCGTCGAGCGCCGCGCCGAAGGTCTTGATGTTCTCGTCGCCCAGCACCCGGTTGATCCGGTCGAGGGCCTCGATAGTGCGGGTCAGCACCGTGCCGCCTCCGGCCAGCAGGTCGGACAGGGCCGAGCGCTGGGTGCGGATGATCGGCACCTCGGTTGGACCGACGGTGTCCTTCAGGAGGCGCTTGGCGGGGTCGCCGGCCGTGATCTGGATGTAGTTGATGCCGGTGATGCCCTGGGGCTCCAGGGTGGCGTAGCTGTCCTCGCGGATCGGCACGTCGCTGGTCACCTTGATGCGGGCGATAACCCGGTTGGGGTCGCGGCTGTCGAGCTTGATGGAGGCGACGTCGCCGACCTTGATGCCGTTGAAATGCACCTCCCCGCCCTCGGAGAGGCCGCGCACCGGACCGACGAACAGGACATCGTACTCGTCGTAGTTCTTGTTGAACCCGAGCCGGGCCAGCCAGAAGACGAAGACGATCGCGGCGATGAACAGCAGCAGCGATGCGGCCCCCACCAGCGCGTAGTTGGCGTTTCTTTCCATCAGACTTTCGGGCCCATCTGTCTCTCGCCCCCCCCTGGGCTGGCGCGCGCCGCGCGGCCTCGCGGACCCAGGAAGTATTCCTGAATCCAGGGATGATCGGAATGCTCAAGTTGGCCGACCGGCGCCACGGACACCACCTTCTTGTCGGCCAGCACGGCGACGCGGTCGGTGATCGTGTAGAGGCTGTCCAGATCGTGGGTGATCATGAAGACGGTCAGGCTGAGGCTGCGGCTGAGGTCGAGGATCAGCTCGTCGAAGGCGGCGGCGCCGATCGGGTCGAGGCCGGCGGTGGGCTCGTCGAGGAACAGAAGCTCGGGGTCGAAGGCCAGGGCGCGGGCCAGGCCGGCCCGCTTTCGCATGCCGCCGGAGAGCTCGGAGGGCTTGAGGGCGCCGGCCCGGGGCGGCAGCCCGACCAGGGCGATCTTCAGCTCGGCCAGCTCGTCGATCTCCCGGCGGGTGAGATCGGTGTGCTCGTGCAGCGGCGCGGCGACGTTCTCCTTGACGGTCAGCGAGGAGAACAGCGCCCCCTGCTGGAACAGCACCCCCCAGCGGCGCTCGATGGCCGACCATTTGCGACGGCTGGCCCGCTGCATGTCCTGGCCGTAGATGCGCACCGTGCCGGCCTCGGGCTCCTTCAGGCCGATGATCGTGTTGAGCAGCACCGACTTGCCGGTGCCCGAGCCTCCGACGACGCCCAGCACCTCGCCCCGCTTGACGACAAGATCGAGATTCTCGTGGATCACCGTATCGCCGAACGCCGAATAGAGGCCGCGCACCTCGATCGGCGGGGCGTCGGCGTCGAGGCCGTCCTCCTCAAGGGAGCGCTCGTGCGGATCGAGAGTCTCGTCGGTCATATGTTCAGCTCCATGTAGAGGAGCGCGAACAGGGCATCGAGCAGGATGATGGCGAAGATCGCCTGCACCACGGCGGAGGTCACCCGTCGGCCGAGGCTCTCGACGTCGCCCTCGACCTCCATCCCCTGGCGGCAGCCGATGCCGGCGATGACCACGGCCATGACCGGCGCCTTGGAGACCCCGACCCAGAAATGGCCGGCCCCGACGTTGTCGGCGATCCGCTGCCAGAAGAAGGTTGGCGACAGGTCGAGGATATTCCAGGTGACCACCAGGCCCCCGATCAGCCCCGCCAGGTCGGCGACGAAGGTCAGCAGGGGCATGGTCACGAGCAGGGCCAGGAAGCGCGGCAGGACCAGGGCGTCAAAGGGATCGACGCCCATGACCCGCATGGCGTCGATCTCCTGGTTCATCTTCATCGAGCCGATCTCGGCCGCGAACGAGGAGGCCGAGCGGCCGGCCAGCAGCACGGCGGTGATCACGATGCCGAACTCGCGCAGCACGGAGATGCCGGTCGCCTCGACCACCAGCACCTCCGCGGCGAAGGCCCTCAGGGTGTTGATGCCGAGCAGGGCGACCACGGCCCCGATGAAGAAGGTGGTGGTGGCGACGATCGGCACGGCGTCGAGGCCGGCTCGCTCGCAGAGGGAGACGAAGGGCGCCAGGCGGAACTTGCGGGGATTGGTGATCGCCCGGCCGACCGAGGTCAGCAGATGTCCGAGGAAGACCAGGGTCTCGTAGAGGTCGACGCCCAGGTTGACCATGCCCCGCCCGATGCGGACCAGCAGGTCGTAGAAGCCCCGGTGCTGGCGGTCGGGCGCCGGCTCCACCTGCACGGCTTCGCCGACCAGGTGGAGAAGGCGCTCGGTCTCGGGGCGCGCCAGCAGCAGGCCGGGAGACTCGCGCCCGTCGGCGGCGCGGATGATGGCGTAGGCGCCGGCCGTGTCGCAGCGGCCCAGCTCGCGCAGGTCGAGGCTGACCGCCTTCGAATGCAGCAGGTTCTCGGCCAGCCGCGCGCCGGCGTCGTCCAGCGACTCGGCGGTCCAGTCGCCGGTCAGCCGGGCAGTGGGCCCATGCTCGCCCTGCTCCAGGGTGAAGTCGGCAGGTTGAGGCATGGACCGTGTCGGATTCCCTAGTCGCGCGCGGAAAGTGCCACGCCTATGCGGCAGCGCAAAGGCTTTCGCCACTCGGGTTCTGCACGGGAACACCACTTGCCCCGGGTTCGAGCCGGGGCGAGGCTCCGCAACCCAGGGGGATGCGCGATGGCCGTTGATGACGAAAAGGACTGGGCTGAGGTCCGCCACATCGGAATAGTCCGGCTGTTGATCGGGGCCCTGCAGGGCCTGGGGCTGTGGCTGCTTGCTGAGTACGCCGCCGAACGGACGCTGAGCGGCGCCGAGCGGCCCTGGTTCATGGCCGGGGTGGTGATGCTGCTGGCGACCGGGCCGGTTCTGCTCAGCGCCGTCGGGGCGCTTGGCCGGCGGACCGCGATCGTCTGGGGCCTGGCCGCGGCGGCGTTGAGCGCCCTGTTCGGCTGGGTCGAGGGCTGGCGCGGGATCGAGGAGTTCCATTCATTTCCCTCGCCGCTGGTCTGCCTGGGTGTCGGCGGCGGGCTGTTCGTGGCCCACGCGCTGATCGTGGCGGCCGTGCGCGACCGGGCGCGGATCGCCCAGTACCCGACCTATTTCGACATCGCCTGGAAGCACGGGGTCCAGCTGGCCCTGGCCGGCGCCTTCACCGGGGCCTTCTGGGCGGTGCTGGGCCTGGGTGCGGCGCTGTTCAATGTCATCGGCATCCGGGGCTTCGGCGAGGTGATCGCCGAGCGCTGGTTCGCGATCCCGGCGACGGCGCTGGCCTTCGCCGCGGCCGTCCACCTGACCGATGTGAGGCTGGGGCTGATCCGTGGCGTGCGGGGCGTCGCCCTGACCCTGCTGGGCTGGCTGGTTCCGCTGATCGCCGGCCTGGCGCTGGCCTTCCTGCTGGCGCTGCCTTTCACGGGCTTGAAGCTGCTGTGGGAGACCCGCAGCGCCAGCGCCATCCTGATCAGCGCCATGACGGCCCTGGTGCTGCTGATCAACGCCGCCTACCAGGACGGCGGACGCGACAAGGCCATCCCCGCCGTGTTGTCCTGGGCAATGCGGCTCGCGGCCTTGCTGCTGACCCCGCTCTTCCTGCTGGCGACCTACGCCCTGATGCTGCGGATCGGGCAGCACGGCCTG
>Ga0196963_10001896_pt1 | contig 13249 bp, 12 predicted proteins | sample S1_5metaG_FD_148600 | JGI IMG/M metagenome (GOLD analysis project Ga0196963, IMG submission 148600) | Soil microbial communities from Anza Borrego desert, Southern California, United States - S1_5 | ecosystem: Environmental > Terrestrial > Soil > Desert | place: USA: California | collected... | reverse complement strand
GACCAGGCCCGGATCCATGTAGCGTTCCCACTTGTCGAGGATCGGGCCGAGGGTCGCCGCATACCAGGTCGAATAGAAGAACAGCTCCATCTCGGTCGGGTCGCCCCAGCCCGGATCGTCCACCTGCTCGACATGCGCGCCAAGTTCTTCGAATGCCTTCGCTGCCTTCGCCACCGGCTTTGCCACCTCGTCATCGACCTTGAGGTAACCGAGGTTCGGGCTGAAGGCGATGCGAAGTCCTTTCACGCCCTTGTCGAGACCCTTGAGATAATCCGGCACCGGCCCTTCGAGGCTGGTCGGATCGCGATCGTCCGGTCCGGCCATCGCGTTCAACATCAGGGCCGAGTCGGCGACCGTGCGCGTCAGCGGTCCCATATGCGAGATCTGGTCGGCGGCGACCGGCGGATAGCTGGGGATGCGACCGAAGGAGGGCTTCAGGCCGTAGACGCCGCAGAAGCCGGCCGGCATTCGCACCGAGCCGGCACCGTCGGAACCCTGATGCAGCGGGCCGACACCGGCCGCCGCGAAGATCGCCGCACCGGTTGAGGAACCGCCGGCGTTGTAGCCGAGCTTCCATGGGTTGTGCGAGATGCCGGTCAGCGGGCTGTCGCCACAGCCTTTCCAGGCGAGCTCGGGCACCGTCGTCTTGCCGATCGAGATGCCGCCCGCCGCCTGCAGCCGCTCCGCCGTCGGCGCGTCCACATCTGGCACACGGCTCGAGAAGATGTGGCTGCCGGACATGGTCTTCACGCCCTTGGTGAAGAGCACGTCCTTCAGCGTGATCGGGATGCCATGCAGCGCGCCGAGCTTCCTCCCCTTCATCACCGCGGCTTCCGCCTTCCTGGCGCGATCGCGCGCCTGGTCGGCGGTCCATGTGGCGATGGCATTGAGCTTCGGGTTCAGCGCCTCCGCGCGCTCGAGCACAGTGTCCATGAGCTCGACCGGCGACAGCTTCTTCCTGGCGATCATGTCGACGAGCTTGGTCGCCGGCGTGAAGCAGAGCTCTTCCTTATCCATGTCCCCTCCCCTGGCCCTCTCCACTAGAGCAAGCCGGAATCTGCCCGGATAGCGAAGCCGCTTCGATCCGAAATAGCCAGCTGCTAGGGTCGGCTTCCCGCCGCGACCTCACTTCCGAGATCCCCATGAGCACCAAGACGATCGTCTACGTCTCCCACGCCGATGGCCGCGAAGTCCATGTGATGGAGATGAACCCGGAGAACGGCGATCTCTCGCTCGTCGAGAAGGTCTCGGTCAGCGGCGTCGCGATGCCGATGGCCGTCAGCCCCGACCGTCGATATCTTTATGTCTGCCTGCGCTCGGAACCCTATTCGGTCTCGAGCTTCCGCATCGATCCGGCGAGCGGCAGGCTCTCGCCGATCGCGACCACACGGCTTCCCGACAACTTCGCCTATATCTCGACGGACCGCGCCGGGCGGTTCCTCCTCGGCGCGTCCTTCGCCGGCAACAAGATGGCGGTCAACCCGATCGGCCCCCATGGCTGGGTGCAGGAGCGGCCGGTGCAGATCTTCGGCACGCCGCCCAACGCGCATTGCGTCATCACCGATCCGTCGAACCGCTTCGTCTATGTGCCGTGCCGGGACGGCGACGCCGTCGTGCAGCTCCGCTTCGATGCGGCGACCGGCATGATCTCGCCGAACGATCCGCGGACCGTCGCCGCGATGAAGGGGGCCGGGCCTCGCCACGCGACCTTCCACCCGAACAACGCCTTCCTCTATCTGCTGAACGAGTCGGACGGCACCGCTTATGTCTACGCGATCGACGCGACCTCGGGCACGCTCGCACTCAAGCAGACCGTGGATGCAAAGCCGCCAGGGCTTACCGAGAACCCGGCGGCCGCCGACATCCATCTGACGCCCGATGGTCGCTTCCTCTACGGCACGGTCAGGACGTCGAACACGATCGCCGGCTTTGCGGTCGATCCGCGGGAAGGCACGCTTTCACCGATCGGCCATTGGCCGACCGAAGAGCATCCGCGCGGCTTCAATATCTGCCCGCGCGGACGCTTCCTCTATGCCGTCGGCCTGCATTCCCATCACCTGCAGAGCTACCGGATCGACACGTTCTCCGGGAAGCTCAAGCCGCTGAAGCGGCTTCAGATGGGCCAGGGTCCCAACTGGGTCGAGATCGTCGACCTGCCTTAGCGGCCGAAGACCTTCATGGCGCGCGCCACCGCCGCCTCCGGCACGGTGACGCCCGCATCCTTGGCCGCTTCGAGATTGACCTGCAGGTCATAGACCGAGGCCTCGACCGGCTTCAGCGTGCCCGGGTCCTTGCCAAGCAGGACCGGGATGGCGAGCTCCTTCGCCCAGCCCTTGCCCGCCTCGTACTGGTTCTGCGCCATCGCCGCGATCGCGCCGCGCTGAACCACCGAGACGTCGAGCGCGAAGAGCGGCCTCTTCGCGTCACGCGCCGCCTTGACCACCGCCTCATAGGCGGAGGACACCGTATTGTCCTGCGCGGTCAGGATCGCATCGACCTTGGTCACCAGCGTGTCGGCCGCGGTCTTCACTTCCGCCGATGAGGCGACGGTCGCTTCGACCCAGGTAAGGCCGCGCTTCTCAGCCTCGGCCTTGGCGATCTTGTTGAGGTTGATCGAGTTGGTCTCCGAGGCATTGTAGATCGTGCCGATCGTCTTCATGCCGGGCTTGATCTGCAGGAAGAGATCCAGGCTGCGTCCGACCGGCGGGATCGAGTAATAGCCGGTGACGTTGGTGCCGGTCGGCTTGTCGACCGCCGGCACGATCCCGGCCTCGACCGGGTTGGTGACGCAGCCGAAGACCACCGGTGTCTTGCCGCCCTTCGCCAGCTGGATCGTCGCCATCACATTCGGCGTCGTGCACGGCGCCAGCAGGTCGACATTCTCGGCCAGGAATTTCTGCGCGATGTTGCGCGCATTGCCGACATCGCCCTGGGCGTTCTGGTAGTCGAGCACGAGGTTCTTGCCGACGACGAAGCCGGCCGCGGCGAGCTCGTCGATGAAGCCCTGGCGCGTCGCGTTCAGCGCCGGATGGTCGACGATCTGCGAGAAGCCGACCTTGTAGGTCTTGCCGGGTGTCGGCTGCTGCGCCGCCACCGGCTGCGCCAGCACACCGGCGAGAAGCGCGAGGGTGAAAAATCTCATCATGGTTGGTTCCTCCCTGATCTCAGGATAGCAGCAGGCGGTCGTCGGCGAGGTCGCGATGCCCCGCTTCATGGAACTTGCGGACGAGTCCTTCGACGCTCAGCGCCGCCTTTGCCGCGCCCGCCGCCTCGAAGATGATGCGCCCCCGGTGCATCATGACCAGCCGGCTTCCCCAGCGGATCGCATCCGCCATGTTGTGGGTGATCATCAGCGTGGTCAACCGGCGCTCCCGCACCAGGCGGTCCGTCAGCCCCATGACCAGCTCGGCCGTCTTGGGGTCGAGCGCCGCGAGGTGCTCGTCGAGCAGCAAGAGCCGCGGATTGGCCAGCGTCGCCATCATCAGCGCGATGGTCTGGCGCTGGCCGCCCGAGAGCGATCCCATGCGCGTGTCCAGACGGCTTTCGAGCCCGAGCCCGGTCGCGGCGAGCGTGGCACGGAAGCTTTCTCGCAGAGGTGGCGTCACCGCGCGCCTCAGCCATCGGGCCTGGCCGCGCTTGGCCGCCATCGCGAGATTCTCCTCGATGGTCATGCCGGCGCAGGTGCTGTCGTTCGGATCCTGGGCGATGCGCCCGAACCAGCCGGCGCGCCGATGCACCGGATCGCGCGTAATGTCGCCGCCATCGAGCAGGATGCGGCCCCTCTCCGGCTGCACCAGCCCGACGATCGCCTTGAGCAGGGTCGACTTGCCCGCCCCGTTCGATCCGATCACGGTGACGAAGTCGCCATCGCCGATGGTCAGGGCGATCGCGTCGAGGGCGCGCACTTCCGAGGCTTCGCCGGCGAAGAAGGTCTTGGTGAGGTTTTCGAGCGCCAGCATCAGCCGAGCCTCAACCGATGCCGGAACCGCGGCAAGGCCAGCGCGAGCAGCAGCAGCACGGCGGTGATGAATTTCAGGTCGATCGGTTGCAGACCGACATAGAGGGCGAGAACGACGAGCAGGCGATAGATCAGGACGCCGACGATCGCGGCAAAGATCCAGACGCCGATGGTGCGGTCGCCGAAGATTGCCTCGCCGATCAGGACGGCGGCCGCACCGGTGACCAGGATGCCGATGCCCATGCCGATATCGGCGAAGCCATGGTTCTGCGCGACCAGCGCCCCGGAGAGCGCGATCAGGAAGTTGGAAAGCCCAAGGCCGACGATCTTGGTCCAGTCGGTATCGACACCGAGCGCCTTGATCATGGTCTCGTTCTCGCCTGTGGCGCGTACCGCGAGGCCGAGGTCGGTGCGCAGAAACGCTGCCATGGCAATGGCGATGATCACGACGAAGACAGCGAGGATCGCGATGTTGGTGACGACGTTCTCGCGCAGCGGCAGGCCGAGTGCGTTCAGCGCTGCGATGATGTCGCCGAAGATGGACGGCGTGGTCAGCAGCGGCGTGTTGGCGCGACCCATGACGCGCAGATTCACCGTATAGACCGCGGTCATGACGATGATGCCGGCGATGATGCTGTTGATGCGAAGCCGCGTATGGATGACCGCGGTGACGATTCCCGCCAGCGCGCCGGCCAGCGCCGCGGCGAAAGTGGCAGCGAAGGGATTCACACCGGAAACCAGCAAGGCTGCGACCACGGCACCGCCCAGCGGATAGCTGCCTTCGGCGGTGAGGTCGGGGAAGCGGAAGAAGCGGAAAGTGAGCAGCACGCCGAGGCCGAGGAAGGCGAAGAGCAGCCCCTGCTCGAAGGTGTTGCCGATCAGGGTCTGGACGATGTTCATCGAGTCAGCGGCGCGCGAAATAGTCTTCCAGACGGATCGTGTCCTCGCCGGGAATGCGGCGGCGCTCGAACTCGGCCTCGCGGCCGAGCGGCTTGGTCGCATCGATGATCAGCTTGCCCCAGTGGTCGCGATGCGGATCGCGATAGAAGCCGGGAACATTCGGAATGACCGTGGTGCGCGTATCGGCGCGGCCGCGCGTCAGGAAGGCCCACCAGACATCGTGCAGGTCGTGAATGTCGACATCCTCGTCGACGATGATCACCGCCTTGTTGTAGTCGAGCTGCGCGCCGATCGCGGCCATCGCGACATGGCTCGGCTGGCCTTCATAAGTCTTCTCGATCTTGATCACGGTGCAGAGCAGGGTCGCGTGCACGGCCACGTCGAGCACGCCGCGTGCCTGGCCGATCAGCGCCTTGTAGATGCGCGCGGCCGTTGCCTGCTGCAGCAGCACGATGTCCTCGGGCGAGCCGCAAAGCAACCCGTGGAAGATCGCGCCCTCGCGGTGGCTGACATGGGTGACCTTGAACACATGGTTGTCGCCGACCGGCACGTAATAGCCCATGAACTCGCCGAACGGACCTTCCGGCCGCCGCACATGCGACAGGATCTCGCCCTCGATGACGATCTCGGTGTCCGCCGGAACCATGAGGTCGATGGTCTTGCACGGCCGCATCTCCACCGGCCGGCCGCGGATCTGGGCCGCCGCCGAGAGCTCGTCGGTCTCGATCGGCAGCGAGGCGGCCGCGGCGAGGAAGATGTCAGGCGCGGTGCCAATGAGGGCTGCCGCCGGCAGCCCCTTCCCTTCGGCTTCCGCCTTCTGGTGATAGCGCGTCAGGTCATGCGTCGTGCCGAGGCGGATGCGCAGCTCCTCGTCGTTCACATACATCGAGCGATGAAAGGAGAGGTTGGCAACACCCGTCTCGGGATCCTTGGCAAGGAAGATCGTCGAAGTGAAGTAGGGCCCCGCATCCCGCTCCCAATAGGTGATCTGGGGCAGCGCCGACATCTTCGTCTCGCGGAGATCGGCCGGCATCGGCACGGGCTTGAGGAAGCGATCCTCGCTCGGCTGCATGCCGCTGCAGAGCTCGAGCCAGCGGCGCGGGAAGCTGCCATCGGCGGCGCCGAGCATCTCGTTGAGCCGCCGACGGCTGCCATAGAGATTGCTGACCACCGGCATCGTGGCACCGCGCACCTTGCGGAACAGGATCGGCAGGTCGTCGCGGGCCTGGGAGCGCTTGATCACGGCCGAGAGCTCGAAACGCGGGTCGACCTCGCGTTCGACCACATGCATCTCGCCGCGCGCCATCAGCCTATCGACATAGTCCCGCATCTAGGCCTCCGGCCCGGACCCTATCGGCCGCCCGGCATTCCGGCAACGGCCCGTCGGGCGTGACGGAACGGGCCGATCGTGCGAGGCTTCCGGCAGGAGAAACGCCATGCCCAAGATCCTCTCGGAAGAGGCCGTGAAGGCCTATCACCGCGACGGCTACTACGCCCCGGTCCGCGTCATGAGCGAGGCCGATGCCGGCCGCTACCGCGCCGCTCTGGAAGCGCATGAAGCGAAGACCGGTGCGCCGCTGCAGTCGAACTGGCGGCACAAGACGCATCTGCTCTTCACCTGGGCCGACGAACTGGTCCACCACCCGAAGATCCTCGATGCGATCGAGGACGCGATCGGACCGGACATCCTGTGCTGGACCACGACTTTCTTCATCAAGGAGAAGAAGAGTCCCGGCTTCGTCTCCTGGCACCAGGATTCGACCTATTGGGGGCTTGATCCGGCCGATGTGATCACCGCCTGGGTCTCCTTCACCCACTCCAACCCGATCAGCGGCTGCATGAAGGTGATGCCGGGCACGCATATCGGCGAGCAGATCCCTCATAACGATACCTATCACAAGGACAACCTGCTCTCGCGCGGCCAGGAGGTCGCGGTCGAGGTCGATGCCTCCAAGGCGGTCGACCTGATCCTGAAGCCGGGCGAGATTTCGCTGCACCACATCAAGCTGGTGCATGGCTCGGAGCCCAACACCAGCGACGACCGCCGCATCGGCATGGCGATCCGCTACATCCCTCCGCATGTGCGCCAGCTCAAGGTGACCGACTCCGCGATCCTGGTGCGCGGCAAGGACAAGTACGGGCATTTCCTGCCCGAGCCGCGGCCCAAGGCCGATGTCGATGAGGCGGCGATCGCCGCGCACAAGATTTCGGTCGAGCGACAGATCGGCGCGCTCTACTCCGGCACCGACAAGAAGGTGTTCAGGGCGTGAGCAAAGTCGCGATCGTCACCGGCGGCGCCCGGGGCATCGGCCGCGGCTGCGCGCTGGCGCTGGCGCGCAAGGGATTCGACATCGCGCTGGTTGACCTGCTCGAGCCCGAAATGGAGCGGACATCGGGCGAAATCGCGGCCGAGGGCCGGAAGGCGCTGCGCTTTGCCGCCGACGTCGCCGATCACCGCCGCGCCCGCGAGATCGTCGATCGGGTGGCGAAGGAGTGGGGACGCATCGACTTCCTCCTCAACAACGCCGGCAAGTCGATGCCGAAGCCGATGGTCGAGATAACCGAGGAGGAGTTCGACCGCACCATCGCGATCAATCTGAAGAGCTGCTTCAACTACATCCATGCGACCGCGCCGATCATGCTGCGCCAGGGCGGTGGCCGGATCGCCAGCATGTCCTCGCTCAATGCCTATACCGGCGGCGTCACCAGCGCCGTCAGCAAATTTGCCTATGCTGCGGCCAAGGCCGGCATTCTCGGCATGACGCGCGCGTTGGCCAAGGAGCTGGGCCCGACGATTGCGGTCAACGCGATCTGTCCCGGCGTGATCAAGACCGAGCTCGGCAATTCGCTGACCCAGGCGCGCGAGCCCGAGCTGATCAAGGGGATCGCGCTCGGCCGTCTGGGCTCACCCGCCGATGTCGCCGAATTTGTCGCCTTCCTCGCCACGGTCGAGCCCAACTTCATCACTGGACAGGACTTCAAGATCGACGGCTTCCAGTGGGTGATCTAGCGGCACAGGCGGGCATGCCTGATTGGGCCAAGGCGCTCGCCGCGACGCTGACCATGCAGACGACGGCGGCACTGGCCTCGCGCGTGCTGCCGGTGCTTGGGCCCGCCGTCACCATGGCCGCCGGCGTGCCCGCCGAAAGCATCGGCCACGTCGCCGCGGCGACAGCCCTCGGCACCATGTGGTTCCTGATGAGCGGCGTCCCCCTGCTGGGCCGCTTCGGTCCGGTCCGCCTGCTGCAGCTCGGCGGCGTGCTCGCGATCGGCGCGTTGCTCCTCGCCATGTCCGGGGCATGGCCGCTGCTGCTGCTCTCGGCCTTCCTCATCGGCGTCGCCTATGGCCCCTCGCCGCCCGCCGGCAGCGACATCCTCAACCGGCACGCGCCGTCCGGCCATCGCAGCCTCGTCTTCTCGGTCAAGCAGAGCGGCGTGCCGCTCGGCGGCGCCATCGCGGGCCTCGCCGTGCCGGCAGCCGCCGGGCTCTGGGGCTGGCAGTCGGGTCTGCTCACCGCCGCCGCCATCATCGCCGCGAGCGTGTTGATGGTGCAGCCGCTGCGGGCCCAACTCGACGCGGGGCGGCACCACGACCAGCCGGTTCCTTTCCGCGCCGTTTTCTCGCTGTCACGGCTGGTCGCGCCCTTCCAGGCGCTCGGCCTCGCCCCGCAGATGATCCCGCTCACGGTCGCCGGCTTCTCTTTCGCCATGGTGCAAGGCGCCGTCTTCAGCTTCTACGTGACCTTTCTCGCCGTCGATCTGGGCTTTGGCCTGGTCGCCGCCGGTGCCGCCTTCGCCATGATGCAGGCGGTCGGCGTCGGCTCGCGCGTCGTCGTCGGCTGGATCGCCGATCGTATCGGCTCGGCTCGGAAGACGCTGATCCTTCTCGCGCTCGGATCGACGACGATGGCGACCGTCATCGCGCTTCATGGCGCTGACTGGCCGTGGCCCGTGATCCTGGTCGCGGCCGGCCTCTCGGGCATCGCCGTCTCCAGCTGGAACGGCATCTATCTTGGCGAAGTCTCGCGCATCGCGCCCGCAGACAAGGTCGGCGAGGCCACCGCCGGGTCGGGCTTCTTCAGCTTCCTCGCCTATGCGATCAGCCCGTCGCTATGCGCGGTGATCATCGCCTCGACCGGCAGCTATCGCATCGCCTTCCTGACGGTGGCGATCGCGCCGATCTGCGCGGCGTTCCTGCTTTTCCGTATCCGGAGAGGATGAGGCATGTCCGACGAGCTCTACGATCGCCTCGGTGTCCGTCCCTTCATCAATTGCTGCGGCACCCGCACCGTGCATGGCGGCAGCCTGATGCTGCCGGCGGTTCGCCAAGCCATGGCCGACGCCGCCGGCCGCTTCGTCAATCTGAACGAGCTGATCCTGGCTGCCGGCCGCCGGATCTCGGAATTGACCGGCGCGGAAGCCGCGCTCGTCACGTCCGGCGGTGCCGCCTCCCTGGTCGCCGCCACCGCCGCGGCGATGACCAAGGGCGATCCGGAGCGCATGCTGCGCCTGCCGGACACCGACGGCCTCCCGGCGCAGGTTGTGATGCCGGCCGGGGCGCGCTTCACCTACGACCACGCCATCCGCACCACCGGTGCGCGCGTGGTCGAGGTCGCCGACCGCAAGGCGATGGCGGAAGCCTTGCGCTCGGGAACGGCGATGGTCGCGACGATCGGCACCAAGGACGCCGACCTGCCGATCCGGCTCGAAGAATGCGTGGCGCTCGCCGAGCCGCTCGGCATTCCGGTTCTGATCGACGCGGCTTCCGAGCATCTTGAGACACCGAACCCCTACCTCGCGCGGGGCGCCAGCTTCGTCGCCTATAGCGGCGGCAAGTACCTGAAGGGTCCGCAATCGACCGGCCTCCTGCTCGGCAAGCGGCAATGGATCGAGGCTGCGCGCCTCAACGCCGCGCCGCATCACGCGATCGGCCGGCCGATGAAGATCAGCAAGGAAGAGGTCGCGGGCCTTCTCGCCGCCGTCGAGTACTGGGCGGATGGCCGCGACCACAAGGCCGAGAAGGCGCGGTGGACCGCCGACCTCGAAACCATCGCCGGCCATGTGCGGCGGGTCGCCACCGTCGGCGCCGAGCTGCAGCAGCCGGCGAAGTCTCACGAACAGGTACCGCGCCTGAAGATCGCCTGGGACCGTGCCAAGATCGGCCTCGGCGGCCTCGAGCTTCGCGAGCTGCTGCTCGCACATGATCCCAGGATCATGCTCGATGACCGGGGCGCCACCGAGTCCTCGGTCTTCATCCTCCCTTTCAGCCTCGAGCCCGGAGAAGCCGGGATCGTCGGCGCGGCGATCGCCAAGGTCTTGGACTCGACGCCTGCCGCAGCCGTCGCCGCCGACGAGCCGCCCGTCTCCGATGTGAGCGGCCTCTGGGCGGTCGAGATCGCCTTCGCCGCCGAGCGCACGCCGCATCGCGTGCGGCTCATGCAAGTTGGAAGCCGTCTCGACGGCACGCACACGACCCTCGACCTCGTGGGCCCCGTTACCGGCGCGATTTCTGGATCGCACGTCACGTTCGCGAGCTTGCATCCCTACGAGGGCAGCAACCTCTCCTACGCCTTCTCGGGTGCTGTCGCGAACGGCGCGATGTCGGGCACCGTGCTGCTCGGCACCTCCGGCGACTCCGCGCCCGGCCCGCTTAATATGCGGGAGTTCGGCAGCGCCTCCTGGGAAGCCCGGCGGCTCCCCTAGCACATTGCAGTATCGATGTATTTCCATGGATATATCGATCTGCTATCGTCACCCGATGTATCCTATCGGATATATCGTCGCGGCGCTGGCCGCCTGCTGGCTCTCCCTGGCACAGCCTGCCTTGGCCCAGCCCCGCGATGTGCTGGTCTTCGCCGCCGCGAGTCTCAAGGAAGCTCTGGACGGCGTCGCTGTTCAATGGAACAGGGAGACCGGCAAGAAAGCCGTCATCTCCTATGCCGCGAGCTCGGCGCTGGCCCGCCAGATCGAGCAGGGCGCGCCGGCGCAGGTGTTCATCTCCGCCGATCTCGACTGGATGGACTATCTGGCGGAGCGAAAACTCATCAAGCCTGAGAGCCGCTCGAACCTGCTCGGCAACCGGATCGTGCTGATCGCGCCCAAGACCTCGACCGCCAACGTGCGGATCGAGCGCGGCTTCCCGCTCGCATCGATGCTCGGCGGCGGGCGCGTGGCAATGGCCGATGTCCGCGCGGTTCCGGCCGGCAAGTATGGCAAGGCGGCGCTCGAATTCCTCGGCGTCTGGGACACGGTCGCGAACCGCGTGGTCCAGGCCGAGAATGTGCGCGTCGCGCTCGTGCTGGTCGCGCGCGGCGAGGCGCCGCTCGGCATCGTCTATCAGACCGACGCGGCGGCCGATCCCAGCGTCAAGACTATCGGTGTGTTTCCCGAAGCGAGCCATCCCGCGATCCTCTATCCGATTGCGCTGACATCGGCGGCCGCCCATCCCGACGCGCCGGCCTTCCTCGCCTATGTGAAGTCGGCAGCGGCTCGCCCGCTGTTCGCGGCGTCCGGGTTCACCCTGCTCGACTGATGGATTGGCTCGCCCTGTCCCAGGAAGAATGGGACGCCATCCGCCTCAGCCTTCGGGTCGCCGCCGTCGCCATGATCGCGACGCTGCCTTTCGGCCTCGCCATGGCGTTGCTGCTCGCGCGGACGCGCTTCTGGGGCAAGAGCCTCGTCAATGGCCTCATCCATCTGCCGCTGGTCCTGCCGCCGGTGGTGACCGGCTTCCTGCTGCTGATCCTGTTCGGGCGCAAAGGCCCGATAGGCGGCTTCCTCGCCGATCATCTCGGCATCGTGTTTTCCTTTCGCTGGACCGGTGCGGCGCTCGCCGGCGCGGTGATGGGGTTCCCGCTGATGGTGCGCGCGATGCGGCTGTCGATCGAAGCCGTGGACCGCCGCCTGGAAGCCGCTGCCGGAACGCTTGGCGCCAGCCCCCTATGGGTCTTCTTGACCATCACCTTGCCGCTGATCCTGCCCGGCATTATCGCCGGCATGATCCTCTCCTTCGCCAAGGCGATGGGCGAATTCGGCGCCACCATCACCTTCGTCTCCAACATCCCGGGCGAGACGCAGACGGTACCCTCGGCGATCTACGCCCTGACCCAGACGCCCGGCGACGATGCCGCCGCCTATCGCCTGACGCTCGTCTCGATCGCCGTATCGATGGCGGCCTTGATCGCCTCCGAATGGCTGGCGCGACGGGTCGATCGCCGGATCGGCCCCGAATGACGCTTGAGATCGATATCCTCCACCGCCTCGGCGGCTTCACGCTCGAGGCGAAGCTGACCGCGCCCGCCGGGCTGACGGCGCTGTTCGGGCCATCCGGATCGGGTAAGACTTCAGTGATCAATCTCGTCGCCGGGCTCATGAAGCCGGATCGCGGCCGCATCGTCATCGACGGCGAGGTGTTGGTCCACACGGAAGGCTCGATCTTCGTCCCCGCGTATAAGCGCCGCATCGGGTACGTCTTCCAGGAAGGCCGCCTCTTCCCTCACCTCAGTGTCCGCCAAAATCTTCTCTATGGCCGCTGGTTCTCCTCGCTCGGCGGCGACGGTGTTGAGGACGTAGTTGAGCTGCTCGGCATCGGCGCATTGCTCGACCGCCGCCCTGAGGGACTCTCCGGTGGCGAGAAGCAACGGGTCGCGATCGGACGCGCGCTGCTGGCCAACCCGCGCCTCATCCTGATGGATGAGCCGCTGGCCTCGCTCGACGAGGCGCGCAAGGCGGAGATCCTGCCCTATATCGAGCGGCTGCGTGACGAAAGCCGCGTGCCGATCCTCTATGTCAGCCACTCGCTGAGCGAAGTGACACGGCTGGCGACGGCGCTGGCGATCCTCTCGGACGGTCGCATCGCTGCGGCCGGTCCGACCGACCAGATCATGCAGCGGTTCGACCTGCTGCCGCCTTCGGCCCGCGACGAGGCCGGATCGATCCTGGAGACCCGCGTCGAGTCACACGACGATGCCTACGGACTCACCACGCTCCGCGCCCGCGCCGGCAGCGTCCGCGTGCCGCGCATCGAGCTCTCCGCCGGACAGCCTGTGCGCATCCGCATCCGCGCCCGCGATGTCATGGTCGCGACCGAGCGGCCCCAGGGCCTCAGCGCGCTCAACATCCTCGCCGGGACGGTTTCAGAGGTCGGTGGCGCCGATGGGCCGGCAGCCGATCTCCGCATCGACTGCGCCGGCGAGATCGTAACGGCACGGGTGACCCGCCATTCGATCGCCACCTTGAACTTGCGGCCCGGCATGCCGGTCTATGCCGTGATCAAGAGCGTCGCCTTCGACCGCCGCAGCATCGGTGCGCCGATCCAGGACGCGGGCGAGCTCTAGGTCCGTTCGAGCGGACGGCCCGGGATCGACTGCGCCCCATATTGCCGGTCCCAAT
>Ga0196963_10001895_pt1 | contig 13249 bp, 12 predicted proteins | sample S1_5metaG_FD_148600 | JGI IMG/M metagenome (GOLD analysis project Ga0196963, IMG submission 148600) | Soil microbial communities from Anza Borrego desert, Southern California, United States - S1_5 | ecosystem: Environmental > Terrestrial > Soil > Desert | place: USA: California | collected... | reverse complement strand
GCCTGACGGCATCGGCGGGACGCTGGTGAACTGGGAGCGCAGCACTCACGTCGTTGGCCCGGCCGTGTACGTTCAACGTTGGCTCACGCGGATCTCCGCCGAGGCGATCGCCGAACGTCCGGTTGGACAACACTTCTGGATAGAGGTGGTCGGTCAGGCCGGCACGCTGATCGCATCGGATGGGGGATGGAAGGCTCTCGATGCCGTCACCGGCGACGTCAAATGGGCCACTTTTCTCGCCAGGCTCGCGCCCATGGCCGCCCGTCCCGACGGCGGCATGGCGACCTACGACGTGGTCTCCGGCGATCTGACGATGATTGACGCGGCCGGGAACGTCGAGTCGACATTGGCGGTGGGCACGCACTATTCGGTACAGCTGGCCGACCAGTGGATCGGGCGTCGCAACGGCCAGTTGACGGCCGTCGTTGGATCGTTCGCGGACGCGACGCGATTTGCCGCTGTCGATAACAAGACGGGCCAACAACGCGTGCGTCTGCCAGGGATAGGAATATTCGGCAAGACTCATCTAGCCTTGGATCTGTTGGATCTGATTCGATTCCGGCACGTTTCCATCCGGATTGCGCCGCGGAACTGGCAGCACTGGATTGTGCAAGGGATCGAACTCCGTGGCACCGATGAATTCGGCAATGGATTTTTTACCCTAGGCGCTGGCAGTAATACCACCGACACAAATCTGAGATGTGCAGGTACATTGGTCAGTGATGTGAATCGCGTGGGCGATTACTTGGTCCCGCCGCGCGATCCGATCGAACTGCTGCCTTACTCTCCGCAGCGTGAGGACGAACTAATAGGAGAGTTACTCCGGCGCGATGCGGCGTACCCGGACGACTTGCCGTACGCATGCAGGCCTGAACAAAATCCGGGCTATTACAACTCGAACTCTTATGCGCATGGGCTATTGAGGGCTGCTGGCTTGTCTGGTCCTCGCTTTCCCCAAAGGTGGCCGGCGCTGGTACCCGGATGGTTGACGCCGGTACCTTTACCTAAGTTCTGGTGACCAACATGAAGAATGTCAAGGACTTGCTTCTCGCGTCTTTGGCCACGTTGATCACGGGCACTATCTGCCTCCAGGCGTCTTTCACTGGTGTGCCGGATGCGGTTGTGCTCGTGGGTTTGGTGGCCTCGGTAGCGGCCGGTCCTGTGATTCTTTGGTATCGAGGAACGCAACCGCTGATACCAATCTCCGCCGCCTATGTAATGTTGATATCGATTGCGTTGTTGTTCATTGGTTTCGACCTGGCTTGGCGACGGGGCTTGGTGGAATTCTGACGACGACGATCGCTTGACCCTTCACGGACGCGCATAGTACCTTTCGAGGGCTCGCCGCAGTCGCGGTGAGCCCTCCTTTAATGACTGAATCCGCAGCCGGTCCGCTCAAGAAGACGCCCCTGCACGCTTCACACGTTGCTCTCGGCGCTCGCATGGTGCCCTTCGGCGGGTGGGACATGCCCGTCGAGTATTCCGGCATCAGCGCCGAACATCTGGCCGTCCGCACCGCGGCGGGCCTGTTCGACGTGTCCCACATGGGCGAAGTCGAGATCGCCGGCAAGGGCGCCCTCGAGGCCGTGCAGCACATCACGTCGAACGACGCTTCGAAGCTGCAGATCGGGCAGATTCAGTACTCGGGCCTGACCACGCCCGAAGGCACCTTCGTCGACGACCTGCTGGTGTACCGGTTCGGACCGTCGCACTACCTGCTCGTCATCAATGCCGGCAACATCGACAAGGACTATGCGTGGATCGTCCAGCATGCGAAAGACGCCGTGCCGGACATCGCCACCGTCAATTCCAGCGAGCGCTATGCGCTGGTCGCGGTGCAGGGCCCCCGGGCGCAGGAGATCCTGCAGAAGCTGACGGCCATCGATCTGCCGGCGATCAAGTACTACTGGTTCGCGCACGGCGAGATTGCCGGCGTTCGCGGCACCGTCTCGCGCACCGGCTATACCGGTGAGGACGGGTTCGAGGTGATGGTGCCGCCCGCGATGGCGCCGCGTGTCTGGGATGCGCTGCTCGACGCCGGTAAACCGCTCGGTCTGATCCCCTGCGGCCTCGGCGCGCGCGACACGCTGCGTCTCGAAGCGGCGATGCGGCTGTACGGCAACGACATCGACGAGCACTCGACGGTCATGGAAGCCGACCTGGGCTGGATCGTCGGCTGGAACAAACCGGAGTTTCTCGGCCGCGACGTCATCCACAAGCAAAAGGCGGAAGGCGTTTCCAAGATCCTCGTCGGCTTCGAAATGATCGAACGCGCCATTGCCCGTCACGGTCATGCCGTATTCCATAACGGTGAACCGGTCGGCGTCGTCACCAGCGGCACGCAGACGCCGTTCCTGAAAAAAGCCATCGGCATGGCTTACGTTCCGCCGGCGTTGAAGGCGCCAGGTACCGAACTGGAAATCGACATCCGGGGCCGCAAGGCCAGGGCAGTGGTCGTGCCGCTGCCGTTTTACAAACGAGCGAAGAAGTAGAACCGGCCGACGTCCGAAGGCGACCCCCTATGAGCTACCCAGCAGACCTCAAGTACACCAAAGAGCACGAGTGGATCCGCGTTGACGGTGAGACCGGCACCATTGGCATCACCGACTTCGCCCAGCAGCAGCTTGGCGACGTGGTGTATGTCGAATTGCCCGATGTCGGCTCGACGATAACCGCCGGGCAGGTGTTCGGCACCATCGAGTCCGTCAAGGCGGTCTCGGAGCTGTTCGCGCCCGTGACGGGCGAGGTGCTCGAGACCAATGCCTCGTTGAAAGACCGGCCCGATCACGTCAACAGCCAGCCGCACGAGACCTGGATGGTCAAGGTCAAGCTGACCAACGCGAGTGAGCTGGCGTCGTTGATGGATGCCGGCGCGTACGAGCAACTCATTCAGAAATGACGCACGCGAACTTTCCGGCGCTCGATACGTTTGGGCCGCGCCACATCGGCCCGCGCGGTGACGACATTTCGGCGATGCTCGAGGAAGTCGGCGCCGCGTCACTCGATGCGCTGATCGACGACGCGATTCCGGCAAGCATCAGGCTGAAAGCGCCGCTCGACCTGCCGCCCGCCGAGAGCGAGTCGACGTATCTGTCGCGTCTGAGGACCATCGCGAAGAAGAACAAGGTCTTTCGCAGCTTCATCGGCCTCGGATATTCGGACACGCTGACGCCGGCCGTCATCCGCCGAATGGTCTTCGAGAACCCGGGCTGGTACACGCCGTACACGCCGTATCAGGCCGAAATCGCCCAGGGCCGCCTCGAGTCGCTCCTCAATTTCCAGACGATGGTGACGGACTTGACCGGGATGGCGGTGGCCAACGCGTCGCTGCTCGACGAAGGCACTGCGGCCGGCGAAGCGATGACGCTGTTGCATCGCGTCCAGGGCAAGAAGCTTGGCGCCGCGAACGGCACGTTTCTGGTCTCGGATCGCTGCTTTCCGCAGACGATCGCGGTGCTGCAGAGCCGCGCCGAACCGCTTGGTATCAAGCTCGAAATCGCGCCGACCGATCGCCTGAATCTCGATGCGCCCGACGCGTTCGGCGTATTGCTGCAATACCCGGACGAAGCCGGCCGGCTCGATGACCTGAAGCCATTCATCGACAAGGCGCACGCGGCGAATGTGAAGGTCGCCGTTGCAACCGATCTCCTGGCGCTGGCGCTCGCGACCTCACCCGGTGAGGCGGGCGCCGACGTGGTGTTCGGCAACTCGCAGCGATTCGGCGTGCCGCTCGGGTTTGGCGGGCCGCACGCGGCGTTCTTCGGGACCAGCCAGGAATTTGTCCGGCACATGCCCGGTCGCGTGATTGGCGTATCGATCGACGCGCACGGCAATCGCGCGTATCGGATGTCGCTGCAGACGCGCGAACAGCACATCCGGCGAGAGAAGGCGACGTCGAATATCTGCACCGCGCAGGCGCTGCTCGCGAACATGGCGGCGATGTACGCCGTGTATCACGGCCCCGAAGGCATCAAGGCGATCGCCACGCGCGTGCACGCGCTGACGCGCGCGCTCGACGGCGCGCTGAAGGGTCTCGGCTACCGGCAGCAGAACCCGCATTACTTCGACACGCTGCGACTGGTTGTGGAGCCGGCGCAGCTCGCCGCGATCCGCGCGGACGCGATTGCGGCAGGCATCAACTTCCGCTACGTCGGCGACCGCGAAATCGGCATCGCGCTCGATGAGACGACGACTGCGGGTGACCTCGAGGCGGTCGTCGATATTTTCGGCCGGGCCGCGGGCAAGAGCGGCAGCCGTTCGAACATCGACGCTAACAGCGGGCCGCCGGCATGGCCGCCCGCCCTCCAGCGCAACACCCCGTACCTGACGCATCCCGTCTTCAATTCGCATCGCTCCGAAAGCGAGATGATGCGCTACATCCGCAGCCTCGAACGGAAGGACATCGGTCTCGATACGTCGATGATCCCGCTCGGCTCCTGCACGATGAAGCTCAACGCGGCCAGCGAGATGTATCCGGTTTCTTGGGAGGAGTTCTCGCGGATTCATCCATTTGCGCCGGCGGATCAGACCGAAGGCTACCGTCAGATCACCGAAGAGCTCGAGCAGGCGCTGTGCGCGATCACCGGTTTTGCGGCGGTATCGTTGCAGCCCAACTCCGGCGCACAGGGGGAGTTTGCCGGCCTCGCCGTGATGCGCGCGTATCACCAGTCTCGAGGTGAGGGCGCGCGCGACGTCGTGTTGATTCCGGCTTCCGCGCACGGCACCAATCCCGCGAGCGCGGTGATGGCCGGCTTCAAGGTGATCGTCGTCTCGTCCGATGCGAGCGGCAACGTCGACGTCGACGATCTGAAGAAGAAGGCCGCCGAACACGCCAAGGACCTCGCGGGGTTGATGATCACCTACCCCTCGACGCATGGCGTCTTCGAGGATTCGATCCGCGACATCTGCGCGACCATCCATCAGTATGGCGGTCAGGTCTACATGGACGGCGCCAACATGAACGCGCAGGTCGGCCTTACCAGTCCGGCGAACATCGGCGCGGATGTCTGCCATCTGAACCTGCACAAGACGTTTGCGATTCCGCATGGTGGTGGCGGCCCCGGTATGGGTCCGATCGGGGTGGCGAAGCACCTCGCGCCGTTTCTGCCCGGCCACCCATTGGCGCAGGTTGGCGGCGCACAGGCGATTCCTCCCGTGAGCGCGGCTCCCTGGGGCAGCGCCAGCATCCTGCTGATCTCGTACGGCTACATCCGCATGCTCGGCGCCGACGGCGTCACGGATGCCACGCGATACGCGATTCTCAATGCCAACTACATCAAGTCACGGCTGGAGAAACACTACGACGTCCTCTATACGCGCAAGAACGGGCGTGTCGCCCACGAGATGATCTTCGATCTGCGCGCGTTCAAGGCGAAGGGCGTCGAGGAGGCTGACGTCGCCAAGCGGCTGATGGATTTCGGGTTTCATGCGCCAACGGTGTCGTTCCCGGTGCCGGGCACCTTGATGATCGAGCCCACCGAGAGCGAGCCGAAGGGCGAGCTCGATCGGTTCTGCGACGCATTGATCGCCATCCGCAAGGAGATCGACGAAGTGGTCTCCGGGAAGGTGGATGCGAAGGACAACGTGCTGAAGAACGCACCGCACACCGCGGCCGCGGTGTCGGCCGACGAGTGGACGCATCCGTACTCGCGCCAACAGGCGGCGTTTCCGTTGCCGTGGGTCCGCGCCGGCAAGTTCTGGCCGAGCGTCGGCCGCATCGACAATCCGTACGGCGACCGAAACCTGATCTGCATCTGCCCGCCGATCGAAACGTACGCCTGATCGCATCGGGCGCCGATCGTGCCTATGGCGCCTTGGTGCGCAGCATCGCCGCCGAGATCAGCGTGATCAGCAGGCCGACCGGGAATGGCTCGGTGAACGACACCGCGGCGTTGATGAACGGGTTCTTCAGCATTTGCATCGCGTCGGCGCCGCGTCGCGCCATGTCGTCAATTTCCGCCTGGGTCGCGCCGCTGGCGCGCGTGCTTTCCACCAGATACGCCGCATATTTCTCGCCGAAGTCCGGGATGAAGTTGTAATAGACGAATAACCACGCGGCGACATAGAACGCGCAGGAAATCAGGGTGATCAGGATGCCTGCCTGAAAACCCCGGCCGAAGCTGATCTGCCCGCCAAGCACGTTGTCTCGGTACGAGCGGATGCCGAAATACACGAACAGCATCGAGATGACGATCGCGGTATAGCCGACGAACATGCCGCGGTCGAAACCGATCTGTTCGATGAACGGCATCGTCGCGAAAATGAAGATCGCCGCGACGATTCCGGAGAGCACGCCGAAGGTGAGGACTGTGTGTTTCATGCACCGACCCTACGTTCGCGCGACGGCCGTCGTCGTCATACGTTCGGATGATTTTGCGGTCTCCGGGGGCATTTCACCCGTTCAGGCGATGATGCGCTGCCGCTTGGCGAGTTGAACGGCCTGGGTCCTGCGGCTGGCCCCGAGTTTGTCGAAGACGCGGCTGGTGTGCGTTTTCACCGTGTTTTCGCTGACGAACAGGCGCTCGGCCATTTCCTTGGTGCTGAGGCCGTCGGCGATCAATTGCAGCACCTCGAGCTCGCGCCGCGTGAGCCCAAGCGCGGCGATCCTCGACGTGTCAGGGCGAAACGGCTCGGCGGGCACCGGGACTTCGACGGCGACGGCCACTTCCTTGATCACGACCTCGCGCCGCGTCAGCGTCAGGCCCAGCCAGATGCCAAGAGCGGCAAAGGCGGCGGCGATCAGCGCGCCATAGATCTCGACGGTGCGCTCGACGACTAGGAACCGGTATTCGACGAAGCGCATCGCGACGATCAGCAGGCCGGCGCAGGCGCCGTAGATCGCGAGATGTCTCACCGTAAAGATGATGCTACAGTTCGGAACAATGCGCATCCTCAACGCCGAGCAGATGCGTGAGGCCGATCGCCGCACCATCCAGGAGATTGGGCTCGCGTCGCTGGTCCTGATGGAGAATGCCGGCCGCCAGCTGGTGGCCGCGATCGAATCGCTGTATCCCGATCTCCCCGATCGCCGCATCGCGATCGTCTGTGGCAAGGGCAACAACGGCGGCGATGGCTTCGTCGCGGCGCGGACGTTGCACCAGCGTGGCTTTGACGTCTCGGTGTTCGTGATCGGGCCGATCAGTGAAATCAAAGGCGATGCGCGAACGAACCTCACCATCCTCGGCAACATCGGGCAGACGGTGGTCGAAGTCACCGATGAAACGGCCTGGGAGCTGCACGGGACGGAAATTACCGGTCACGATCTGATCATCGACGCGATGTTCGGGACCGGGTTGACGACGCCGTTGAGCGGGTTCTACGAAACGGTGGTGGCGGACATCAACGAGGCCGGCGTGCCGATTGTCGCGATCGACGTGCCATCCGGCATGTCGGCCGACACGAGCGATCTGATCGGCGACTGCATCGAAGCCACGGTGACCGTGACGCTGGGCGCACCGAAGGTGCCGCTGGTGTTGCCGCCGGCGGAGATGAAAGCGGGCGAAGTGGTGATCGCCGACATCGGCATCCCGTCGGAGGTGATCGAGCAGCTCGAGGGACCGCGCCTCGAGTTGCTGACCCGCGAGCGGATGCGCGCGCTGATACAGCCGCGTGCCGCCGACGCGCACAAAGGTGACTTTGGCCGGGTGCTGGTCGTCGCCGGTTCGACGGGGAAGACCGGCGCGGCGGTGCTGTGCGCGCAGGGTGCGCTGCGTGCCGGTGCCGGCCTGGTCACGGTTGCCGCGCCGCGGTCATGCCAGGCGGTCATCGCCTCGCATGCCGTCGAATACATGACGGAAGGCATCGACGAAAATGCCGACGGCACGGTGCACTTCGCGGCGGCGGAGGCCGTGCTCGGTTTTTCTGCCGACGTCGTTGTCGCGGGTCCGGGCCTCGGCCGCGGCGCCGCGGTAACGGCGTTTGTCCGCGAGCTGGTGGACAAGTGTGAAAGCCCGCTGGTGCTCGACGCCGACGCGTTGAACGCGTTCGCGGATGAACCGGCGTCGCTCGTCGGTCGAGAAGGTCGCGATGTGATCATCACACCGCATCCGGGAGAAATGGCCCGACTCGTCGGCTGCACGGTCGACGACCTGCAGGCGGATCGCATTGGCATTGCCGCGGATTTCGCCAGGCGCCATCAGCTCTACGTTGTGTTGAAGGGGTATCGCACGCTGGTCGTGACCCCGGACGAAAAGGTATTCGTCAATCCAACCGGATGTCCCGGCATGGCGACCGGAGGCACCGGCGACGTGCTTGCCGGAATGCTTGGCGCGTGGCTGGCGCAATTGCTCGACGCCGAGGCGGCTTGCAAGCTGGCCGTCTATCTGCACGGATCGGCCGGGGAGCTGGCCGACGCCGATAGCGGCGAAGTATCGATGACGGCCGGCGACCTCGTCGATCACATTGGCGATGCGATTCTCGAAGTGACGGCGCGCCGGCGCGTCGCCAACAAACAGAGCGAGTGACACAGACCTCCAACTCAGAAGCGGAGACGCGCGCGATCGCGTCGCGCCTCGCGTCGAACCTCAAGGCGGGTGACGTGTTGCTGCTCTCAGGCGATCTGGGCGCCGGCAAGACCGCGTTTGTCCGCGGTCTGGCGGAGGGCCTGGCGATCGCCGCGGACGAGGTGACGAGTCCGACATTTACGCTGGTCCATGAGTATCGCGGCGGCCGGTTGCCGTTGATTCATGTCGACTTGTACCGCCTCGACCGCGCCGACCTCGACGAGGTCGGCTTAGATCAGGATCTCGCGGGGTCCGGTGTCACGGCTGTGGAGTGGTCCGAGCGGCTGACCAGACCCATCTCGAACGCGCTGACCATCAAGATCACCGACCTCGGCGGCGACCGCCGCGAGATCACCTTCGGCCCCCGCCACCAGGTCTGATCGCCCCCGCCCGATTGGTGCCTGACACCAACCATTGCCGGCATGCCATGGTGCCTGACACCAACCGTGCCGGCCCGCGTGGTGCCTGACACCAAGCATTGCCGGGCACGTCTGGTGCCTGACACCAACCGCAGCCGACATTGCAGATCCTGAACGGTTCGTGCAGTTATTGCGGTCCGGGATCAATGACCGACTGTCGGTATCAGCCATTGAGAGTAATGGTTGGTGTCAGGCACCAACCGTGCCGGCGATGGTTGGTGTCAGGCACCAATCGGGCGGAGCGCTTCAGGTTTCGAGGGCGTGGGCGATCGCTAGCGCGACGCGATTCCACTGCGCCGTTTCGTCGCCGAGGCGTTGGCGACCCTTTTTCGTCAGCTGATAGTACTTCGCCCGGCGGTTGTTTTCCGACGGTTGCCACGACGAAGACAGCGCGCCGGATTCTTCGAGGCGATGCAGGGCGGGAAACAGCGAGCCCGGCTGGACGCTGAAGGTGCCCCTCGTGATCTGTTCGATGCGGCGCGACACGCCCAAGCCATGTAACTCGCCGGCGCTCAGGGCCTTGAGGATCAAGAGATCGAGGGTGCCTTGCAGGACGGTTGCGCGTGATTCACCCATGCCGCTCCTATCGCGTTTCGATAGGAGTCTGCCGCTCTCGGTTCACGATTGTCAAGGCGGTAATCCGGGCGACTTGTCATCAACACAGCATCGCCTTCAGTTGACCGGCGGAGCAGCAACACTGTCGCTGCGAGCGCAGCTCGGCACGCTGATGGAAACGGCGACCGTGGTCGGCACCGGCAACAAGACCTCGCGCGGCAAACAATTGCGGCCCGCCTACCGGAGCGCCGACGTGCGCGCCGACGGCGGCGGGCAGCCGCCGCGTAAGACTGCCATGTCGACCCGATCTACAGGCCGGAATGGGCCGCATCACGCGTCGAAGGCAACGTGCTGCTGCACGCGACGATCAGCAAGGAAAGGCGTATGGCTGCTCGAAGCGATTGCAGCTGTGAGCCGGTGGGAGTTTTCGCCGACTTACCTGAATTGCGAGCCGGTGGCAGTGCAGATGTATGTCACGGTGTCGTTCAAAAGCGAACGGTGACGCGAATCAAGGAGTGGCGTGATCGGGGAGACTGGCTGCCTGAGTGATCGCAGGCACCGGCGCCTGCTGTTGCCCGCCATCGTCCTGATACAGAACAAGCAGTAACAGAGTTAGCACCAGCGAGATGCCGATCGCCGTGGCCAGGCGGCCCAGAAGCTCCATGACTATCGGTAGTGCATATCGAGTGCCACCCCAACTGCGTCGCAAGTCAACGCGAAGTCGGACGACACCGCGTCGAGCGGCGTGTCAGCCGCGTCGAGTTGACACAGCCGGGATGTAAGAATTCCTGCGGACCTCCCAGAACAGGATGCCGATCCCCGTCAGGATGGCGACGTCGGCTACGTTGAAGACACCCGTCCGCAATGGTCCGATGCCGATATTCAGGAAATCGATTACGGTTCCGAACGACACGCGATCGATCCAGTTGGACAACGCGCCGCCGAGAAACAGCGTAATACCGACCCCACCTAACCTCGACCATTGGTAGCGGACAGCCACCGCGAAGCCTGCAATGAGGAACAGCGCGCTTGCCACCTGGAACACCGCAAAGCGCGTCGTCGAATGCCACTCGGCGCCAGTGCTCAGGAATCCGCCAGGATTCTCGTGATACCGAAGCCGCACGGTGTCGCCGAGAAACGACTGGCCAGGCATGCCGGCGAGCGTGGCCGCCGCAAGATGTTTCGTGACGCGGTCGCACCCAGCAGTAGCGCAGAGCAGGAGGCAAAGCAGCAGACCGCTCCTGAAGTTCTTCATGTTGCTCTTTCGGTTGTCGGGAACCGAAAGAGTCTATCACGCCTTATTCGACGCGGTAGTTCGGCGCTTCCTTGGTGATCGTCACGTCGTGGACGTGGCTTTCGCGGAAGCCGGCGTTGGTGATGCGAATGATCTGCGCATCGCGCTGCAGATCGGCAATCGTCGGGGCGCCGCAGTAGCCCATGCCGGCGCGGAGGCCGCCCATCAACTGATGCACGACCATCGCCATGCTGCCTTTGTGCTGGACGCGACCCTCGATTCCCTCCGGCACGAGCTTCTCCATGCTCGGCTTCCCGGCGGGGCTGGTGCCGCTCTCGAGCTCGAAGTCGTCCTGGAAGTACCGGTCGCGGCTGCCGCGGCGCATCGCGCCGATCGAACCCATGCCGCGATATTCCTTGAAGGTGCGACCCTGATACAGGATCAACTCGCCAGGGCTCTCGTCCGTGCCCGCGAACAGGTTGCCAGCCATCACGCAATTCGCGCCCACCGCGAGCGCCTTCACGACATCGCCGGAGGTCCGAATGCCGCCGTCGGCGATGATCGGGACGCCGCTCTTGCGCGCCGCCGCACCGCAATCGTGAATCGCCGAGATCATCGGCACGCCGATGCCGGCGACGATACGCGTGGTGCAGATGGATCCGGCGCCGATGCCGACCTTGACCGCGTCGACGCCGATATTGATCAGCGCTTCGGTGGCTTCGGGCGTTGCGACGTTGCCGGCGATCAGATCGAGATCCGGAAACGCCTTCCGCAGCTGACGGACGATGTCGATCACGCCTTGCGAGTGTCCATGGGCGGTGTCGACGACGAGCACGTCGACGTGCGCGTTGGCGAGCGCCGTGGCGCGCTCGAGCGTATCGCGCGCGATACCGACCGCGGCGCCGCAGCGCAACCGGCCGAGCGAATCCTTGCAGGCGTTTGGATACTTGATGGCCTTCTGGATGTCTTTGACAGTAATCAGCCCGCGCAGTTTGAACTGGTGATCGACGACGAGCAGCTTTTCGACCTTGGCCTGATGCAGGATCGCGCGCGCCTGATCGAGCGTGGTCCCGACCGGCACCGTAATCAGCCGCTCCTTGGTCATGATGTCGGAGACCGGCCGCGCCGTATTGGTTTCGAACCGCAGATCGCGATTGGTGAGGATGCCGACCAGGCGGCCTTCCTTGCTGCCGTCCTCCGTGATCGGCACGCCCGAAATGCGGTACTTCTGCATCAGGTCGAGCGCCTGCCGGATCAGCGCGCTCGGACCGAGCGTGATCGGGTTGACGATCATGCCGCTTTCCGAACGCTTGACCCGATCGACCTCGAGCGCCTGATCTTCGATCGACAGGTTCTTGTGGATGATGCCCATGCCGCCTTGTTGCGCCATGGCGATGGCCATCTCGGATTCGGTGACGGTATCCATCGCCGCGCTCAACAGCGGCACGTTCAACTTGATGCGCGTGGTCAGGCGGGTGCTGACGTCGACCTGTGCCGGCAGCACCGTCGAGTGGCGCGGCACGAGCAGGATGTCGTCGAAGGTAAGGGCGGTCCGCAGCCCGGACTCCAATGACGTCTTCGTGCTCGTTTCAGTCTCGGTCAGTGGAGTCATGCCTCAGCCTTCCGCGTCTGGCGTCACGCGCCGTGACATTTTTTATACTTTTTGCCGCTGCCGCACCAGCATGGATCGTTGCGGCCGATCTTCGGTTCTTCGCGCTTGACCGTCTTGACGACGTCATCGCCGCCGACGCGCGCGGGGCGGCGTTCTTCGACCAGATCCTCGACCGCCGTCGGCGCCGCGGCCCTGGCTGAGAACACCGACTGCGGCTGCGCCTGCGGGTTGTTGTAGTTGAGGGCGGCCGGCTTCTTCGGCGCCTGGCGGATCGGCGCCGAGACGCGCGCTTCACCTTCACGCTCGACCACTGGCTTCAGCCACCACACGTAGCGGACGATCTCTTCCTCGATGCGATCGCGCATCGCCTGGAACAGCGCGAAGCTCTCCTTCTTGTATTCGACGAGCGGGTCGCGCTGGCCGTAGCCGCGCAGGCCGATGCCTTCTTTGAGGTGATCGAGCGAGTAGAGGTGGTCCTTCCACTGCTGATCGACGATCTGCAGCATGATGTCCCGCTCGACGCGTGTCAGGATGTCGCGCGGGACGATCTTTTCCTTCTCCTCGTACTTCGCGACGATGCGCGTCCAGAGCTCGTCGCGCATCGCATCCGGCCCCAGATCGTCGGTGCCGCGGTAGTCGTCGTCTTCGAGGGCGAACAGCTGCGTCAACTCGCGCTGCAGCGCCGGCAGGTCGACGTCCTCGGGCTCGATGTCCTTGCCGAGATACTGCTCGATGCGAGCGTCGAAGATCTCCTCGGCGGTCGCCATGATGTAGCCGCGCAGGTCGCTGACTTCGTCCTGGCTCAGATGGACCTTGCCGTCAAGAATCTCGCGGCGCAGCGTATACACGCTCTCGCGCTGCTTGTTCATGACGTCGTCGTATTCGAGCAGGTGCTTGCGGACCGCGAAGTTCTGCGCTTCGACCTGCT
>Ga0196963_10001894_pt1 | contig 13251 bp, 8 predicted proteins | sample S1_5metaG_FD_148600 | JGI IMG/M metagenome (GOLD analysis project Ga0196963, IMG submission 148600) | Soil microbial communities from Anza Borrego desert, Southern California, United States - S1_5 | ecosystem: Environmental > Terrestrial > Soil > Desert | place: USA: California | collected... | reverse complement strand
GCGGCGATCGACCGCCTGGCCGCCGCCGAGCTCGACGCGCCCGTCGACACCCGCGCCGGCGACGTGCTCGCCGACTGCGTCGCCGCCGGCGTCGCGATCCGCGTGGCCTGAATGGAACCCGCCGAGCCCATCCCGCCCGCCGTCCACCGGGCGCTCACGCCGCGCGCGCTCGCGATCGGCGGCGGGCTGTGCGCGGTGTTCGCCGTCGCCGCGCCGCTCAACGACTGGGTGCTCGGCAACACGCTGTTCTATTGCCACTACCTGCCGCCGGCGGTGCTGGTCGCCACCGTGCTGCTGGCGCTGGTCGTCAATCCGCTGCTCGGCCGCCGCCGGCTGGTGCGCGGCGAGCTGACGGTGGTGGTCACGATGCTGCTGGCGCTGGGCGGGGTCGCGTCGAGCGGCTTCCCCTGGGGCTGGACGCAGGTCGTGAGCGGACCCGCCAAGGTGCTGACCGAGCGGCCGGTGCTGGCCCCGCTCGCCGGCGACGGCCCGAGCGTGCTGCCGACCGGCATGTTCATCGCCCTGCCGGCGGAGGGGCCGCCGCGGGTCAACGATGCCGAGCACCGCCTGGTCATCGACGGCTTCTACTCCGGGCTCTCCACCAGTGAACGCGTCCAGCACCGGGCGACGGTGCGCTGGCGCGACGCGCAGGGGGTCGAGCGCGAGCAGCTGGCGATGTCCGGCGACTCGCGTCCGGCGGTCGACGACGGCACGTGGCTCGATCTCGACCGGCCCCCGGGGTCGACGCTGCTCGGCATGCGCCCCGGCGAGACCATCGACGGGCTGCAGGTCCTCGCGGTCACGCCGCCGGGCATCCCGTGGCACGCGTGGTGGCCGGTGTTCGCGCGCTGGCTGCCGCTGATCCTCGGCTCGCTGACCTGCTTCGTGGCGCTCGCCGGCATCGTCCGCCGCCAGTGGATCCACCACGAGCGCCTGCCGTTCCCCACCGCGGCGGTGTTCGCCGATCTCATCGAGGACCCGCGACCCGGCTCGCGCATCGCGCCGCTCCTGCGCCGGAGCGGCTTCGCCATCGGCGTCGCGGTGGCGGCGGTGGTGCTCGGCAGCCAATGCCTGCACGCCTGGGGCCTGCTGCCGGTGTCGATCCCGACCCAGCTCGACCTGACCGTGCCGCTGGGCAGCGACGAGCTGAAGACCGAGCTCTACAACTGGCGGTCGATCGCGAAGCCGCGCGTGTTCCTGTCGATCGTCGCGTTGACCTTCTTCCTGCCGGCCGACCTCGCCTTCAGCCTGTGGTTCTTCTTCGTCGCCACCAACCTGCTGTTCCTGTTCCTGCGCCGCGCCGGCATCCCCATCGATGCGCAGCACGCCGCCCAGGCCGGGGTCGGCGCGTTCGCCGGCGAGTGCCTGCTGCTGCTGTGGATCGGCCGCGCGTACTACGGCAGGGCGGTGGTCGCCGCGCTGCGCGGCGGCCGCGACGAGGACCAGCGCGCGGTGGCGACGTACATGCGCGCGCTGCTGGTCGGCGCCGGCGCCATGGTCGCCCTGCTCGTGACGCTCGGCGCGCCGCTGTTCCACGCCGCGCTCGCGGTGCTCCTGCTGCTCGGTTTCATGCTGGTGCTCGCGCGCATGGTCGCCGAGGCCGGCATCCCGTTCGTGCAGACGCCGACCGGCTGCTTCCTGACCGAGGTGCTGTTCAGCCTGACCGGCGTCGCCCTGCCGGCGACGGCGCTGGCGCCGCTGATGCTGGTCGGCGCCGGCCTGATGTCCGACACGCGCGAGAACCTGCTGCCCTACGCGGTCCAGGCCGAGTACCTCGGCGACCGCGCGGGCGTGCCGCGCCGCCGGCTGTCGGCACTGATGCTGCTGGTCGCCGCGACCGGCGCCGCGGCGTGCACGGCGATCGTCATCTGGATCTTCTACAGCGGCGACCACATCCCCGACTCGTGGCCGTTGTCGACGCTCTCGAGCGACAACCTGCAACCGCTCGCCGATGTCGTCGAGGGCCGGCCGCCGGCGACGTCACCGTGGGCGGCCTACGGCATCGGCCTGGCGGTGGTCGGCGCGGTCGGCATCGCGCGCATGCAGTTCGCGTGGTGGCCGCTGCATCCGCTGGGCGCGATCGTCGTGCCGTCGGCCTCGACCGCGTTCATCTGGTTCAGCTTCTTCATCGGCTGGCTGGTGAAGATCGCGGTGATGCGGTACGGCGGCGTCGGCCTCTATCAGCGGTTGCGCCCGTTCGCCATCGGCCTGATCGTCGGCGAGGCGCTGGTCGCCGCGCTCTTCCTGGTCATCGGCATGGCGCTGCGCTGGGCGGGCGTGGACCTGCCGCAGCTGCCGCACTTCCTGCCCGGCTGACGCTACCCGCCGACGGCATCGTCGTTGACCGGTGCCGTCGGTCCGACCCGCGTAACGCGTCCACGACGCACGGAGAGCTCGACGATGACCACCATCCGCATCCCGCTCGTCCTGCTCCTCGCTGCCGCCGTCGCGGCTTCGGAGCTGACGTTGCCCATCACCGCCGACACCTCGCTGATGATGCATCCGGAGGAGCTGCGGCAGAACGCCGGCCAGTCGTCGCGGATCAAGCTCAAGGGCATCGAGAACGTCATCCTCCTCGCCTTCGATCCGGCGCCGGTCGCCGGCAAGGTGGTCGAACGCGCGTCGCTGCGCATCCGCGGCACCGCGGCCAAGATGATGGTGTGCCGCGTCGGCCTCTCGACGGTCGCCACGCCATGGACCGAGGGCCGCGGCGACTACGCCGACGCCGTCGATGGCGATTCGTGCTTCTTCGAACCCGCGCCCGGCGCGACGTGGGGCGGTCCCGGATCGAGCTTCCTCGATGCCGTGTGGGGTCGCGGCGGCACGATCTGGAGCCAGTCCGAGGTCGCGATCGATGGCGAGCAGTGGTACACGATCCCGATCGACGGGCGCATGATCGAGGCCTGCGCCAGCGGCCTGTCGCACGGCATCGCGCTGAGCGACGACAACGGCCAGACGGCGGCCGTCATCAAGGAGGTCGATCCCGACAGCAACTTCTCGAACAACTTCTTCTTCAGCCGCGAGCAGGGCGCCTCCAAGCCCGTGCTGACCGTGACGCTCGCGCCGGCCGCGACCGCCGCGCCCGGACGCCTGGCGGTCACGGTCGCACCGTGGCCGGGCGGCGCCGATGCCGCCGCCGGTGGTCTCGAGATCACCTGGGCTGGTCCTGCCGACGACGCCGAGCGCCACGGCATCCTCGGCTACCGCGTGCGCGTGCGCGAGGACGGCGGGGAGATGCGCGATCTGCCGCGCTGGCTGCTGCCGACCGTGCCGCCGGTGGGCGAGCCGGCGCGCGCGCTGCTGAGCGGCTGGCCGGCGGGCACCACCGCGGTCGAGGTGGCCGTCGTCGGCCGCGGCGGCGTCGTCATCGCGGGCGGCGAGGGCGCCGGCGCGGCATCGGCGCCGCTGGCCGCGGTGACGCCGCTCGCCACCGTGGCGCTGCCGGCGAACGCGGCCGGCGATCCGCCGGGCGATGCGGGCGGCTCGGTGTGGGCGGTGCCCGACCTGGTGAAGGTCAATCCGATCACCGGCAACGTGCTCGAGGAGCCGGGCGTCGCGTACGAGGGCACCGCGGCCGGCGCGTGGCGCCGCGCCAATCCCGCGTGGAGCGGCGCCGACCGCATCGTGCGCCTGGCGGCGCTGCGCGGCGAATGGGTCGCGGCGCAGATCGTCTGCGACGGCGCGGACGCGGCGTGGACGGTGACGCCGGGCGATCTGACGGGTCCCGGCTCGGCGCGCATCCCGGCCGCCGCGATGCGCCTGTCCAGGCCGTGGTACCAGCGGGTCGGCGACGCCGACTCCGCCTGGTACGCCGATCCGCTGCTGCCGCTGGCCCATGGCCAGGCGTTCGCCGTGCCCGACGGCGACAACGCCGTCCCGGGTCAGCGCAACCAGACGGTCTACGCCGAACTGTTCGTGCCCAAGGACGCGCGGCCCGGGCGCTACGCCGGAGCGATCACCGTCGCGCGCGGCGCGGCGGCGCCCGTCGCCGTCGCGGTGGAGCTGACGGTCGACGACGCGCTGATCCCGGACGAGACCGCGTTCACCTGGTCGATGAACGCCTACAGCTCGCCCGGCGAGCCGTACGGCCCGCCGGAGAGCGAGGCCTTCATCGCGGCCGAACGCAGCTTCTTCGCCGTGGCGCACGAGCACCGCGCGAATCTCGCCTTCCTCGGCTACAGCCACAGCGCGCGCTTCCAGCCGGGCATCGCCTGGCCGCTCACCGGCTCGGGCGCCGACATGCGCGTCGCCGACTGGAGCGCCTGGGACGCGCGCTTCGGCCCGCTGTTCGACGGCAGCGCGTTCGCCGGCACGCCGCGGGCCGGCGTGCCGATGGACCACTTCTACCTGCCGTTCATGGAATCGTACCCGACGGCGATGGCCGACGGCTACCGCTGGAACCACCTGACCTTCGAGGACCACTGGAAGGAGGCCGGAGCGATCCGCGACGGCTTCAGCGAGCAGTACGGCGATCAATGGGTCGCGGTGATGCGCGACTTCCAGCGCCATGTCGCGGAGCGCGGCTGGAACAAGACGCGCTTCCACGTCTACCTGAACAACAAGTACTTCTACAAGCAGTACGACACCAAGCGCGGCAAGGCGGGCGACGGCACGAGCTTCTGGCTGCTCGACGAGCCGCAGCGCATCGACGACTACCTGGCCGTGGCGTACTTCGGCGAGCTGACGCGCGAGGCGCAGCAGGGCGACCGTTCGTGCGTGGTCTATCGCGGCGACGTCTCGCGGCCGCAGTTCGGCCGCGACACCATGGACCGCGTCATCGACCTGCACGTCACCGGCGGCTTCGCCGAGCACCGCGCCTGGCTCGAGGACTGGCGCGAGCGCCACGGCCACGTCGTGTGGACCTACGGCGGCGCGCCTTCGTCGCGCGACAGCGCGCTGGGGATCGCGCGCCAGGCCATCGACCTCTACGCGCGCGGCGTCGACGGCTTCGTGCCGTGGCTGACGCTCGGCCATGAAGGGAACTGGACCGCGTTCGAGGACACCTGCGTGTTCTACACCGGCAAGCCGCGCGGCATCGCCGGCGCGTGCGCCTCGCTTCGCCTGAAGGCCTACCGCCGCGGCGAACAGGACGTCGAATACGTGCGCCTCGCCGCGGACAGCCTCGGCCTGACCGCGGGCGATCCCAACCGCCGGCGGATCCAGGCGTGGATCGGCGACGCGCTCGGCGGCCAGCGGCAGCGCGGGCTGCTCGACGGGCAGGGGGCCGTGACCGAGTCGTTCAGCGGGCTGCGCGCCGACCAGTTCGAGCAGGTCCGGCGCGCGCTGGCGGCGCTCGCCGCCGGGCGGGGCTGAGGCGGCCGGCCGGGCGCCGCCGCGCGTAACGCGCGGCCGCTCCCCGGAGAGATCGGCCGATGACCGGGTTCAGCAGCGACGAGGCGATCGAGCGGCACGTCGAGGATCGCCGCGCGCTGTCGGCGTCCGAGCTCGATGGCCTGGTCGCCGCCCTGCGTCGCGACTCGGCGCTGTGCGCCGACGTGCGCCGCCTGCTGATGATCGACGAGCTGATCGATCGCGCGTTGTCCACCGACCGCGGGGACTTCGCCGCGCGGATGGCCGAGGCCGATCCGTCGAGGTGACGGCCGTTCACGGACCCGGCGCGCGACGGTGCTCGCTGGGCGAACGCCCGTAGGCGCGGCGGAACGCGCGCGCGAAATAGCTGGCCTCGGCGAACCCGCAGCGCGTCGCGACGCGCGCGACGTCGAGCCGCGACGCGTGCAGCAGCGCCGCGGCGCGCTCCAGGCGCAGGCGCAGCAGGTAGGCGCTCGGCGGGACGCCGGCGATGCGCGCGAAACCGCGGCTGAGGACCGATCGGTGCGTCCCCAGGACCGTCGCGAGCGCCGCGATGCCGAAATCGGGGTCGGCCCAGCGTCGTTCGATCTCGGCGAAGGCGGCAGCCATCGCTCCGACGACGTCGCGCGTGCGGCGCACCCGGGCGACGCGCGCCAGCAGCTGGTAGGCGAGCGCGCCGGCTCGTTCCTCGCCGTCGGCGGTGCCCATCGCCACGGCGCGCGACAGCGCGCGGAACAGCGGCTGCGGGCAGGGGCCGCCCGCCCAGGTGCCGGCCTCGTCCAGGCCGCACGCCTCGAGCACCGGCCACGCGGCGCAGCGCTCGCCCAGCGTGAACCACCAGCAGCTCCACCCGCCGCCGGCGGCGCGCGCCCAGTGCTCGCGGCCCGGCGTGAAGAGCGTGACGTCGCCCGGGCCGACCAGGCGCGCCTCGCCATCGTGGCGGATCTCGGCGCCGCCGCTGATCGTCCACTGCAGCTTCACGTAGCCGCGGCGCCGCTGGTCCTCCTGCCAATGCGGCGGCGCGACGGCGTGCGCGACGCTGCGCACGACCAGCGGCTGACGGGTCAGCGGCGGCAGGTCGGCGCGGCGCCAGAAGAAGGCGAGCGGCTGCATCGGGGATGTCACCGGAGTACCAGCGCGGGCACGACGATCCGCTGCGAATCCGCGGTCGGCCCGTGCAGCCTATGCGCCACCGACCGCCCCTCGGCGCCACCATCGGAGGAACGCCATGCCGCTCGAACTGATCGCCGACCGCGCCGACCGCGCCGTGCTGCGCCCCTATCAGGAGCAGCCGTTGCGGCCGGACGAACTGCGCATCCGCACGATCTTCAGCGCGGTCAAGCACGGCACCGAGCTGCGCGCGTTCACGGCGAGCACGCTGGACTCGTCGCGGCCGTTCGACTGGGATCTGCGCCTGCACGACCGCGGTGGGCGGGCGCAGGCCCCGTCGTTCCCGCAGCCGCTGGGCAACATGTGCTACGGCGTCGTCACCGAGACCGGCGCGGCCGTCACCCGCTTCGCCGTCGGCGACAAGGTCTTCGGCCACATCCCGACGCGCGAGACGCACGCGGTGACGGAATCGGCGGTGGTGCCGGCGGCCGCCAAGGCGTCGCCGCGGGCGCTCATGTACATCGACCCCGCCAGCTTCGCCTTCGGCGGCGTGCGCGATGGCGGCGTGCGCGTCGGCGATCGCGTCGCCGTGTTCGGCCTGGGCGCCATCGGCCAGATGGCGGTGCAGATCGCCAAGCTCGCCGGGGCGAGCTGGGTGGTGGCGGTCGACCTGTTCGAGCGCCGGCGCGCGGCCGCCACGCGCCACGGCGCCGACCTGGTCCTCGATCCGAAGGCGTGCGACACCGGCCTGCGCATCAAGCAGGAGACCGGGAAGCTGGGCGTCGACGTCGCGCTCGAGACCAGCGGCTCGTCGCACGCCATGTACGACGCGCTGCGCGCGCTGCGCTACGCCGGCACGCTGGCGTCGCTGGCGTACTACAGCCAGCCGATGAGCGGCCTGTTCCTGTCCGGCGAATTCCATCGCAACCGTCCGACCATCGTCTCGAGCCGCTCGTGCAGCGAACCGAACCCGGACTTCGGCTGGAGCCACGCTCGCGCCGAGGCCGAGGTCACCGCGATGCTGGTCGACGGCCGGCTGCAGGCCGACGACCTCATCGACCCGGTCGTGCCGTTCGCCGAGTCCGCGCCCGCGTACCAGCAGATCAGCGAGCACCCCGAGCGCTCGATCAAGCTGGGGATCACGTTCGATGCGTAGCGCTGCGCTGATCGAGGTCCGACGCGCGAGCGGGCCGCGGCGGCCGCAGACCGCGCCCTGGATCGACCGCCATTACGCCCGCGTTCCCCGCCGCCTGCCGTTCCCGCGGCGCGGCGACGCGGCGGCGCGGCGGCGCTGGCGCATCGCCCTGCGCGGCGCGCTGCGCCGCATCCTCGGCCTCGCGGCGTTCGGTCGCGTGCCGCTGCCGCGTCCGGTGGTGCTCGCGTCGACGCGCCATGCCGGCTACCGCCGCGAGCGCATCGCCTACCAGACGCTGCCGGGCAACTGGGTCAGCGCCTGGCTGCTGGTTCCGGATCGGCGCGCCGGAGCCGCGCGCCGCCCGGCGGTGCTGTGCGCGCACGGCCACTTCCCGGGCGGCAAACGCGGCGTCGTCGATCCGCGCTGCGCTCCCGGCGTGGCCTACGGGCACGAGTTCGCGCGCCGCGGCTGCGTCGTGCTCGCCCCGGACAACGCGGGCATGGGCGAACGCGACGTGGCGCTGGCCGAGCGCATGTCCGACGACGGCAGCATCACCGGCTGCTTCCTCGCCTGGGCGCGGCTGAACCACGTCGGGCTCGACCTGACCGGGCTGCGGGTGTTCGAGCTGATGGCCGGGGTATCGCTGCTCGCCGCGCGCGACGACGTGGATCCGCGCGCGATCGGCGCCGCCGGCCTGTCGGGCGGATGCTGGCTGTCGCAGCTGCTCGCGGCGCTCGACGAGCGCGTCGCGGGCGCCGTGCTCAGCGGCTTCTTCACCACCTTCGCCCAGACCGTGTGGCATGGGCACTGCGTCTGCCACCATCCCCGCGGCATCGGCGCGATCTGCGAGCTGCCCGACATCGCCGCGCTGATCGCGCCGCGACCGCTGTTCGTCGAATCGGGTCGCAGCGATGCGCGCTATCCGCTCGAACCGGCGTTCGGCCGCGTCGCGAGCGCGTATCGCGCGAGCGGCGCCGCGCAGGCCCTCGCGCTCGACCACTACGACGGCGGCCACGTGTTCCGCGGCCACGCCTCGATCCCCTGGCTGGTCGAGCGCCTGCGCGGGAGGGGACGATGACCGCGCCGCTCGGCTTCGCCGTGGTCGGCACCGGTTCGGTCGCCGCGACGCATGCGCTCGCGTTGCGCCGGGTCGCCGGCGCGCGGCTGCTCGCCGCCTGGTCGCCTGACCCGGCGCGGTGCGCCGCGTTCGCCAGGACGCACGGCATCGACGCCGCTGGCGATCTCGGCGCGCTGATCCGCCGCGACGACGTCGATGTGGTCTGCGTCACCACGCCGAGCGGGCTGCATGCCGAGTCCGCGCTGGCGGCGCTCGCGGCGGGCAAGCACGTGGTCTGCGAGAAGCCGATCGAGGTGCGCGAGGATCGCATCGACGCGATGATCGCGGTCGCGGCGCGCCACGGCAGGCGGATCGCCTGCGTCTTCCAGAACCGCTTCGCGCCCGGCGCGCGGGCGTTGAAGGCGGCGGTCGACGCCGGTCGTTTCGGTCGCCTGGCGCTGTGCCAGGCGATGACCAACTGGTGGCGCGACGACGCGTACTACCGCGCCGGCGGTTGGCGCGGCACCTGGGACCTCGACGGCGGCGGCGCGCTGATGAACCAGGGCATCCACGGGGTCGACCTGCTGCAATGGATGGTCGGCATGCCGAGCGAGGTGCTGGCGCGCACCGCGCGCTGCGCGCATGACGCGATCGAGGTGGAGGATACGGCGGTCGCGGCGCTGCGCTTCCCGTGCGGCGCGCTCGGGAGCATCCAGGCATCGACCGCGTCGTGGCCCGGCTTCTCGCGGCGCATCGAGATCAGCGGCGATCGCGGCTGCGCCGTGCTGGAGGACGACCGCCTCGTGCGCTGGGAGTTCATGGCCGAGGAGTCCGGCGATGCGGACCTGCGCGCGCTGCCCGGGATCCCGGCTCCCGGCGGCAACGCCCAGACGGTCGCCGGCGACGGTCATCGCCGGCAGCTGCAGGAGGTGGTCGACGCGCTGCGCGAGGGCCGTCAGCCGCCGGTCGCTCCGGACGAGGCGCGCGAGTCGGTGCGCGTCGTCCTGGCGATCTACCGGTCCGCGCGCAGCGGCGACCTCGTCCGGCTGCAGCCCTCGCCGGCATCGCGCTACGCGGGGGCCTGATCTCAGCGCGCGGCCGCGAGCGTCCTCACCCGCCAGGCGACGAACTCCTCGCACACCGGGTCGATCGCCTCGGCACGCCGCCAGCGCGGGATGTCGGACCACGCGCCGTAGGACGCCACGGCGGCGGCGCGATCGCCACGCCGCTCCGCCATCACCGCCTGGGCGAGCAGCAGATCGGCCTCGGCGAACTGGCGGTAGGGCTGCGAGCGTAGGCCGGCCTCGTCGATCTCGCCGAGCACGTATCGCGCGAGATGCCATGCCCGCTGGCGCTCGAACCACCGCCAGCGGTCGCGGGTGTCGACGCAGGCCCTGGCGAGCGCGTCGCTCTCCCCGCGCAGCTCGCGCAGCCAGGGCAGGATCAGCGTGCGCGCCGGCTCGCAGCGCAGCTGGGTGAAGACCCGGTTCGGCGGCACGGTGAACCAGCGTCGCGCCCCCGCCAGATCGCCGGCGATCGCCGCGCGCAGCCCGACCAGGTACCGCGGCCAGGCGTAGAAGCGCGGCTCCTGGTGGTCGCTGAGCGCGAGCGCGTCGTCGATGCGGCCGAGCGCCATCAGCACGGCCATGTCGCCAGCCGCCGCCTCCGCCGGAATCGCCTCCGCGCGCCCCGAGAGGACCATCCGGCGGCGCCAACCCCAGTCGTCCGGGCTCGGCGTCGTCGACGCGCTGAAGATCCCGGCATCCGCCAGGCGCATCTGGTCCCAGGGATAGAGCTCCGCCGCGAGCGCCGTCTCGCCCATCTGGCCCATCACGTGGCGGTCGCGTCGCGGGTCGTAGCCGTTGTCCATCTGGCAGCGGGTCACGAACTCGTCGTAGCGACCGCTCGCGAGCAGCGCCTCGAAGACCATCACGTTGCGATCGGGGTAGCGGTCGATGACCACGTCCGGGCGGCCGAGGGCGATCTGCGCGGCGCAGCATTGCGAGCGCTGCTGCGGGAACCGGTCGAGCACCTCCTGCCAGCGTTCGAGGTAGAGCAGCCCGCGGGCGGCGTTGATCCGCGAGCCCGTGTGCGCGCCCAGCCGGCGGTCGCGCAGCTCGAGGTACGCGCCGGCGAGCGCGCGGTTCGCGACCGTCGCCGGTCGCGCGAGCAGCGCCTCCATCGCCGAGCACCACAGGTCGCCGAGCCGATGCGTCAGCGCCGGCCGCTCGATCGCCAGGCGGTCGATCGCGGCGATGAGGGGGGCGTCGGCGCCGCGCTGCAGCTCGGCGTCGAGCCGCAGCAGCGCGATCTCGTCGTCCCAGGTCGTTCCCGCCATCGACCGCCAGAGCGCGTCGGCGGCGAGGGCGTCGCCCTCGCGCCACCGCGCCAGCCCGGCGCGGAATGCCGCCTCGTCGGCGGTGGCGGTTCCCGGATGGGCGGCGATGACCACGGCGTACTCGGCCGCCGCGCGGGCATGGTCGCCGTCGCGCAGGTAGGAGTCGCCGACCGCGCATGCCGGAACGAGCTCGGGCGGGTGCCGGCGATAGACGCGCACGTCGTCGAAGGCCTGGCCCGGGTAGTAGCCGTACAGGCCGAGGTAGCCGCCGCGGAATGGCAGCGCGTCGACATGGCGGCAGCGTTCGACGCCGTCGACCGCGAGGGTCAGCACGTTGTCGCGCAGCTCGACGCGCAGGTGATGGCGTTGTCCAGGGATCGGCCGCGCGTCGTCGTAGAGCAGATGCCGGCCGATGGTCACCATGGTGTAGGCGCCGTCGTGGGCGCCGAACTGGACCTGGGTCGCGTGTTCCGGCACGGCGATAGCGCGGCCGGGGTTCGGGTGGCCGTCGGAGTTCACATCGAACCGCACCTCGTCGAACCACATCAGGGACAGGTCGCCCGGCAGGGCTCCGGGCGTGGTCCACGCGTCGTATTCGAACGCCAGGTCGCCGGTGAGACGCTCGCGCAGGATCAGGATGTTGGTGCGCGTGGTCGTGACGAGCGCGCCGTCGCGCACGGCGAAGTTCCCGTGCGAGGGCGCCCACCGCGCCAACGTCGCGTCGTCGAAGGTCTCGTGCAGGACCGGCTGGCCCCAGAACGCGACCTGCTTCAGGCGCTGGCTGTAGAGCAGCCCGACGAGCACGAGGATGGTCGCCGCCACCGGCAGCGCGACGGCGATGGCGAGGCGGTTGCGGCGGAGCCAGCGCGCGCCGCGTCGCGTCCAGGTCTCGCGCTGCGCCGTCACCGCCAGCCCGGCCTGGTACGAACGCAGGTCGGCGATCAGCGCCTCGACCGTGGCATAGCGCGCTCCCGGATCGGTCGCCATCGCCTTGGCGGCGATCGCCGTCAGCGCCTCCGGCACGCGCCGCCGTTCATCGGCGGTCGGCTGGTCGATGTCGCCGTCGCGCTTGCGCCGCCAGAAGGAGGCCTCGTCGTCATCGCACAGCGGCGGCCGCAGCATGAGCGCGTGGAAGAGCGTCGCGCCGAGGGCGTAGATGTCGCTGCGCCGGTCGACCTGGCCGCGGCGCGCCTGCTCGGGCGCCATGTACAGCGGCGTCCCGCAGATGCGCTGCGGCACGACATCCAGGCGCTGCGACGATCCCCAGTCGACCAGCAGCACCTCGCCGAAGGTGCCGAGCATGATGTTGTCGGGCTTGACGTCCTGGTGGATGACGCCGCGATGGTGCGCGTACGACACGGCGTTGGCGACCGCGATCAGCACCGAGACCACCGCGTTGAGGTCGGGCACCGCCGCGTCGCGCTTCGTCGGCAGCGACGCGATCAGCACCGAGCCGAGCGAGCGGCCGTCGACGCGATCCATGGTGAAGTACGGGCGGCCGTCGTCGCCGATCTCGATCTCGTGCACCGGCACGACGTTCGGGTGCTGCAGCGACGCGGTCGTCCGCGCCTCGGCGATCAGCGCGTCGAGATGACGGTCGACCTCGGAGCCGTCGAGGACCTTCGCGGCGAGCGGGCGGTCGAGGCTGCGGTCGTGGATCGCCCAGACGCCGGCGGTGGCGCCGTGGCCGAGCTGCTGGTCGACGCGATAGCGCGGGCCGCCCTCGTCGCCCGCGCGACCGGCATCGCGCAGCCGCGTGGCGAGATCGACGCCGCGCAGCGCCGGTGCCGCCGCCGCCGCGCGCGCGTCGCGCGCCACGCGTTCCCAGCCGTCGTTGGCGCCGGCGCGCAGGGTCGCCTGCATGGTGACCGCCCAGCTGGTCGACGGACGCGCGGGCGTCATCGCGCCGGCCGCGACGGACGGATCACCGATCGGTTGGTCGCGCATGCCGGGAGAGCATACCCCCCGCGATCCGCCGGCGCGCGGCGCAGTCAGCCGCGACCACGCCGCAGGCCGAGCGCCAGCATCAGGGCGACACCGATGGCGGCCGCCACGCCGCCGCCCCTGCCGCAGCCGACGTCGCCCGTGCCCGCGGACGAGCCGCTGCCTCCGCCCCCGGCGGTGCCCGTCGAGGCCGTCCCGGTCGTCCCCGAGGTGCCCGAGCCGCTGGTGCCAGTCGTTCCGCTCGTTCCGGATCCGGTCGTGCCGGTGGCGCCGGACGTCCCGGTGGTGCCGGTGCCGGTCGTGCCGGTGGTGCCGGTGCCGGTGGTGCCGGTGGTGCCGGTGCCGGGGGTGCCGGTG
>Ga0196963_10001893_pt1 | contig 13256 bp, 14 predicted proteins | sample S1_5metaG_FD_148600 | JGI IMG/M metagenome (GOLD analysis project Ga0196963, IMG submission 148600) | Soil microbial communities from Anza Borrego desert, Southern California, United States - S1_5 | ecosystem: Environmental > Terrestrial > Soil > Desert | place: USA: California | collected... | reverse complement strand
GGCTCGTCGAGGGCATTCCACGGAGCGCCAGGAGGAAGACACTGCAGCGCCAAGTCTGCGGGCGGCAAGAGATCAGCCGTGCGCATGTCGTTGACTGGCGCCGAACCCCCGCCGCAGTGACATCCGGAAAGGAGCACGGCCCAGAGAACGGCCGCCCTCACTTGATCACCCCGTAGAGCGTCACGACCCAATCCGAGCCGGTGCCGTTCGCATTGCACGCCACCTCAAGCCCGAGATCAGCGGTGCCGCCAGTTCCCAGCGCGTACGGATCATTCTGAGTCACGTTCGCGCTGTGGTCGCCAATGAAGGCGTTCGCGGTCATCGCCGCCACGGCCGTCGTCACGAAGATGTTCGCCGTGCCGCTCGTGTCCTGGATCCAACAGTTAGCAGTCGTCGCCCAAGGGGTCGCGCCGTTGATCTTCGCGTGCCAGCCAGCCAGGTATGGCCTCTGCGCCGCAGGGACATCGGCGTTGCTCAGGCAGTTGACTGGCGTCGCGGCTGCGGCACTCGTCAGTGTGCAGGTTCGGACAAACGCGCGCTCTGCGGTGAGGCCGTCGACGTAGCCCTTGCTGGCGGCGCTCGTGCTCGTGGTGGGTGTCGCCGGGATCGTCACCTGACTCGTGAACGTCTTGGCACCCGTGATCGTCTCTGTCCCTGCGAGGTGAACAAGCAGCGAATCATTGACCGGCGCCGTCGTCCACCCGCCCGAGTAGAACCGGAAGACGCTCGATCCGGTGTCGTAGCACGTCCATCCGTTCGCGGGGCTCGAGAGTCCGGAGCAGTTCGCGGAGGTTCGGAAGGAACGCGCGGCGTTCGCATCGAGTTCGAGCGCGTTGGCGTCCTTGAAGTACGGACGCCCATCAGATGCCTTCGAGTACAGGCACGCGCGCCCACTCGTGCAGGTCGGCGATCCCTGGGTCGACATCGTGACTTGGTCGGTCACCACGCCGGCCAGGGCCAGAGACGGAACAAAGTTGAGCAGAATCCAGAGCAGTCGCCTCACAGAACAGCCTCCCAATCCACACTGCCAGTAAATACGCCAGAGACGTTGATGGTGAATCCCGTCGTGGTCTTGCTACTCCAGCCCACAGCCGGCGGCTCGCTCGTGTTGGTATCAATCGAAGGAGTGAGCCGGATCCCGTATGCTGCGCTCGCGAACGGAGCGCCCGCGAACACGACATCAAACGTGCTCGCCGCCGTGAACGTAGCCGTCCCACGCGCCAGTGTCCCGGGCGTCACCGGAGCCACGTAGGTCGACGTGGTAAACGCCCAGCCGTGCGTCGTCAGTAGATCATTGAGCGTCAGCGGACCAGCAACGGAGGGAACGGTGCCGTAGATCTGCCGGCCATCCGGAAGCACGATCGTCCACTTCATCACAGGCGAAGCAGGAAGAGACTCGGTCGCACCATACGGAAGGACCAGCGTGAACTGTCCCGCGGAGTCCGTGGTTGCGACGATTCCGAGTTTGTACGCCGCCGTGGTGATGTTCGGATTGACGCCGAGGGTTCGGTAGTTGCCGCCGATCGAGATCCGGTAGAAGTCCGCAGATGGAACGGCGATCACTTGCCGATTCGTGAGCGCCTGCCCAGCTAGCGCGCTCGAGTAGTAATACAGATTGTCGGTGATTGTGCAGGACATTAGATTCTCGTCTACGCCGGTTGACGGCCCAGTATCCACACGTCGATAGTCATCGCCGTCGCGTGAGGGTCATTTGCGAAAGTGATCGTCACATTCCCGGCAGCACGCGCGCCAAGGGAGCAACTCGACTCCAGCACGCGACTAACACCGCTGGCGTCGTCGCCATAGACCATGACGAGATATTCCCCGCTGGTCATCCCTGATTGAAAATCGATTCTGATTTTGGGGTTCGCGGCAACCAGCGCGACGGTCAGAATGTTGGCCCCATCTTCGAGCGCGAGCCCACCGACACCGTCGGTCGTCATCAGTGCCCACGCCTTGACGAACCCCAACGAGGTCAGTTTGTTTTGCAGCCCAACGTTGAACGCCGGCTGACTGTCGGTTCCTGAAAACGCAAGCCCCCCGGTCGTCAGGACTGAACTGTTCGACGCATTGGTAACGCTGGCCGTGGTCGAGTTCAGGAGTCCGACGTTAGAGCCGCTGATCGATGTGATGTTGCCAGGAGTCGGGACCACGACAGAGCCAACGGCGGCCGGAGTTACAACGACTCCGTTCAGCGCATACGTGGCGTTGATGATGCCATTGGTTCCCGTCTGCATCGCGTTGAGATCGGCGGCTCGGATCGTGGGCACGCCGTTCGCGACGTAGGTTCTGAGTGGGCTACTCGGCCAGGCCACTACTTCACCCCCAGCGACGCCGCGAACAACTGCCGGACCCCAGGCACAATCGCTCCCAGCGCGCGAAATTCCTTCACGACATCCTCCATGATCTGGACCGCCATGGGGTCGTCCGGCATCTCGCCTCTCGGGTCGAGACGATGTGCGACCGCGGCAAGCTCACGGGCAGAGCTCGCCCAGATGGTCGACTGCTGCCGGAACACGCCGAGAGCTACTTGATATTGAGTGAGGTTGTCCATTAGCAGGGAATCGACCGATCTGGAATAGTCTCCGGCTCGTCTGGGATAGCGCACAGGTCTGCGACTGCATTCATCTCGACGATGTTCCCGTAGGTGTGCGCGGGCTTGAACTTGAGGATCGCGCCGTATGCGCCCTCGCGGTTGTAGCCGGTGCCGACCAGAGCGGGATCGGCCACCACGGCGAAGTCGAACATGGCCGCGCCGAGTCCTTCGCCGATGCGGTTTGGCGGCATGGAATTGTCATAGTTCACGCCGAGGCCCTCAACGAAGATGCTCCAGGCGTTGAGGGTGGCCGCCGCCGCGCCCGTGCGCACGTAGAGCGTCCAGTCTCCGTAGATTGGAGCCCCAGCCATCTCGCGGGCGTACAAGACCCGGATCGCGTCGGTGACAGCGCCCGTGCCGAGTTCTTCCGCGAGCCAGAACTTCACGTAAGGCGCACCCGACGGAGAGGTCAGGATGAACTGCACCTCGCTCAGGTTGCCCGTGAAACTGATGTGGACCATCGCGCCAGCCGGGGACACTCGGGGGTCGTCGAGCACGCGGATCGTGCTGCCCTCCGTCGAGTTACTCCCGATGGCCAGTGGCGTAAGGTTCTGGTACGTGTGTAGCGCCTGCAGCGCGACCCGGTCCGTCTCGAGGATCTGAATCTGCGAGGGGTCTTGGTAGTTCAGGTACGGCTGGACGGCGGCGCGCAAGTCATCAAGACAAAAGCTCGAGTGTTCGCGCAGCACGGCCAAGACCGCGTTGCGCCGCTGCTCCGTGGTGCCAAACCTGGCGAGCGGCGTATTCGTGAGCCCGCACGCCTCTTCCCAGTCCACGATCTTCTCCGTCATCGTCGACGGATTCACCTCGAGACGTAGTTGGTCTACGCGGTCGGTGCCGTACTGCTTGAGCGTCTGCGCGAGCGCGTAGAACACGCCGCCGATCTTGTCGGTGTTGCGCAGCGCATAGAGTTGCTCGGACCCTGGCGGCAGCAGCGAGACAAGCAGCTGCTTAACTTCATCTCTGCTCAGCGCCATCAGACCGCTCGAATGATCTCGAGGCCCCCGCCCTTGCGCAGGAACGGAAGCTCAATCCCGAAACCGATATCTTGTGGGCTGTAACTGTTCGGCGAGAACGCGCCCGCTCCGACAGCGATCGTGATTCCGGTCGTCGCTAGGTTCGGGATATCGTAGACCATGCGTGTGCCATCGGAATCGCGCGTCTCCATGACGATGTCCGCGATGCTGGCCAGGGTCACGTCTGTCTGCCAGGCGTCGTAGTCGTCTGCGAATCCGGACTGACGCGATGGGCCGAGAGAGTCCACGTATGCGAGCAGGCGATCGGCGACATCATCAACCACGCCGCCGCCCGCGTAGAAGTAGTCAGTGCCGGCGACGGGGTCGACGTCCGGGAATGTCTCGAGCTCGATTTCCTGGGGCGCCACCGTATCGTCATAGGCCACGACGCGCACCTGGACCGGAGTGACCGGAGCCGTGGGAGCGCTCAGAATAAGCTGAATGCGCGGCTCGGCGCTGTTGTCGACCGCTGCCTTGAGGGCAGCCGGGACCGCGACCATGCGCAGGATCTTTGTCGAGCGATCGAACGTGTCGATAACCGTCGCCCCGCCGCCATCGTCCCAGTCGAACTGATACACACCGTTCTTGGCTGGCGAGGGAGTCAGCCGCACCCGAATGCGCAGGGCGTTGATGGAGGAGGCCAGCGCTGCGATCACGTTGACTGCCGCGGTGACCGGGCGCTTCGTGTTGACGTAGGCGAGGACATCCAAGAGTTGGGCGGTCGTTGGAACCCTGAACTCCCCTTCGCCGTCCACGAGCGGCACGATGTCAACCGTGCCGAGCCCGGATCGAAGCGGGTAGATATAGGCGCGGGCGATGCCAAGTTGCGCTCCCGTGACAAGATCCACAGCCTCTTCGGCCCACGCTCGATAGTCGGCCGCCGTTCCACCTCGCGGAGGCGTCTGGATGCGCCGGAGAAGCCGTGCAACGAGCGCTGTATCGCTCTCCGAGTCCTCTGCACCAACAAGCGCCGAGGTCAGCGTGATGGTCGGATCGAGCCCTGCCGGCGGAGCCAGCCAGGTCAGCACGGCGCCAACGGGCAGATTCGCGGCGGCGCCTGTGGTCACCGAAACGAACAGCGCCTCGAGCGTGTTCGGTGGTCCGTTCAACGTGACGGCGGCGGTAGTCTCGACGACGACTTGGCCGGTGCTGTCCGCGGCCTGCGTGCCCATCGGGACAATCGTTCCCGCCGTGCCGCTCGGGACGCCAACGCCGCCTGTCGAGATCGTCGGCCCGAGCGCGCCATACCCGCCGCTGCCGTTCGGAAGCCCGAACGTGAACGCCCACGCCTCGAGCGCGGCACGACTCGCACGACTGCGAACGTTACCGTCTGCGTCCTGGTCGTAGGCGGGCGGCGACTCGTTGTCGACGTCTTTGATAGACTGCGAAATGAGCGATCCGGCCTGCGCGAAACACCGCGCGAGCAGCCCGAGAAAGCCGCGATCACTGAGGTCCGCGGTCGGAAACTGCGCCGTGAAGGATGCAATTAGCGCATTGAGCCATTGCTCCTCGGTGTATACGGTCACTGGCATTAGAAATTGATCGATATCCCGTAGGTGCTCTGGGGCGTGGACCAGCGCACGGTCAGTCGGTAGTAGCCGGTGCTCCGCCGCTCAGCAGAGGCGGAGAAATTCGTGATGTAGTTGAGGACTTGCAACTGCGTCCCGCCGTCCTCTGCGAACGCCTGCAGGTCGCTCCGGGTCGCCATCTTGTCGAGCGTTACCGTCCACACGAGCGTCCCGCGCTGGCCGGTGGTGTCGAGGTAGTAGCCCCCCTCTTCGATCGGCGACTGCGGGCGCTTGCCGCGCTTCCACGACAGGAGCGTGGTCAGGACGGCGTGCGTACGCGTGTTGTCGAAGACCGGGTTGCCCTTGTTCGTGCCGCTCGTCGAGAAGTCCAGATCGAACTTGCCCGTATCGTCCTGGCGCACGAGTGCCACGTCGCAGCCTGGGAGCGGCGAGGGAGATGGGAGCTGAAGGGCCATTTAGGCTTTGAATCGAGGTGCGCCAGAGACGATCTTTCCCAGGATGGGCGCGGTGTTCGTCAGCACCGGGTTCATGACGCTCGTGGCTGGGTTGTCGATCGTGACCAGGCCAGCGGTGACCTTGAAGATAATCAAGGGCAGTGGCGCTCCGCTTTGGTTCACGTAGACCAGGGCTACCGTCTGAGCAGCGGGCGCCACGCCAGAAACGGTCAGGCTGAGAAACCCGTCGGCGGTGTTGTCGTTCTGCCTTGCAACCGGCAGCGTTCCACCGTTCACCACGACATCTGTCGGCGTGGCGGCATCAATGGACACCGTGCCATCAATCGCCAGTTTGAGCCGCGTTCCGGACTTTGCGTTATAGACCGCGCTCTCCCCGTCCTTCAGGTCGAGCGGTCCATGCTGTAGGTTGTCCGCACCGACACAGAGACGATTCGAGGAGCCTCCGCGCGAGGTCGCGATAGCGCACTCGGTCCCTTGCGTCGGTGGCGCGCTCCGGAACCCGAACCACTGGATGAAGCGGACGGGAAGTGTGATCTGCTCCTCGCCGAGTTCGGGGTCGGGCTCCGGGCCCTGCACGAAGCCGGCGCCGATCCACTTGTCGCCAGCGCCCCGGCGGTTGCCTGCGCCGCGCGCATACTGCACGATGCGCCCGGCCACCTGCATGATTTGGTAGGCGAGACTCATTTCTGCGGCTTCTTCACGACGACTTTGGGTTGCTGAGTGGTCGAGGTTCCAGAGTTGTCCACGAGAGAACCCGTGATGCGCGGCGGCATCGGGAGCACACCGAACGCGGCCTGGAGCAAGCCGGGCTTTCGGAGGGTTACCGTGGTGCGGTCGCCCTGGCTGTCGCGGTCATAGCGGACCGAGGACACGTAGAGAACCGTGTCAATGCCATGGACGGAGTCGCGCACGGTGCAGAGCTGATCCGACTCCCACCACTCCCCGTTCTGGTGGTGCCCCTTGACCACATAGACGGCCTGCCAGGAGTCGAAGATGCCGCGGTCATAGCGCCACTTCGCTTGTTTCCGCGCGGGCGTAACGTCGAAGATGTCGCCGTCGGCGAAGTTCAGTCGATGAATGAACGGCAGCGCGAAGCGATTGATAAACGAGCCACGCCGCTTGTTGGCGTTCTGGTCGGATGGGTTCAGAGTCAGATCGCCGCCGACGAGCTCGCCGATGCACGTAACGTCGGTGTAGATGTTGCTGATGTCCTCGTCGACCGAGACGTCCAGAACATTGTTCCTGTTGCGCGTCGGGTCGTCGAAGCCGTGAAACTCGATCGTGTAGAGCGGCGTCCGGTTGTAGTTCGGCTGCCACACCTGCAGGAAGCCATCACAGGACACATTGACGATCCGGTTTATGCGGCGCGCGTACTGGCAGATGAGGTCGGCGACCTTATCGCCAGGCTCCACCTGCAAGTAGACGAGCGTCCCGAGCGCCGCAAGGTCAAGCTGCGCCTGGGCTCGCGCATTGTTCACGCCGCGGCGCAGGTCGTTGTCGACCTTGGTGTCTGTGCTCAGCCCCTGGATTCCCCAGGATGGATCGATGAACTTCGGATCACGCAGAAGGTCATAGAACGGCTTGTTGCTCAGCCGATAGAACAGCCACGCGTCATTGTGCGTGAGGTGCCATCCAAGGTCCGCGCAGTCGAGCTGAATGATGCTCCCGCGGGCGCTCGCGGTCTGTCGCCGTCGCACGATGATGCCCGTATGTTTGAGCGTCATCTGGTTCGACTTTACCCGCGGATTGCGCAGGTACAGATGTATGCGCTGGCCACGGATGAACTTGTCCGTATACTCGCCGCGTGGATTCGGAATAACGACCGTGAACGGGTCGCCGAGCTGCATCATGTCCGACGAGTAGGAAAACTCGACGGTGTTGACGAGCGTGGTCTGAACCTGGAGGTCTTGCTTTTTGGTGTCGGCCAGGGCCGCGCGGGCGGCATCCGAGACGATTCCGCCCGAAAGTCCCTCCATGAAGTCCGACAGACCGTAGCTCGTGGCGCTGCCAGTCACCGAAATGACGGCTTCCGTGCTGGGATCGACCGAAGCCATTACTGACGAATCACCTGCGCAGGGACGATCATCCGGAAGCCCATCGGCACACCGAACGGATTCGGCACGCGGTTCAGAGCCAGGAGGTCATCGACGCGCACGCCCAACCGCTGCGCAATCATCGTGAGCGGCATCAACGACGGCACCACGAACGGAACTGGCGGCGGCTTCTGCGCCAAGACCGAGTAGTAGAGGCGTACGGACTCGGCGTAGATCTGGCGCGCAGTCACGCGATACGGCGTGAGAGACACGTCGGGCTGGAGCGTGAAGGCCCGAGCCGCATTGAGCGAGTCCAGGAACGCGTTCTGCTGCGTCAGGACGTCGCCCAGGAGAATTGTCAGCGCCAAGTCCTGCTGTTGATTCTGCGCCGCAGCCACCGCGGCCGAGACAAAGGTCGCGCTCGATCCCGTGAAGAGGCTGCTGTACAGAGCGACGTTTGCCGTGATCGCGCTCTGGTAGCTCGAGAACGTGTTGATCTGGTCGATGAGCGCGGTATTGAGCGCGAGCACCCGACCGCCCTGCTGCTGGGGAACCGGCTGCGAAGATGCAGCAATCGCGATGTCGACTTGGTTCTCAGCGAAATCGATCGTGAAGTCGATCGTGTCGACCGCTCGAGCAGGCTCCTCGCGAGCCCGCAGACCCAGGCAGCCCACCTGAAACTTTCCGAGGCGCGGGTCGACGAGCACCCCGAGCGGCTGCTGGACAATGGCCCTGACGAGTTGCTGATAGCGAGAGCCGGCGGTGTAACTCGGGCCGCCCACTTGCAGCGGTGCGGCACCCATGAAGACGCAGCGGTAGCTGAATTTCTTCTGCCCGCCGCCCATGGGCTCGGTCTCAGCGCCGTCTCGCTTCAGGTACTCAAACGAGGCCATCCGGATCGGGATCTGATGGTCGTACGATTCCAGCGAACCACTCAGGACGAGGCTCGACTGTCCAGACGGCGTGAACTGAAACGTCTGGTAGTTGTCCGAGACTGCCATTAGAAGTTTGCGAGAGCGCGGCCTGCTTGCTTGTTCTGCTCGACGGCTTGGGCGGCTGGGCCTGGAGTCGGCGGACCGGCCGGAGCCGTGCGAAGTTGCTGGCCCAGCTTGTTGATTGTGGCGTCACCGAGTTCGACCTTGGGCGTCGCAGCGGGCGCCGTCTTGCTGAGCGCTTCTTTGCCCGCCGCCACTCCGGACGCCGCGGTCTCGAGCATGTTGATAACGTTTCCGGCCACGGGCGGAAGGTAGGCCCCTGCGGTATCCAGTGCAGCCTGTGCTCCACGATTTCCCGCGAATCGATCATTACGAGCGTCCCGCAGAACTTGCGTCCCGTCCCCGAAATCAAGCTCCTTATTCCCACGCTCAACGTCGGTTCGGGCACGCTTGCCCGCTTTGGTTCCGCTAAATTCGGAGCGACTCCCGGTGCCAAGATTTAGGCCGCGATACTTATCTTGGCGTTCGCCCTTGCGATGCTCTCTGTCGAGCTTACGAAATGCCTCGCCTTCTTGTCTGGCCTCTTCGTCTTCCCGGGCTCTGATGTCTTCGGCGAGCTCCAGTTCCGCCTCTTTGGTGACGATGTCCTCAAAATTGACATTCATGAAGGTCTGAGCAGCGCCTACTCCGGCAATGCCACCGCCAAATAGGCGAATCAAGGCCCCCATCCCGCCGGGAGCCTTTCTGGCCCGCTGCTGGAGAAGGGGAAGGGCGGCTCTCTTTAGGCGTGTCCGACCAGTAGCGGGATCTCGTTCGTAGGGCTGATAGTTCTTGTTGCCGCCGGTTTCCCGAAATGCGCGCGTGACCAGCAACGGATCGGCCCGCTCCAGTGCTCCATAGATAATCCCAAACTCTTCCTCGGCGACCTCGGGCGCTTTTCCTTTTCCGAGAACAGCCATTGTCGCGACGTGACGACGCAACCCACCGCCGAACTTGGCGAGCAAGGGCGACAGTCGAACAAGCGTATCTTCCAGAGCAATGTGCCCGCCGACCGTTTGCAGGTCGGCCGCCGCCATTTTGATCGTTTTGAGTGCGGAGCCGACCTTATCCATCGGTACGCCGAGCTTTGTGTAGAGCGTTGCACCGATTTCGACCATGTCCTCAAGGGATCTGTCGGTGTCGTTGGCCTCATCGCCGAGGGCCTTCATCGCGTCAGCGCTGTCGTTGCTGTACGTCGCCTTCTGCAATGCCCGGGCGGTTGCCGCTACGCGCTCCGGCATCACGCCAATCTCGACGCCGGTCTCTTTGAACTTCTTCTTAAGCACTTCGACCTGTTGGCCGCCGCGCACTGCCATGCGGGTCAGTGTGTCGTCGAATGCTTTGGCGCGATCGGCCGACGCCGCGAAGTTGATGGGCTTGATGTCGTTCGCAGCACGACTGAAGTCCGAGGCCGCCTGATAGGCAGACTTGAGGACTTCCTTGACACCGGAGATCGCGGCCTTCTGGATGCCGAAGCCCTTGGAGCCACCGCCCGATGATTCCGCCTCGGCGGACTTCATGGCTTGGCTGAGCGCTCGGGCCGCCGTCGCGACATCACGGAGGTTTTCTGCGGCCTGCCTGGAGCCGGTGACTCCGATCCCTATTTCGGCTTTATTGCTCACGTAGCGTCGCTTTTGCCACCCTCACACATGCCGCCCATCGCGCCATGTCTGCGTCGTGGACCTGTCGAAGAGGCCGCCCGAACCAGTCTTGCGGCGAGGTCGCTACGAGCCGCATCGCCAAGTACGGGCGGCCTCCTATTTTGACAGCGCCTCGCTCTCGAGCTCGCCCCGCTGCTTTTCGCTCAGCAGTTCGGGGTACTCGGAGGCGATGTACTTATCGTACTCTCGTCCCAGCCAGTTGACCTGCTCGACCGTGACGCCGCTTCGGAATGCGGAATAGTCCGCGTTCAGCACGAACTTGGCCGATGGATCGTCGACGTCGTGCAGGATCAGACAGAGGCGCTTGTACTCCTCCTCTTCATACCGAACCATCTCCGGGATCGGCGGCAGGTACGGCGCTCCGTCCCGCTCCGTCTCTTTGTAGTCCGGTAGCGTGCGAAGAAACTTCACCGCGTCGCGTCTGGCCTGCTGGCGGTCCGCCTCGCCAAGCGGATACATCTTCGCCTTGACGCGGAAACGCCGCTCGTTGCCCTTCTTGATCCAGAACTCGACCTCGTGACCCACAAGAGGGCGTCCCTGGTCTTCCTGACTGAGAATTTCGCCGAGTTTCATGGTTATTGGATCTGCTTGGGAACATTGCCCATGAGCATCACGGTTTTGTCCGTCATGCCCTGGGCCGGGTCGTTATCCATATTGAAGTCGCCGAGCTGGCAGTTCGGAACGAGCCAGCGATTGCTGATGCCATAGGCGCCATCCCAGAACGTGTAGTCGAAGCCAAGGCCGCCGTTCGACTGCTCCTTGGCCATCGCGATCAGGTTGAACTGCTGCTTACCGGCGGCGCCGGCAAAGGTCAGGCGGATTTGCGTCGGCGCCTGTCCCTTCCCGATGCCGATCATGCCTGCAAAGCCCGCACGGAAGTTAAGGGGCGGCGCGTAGGAGGCATTGAATTTCACCGCCTCGACGCACGGCTGCCCGTCGATCTCGTGAACAATTGCCCCCGCGAGGGCCGTAGGTAGTCCTGCCATGGGTTAGCTCGCGTACTCGGCAACGATGGAGATCTGCTCGACGGGCAGGGCGAAGCGCTTGGGCAACTTCACATCCCACCGCGAGGGCAGCACTTGATTGACCCGGACGTTGAGGGCCGGCGCGAGGTCGTCGGCGCCGTCGTAGATGTCCAAGCTTTCGTAGAACTGCATACGGCTGAAGCACTTCGCCTTCACCGCGTCGGGCGTGAGCGTGTACTGCGTGCGGCTCGTCCCGTAGACCTTGCCCGTCTTGCCCGCGATGAGTCCCGGCATTTGGATCGCGAGGTCGTCGCGGATGTAGTCGTCTGCGAGAGCGGTGCCCCACCAGACATATTCACGGCCCAGGATCGACGAGGGCTTGGCGGTCGTGCGGCCAGAGATGATCGCCAGCTGGTTGAGGTTATTCGCCCGCAGCGGCGCCATGTAGTAGCTCAGCATCGCGGCGTTTACGTCGCTGTCGCTGGGACGGTCGGCGACGTTCGGCAGGAGCAGCGGGATCCGGCTGTCGGTCTTGATGATGCTGCCGGCGTAGTTGAAGTTCGGATAATCGAGGCGCTGGCAGATGAGCCCCACGACTCGCGCTGCGAGCTCAAGCGCCTGCTGTGGCGAGGCCGGACACCACTGCATGAAGTAGCGCGGGCTGGCGGTGAGCGATGGCGTGGTGCCAGCCGGGAGCGCACCCGCGGTCGCGAGCGCTCTCGTATCGCCAAACACGAGCATCTGGCCCTTGCAGAACTGACCGTTGGCGTACTGCTCGATGTGACTCGAGAGCGTGCCCATGATGGTGACATCGGTCAGGCTCCCGGTCTTGGTGATGCCCGACTCGGTGGAGTAGCTTCCGGCGCCCGTGAAGTTCGTCAGCCAGAGCCGGTAGGCGTCCTGGCTCGCGAGGTTCGTCAGCACTGTGGCGAGCGACGGACTCGAGGACGACGGTAGACCAGAGGCGTTATTGCCCCAGGCGGCGGTCATGGTCGTTGTCGCCGCGGTCGTGATCGCCGTAGCAGCCCAGTTAAAGACCCGCTCATCGACGAAGAACAGCGTGGTTACCGCACCCGCCACGGCCGGCTGTGCAGCAGCGACCGGGAAGGCTGCCGCCGAGTTGATGGCCGCGATGAAGGCCGCGTTGATGACGGTCGGGGTGTCGGCGTTGGTGATGGTCGCCGAGGCTGACTGACGCGCGACATAGAGCGTAACCGAGCCACCCGCGGCGGCATTCGTCGCGAAAGTGATGGTCCCAGGCGACGCAGCCAGACCCATCGCTGTGCTCGAGAAGCTGACCATGATCGGCAGGTCGGCCGAAGTCAGCGCCGCGTGTCGGCTGGTCAGTGTGACGGTGTCGGTCGAGACACCCGCGGTGACCGGCAGGAAACTCGCGATGAGATCGATCTGCGTCTTGAGGTTCGCGGCGATGACGTCGTAGGTGTCGCCGTTCGCGATCTGCACATCGACGCGCCAGCCGCAGATCCACACGGTCATGACACCGGCAGCGACTGCGCCCGTGTTGCCGGTGCCGAGGACAGCCCCGCTCGGTGCCTGCATGATCTTGATCGTCCGGGTCTGCGCGGTACCACTCGGCGCGCTCATCGGCATGATCCAGATCTCAGCGCCCGAGCCGCCCGAGAGCTGAGCCAGTAGCGCCATGTACATGCGGTGCAGGTCGCTCCCGGTTCCCGCGAACGTCACGACATCAGACTCGCTGTTGACACGCTTGGGAGTGCCTGCAACCGCGGTGCCGCTCGAGGTCTTGTAGCCGAGGAGAAGGATCCGCCGGTTGTCCGCGAGCGGCGGAGAACCGACGCGCGACAGAAACGTGTAGACGCCGGGGACCTGATAGCTCGTGGGCAGATCAGGATTCAGCGGAATATTCGCCATTCACAGACTCCGAAAGCGGCTGCCAGGTGATTGCGCCCTCGCACAGCCGGGCATGAAGAAACTCGTCCCAGAGCACTTCCTGTCCCTGGGGCGGCAGAAACGAACCGAACATGATCTCGCCGCGTTGCACGTTG
>Ga0196963_10001892_pt1 | contig 13258 bp, 11 predicted proteins | sample S1_5metaG_FD_148600 | JGI IMG/M metagenome (GOLD analysis project Ga0196963, IMG submission 148600) | Soil microbial communities from Anza Borrego desert, Southern California, United States - S1_5 | ecosystem: Environmental > Terrestrial > Soil > Desert | place: USA: California | collected... | reverse complement strand
TACTCGCCGAACACCTCGCGCAGGGCGAAACTCCACTCGCCGGTGGTCACCCCGGCCCGCGCGGCGGCGATCGACGGCTCCATGATGTTGCGGCCCTCGGCGGCGGCGGCCTTCAGCTCGGCCAGGGCCGCGGCGGCGGCGCCCTGGTCGCGCTGCGCCCGCCAGGCCTTCAGCTTGGCCACCACCTCGGCTTCCAGCTTGGGGTCGACCGTCTCGATGGCGCCCTCGCCGGCCGACAGCGGGCTCTCGGCGGTCTCGGTCCAGCGGTTGACCCCGACCACCGTCATCTCGCCGGTCTCGATGTGGCGGAACCGCTCGGCGTTGGAGCCGACCAGCTGTTCCTTCATGTAGCCGATGGCCGCCGCCGCCCCGCCCATGGCGTCGATCTTCGCCAGTTCGGCCAGGGCGCCGGCCTTCAGCTCGGCGACCTTGGCCTCGACCACATGGCTGCCGGCGAACAGGTCCTCGTATTCCAGGAGGTCGGTCTCGTAGGCCAGCACCTGCTGCATCCGCAGCGACCACTGCTGGTCCCAGGGCCGAGGCAGGCCCAGGGCTTCGTTCCAGGCCGGCAGCTGCAGGGCCCGCGCCCGGGCGTCCTTGGAGAGGGTGACGGCCAGGGCCTCCAGCAGGATGCGGTAGACGTTGTTCTCCGGCTGCTGCTCGGTCAGCCCCAGGCTGTTGACCTGCACCCCGTAGCGGAAGCGGCGGGCCTTGGGGTCCTGGACGCCGTAGCGGTCCCGGAGGATCTCGTCCCACAGCTGGGTGAAGCTGCGCATCTTGCAGAGCTCGGTGACGAACCGCACCCCGGCGTTGACGAAGAAGCTGATCCGGGAGGCGACGATCTCGAAGTCGGCTTCCGGGACCTGGCCCCCGGCCCGCACCGTGTCGAGCACCGAGATGGCGGTCGCCAGCGCATAGGCCAGCTCCTGCTCCGGCGTCGCCCCGGCCTCCTGCAGGTGGTAGCTGCAGACGTTGATCGGGTTCCACTTGGGCGTCTCGCGATAGCACCAGGCCACCATGTCGCCGATCAGCCGCAGGCTCGGCTCCGGCGGGAAGATATAGGTGCCGCGGGAGAGGTATTCCTTGATCAGGTCGTTCTGGGTGGTGCCCTGGAGCTTGTCGCGCGCCGCCCCCTGCTCGTCGGCCAGGGCGACATACATCGCCAGCAGCCAGGCGGCCGGGGCGTTGATGGTCATCGAGGTGTTCATCCGGTCCAGCGGGATGGCCTCGAACAGGGTCCGCATGTCGCCCAGGTGGCCGACCGGCACGCCAACCTTGCCCACCTCGCCCCGCGCCAGGACGTGGTCGGCGTCGTAGCCGGTCTGGGTCGGGAGGTCGAAGGCCACCGACAGCCCGGTCTGGCCGGCGGCCAGGTTGCGCCGGTAGAGGGCGTTGGACTTAGCCGCCGTCGAATGGCCCGCATAGGTGCGGAAGATCCACGGGGCGTCGGGGGCGTGCTGGAAGGGAAGGTCGCTCATCAGGCGCGGATCATGGCGACGAGCGTTGTGCAGCGCAACAATTTTGCTGGCGGCGACCTTGAGACCGCCCCGAACGGGCAGGAATTGCCGCTCAGGCGTGGGCCAGCTGCGGCGCGGCCTCGAGCGCCCGGGCGGTCGACCGGACGGGGCCAGCGTCGGCGCTGGCCGTCGGAGGGGCGGCGATCAGCCGCTCCACCGCCAGCCACAGCCGGCCGAGCTCGCGATCGCTGGCTTCCGAACCCCATTCGGCCGCCGAGCAGCCGTTGGCCAGGGACTGCTGATAGGCCAGGCGCGAGGCGACCGTGGCCGCCATCGGCAGGCCGATCACCTCGAGGGCCTCGATCGCCTTGCGGACCGCCGGGGCCTCGATGTCGCCCCGGGCCGGCGGAGTCTGGTTCAGCACCACCGCCGCGGTCCGCCGCAGCCGCCGGATCATTTCCGCGGACTGGGCCACGGAGGCGATGTCCAGGAAGGTCGGCCGGCAGACCGCCAGGCACAGGTCGGCGCAGTTGACGGCCAGGGCCACGTCGGCCTCCGGATAGGCCGGGGTGTCGATGATCACCAGGTCGTAGCCTTCGCGCCCGGCCGTGACCGTCGTCTGGAACAGCTTGCCCGCCGCCGCCGCCATCACCCGCGGGCCCGGCGCCTGGCGCGCGCGCAGGCTGTGGGTGGTGGACCCCTGCGGGTCGCTGTCGATCAGAAGCACCTTGAGGCCCAGGGCGTGGGCCTGGAGGGCCAGGTTGACGGCGATGGTGGTCTTGCCCGCGCCGCCCTTGCGGGAAATTGCGGAGATGATCTTCATACCACGCCCTCATGGCTCGGACCGGCGCGGCGCCGGACTTGAAGCCCCCTTCGACCGGGCGGAACCTGCCAAAGGCGGACGATACCGGAAAGCCCCAGGGCCCTGAAGTTACAAGAATTTACGTTGTTCGCCGATCGCGAGCGTCCCAACGGCGGCCGGAGACGCTAAGGGTCGGAGGCTTGCAGGATGGAGACTCGATGAAGCTCGCTGTACTGGACGACGACCCGGTTCAGGTCGAGGCGATCACCACCGTGATCGACGGCGCCGGCTACCGGTCGGTCGCGTTCACACGCGCCGCCGCCCTGCTGTCGGCCCTGCGTCGCGAGACCTTCGACCTGCTGATCGTCGACTGGGCGCTGCCGGACCGGTCGGGGCTGGACGTCATCCGCTGGGTGCGCCTCAACGTCGATCCGCCGCCGCCGATGCTGCTGGTCACCAGCCGCACCGAGGACGCCGACATCGTCGCCGGGCTGGACGCCGGGGCCGACGACTATCTGTCCAAGCCCGTCTCGCCGGCGGTGTTGGAGGCTCGGGTCGGGGCCCTGCTGCGCCGGGCCTATCGCGGCCGCTCGGTCGGCGGGCGGGAAATCCACGCCGGCCGCGCCTTCGATCCAGCCAGCTGTTCGGTCACCCATGAGGACCGCACCGTGGTCCTCACCGCCAAGGAGTTCGCCCTGGCTCTGGTGCTGTTCCGGAACCTGCACCGCGCCCTGTCGCGCAACTACCTGATCGAGGCGGTCTGGGGCGGCGAGCCGGGACTGAACAGCCGCTCCCTGGACATGCACGTCTCGAGGATCCGCAGCAAACTCGAACTGCGGCCCGCCAGCGGCTTTCGCCTGACCCCCGTTTACAGCTACGGTTACCGGCTGGAGCGGCTCGGGGGAGGCGACGATCCGATGCGACACCTCGACGGCGAGGAATGACGCGGCGGGGCCTGTGGATCGGCCTTGCCGCCCTGGCGGCGGCGGCCTGCGCCGCGGGCGCGGCCCCGGCCCAGCCTGATCCGCGCACCATCGACTATGTTGTCAGGCCCGGCGACACCCTGTCCGGCCTGGCGACCCGATATCTCCTGCGGCCCGCCGACTATCGCGCCGTCCAGGACCTCAACGCGGTGCGCGAACCTCGAAGGATGCCGCACGGCCTGGTGCTGCGCATTCCGGTGCGGCTCCTGCGCACCAGCCCGGCGGTGGCGCGGGTGGTCAACTTCCGCGGCGCGGTGACGGTCACCCGGAACGGACGGCCGGTCGAGGCGGCCGTCGGACTGGAGGTCGGCGAGGGCGCGGTCGTCGCGACCGGGGCCAACGCCTTCGTCCGGCTGGCCCTGCCCGACGGCGGCCATGTTAGCCTGCCGTCGCGCAGCCGCGTGCGGATCGCCCGCCTGCGCACCGTCCTGCTGACCGGCGCCACCGACCAGGCCTTCCAGGTCGAGGCCGGGCGCACGGAGACCCAGGCGGCGCCGGTCGCCCCCTCCGGGGGCTTCACCATCGGAACCCCGATGTCGGTCTCGGCCGTGCGCGGCACCGAGTTCCGGGTGGCCTACGATCCTCAAGGCAACCGTTCGGCCACGGAGGTTCTCGAGGGGACCGTCGCGGTCGAAGCCGGCGGCAAGGCGATCCTGGCCAGGGCCGCCGAGGCGGTCAGTGTCGATGCGACCGGGGCCGCCCTGACCTCCTTGCTGCCCGCCCCGGAGCTCCGGCGGCCGGACGACGTCCAGAGCGCCGAGACCGTCAGCTTCGACCTCTCGCCGACGCCCGGCGCGGCCCTCTACCGGGCCCGGTTGGCCACCGACGCCGGCATGACCGACGCCTTCGCCGAGACGGAAAGCCCGGCCGGCGGGCCGGTCGTGTTCGCGGACCTGGCGGACGGCGCCTATTTCGTCCGGCTGACGGCCGTGGCTCCGGACGGGGTGGAGGGCCGGCCGTCGGTCTACAGCTTCATCCGGGCTCGCAACGGCCTGGGCGCCCTCGGATCCTCCGCCGTCGGCCAGGGCCGGGATCGGCGCTACCTGTTCCGCTGGGAGGCGGCCGGGGCCGGCGAGGCCCGCTTCCGCTTCCAGCTCCGGCTGGCCGACGCCACCGGCCCGCCGATGATCGACGAAGCCGGCCTCACCGAGCCGAGGATCACCCTCACCGGCCTGCCGCCCGGCGTCTACGAATGGCGGGTGCGGGCCACGCGGCAGGCGTTCGGCCGCACCCTGGAGACCTGGTCGCCGCCCCAGCAGCTGCGGATCGGGCGCTAGGGCGTGACCCTGGCCGGCCGCCGCATCCTGATCGAATGGCTGGCGGTCGGCCTGGTCACCTCCGCCGTGGTCGCCTGGCTGGCGTGGGGTTCGGCGATCCAGCGGCCGAACAACCTGGTCTACGATGGCCTGATGCGGCTGCGCGGCGGCCAGCCCAGCGAGCAGATCGTCATCGTGGCGATCGACAACCGCAGCATCGCCGCGCTCGGCCGCTGGCCCTGGCCACGCCGGCTGCACGGGCAGTTGATCGACCGGCTGCACGCCGCCGGCGCCAGGGCCGTCGCCTATGACGTGCTGTTCACCGAACCCTCGGCGGCGGGCGATGACGACCTGGCCCAGGCCCTGACCCGGGCCGGCAACGTCCATCTGCCGCTGATGATCGACCCGGTCGGCGACAACGGCGCGCCCTGGCAGGTCGTGCCGCCCATCCCGATCCTCGGCAGGGCCGCCGCCGGGGTGGGCCATGTCAACCTGACGGCGGACGGCGACGGCGTCGTGCGGCGGCTGCCGCTCTGGCTGGCGGCTGGCGACCGGGTCTGGCCGCACATGATCGTCCGCCTGTTCGAGCCTGGCCGCGCGGGCCCCGCGCCGTCCGGATCCGCTCGCCTGACCGGACTGGGCTCCGTCCCCTTGAGCTATCGGGGTCCGCCCGGCCAGTTCCGCACCGTGTCCTTCGTCGACCTGGTGCGGGGCGAGACGCCGCCGCAGTTCCTGGCCGGCCGCTACGTGCTGGTGGGGATGACGGCCGATGGCCTGGGCGACCGCTATGCCACCCCTGCCTCCCGCGCCGGCGAACTGACCCCGGGGGTCGAGGTCCAGGCCAGCCTGCTCGACACGCTGATCGCCGGCGACGCCCTCCGGCCGCTGGCCGGCCTAGGCCTGGCGCTGCTGTCCCTGGCGCCGGTGTGGATGCTGATGGCCGGCTTCCTGCTGCTGCGGCCGGCGCTGAACATGGCGCTCGGCGCGGGGCTGATCCTGGCGGTCTTCGCCGTCAGCGCCGCCGCCTTCTTCGCCGGCCTCTGGATCGCGCCGCTGGCGGCGGTGGCGGGGCTGGCCCTGGCCTATCCCCTGTGGAGCTGGCGGCGGCTGGCGGCGGCTTCGGCCTACATGCAGACCGAGATCGAGGCCTTCGAGACGGTCGGTCCCGGCCTGCCGAAGGTCCGGGGCGGGGCGGGCGACGTGGTCTCCCGCCAGATCGAGACCCTGCGGGCCGCCCTCGCCGCCTTCCGCACGGCCGTGCGCCAGCGGGAGGAGGCCCTGCAGCTGCTCAGCCACGACATGCGCGCGCCGCAGGTCTCGATCCTCACCCTGCTGCAGAGCCGCCAGGACCGCGCCGACCCGGAATTCGAGCGCCGCATCGCCGGCAGCGCCCGCCTCACCCTGGCCCTCGCCGAAAGCTATGTGCAGCTGGCCCGCGCCGAGTCCCGCCGGCTGGCGACGAGCCGGTTCGACCTTTCCCAGGCCCTGCTCGACGCCGCCGACATCCTGTGGCCCCAGGCCGAGGCGCGGGGCGTGCGGATCGTCACCCCGGCCGAGCCGTCGGAACTGCTGGTCGACGGCGACCAGGCAATGCTGACCCGGGCGTTGATGAACCTGATCGACAACGCGATCAAATACGGCCCGGCCGGCGGGGAGGTCGACTGCATCGTCGGGGCGGAGGGCGCGAGCGGCGCCTGCACGATCCGCGACCGGGGGCAGGGCCTGCCGGCGGAGCTCCTCGACCACCTCTACGAGCCGTTTCGGCGGGGGCCGGGGGACCGGACCGGCGCCGGGCTGGGCCTGGCTTTCGTCCGCACCGTCGCCGAGCGGCATGGCGGCTCGATCGCCTACGAGGGGGGCGAGGACGGCGCGGTCTTCGTCCTTCGCCTGCCGCTGGCGGACGAGCGCTAGGGCGGCGACAGGGCCGCCTTGGCGAGGGCCTCGACAGCGACCGCGTCGTCCATCGGGCCGGCCAGCAGGCGGGCGCTGAGGGTCCCGCCGGTCGCGCCGCTGCGCCCGTCGGTCAGCACGAGGGTCAGCCGACGGACCTGCCGCGGGCCGCGCCACCAGCGCCGCCGGCCCGGCGCGTCCAGCCAGGCGGCGCCCGAAGCGGCCGGATCCTCGCCGGCGTAGGCCCCGACCTCTTCGGGCCGGACCACATAGCTCGCCTCGATCCGCCAGGCCGACGCCTGCGGGTCCTCGCGCCAGCCGAGCTGGGACAGGGCCCGGCGCAGGTCACCGGCGACCGGCTCGTCCGCCGACAGGGCGTAGGTGGCGCCGGGAGACAGGTCGACCCCTCCGGTCCGCGCCACCTCGATGCGCGGCGCCGAGGCGCAGCCCGCGGCGAATAGCGCCAGCAGCAGGGGGATCAGGGGCGTCCTGGTCATGGGCGGACTGTACCCAGGCGGCGGGAAAACACCATCGTCCTAGCCGCGGGTGAAGCTTGGCGTCTGCTTGCGGGAAAAGGCCGCCAGCGCCGCCTGGTGGTCCTGGCTGTGGAACAGGGCCGTCAGTTCGGCGCGCTCGTCGAAGGGGCGGCCGACCACCCGCTTGACGGCCTCGACCGACAGCGGGGCGCGGGAGGCGATGCGGTCGGCCAGCTTCAGCGCCTCGTCGAGCGCCTTGCGGTGCAGGCCGGTGACCAGGCCGCGGATCAGGGCCGTCTCGGCGTCGACCGGGGCGCCGGTCAGCAGCATGGCCTTGGCCGGCCCCTCGCCGATCAGCCGGGGCAGGCGGCGGACCGAGGCCATCAGGCCGACGTTGACCCCGGAGGCGGTGAAGATGGCGTAGGGGCTGGACAGGCGGATGTCGCAGGCAAGGGCGAGCTCCAGGCCGCCGCCGAGGCAGAAGCCGTTGATCGCCGCGATCACCGGCGGCCGGGCCGCCTCGATGCGGTTCATCAGGGCGTTGAAGCCGAAGATGGCCTCCAGCCCCGCCTCGCCCCGCTGCGACGCCTCGATCAGGTCGTCGCCGGCGCAGAAGGCCTGGCCCCGGCCGGTCAGCACCACGGCCCGCACCGAAAGGTCAGCGTCGGCCTCGGCGAACGCCGAGTCCAGGTCTCTCCGCATGGCCAAACCAAGGGCGTTGACTGGCGGATGGTCGAGTTCCAGCAGGACGACGCCGGCGGCGGGACGGGAGAGATGCACAGGCATGGGCGCATTGGTCGGGGCCTGGACCCGGAATGCAAGCCGCCTTCAGCGTCATGTTGCGGCGCACAAAGATTCCGCTTGCCAGAGTCGCGGACCTGTCACACGATCCTGCCCCGGTAGCGGCGCCAACGGGCCTCCAGCGGGCATAACCTTGCGCCAAACGCCGATCCGACGGGGCGAGCGGCCCATCACCCTGGGTGAGAGACCGCAACGCCGCGCGGCGCGCCGGGAACAGGCGCGGGGACTGCCGCATTGCAACAGGACGCCACAAGGTTTCGCGCATGACCACCGACACCCTCGAGAAGACCGAGCTGAAGGACCTCTATGAGATCGGCGAGATCCCGCCGCTCGGCCACGTCCCGGCGAAGATGTACGCCTGGGCCATCCGCAAGGAGCGCCACGGCCCGCCGTCCAGCGCCATGCAGGTGGAGGTGGTGCCCACCTGGGAGATCGGCGAGGACGAGGTCCTCGTCCTCGTGATGGCCGCCGGGGTGAACTACAACGGCGTCTGGGCCGCGCTCGGCACCCCGGTCAGCCCCTTCGACGGCCACAAGAATTCCATCCACATCGCCGGCTCCGACGCCTCGGGCATCGTCTACAAGGTCGGCGCCAAGGTGAAGCGCTGGAAGGTCGGCGACGAGGTGGTCGTCCACTGCAACCAGGACGACGGGGACGACGAGGAGTGCAACGGGGGCGACCCGATGTTCTCCTCCAGCCAGCGGATCTGGGGCTACGAGACCCCCGACGGCAGCTTCGCCCAGTTCTGCCGCGTCCAGTCGCGCCAGCTGATGCCCCGGCCCAGGCACCTGACCTGGGAGGAGGCCGCCTGCTACACCCTGACCCTGGCCACCGCCTACCGCATGCTGTTCGGCCACAAGCCGCATGAACTGAAGCCTGGCCAGAACATCCTGGTCTGGGGCGCCTCCGGGGGCCTCGGCGTCTTCGCCACCCAGCTGGCCGCGGTCGTCGGGGCCAACGCCATCGGCGTGGTCTCCAGCGAGGACAAGGTCGACTATGTGCTGAGCCAGGGCGCCAAGGCGGTGCTGAACCGCAGCGACTTCAACTGCTGGGGCCAGCTGCCCACGGTGAACGGCCCCGAGTTCGACGACTACATGAAGGAGTGCCGCAAGTTCGGGAAGGCGATCTGGAACATCACCGGCAAGCGCGACGTCGACATGGTGTTCGAGCACCCCGGCGAGGCGACCTTCCCGGTGTCGGTCTTCCTGGTGAAGCGCGGCGGCATGGTGGTGATCTGCGCCGGCACCACCGGCTACAACCTGACCATGGACGCCCGCTTCCTGTGGATGCGCCAGAAGCGAGTCCAGGGCAGCCACTTCGCCAACCTCGCCCAGGCCTCCGCCGCCAACCAGCTGGTCATCGACCGCCGTGTCGACCCGGCCCTGTCGGAGGTCTTCACCTGGGACGCCATCCCCGACGCCCACGAGAAGATGCGGGCCAACAAGCACCCGCCGGGCAACATGGCCGTGCTCGTCTGCGCCCAGAAGCCGGGCCTGCGGACCTTCGAGGAAGTTCAGGAGCTGAGCGCGCCACTCTAGTCGGCGCGCTTACCCCAGATACTCAGCGCCATGGCCGCCGCGCCGGCCAGCACCACGATCGGCACAGTGGCGACCACCACCTGGCCCGGTGAGGCGCCGGCGCCGAGCAGCTGGCCGGCCGCCAGCGGTCCCAGCACCGACCCCAGCCGGCCGGCGGAGACCGCCGCCGCCACCCCTGTGCCGCGCACGCCGACAGCATAGTAGTGCGGCGCGGCGCCATAGAGGCCGAACTGGCCGGCCATCACCAGGAAGCCGGCTCCGAAGGCCAGCAGGCCGGTCATCCCCTGGCCGGGACTGGCCAGGGCCAGCAGCACCGCCACGAGGCTCGCGAACACTACGGCCAGCGGCCAGCGCACCCCCAGCCTGTCGATGGCCAGGCCGACCAGCACCCCGCCCGCCGCGCCGCCGAGGTTGAACAGCAGGGCGATCCCGGCCGCCGCCTTCGGCGTGTCGCCCAGCAGGCTCGGCAGCCAGTTGAGGAACAGGTGCAGCACCAGGGCGACCGCCGCGAAGGCGATCCACAGGGCCGCCGTGGTGGCCAGCCGGTCACGGCCGAACAGGGCCGCCAGGGCGTCGCCGGTCAGCACGTCGGCCGCCGACTTGGTCTTGGTCTCCGGCAGCAACAGCCAGAGCACCGCCGCCAGCACCAGCGGCGCGATCCCCCCGACCAGGAAGATGACCTGCCAATTTCCGACAGCGAAGTCGGACCGCGCCAGCAGTCCCACCAAGGCCCCGCCAAGCGGCATGCCGGCGGTGATCAGCCCGACCGCGGCGGTGCGACGCTTGTGGCTCGACAGTTCCGAGGTCATGGCGATCAGCATCGGCATCGCCCCGCCGAGTCCCAGCCCGGTCAGGAACCGCACCAGCAGCAGGAGTTCGAAACCACGGGTCCAGGCGGTGAGCAGCGAGAACAGCCCATAGACCGCGACCGCCGCGATCAGCACCGGACGGCGCCCCAGCCGATCGGCGGACGGGCCCGACAACCCGGCCCCGAACATCAGGCCCAGCAGGCTGGCGCTGAACGCCTGGCCGATCTTTTCGGGGTCGGTGATGCCGAGATCCGGCATCATGGTCTTGGCGGCCACCCCCATGGAGGCGATGTCGAAGCCCTCCAGCATGGCGGCCAGGAAACAGAGGCCGATGGCGATGCCGGCCGGGGTCGATCTGGTCATGGAGGAGGGCCCACCTCAGCGCCTGGACAGTTGCGGCGAAACATAGTCCGGATCGTGGGCGAAGGGCAGCGGCCGGCCGTCCCGCAGCGCCGCCAGCACGGCGGCGAAGTCGGTCTCGTAGCGAAGCCCCAGCACCGACTGCGAGCGGGCCGAATCGTAGACCCGCCCGATCCGGCCGGGCAGCGCCCACCCCTGGCGATCGTAGAGCGCCGCCGCCTCCGGGAAATACCGGCCGATCACCGCGGCCGCATCGCGCGCCAGTTCGTCCGCGTCGGCCCGCGCAAACGGCGTCGGGGCCGAGACGATGAAGCTGTCGAAGCCCAGGTCCGGCGCCCGCTCCAGGGCCAACAGATGGGCCCGCGCCGCGTCCTCGACGGTGAGGCGCCGGTGCAGCAGTTCGTTGGCCTTCAGGTTGGGGCCGGGGGGCCTGTTGTGGGTGTCGTCGTCCTCGGGGAAGAAGCGTGAGGTCCGCAGCACGACGCAGGCCAGGCCCGCCTCGCCGGCCTGCAGCCTGCACAGCCCCTCGGCGGCCAGCTTGGTCACCCCGTAGATGTTGCGCGGCGCCAGCGGCCCGGCCGCCTCGTCGAGCCAGACGGCGTGGTCGTGGGTCTCGTCCCGGATCGCCTGGGAGATCATCAGCGAGGTGGTCGAGGTGAAGACGAACCGGCCAGCGCCGTGCCGGCTGGCCGCCTGCAGCAGGTTGAGCGTCCCGGTGACGTTGACGTCCACGAAGGCCTGGGCCGGAAAGCGGGCGATGTCGGGCTTGTGCAGGCCGCCGGCGTGGATCACGCCATCGAAGCCGCCCTCGTCGAACAGCCGCTCGACCAGCGCCCCGTCGGCGACCGATCCCACCACCTCGGTGTCCGCCCCCGGCGCGACGTCGAGGCCGGTGACGGCGTGGCCGGCCGCCCGCAGCAGGGGCGCCAGGTAGCGGCCAAGCCAGCCGGAAGAGCCTGTCAGGAGCACGCGCATGGCCGTGAGGCTAAACCGCCCGGAGCCGATGCGGTCAACGGAGGCGACAATCGGTGTGGCTCTTTGGCCGTCGTGGAGGCTAGGAACGTCCCATGCGTCTTCGACTCGCCACCTGGAACATCAACTCGGTCCGCCCGCGCGGCGAACTGGTCGGCCGGATGATCGACGAGATCGCCCCCGACGTCCTGGCCCTGCAGGAGATCAAGTGCCAGGAACACGAGTTCCCGCGCGAGATGTTCGAGGCCCTCGGCTACCGCCACTTCCGCATCCATGGCCAGAAGGGCTGGCATGGGGTGGCCATCGTCTCGCGCCTGCCGCTGGAGGACGCACCCCCGCTCGACGTCTGCAAGATGGGCCACGCCCGCTGTGTCGGGGCGGTGGTCGGCGGGGTGGAGATCCAGAACTTCTACATCCCGGCCGGCGGCGACACCCCCGACCGGGAGGCCAACCCGAAGTTCGATCACAAGCTCGACTTCTACGAACAGCTGACCAAGGAGCTGGGCCGCCGCGACAGGCGCGATCCCCTGATCGTCACCGGCGACCTCAACGTCGCGCCGGGCGAGCACGACGTCTGGAACCACCGCTTCATGAGCAAGGTGGTCAGCCACACCCCGGTCGAGGTCGCGGCCATGGAGGCCCTCCAGAAGTCGCTCGACTTCATCGACCTGCCCCGCGAGGTGGTCCCCCACTCGGAGAAGCTGTTCAGCTGGTGGAGCTACCGCGCCGCCGACTTCCGCGCCTCCAACCGCGGCCTGCGGCTCGACCACATCCTGGCGACACCCGGCCTGCGCGATGCGGCCTTCCACACCGGCAAGGCGATTTCGAAGGTGCACGACGAGGTGCGCGGCTGGGACAAGCCCAGCGACCACGCCCCGGTCACGGCGGACTTCCTGATTCCCTAGGGCTGCAGCCGATACCCGCCGGCCTCGGTGACCAGCAGCTTGGCCTGGCCGGGGTCGGGCTCGATCTTCTGGCGCAGGCGGTAGACGTGGGTCTCCAGGGTGTGGGTGGTCACCCCGGCGTTGTAGCCCCAGACCTCGGTCAGCAGCTCCTCGCGGGCGATGGCCTTGGCGCCGGCCCGGTAGAGGTACTTGAGGATGTTGGTCTCCTTCTCCGTCAGCCGCACCTTCTTGCCGCGGTCGTCGACCAGCAGCTTGGAGGCCGGGCGGAACTCGTAGGGACCGATGCGGAAGATGGCGTCCTCGGAGGCTTCATGGCTGCGCAGCTGGGCGCGGATATGGGCCAGCAGCACGGCGAACCGGAAGGGCTTGGTCAGGTAGCCGTTGGCCCCCGATTCGAGGCCGAGGATGGTGTCGGCGTCGGTGGAGGCCGCCGTCAGCATGACGATCGGGCAGGTCACCCCCTGCTTGCGCATCATCTTGCAGGCCTCGCGCCCGTCCATGTCGGGCAGGTCGACGTCGAGCAGGATCATGTCCGGCCGCGCCTCGCGGGCCATGGCCGCCCCCTCGGCGGCCGTGCCGGCCTCCAGGGTGGCGAACTCCTCGTGCAGGCGGAGCTGCTCGGCCAGGGCGCCGCGCAGGTCCGCGTCGTCGTCGATGATCAGGAGGGTCTTGCGTTGCGCCATGCGGGAGACCATGCACCGTTTCGCCCCCAGAGGCCAAGCAGCAGCGCCGACCCCGGAGCGTCAAATTGATCTTTACCGCCCATTCCGACGGCCGTTTCCGGCTCGGGGACCGGACCGTCCGCTGCATCCTCGGCAAAGGCGGCGTGAAGGCGGCGGCCGACAAGCGCGAGGGCGACGGGGCCTCGCCCCTCGGAGTCTGGCCGATCCGCCGGCTGCTCTACCGCCCGGACAAGGCGCCGCCGCCGAGAACCGGCCTGGCGGTGCATCCGATCCAGCCCTGGGAGGGCTGGTGCGACGCCCCGGACGATCCCAGCTACAACCGTCCG
>Ga0196963_10001891_pt1 | contig 13261 bp, 11 predicted proteins | sample S1_5metaG_FD_148600 | JGI IMG/M metagenome (GOLD analysis project Ga0196963, IMG submission 148600) | Soil microbial communities from Anza Borrego desert, Southern California, United States - S1_5 | ecosystem: Environmental > Terrestrial > Soil > Desert | place: USA: California | collected... | reverse complement strand
GGAAATCGTGCCGTGCGTCAGGCCCATCCCGGAATCACCCGTCGCAATATAGACGTTTCTGTCGCCGGGATTGCGCCCGCCGAAACCGAGATAATCGACGGACTCCATCACCTGCCCCGACCAGCGATAGTCGATCTTCTGCAGCGACGGGAAGCGCTCATGGGCCCAGGTCGCCAGTCGCACGAAACGGTCATCCATGTCGTCGGCCTGCCCAGTCTTGTGATCCTCGCCGCCGACAATCACCCAGTCCATGCCGTCCACGTCCGGCTGGATCCGCGTGTAGTGATAGGGATCGCCCGTGTCCCAGCACAGCGCATCCGGCGCATCGCCGCGCGGCACGCGGCCGGCGACGACATAGGTGCGATAGGGGGCCTGTTTGGTATGGATGGTCACCCGGTCGTTGATCGGCGTGTTGGTGGCGACGACGGCAGCGTCAGCTGTCATCTCCCAGCCGGTCTCCGTCTCCACGCGGACTTCATTGCCGCCCGTGACGCCCAAGACCCGGGCGGTGTGGCACTGCCCGCCGTGGCGCAAGAACGCGCCATAGAGCCCGGCAATGTATTTGAGCGGATGGAAGCGTCCCTGGTTGGGGAAACGGAGGCAACGCCCCGAATCGATTCCGGGCAGCGGCGCCCGGTTGGCCCATTCGACGTCACTCAAGCCGATCCGCTGTGCCGCCTCGAGTTCCTCCTCCAGCATGGATGGGGGGTCGTCGGGCGTCAGGAACAGGAAACCGTCGATCCGCTGGAAATCGCACTCGATGCCTTCGTCACGTGCGATGGCTTCAATGATATCGATCGCGCCGGCATGGGCCTGCGCCGCCAGGCGCGCATCGTCCTCGCCACGTAGCGAGATGAGGTCGCTCCAACGGTCGTCCAGCGCGCAGGAGAGATGGCCGGTCGTGCGCGCGGTCATGCCGCTGCCCACCGGGCCGCAATCGAGCAGGGCCACCGATTTTCCATTTTTTTGAAGCTGGTATGCGACGGTCAGGCCGGCGATGCCGGCGCCGATCACTACGACTTCAGCGCGCCGCTGCGATTTGAGTGGCGCCCCGCACGCCATCAAGGGCGTGGTCATCCACAGGGAGCGGGTACCGCGAATGGCATCGACCATAAATCCTCCAGCCGCCGGACGCATGTCCCGGCTGGAGTAAATACGATCAGCCGGCGGCTGAGGTTCCTGTATCTTCCGGTCGGCTCGCTCAGGTGCCTACGGCTGGCGTTGCACCCGCACCGCCGCCCTTGCGCAGGAGGTAGGCAATGGCGCCAACCAGCGTGGCAATACGGAATGGCTTGGTGAGCGTGGCGTCCGCGCCGAGCGTCGTCGCGGTGCCGAGGATATCGTTGGTGTCGAGCGTACCGCCGCCGCCCGAGACGGCGAGGATCGGCAGGGCGGGAAACCGCCGGCGCAGGGCCGGAATCGCCTCGAATCCGTCGCGGCCCTCCATCAGGATGTCGGTGACGACGATGTCCGGCCGGTGCTTGTCGACCGAGGCCTCGATCTGGTTGCCGTCGGACGCCTCGATCACCGAATGCCCATCCGCTTCCAGCGCCACGCGCAGCACGTTGCGGACCTCTTCATCGTCCTCAAGAACAAGGATACGGGCCATGAAACTCCCCTCCTGCGAACACCCTGATATGAGGGAAGCATAGCCGCAGGTGCGCCCGGGCCGATCCGGGGAAACTACCCAGTCGCCGGGGGGACACTACTGAGAGGCTCAAGCGTGGCCGTTATCGGGCTGCGGATCAGCGGCTTACTACCCCTGTCATCGACTGCGCACCTGGGCGCAGCCGACATTCGGCCAGCTCTGCTGACGCTGCGATTGATCGCCCGAATCAACGCGCCGGCCGCAGGACCGTGCGCAGCATGGTGTGGAACGAGTCGCGCCAGGGGCTCATCGCGTGCGCGAGTTCCACCCGGGTTCGCGCGGCCTGGCGCAGACGGGCCGCGCGGGCCGGATCTTCCGCCAGGCTGCGCAGCGCGCCGGTCACCGCCGCGGCCAACTCGGAATTCGTCCCGACCAACGGCGCACCCCGCTCGCGCAGCAAGCCCAGCGCCGCGTCGTATCGCCAGGTGACGCCATGGCGCATCGGCAGAATCAACCCGGTCGCGTCGTGCGCGACGAACTCTTCCACCGCCGCGACGTCCGTCGTCACCACGACCGCGCCAAACGCCATGGCGCGCAACAGCGACAGCGTATGCAGGCTGGCCGAGGGCAGCAGGAACACATCGGCTCGGGCCAGGAGCTCGAACAGCTTGGTTTCGGAAACAGCGTTTTCGTGCAGCTCGACCTGGGGATGGGAGCGCAGCGTGGCGACCAAGGTCGGCGTCGCGCTCTCCGGGAGCGCGGTGCGCAGAATGAGCCGGGACCGCGGAAACTCCGGGAGCAGCGCGAGGAAACCCATGAGGGCTTCGGCGCCTCCGCGTTTGAAGAAACCGGGACCGCGCCCGCCCCAGGAATTGGTGAACAGAACGGTGAAGTCGTCGTTGCGGCGGCGCGCGTTCTTGCGCTCCACCGCGGCAGCGGCGAGACGCCGCGCCGACGGATCGAGATCGAGACCCGGAGGAGCGTAATGGATCTTGTCCGCCAGCCGCTCGTCGTCGAACAGGCGCGGCAGCGAGTCGAGCGTGTGCATCAGGTGGGTGAAGATGCCGCGGCAGTTGGGGTGCCGGACGAGATAGCGGATCATGTAGTAGGCCGGATGCCGGCGCAGCTCGAGATCCCAGGTCCGGAACGGCCCGAAATACGGCTCGAACAGCGTGAGCGCCGTTTCGATATGCAGCACCCAGGGCCGACGCGACAAGGTCAGCGGCGCGGTGTGCAGGAACAGCAGATCGCCGCGCGCGCCCATCGCCACCTGTGACTCGGGATGGCGCGAGTCGATGAAGCTGCCCGTCACCTTATCGTCGAGCGCACCGCGCGACAGAGCGATCAGCTCGTCGCGCAGCGCGAAGCCGTCACGCTCGACCGCCGCTCGGGCTTTTGGCGTCGAGGGCTGTAGCGTCTGGTCGAAACGGAATTCCGGCGTATCGGCGATCAGACTGGCTGGCAACGGATGGCGGCCGTTGGAGCTGACCATCGCCGGTGCATCCCAAGGGACGGAAATCGTGAAAGGCGGCGGCATGAGCGGGGGAAAGTGCGTCAGAGACAGGCCGGCGCGCAAGCGGGCCGGAAAAAACATTGCCGCATTAAAATACAGCTCTCGGCGCTGCGGACCCGGGAAGTCCCGTATACGCGAAAGAAACCCATGACAGGCCGCATGGATTGCGGTTTCATGGCGTGAGATACAGAACACGCGTCGAAAAACGGCTAACCAATTGAATAAGTTCAGCAATAATCGGAATAATGGCGGAATAATGGCCGGGCCCAACCGTTGTCGGGCTGTCGGGTATCCGACGGTTGGGCAGAGCCGGTTCAGGCCCGTCTGGAAATCAGGCACATGACCGGCAAGCTTGACGACCGGGTCCGGGCCGAGATGGTGGCGCTCCTGCCACGTCTTCGGCGCTTTGCCCGTGGCCTGACCGGCGTTGCCGACCAGGCCGACGACCTCGTGCAGGCGGCTTGCGAGCGGGCGATTACCCGTATCGAGCAATGGACGCCAGGCACGCGGCTCGACAGCTGGATGTTCCGCATCGTGCAGACCATCTGGCTCGACGATCGGCGCGCGGCGAAGGTCCGTACCGGGGAAGGCCGCATCGATGCGGCTGAAGCCGCGGATCCGGAGCTGACCGTCGACGGTGTGCGGCGAATGGAAGCGCACCTGACTTACGACGCGGTGCGTAAGGCGATCGCCAAGCTGCCGGAGGAGCAACGGGTTGTGATGCTGCTGGTGTGCGTGGAAGGACAGACCTACAAGGAGGCCGCCGATACGCTCGGCATTCCGATCGGCACGGTCATGAGCCGCCTGGCGCGGGCGCGTCTCGGCCTCAGCCGTGTGATTGGGGACACAGCCGTCGGCAACGTGGTGCGTCTAGGATAAAGGCGGGATGAAAACCCCGCCCTCAACCGTAGAGTGAGGGAGCGAACCGAGGTCGAGCAGTCGGGGATTGGCACGAGGGTCGCGCGATGAACAGAGTGGATGACGTTATGCTGATGGCCTATGTCGACGGCGAAGTGGACGCCGCGACGGCACGCGAGATCGAGGCGGCGATGGCCGCCGATCCGGTCGTGGCGGCGCGTGCCCAGCGGATGCGCGACGGCGCTGCGATCACGCGCGCTGCCTTCGCCGATGTGCTGCATGAGCCGGTTCCCGACCGTCTCATCGCCGCCCTGGCCGGCGGCGGAACGCTTGGCGCGGCTACCGCCGCCGCGGCCAACGTCGTACGTCTCGAACCGCGCAAGAAGGCGAGCTTGGAGCATCCCGTCTGGGGGTGGGCGATGGCCGCGGGACTGGCCGCGTTGATCGTCGGCTACAGCGCGGGGCGCTATACCGGCGTCATGCCGGCCAGCGATCCGGCGGTTCAGGTCGCGTCGGCGACGCAGGGCGCCTCCGAACGCTGGCTCGACCACGTCGCCGGCATCTATCAGGTCTACACCAGCTCGCTGGCGCAGAAGGACAAGCTGCTGGTGGATTTCAGCGCCGAGGACGTGCCGGAGCTGGAGAAGTATTTCGGCACCAAGCTCAACCGCAAGCTGGCGGTCCCCGATCTGTCGCAGCGCGGCTTCGCGCCGCAGGGCGGGCGTCTGCTGATCATCGGCGGCAAGCCGGCCGCGCAGTTCCTCTACACCTCCACTACCGGCGATCTGGTGGCGCTGGTCGTGGCCCATTCGGACGCGCCCTACCTGCCGGCGCAGGCGGACCGGCGCGGCGACGTCAACATCGTGCATTGGCGCAACAACGGATATGCCTACGCCTTCGCCGGCACGATCGACCATCAGAAGCTGCAGGAGATCGCCGACCGCGTCTGGCGCGATCTGGAGCGCGCCAGCTAAGTCGTTCCTCTCTATGATGCGCGGGCTATGACGTCCGCGCTCCCTCTTTCCGATCTTTCCATCACCGCGCTCGGCGCGCAGGGCGACGGCGTCGCCACACAGGACGGCGCCACGCTCTTCGTGCCTTATACGCTGCCCGGCGACCGCGTGCGCGCGCGTCGTAGCGGTGCGGACCGCGTCCTGCCGGTCGAATGGCTGGAACGCGGGGCCGGTCATGCCGCTCCGCCTTGCCCGCATTTCGGGCCCGGCAAATGCGGCGGCTGCGCGCTTCAGCATCTCGACGATACGATGTACGCGCGCTGGAAACGCGAGAGCCTGGCGACGACCCTGGAGCGCGCCGGCCTGAAGGGCTTCACGATGGAGCCCATGGCCCGCACCCCGGCGGGGGCAAGGCGACGCGCCGAGTTCCTGGTGCGTATCGCCAATAGCGAGGTGACGCTGGGTTTTCACGTGCGGGCCAGCCACGACGCCATCGATATCGGCCCCTGCCCCATCCTGGTGCCGGCGCTCGAGCGCTTGCTCTCGCCGTTGCGCGATGTCTTCGGCCGCGTCTGGCCGCGCGCCGCCTTCGACGTGCTGGCGACCGCGGTCGATACGGGCATCGAGCTGGTTCTTACGCGAGCGCCCGAGGCCGACCGGGCCGCGCGCAGCGCGCTGGCGGCCTTCGCCGAGCGGCACAACCTGTCGCGCATCGCCATGCGCAGCGGCCCGCACGCCAGCGCCGAGATCGTGGTGCAGCGCCGGCCGACGCAGCTATCGTTCGGCGGCATCGCGGTCGATCTGCCACCGGGCGGCTTCCTGCAGGCGAGCGCCGAGGGCGAGCGCGCCATCCAGCAGGCCGTGCTCGACGGTGTCGGCGCGGCAAAACGCGTTGCCGATCTCTATTCCGGCAGCGGCTCGATCGCGCTTCCGTTAGCGGCGGCCGGAAAGCGCGTCCATGCCGCCGACCGCAACGCCGATGCGATTGCGGCGCTTGACGCGGGTGCCCGGCGTGGCGGGATGGGACCGCAGGTCAAGGCGGAGGCGCGCGACCTGCACCGCCGGCCGCTGGCCGGCGACGAGGTGAACGCGTTCGATGCGGTGGTCTTCGATCCGCCGCGCGAGGGAGCGGCCGAACAGGTCAAAGCGCTGGCCGGATCGAAGATCAAGCGGGTCGTCGCGGTGTCGTGCAACCCGGCGACGTTTGCCCGCGATGCCGCCGTCCTGATCGGTGGCGGCTATCGCTTGCGTTCGGTAACGCCGGTCGACCAGTTCCTCTGGACGCCCCATCTCGAGTTGGTCGGCGCGTTCGAGCGCTAGGCCCGACCGCTCCGGGCGTCAGCGCCAGGCCGCGCGGCCCCGATCATGTGTCAGACCGGAGTCTGGAGCTGCGGTCAGGCGCGTCGCCGCTTCCAGAATTCCGTCGTCCTCGCCCGCACGGGTAAAGCGCTACCGCCCCGATCGAAGGGCTCCCCCAACAGCAGCGCGCCGCGCCCCCCCTTGCGGAGGACGCGGCGCGCTTGAGCAAGCTAGAGCCTGTTAGGCGAGATCGCCCTGGCCTGAACCCGACCCAGAACCGGAACCCGAGCCCGAGCCGGGGCTGCGTGGCGACTGGGACTGACCGGGCGTTTCCTTCTGCTGGCCCGCCTGATCGCTCTCCTTGTCCTTGTTCCAATCCGGGTTGTTCGCCTGATCGGGGCTCTGCTTCTGGCGCTGGCCGCCCTGACCCTGGCCGCCCTGGTTCGAGCCGGGGTTGTTGTTGGCCTGATCCTGCATCTTGTCGGACATAGGTCGTCTCCTGTTGGCGAAGTGACTGAACGTCAAGGAAACGTCACGGTGGCGCCGCCGTTCCTACGGCATCGCTCAGGCTCTGGCGCGCGGGCGCGAGAGCCGCTCGGGCGCGCGGTCGTCATCGACTCCCGTGGTCTCCGGTCGCCGCCTCGGGAGCGCCTCGGGCAACTCGTCACGCAGGAACGCCACGACCTTCTCGCGGATCTCGGCGCGCAGATCGGCGTTCGCGCCGGCGTTGTTGGTACTCACCAGGATGCGCAGTTGCAGGGTCTGCTCGGTAACCTCCCAGACCTGGAGATTGAAGACCTGCTTGTCCCAGAGCGGCGAGGCGCGAACCAGCGTTTCGGCCCGGGAGCGGATGCGATCGATCGGCGCCTTGTAATCGACGTAGAGGAATACAGCGCCGATCACGGAAGTGGAGTCGCGCGTCCAGTTCTGGAAGGGTTTCTCGATGAAATGCGAGAGCGGCACAATCAGCCGCCGCCAGTCCCAGAGCCGGACTACCACGTAGGTAGAGGTGATCTCCTCAATCCAGCCAAACTCGTTCTCGACGACCACGGTGTCCTCGAGGCGGATCGGCTGGGTGAGGGCGATCTGAACGCCGGCGATCAAGTTCGAGAGCACCGGGCGCGCGGCCAGCCCCATGACGATGCCGGCGGCGCCGGCCGAGGCAAACAGGCTGACTCCGTAGCTGCGCACCGCATCGAAGGTCATCAAGGCCGCGGCGACCGTCACCACCGCGATCAATCCGAGGACCAGTCGCTTGATGATGCGGATCTGGGTCACATGCTTGCGCGCCAGGAGGTCACCGGTATCAAGGCTGAAGCGCGCCAGGTAACGGTCGGCGGCCAGCGTCACGGCAAGGCATGCCGCCCAGCCGACCAGGCCGATGAAGGCCACGAGCAGCGCCTGCGAGAGCACTCGCGCGGTGAGCGGCGCGACTGTCACCACGTGCAGCGCGCCGGCCAGCGCCAGCAGCATCGCCGCGAGGCGCGTAACAGCCGAGATGCGCTCCAGCAAGGTCTGCAGGTAGGGGCTGCGCCAGGCGGCGAGACGACGCAACGCCCGGAGGATCAGCGCATGCAGAACGAGAGCGCCGGTCACCGCCAGCCCGAGCGCCAGCCCATCGCCCGCCCAAGCGGGCAGCCAATCCACGAATTCAGCGCCGTGGCGCTGCCACGATTCCATCAGCCCTCCGGATTGCCCTGAAGAGCAATGCCGGGGACCGCGAAATGTTCCCGCTACGCTTGAGGTGCGGCGATCCGCTCAGCTCGCCGTCTGGGGCATCCGGACGGCGCGCAGGCCGCGCCACAGCATGGCGCCCCACACCGCCAGGGTGACGACGCCGAGCCCGGCGGCAATCGGCCGGTTGAAGAAGCCGAAGAACGAGCCGTCCGACTTGATCATCGAGGTGACGAAATTCTGTTCGAGCATGGGCCCGAGGATGATGCCGAGGATGACCGGCGCCACCGGGAAGCCGTGTTCCTCCATCAGGAAGCCGATCAGGCCGAAGGCCAGCATGACGCCGATGGCAAACGGGCTGTTGGTCACGGCGAACGCCCCGACGATGCAGAACAGCAGCACGATCGGCATCAGGATCTCGCGCGGCACGGAGAGGATGTTCCGGGCCGATTTGATGGCCAGCCAGCCGAAGGGGATCATGATCAGGTTCGCCAGAAAGAACAGCGCGAAGATGCCGCTGACGATGGTCGGCTGGTTGGTGAAGACCATGGGACCGGGGATAATGTTCTTGAGATAGAGCACTCCGATGACGATGGCGGTGATGGAATCGCCGGGGATGCCGAAGACCAGCGCCGGGATCCAGGCGCCGCTCACCGCCGCGTTGTTGGCGGCGCCGCTTTCGACAATGCCCTCCACATGGCCGGTGCCGAACTTCTCCGGTTCCTTGGAGAATTTCTTGGCGGTGGCGTAGGTGATCCACGAGGCGATGTCGGCCCCCGCACCGGGCAGCGCGCCGATCAGCGTGCCGATGGTCGAGCCGCGCAGGATCTGCAGGGGGTACTTCCTGGCGATGGCCCACTGGCCCTTGAAGATCGAGCCGCTCACCGTGCGCGCGGGCGGCAGGCGCGTCGTCGCGGCGGCGACGATGCGCAGCACCTCCGCGATGGCGAACATGCCGACCATCGCTGGGATCATGTCGATGCCGCTCATCAAGTCGATCACGCCGAAGGTAAAGCGCGGCAGGCCCGCGGGGTTCTCAAGGCCGATCAGCGCCACCGAGAGCCCGATGAACAGCGCGATCATGCCCTTGACCGGATCGTCGAGCGCGATGAACACGGCGCAGGTGAGGCCGAGACAGACCAGCCAGAAATACTCGAACGAGCTGAACTTGATCGCCACCTCGGCGAGCAGGGGCGCCGCGGTGGCGAGCACCGCCGTACCGAAGATGCCGCCGATGGCGGAAAAGATCACGCCGGCGCCGAGCGCCATTCCCGACTGGCCCTTTACCGTCATGGCGTAGGCTTCGTTGGTATAGGCAGCCGAGGCCGGCGTGCCGGGAATGCGCAGCAAGGCGCCCGGGATGTCGCCGGCGAAGATGGCCATGCAGCTCGTCGTGACGATCACTGCCATCGCCGGCAGCGGCGGCATGAAGAAGGTGATCGGCACCAGCAGCGCCGTGGCCATGGTCGCGGTCAGCCCAGGCATCGCGCCGACGAACAGGCCGAACGCCGATGACAGGCATATCAGCAGGATCACGTAAGGATCGGCGATGAGCAGCAGAGCGTCGAGGATGGCCGTCATGGCGTCACCAGAACCCTGTCAGCACTCCGCGCGGCAGAGGCACGCGCAGGAAGTTGCCGAACGCCACTTGGGTGACCACGACAGTGGCAACCGCGATGATCGCGCCCTTGCGCCAGGCGACACCTTGGCGCACGAACAGCACCATCAGGATGGCGATACCGAGCGGGATGAAGCCGACGATGTCGTCGAGCAGCACGTAGGCAATGGTCAGAACGAAGGCGAGAAGGAAATTTCCGCGGGTGTGCGGATCGCGTATCCAAGGCGCGATAGCGACCCAGGGCGTGCCGCGAGGACTCTGCTTCCAGCCTCGCCACACCAGCATCAGGCTGAAGGCGCCGAGCCCGATGGACACCAGGCGCGGGAAAACGTCTGCGCCGTATTGCTGACCGGGCATCGGGGGAATCGTCAAGGCGTAGGCGAAAATGAACCCCGCCAACGCAAACAGAGCGATACCACAGACACTATCGTGGAATTTCATCGGCGTTCCCCGTGCGGCGACACGCCTCGCAGGCGGTCGCGCGTCGCTTTCAACCTGCGTAGCAGAGGGAGCCCGGATTGTGAAGGACAACGGGCGGGTGGGCCGACGCCGGATGGCATCGGCCCCTCGATCGTTCTACTTGGTCATCCCGGCGGCTTTCATCACCCGGCCGAAATCCTCGTACGACTTCTCCATGTAGGCGCTGGCTTCGGCCGGGCCCATCCAAGCGACGCCGAAGCCGCGGTCGCGCATGAAATCCTGGAACTGCGCGCTGGCATGCGCCTTTTGCAGCGCCGGCACCAGACGGTCGCTAACCTCCTGCGGCATGCCCTTGGGCCCGAACACGCCGCGCCAGGTCAGCACATGCCACTTGGTGCCGGTCGCCTCGCTGAGCGTCGGCACGTTGGGATACAGGGCCAGGCGCTTGGTATCCATGTTCGCCAGGGCGCGCGCCTTGCCGGCATCGATCATGGCTCGGCCTTCCGGCAGCGAGGCCGTGACAAAGTCGACGCCGCCGGCAACCACGTCCGTCATCGCCGGGCCTGCTCCCTGACTCGGCACCCACGGCACCTTCGCCGGCTCGATACCCTCGTCGAGCAGCCAGCCGATAAGCCCGAGATGCCAGATGCCACCCTGACCGGTGCCCGAGGCCTTGAGCGCGCCGGCCGGCTTGCGCTTGATGTCCTCGATCAGCTCCTTGGCCGTCTTGTAGTTCGACTCCGTGCGGACGATGAGCCCACCGGCGTCGGCGTTGATGATGGCGAAGGGCGTGAAGTCCTTATGATTGATTGGCGCGAGGCCCTGATGCTGCATCATCACGATCTCGACCGTGCCGAGACCGATCGTGTAGCCATCGGGACGGGCCTGAGCAATCGCCGTATGCCCGACCACGCCGCTGCCACCCGGACGCAGCACCACATTGAACGGCTGCTTGAACTCCTGCTCTAGCATCGGCGCGAGCATGCGCGACAGTGCATCGGCGGCGCCGCCGGCCCCCCAAGGCACAACGATCGTCACAGGCCGATCCGGCCAAGCCGCCTGCGCAGCTCCCGGCATGATCCCGGCCGCAAGCAGGATTACCGCGGCTAGACTCTGGAAACGCTGGAGCATGATCGTCCCCTTCCCTGATTTGCGATGCCTGGATGGCACCGATCCTCTTGGCTTTGCGTCGAGCTTGCTGATAGATTGGCCAAGCTGTCAAGCCAATTTATAGGATTGGCCAGACCAGTTTCCTGGAGGACGTCCCGCGGCGACTGAGGTAAAGGGTTGGTCAGGTCGCTCAGAACGAAGGACACGCATGGCGCACGACACCGCGACACCACCGCTCTACACCGTCGAGAGCCTGCAGGATTTTTCTGCCCTGTTGCTGCGCCGGGCCGGGCTCACCGACGACAAGGCAATGTCGGTCGCCAGCACGTTGATCGAGGGCGACCTGATGGGCCATTCGACCCACGGCCTGGCGCTGCTCGCGCCTTATCTTGGCGCGCTCGACAAGGGTGACATGACACGGGACGGCAACCCGGAGGTCGTGGCCGATCACGGGGGCGCGGTGACATGGGATGGACGCTACCTGCCCGGCCCGTGGCTCACCCACTCCGCCATCGACTTGGCGCTCGAACGCGTCGCGACGCACAAGGTCGTCACAGTCGTCATACGTCGCTCCAGCCATATCGGCTGCCTCGCCGCCTATCCGAAGCGCGCCACCGACCGCGGTCTCATCATGCAGCTCGCGTGCTCCGATCCGTCGGTGGTGTCGGTGGCGCCCTTTGGGTCGGTGGAGCCCGCCTACACGCCGAACCCGCTGGCCTTCGGCTGGCCGACCGACGGCGATCCGGTGATCGTCGACATCAGCGCTTCGACCACAACCAACGGCATGACTGGCCGTCTCTATCAGCAGAAGAAGACCCTCGGCGGCCCGTGGCTTATCGACGGGCATGGCGCGGCCAGCAACGATCCGGCCGTGCTGTTCAACGATCCCAAAGGCGCCATCCTGCCGCTCGGCGGCAGAGATCTCGGCCACAAGGGATTTGGCCTCGGCCTGCTGGTCGAAGCGCTGACGGCCGGCCTTGGCGGCTACGGTCGCGCGGACAAGCCGACGCGCTGGGGCGCCTCCGTCTTTCTGCAGGTGATGGACCCTGCCGCATTCGGCGGCCGCGACGCTTTCGTGCGCGAAACGAGCTGGTTCGCCGAACGCTGCCGCACCGCCGCCGTGCCGCCGGGCAAACCGCCGGTGCGCCTGCCCGGGGAGCGGGCGCTCAAGCGCAGCGCCGAGCAGCGGCGAGGCCGTGGCCCTGCACCCCGACATCATCCCGGCCTTGCGCCCCTGGGCCGAGAAGTTCGGCGCCCCGCTGCCGGTCACGACGGGATAACGATGCCGATCCAGGCCATCAATACCCAGCGCCTCTATCAGCAGGCCGCCGACCAGATCGCCACCCTGATCCGCGCCGGCGAGTACGCGGCCGGGGGCCGTCTGCCGGCCGAGCGCGATCTCGCCAAGCAGCTCGGCGTGAGCCGTCCGACGGTGCGCGAGGCGCTGATCGCGCTCGAGATCGCCGGCCTGATCGAGGTGCGGACGGGCTCGGGCGCCTATATCAAGCCGCTTCCGGCTGACGGAGCGACGAACGGCGGTCCGACCGACACGGGCCCCAGCCCGTTCGAGCTGATCGGCGCACGCCGGCTGGTCGAGCCGCCGGTCGCGGCCCTCGCGGCGCAGACGATTGCGGACAGCGAGCTTGCCGGCATTCTCGAGGCCATCGAGCTGTCGGAGCGGCGGCGCAACGGCACGCACTGGGAAAAGCTCGACGCCGACCGGCTGTTTCACGAACGCATCGCCCGGTCGACGCACAACGCCGTGGTCATCGACATCGTCGAAGGCCTGTGGAAGGGCATGTTCGGCCCGATTTTCGCCGTGCTGAGCGAGCGCACGCAGCTCACTCATCAGCAGGGCATGACCGTCGACGACCACCGCGCGATCTACGGCTGCCTCGAGCGGCACGACGCGTCGGGGGCGCATGCCGCGATGCTCGCTCATCTCGTGCATGTCGAGATCACGCTGCTCAAAGCCGACGAGGCCCTCAACGGCCGCCGCAGCACCTGACGTTTGTGCAAAAGAAAACCGCCGGGCCCGAGGGCACCGGCGGCTCCCATCAACGGCGGCTTGAAGGATCAGGTCTTGGCGATGCCGACCGCCTTCATCACGTCGCCCATCTTGGCCAGGTCTTCGGCCATGTGCTTGCGGAAGCCCGCCGCGTCGGCCCACACGACACCGAACCCGCGCGAGCTCATGAAGTCGCGGAATTCCTTGCTGTCGTGGATCT